>ERZ795049.16-NODE-16-length-326564-cov-10.303254_pt1 | contig 326564 bp, 281 predicted proteins | sample MGYA00375133_ERZ795049 | MGnify/ENA primary metagenome ERZ795049 (study PRJEB30178, sample SAMN05720147) | activated sludge metagenome | isolation source: anaerobic digester from wastewater treatment plant | place: Japan | collected 2015-04-20 ...
TCTGTACGCGCGGCTAACAAAAAACCAGAGTATTGCGTACTCTGGTTCCTTCTCAATAGCGGGGAGCGGATTCGAACCACTGACCTCCGGGTTATGAGCCCGACGAGCTACCACTGCTCTACCCCGCATTGAGAAGTACATTCTATGACATTAATTAGACATTGTCAAGCGGGCGGTTTAGCGAACAATTGAGAGAAGAATAATCCAACATCAAAATTAATTCCGCCTTTACTGGGATACCTTTCGAATGCGTTTTTCAAACCTCCTAACAAAATTTGACAAACCAGTCATTTTATTAGATAATTAGGACGGTTTTTTTTGCATACATATAATATTATCGCGCTTTTTTGCAACTGTTGTCTGTCGAAATTTAAGGAAAATTACTTGAGCACAACTCTTACTGAAAACAACAACATCGGAATCATTATTCGAGCAATTGGTGTTGTTGTTGATGTTGAATTCGAAACCGGAAATCTACCCAGCATCCATAACGCACTCAAAGTATCTCAAAATGGAAAACCGCCCCTGATTTTAGAAGTCCATGAACATGTGGATGCTCACACGGTTCGAACAGTAGCCTTGGGCTCAACTGAGGGCCTGAAACGGGGGTTGGTTGTCAAGGACACCGGAAACCCCATTTTGGTTCCTGTGGGTAGAGAAACCCTTGGGCGGATGTTCAATATTCTGGGTGAACCCATCGATGATAAGCCGCCCGTCTCAGACAAAACCTCTCGGCACCCCATTCATTCAGAATCACCATCTTTAAGTTCACAGGAAGTGGTCACCACCCCATTTATCACCGGTATTAAAGCAATTGATTTGTTAACCCCCTATCCGAACGGTGGGAAAATTGGGCTATTTGGTGGTGCTGGCGTTGGCAAGACTGTCCTCATCATCGAATTGATGCGCAATTCAATTCAGAAGCATTCTGGAATCGTGTTGTTTGCCGGTGTTGGAGAACGCAGCAGAGAGGGGAATGATCTCTATCTGGAGTTGAGCAAAACCGATGCCATGAAATCAAGCGTTCTGGTTTTTGGCCAAATGAACGAACCTCCGGGCGCCCGACTGCGAACGCCCCTGACCGCGTTAACCATGGCCGAGTACTTTCGAGATTATGAACGTCGCCCAGTTTTGGTGTTCATTGATAATATATTCCGCTATATCCAGGCAGGATCAGAGGTTTCGGCTTTGTTGGGCCGCCTCCCCAGCGAGGTTGGCTACCAACCCACCCTTGAATCCGAAATGGGGGCGCTTCAAGAGCGCATTACAACCACATCAGCCGGCAGTGTGACCTCAATTCAAGCCATTTATGTGCCTGCTGATGACATGACCGACCCGGCTGTTGTCGCTACCTTTGCCCATCTTGATGCATCCACCGTGCTATCAAGGCGCCAGGTTGACCTCGGTATTTACCCGGCGATTGACCCATTAAGTTCATCATCTACATTGATGGCGCCGCACATTGTCGGTCAGGAGCATTACCGTGTGGCCATGCAGGTCAAATCAACGCTTGCCCGGTATGAAGATCTGCAAGACGTCATCGCCATTCTTGGCATGGATGAACTGAGCGAAGCAGATCAAAAAACCGTGCGCAGGGCACGGCGCATTCAAAGGTTTCTGTCTCAGCCATTTTTTTCAGCAGAAGAATTTACCGGTGATGCAGGGGTATTTGTCGAGCTAAACGAGACGATCAGGGGATTTAAAGAAATCCTGGAAGGTCGCTATGATCTGATCCCCGAACAAGCTTTTTATATGGTTGGAACCATCGATGATGCCATGGAAAAGGCGAGAAAGCTTTCACTGGAGGAGGAACAGTGAGTTCTTTCCCCCTGCTAACCTTACACATTCTTTCGCCAGACGGGATCAATTTTGAAAAAGGAGGCCTTCAAGAAGTTGTCGTTCCCCTTGCTGATGGCGGATCGATAGGGATTAAACCAGGCCACGCAACTTTGATCGCAGAAACGGTGCGCGGAGCAATCCGCTATCGCACAGAACTTGAACAGGAAAGTATTGAAGTTCTCCCTGGCGTTTTGGATATTAGAGATAATACGGTCATCATTTTGAGCGCTGGGAAAGTCTCACAACAAACAAGCATTGTTTCAGAAGCTGGATCAATGAATTTTGAACGATTGATGCAAACGCTGATCAACAAAATTCAGGTTGAAGAAGAATCAGTCTCATCACAAAGTTAGCATGACTGAAGAAAAAAAAAGTAAGCGATTTTCAATCAAAGGAATAGGCCTGACCACACTGGGCTGGGAAATTGCCCTGCCGATATTTGGCGGCGTTCTCATTGGTCATTATCTGGATCAGTTGACAGAAAACACCTATATGTTCACACTATCTTTTTTAGGATTGGGCATTTTCATTGCCTACTACAACATTTATAAGCGCATCCAGATCGAAATTTGGCGAAAAAACCTCAAGGACAAGGAAAGAGGCGAGAATAAGGAAGAACTAAAAAAATGATTGCCTTAAACATCATATTTTGGACATTTATCGGAGCAATTACCGGCTATCTTTATTTTATCTCTCAGCAGTGGTCGGTGAATCAATTAGACTCCCAACAAAGACGCCGCAGTATCAGTTTAATCATGGCAGGAACTATTTTGCGGTGGCTATTTGTTGGAATTATTTTTTCGATTTCGGTCTTGCATTCTTATCTGGCATTATTGAGCGTTTTTTTATCCTTTATGTTGGTAAGGTTGGTATTCTTGCTGATGTGGCAGGGCTGGCTGCGTTTTAAAAATCCTTTCATCCGCCATTCATAGGGACATCATATGGATACTATTACACCACAAGTTGTCTTTGAAATATATGGAATAAAAATTACAAACACCGTTGTTTCCACCTGGGTAATAATGGTCCTTTTAATTCTTTTAGCCTGGGTGATTCGCAGGTTTAAACCTGGTATTGGTGAGGTGATTATTGAATCAATCAACGGGATTATTGGTTCAGTGATGCCCGAAGAAGCAGGGACGATTAAGTATTTGCCAGTTCTGGGAACATTAGCGGTGTTTTTAATTATTTCCAATCTATTTGGTCTTGTTCCAGGTATGGTTTCCCCCACTTCAAATATTAACACAACCTTTGCCCTGGCATTGGTTGTGTTTTTTGCTGTCCATATTTATGGCATAGCTGAAAAGGGCTTGTGGGGTTATATTAAAGATTTCGCCAACCCCATTTTCATGTTTCCATTGGAAATTATCAGCCACCTTTCCCGCACATTATCGCTGTCAATTCGCCTTTTTGGCAACATTCTGAGCACCGATTTGATCGTTGCAATCATTTTTTCGCTGGTTCCACTATTTCTCCCACTCCCTCTGGCGACATTGTCCATCATCACTGGCCTCTTACAAGCTTACATCTTCACTATTCTCGCATCATTGTATGTCGCTTCTGCTGTGGAAGTCCAGGAGTTTGAGCAGGAGCGCCGCCGCCTTAAACAATTGAAAAAAAAATCTAAACACTCATCATAAAAGAAGAAAGGATCTCAACCTATGTGGCAATTAGATGCACCTACATTAATAACTGTTCTAACCATTATTGTCTCCGTAGCAGGAATTGTCCTGGGTAGTATTGTTCCAGGAATTGTGGAAGGGATAGCAACAAAAACAGCGTTGGAAGCCATAGCTCGCCAACCTGAAGCCGCAGGAGATATTCGTACCACCTTGTTAATCTCAATGGCGTTATTAGAATCAGGGTCTATTTATGTACTGTTGATTGTATTAATTCTTGTTTTTGCCAACCCATTGCTCGAGCTATTCATTTTTTAAAAAAGCATAAGGAAAAATCAGATGCTGGATATTGATCTGTTCACCGTAGTGGCCGAAATAATTAACTTTCTCGTCCTTGCGGTTGCCCTGTACTTTATTCTCTTTAAACCCATTGTAAAGCGTATGGATGAGAATGCAAAAAGAAGAGCAGAATTGCTCACAACGGCAGAAGAAATGAACCAACAAGCCGAAGATAATTTAGCCTTAATCGTGGGGCGGCTTGATAATCTTGACAAAGAGATTGAAGTCCATTTGGAAAATGCCAAATCTCTGATGCAAGCAGAAAGTGAAGCACTTTTAGATGCGACGAAAACAGAGGCAGAGAGCATTCTTATTGACGCAGAAAAAGAGGTTGTTAAGCTCCAACAGCAAGGAATTAAGGATTTTCACGATGAGCTTGTGAACGGTATTTTAAATATCAGCAGGCAAGTTCTCACTCAAACAACACCCGCAGAGGTTCATGATAATTTAGTCAATGAATTAATTGAGAAAATTTGGGACATGGGAAAACAAGACATGCACCAGGTGAGAACAGTGCGCGATTCTTTGACCGAGCGTACACCAACAGTGCATGTCGCATCCGCAAAGGCATTAACGCCTGACCAACAGAGGGCGCTCATTCGGCCGGTTTCTGCCCTTGCAGACCGCAATGTGAATATGGAAATTGATGTTGACCCAGAATTAATTTCAGGAATACGCGTTCATCTTGGCGATCTGATTGTTACCAACAACCTTGCGGTAGAGTTAAATAATTTAAAGACCGATATTGCTAAATTGATTGATGAAAGTCTGCAGCATTGATCGTGAAGAGGAAGAATTGATACTCTCAGAAGAACAACAACGTTCACTTTCAAAAAAGCTCGTTGAAAGCGCAAAATTAGTCACCTCAAAGGAAGCGTTTTTAGAGTCTATCAGACAACGGGCAGAATCTGAAAATGAGAACAAGTTCGAAAATATTATCCAAAAAATAATCGGCAACCTGGCTGAAAAATCCACTGAAATACGACCCCAGGTTCGCTTTACGACAGTAGGCTCGGTTCATCGCATTGGCAACGGTGTAGCCACGGTCTCAGGCTTACCCGATGTCAGCATTGATGAAATCGTCACTTTTCCAACGGGCGTAGAAGGAATGGTATTAAACCTTGATCGCAAACACGTTGATTTGATCATGCTGGGCAGCGATCAAGGAATCCGAGGAGGCGATCTTGTGCAGGCTACAGGTAAACGGTTGCAAGTCCCCGTTGGCAGCCAGCTCTTGGGTCGAGTGGTTAATCCTTTAGGTAAGCCGATCGATCGAGACGAAATCATCGAAGCTAGCGAGCACAGGCTTTTATCAAAAATTGCCCCCGGAGTTATCGAACGCACACCTGTCAACGAATCCTTGTTCACAGGCACCAAAATGATTGACATGCTTTTTCCGATTGGCCGCGGGCAACGTGAATTAATCCTTGGGGATCGCCAGACAGGAAAAACCACTTTGGCGGTGGATGCCATTTTGAACCAGAAACACACCGGTGTACGCTGTGTTTATGTTGCCATCGGTCAAAAGAAATCATCAACACTTTCTGTAATAGAAACACTACGAGAAAAGGATGTAATGTCAAACACAGTTGTGGTCATGAGCAGCTCCGACGACCCGCCTGCTCTCAGGTACCTTGCGCCTTATGCGGGGATGACTATGGCTGAATACTTTTTAGACCAGGGACAGGATGTATTAATCGTATTTGATGATCTCAGTAAACACGCTGATGCCTACCGAGAGTTGAGCCTGTTGCTTCGCCGACCACCGGGGCGCGAAGCCTATCCCGGGGATATTTTTTATATTCATTCCAGGCTACTTGAACGCGCCTGCAAATTGAAACAAAGCAACGGCGGTGGTTCTATCACAGCATTGCCCATCGCAACAACTCAGAATGGCAACATCTCAGCCTATATCACCACGAACCTGATATCCATCACAGATGGTCAGTTGGTGTTAGATACCGGTTTGTTTAATCAGGAACAAAAACCTGCAATTGATATCGGACGTTCTGTCTCGCGGGTTGGTGGTGCCGCACAGCAGCCAGCCATGCGACGGCTTGTAGGCAACCTAAAATTGGAACTTTCCCAATATAAAGAGGTTGAACACTTTACCCGATTTGGCACCGAGGTCGATGAAACCACACGCCGGCAAATTAATAAAGGACAGCGTATCCTCAATATCCTCAAACAACAACCCAATAAGCCCTACTCGTATTCAATGACGATTGTCGTTCTGTACGCACTCAATACAGGCCATTTCGATCAAGTCCCCATTAATGATGTTGAAAACTACGAAAATTCTTTAATCGATTTCTTCCTCCATCGAGAGAACAAATTACTTATCGACATCAGAAAAGAAACGCACCTTAGTGAATCAATCACAGATGAGTTAGATCATGCCTTATCTGCTTTCAACCAGTACTGGCTTGAAATAGGAGATGAAAACAAATGAAAATGGTGATGGTTGTCGTCCCGGCGAATGCCTCGGAGAAACTGCTTGATGCGTTGGTGAATGCTGGCCACACAGCCACATATACTGAAACACGAGGTGGGATGTTGAGGCAAAGTCAGTATTCGCTTTTCGTTGTGGTACAAAATGAACAGCTGGAGGAAGTCATGGGCGTTATCAGGGATAACTGCCACATCCAGGTAGAAATGAAAACCCACCTATCTACGGATCAAGCTTCTCTCGAAAAACAAGCACTAACTGCTGAAATTGGCGGTGCAGTTGCCTTTGTTTGGGATATTGAGAAATTTGAATCCTTTTCATAAATACCATGACACAAAGTTTTGAGAGTGCAAAATCAAGGTTAGATAATATTAAGACCATTGAGCCTTTATTAAGTGCTCTCAGAACCATGTCGATGGGGGCGTGGCAAATGGCGAACAGAAAAATTGCCAGTTTGTCCAACTATGAGGATGATCTTGATCAAATTTTAATTGAAATACTTCCCAAATTTACTCAGAAACCAGTTAGGGAACAAACGGTCCAGGAAATTCCAATTGAAAATTCCGAAACAATCATTTTGATCATTGGGTCAGAGCGCGGTTTATGCGGAAAATTTAACGCTGGTTTAGCAGAAAACACCTTGAAATTCATAGATCAGAACCAATTTTCTTCTTATCAGATTTGGGTAATGGGATCAAGATTGCGGCTCGAATTTGAACGCAGAGAAATAACTATTGCATGGCGTAAGGAACTTCCCGCCAGCGGATTATTCACCTATCATGAAGCCTATATGATCACACAAGATTGGCTGGATCAGTTTGAAGCCTACGCCTTCCATCGCTTCATTGTGTTAAATAATCATTTAGTCTCAGGCAGCTTGTATCAATTTGAAACACACTATTTGCTGCCTTATGAATTCAAGCGGGATTCAGAAATTAACCCGAGCGGTGCATGTCGTTGGCCTCCTGTAATTATTGAAACTGATCCAAAGGGGATATATAATCAAGTTATTCAACACTTTATTGCCGCCAGCTTTTATAAATTATTACTCAGGTCGGCTGCTGCTGAGCACTCTGCTAGGTATCACCTTTTGCAGGAAGCCAGTGAAAATGCTGAAGACATTATCGAAGAGTTGGTTTGGGTAATTAATGCTGAAAGGAAGCGGAAAATTACCCAACAAATGCAGGAATTGGCTGTTAGTGCAGGTTTGCTTAAATATTAATTATTATTCGCTACTTAATTCGGAATCATTCACAAGGAGGCTGATCGTGAGCGGGAAGAAAAAATTCACCATTGGTGTTGATTTTGGTAATCAAGCTGCACAGGCTGTACTGGTTGATGTCAGTAATGGAAAAATCATTGCTTCATCTGTCTACAAATATCCACATGGTGTGATCACCGATCAACTCCCCAACAGTAATATTTTACTGGACCCAGATTGGGCTCTTCAAGACCCAAAAGACTACATTAATGCCCTCAAGCGAAACATCCCGAAATTAATCGCTGACAGTCAAATCTCGCCTGAGCAAGTCATCGGGATCGGGGTTAGCTTTCCAGGATCAACCGTTATTCCCACCACGAATGACGGGACGCCTCTTGCATTACTTGAAGACTATAAAGATGAGCCGCATGCCTGGCCGAAACACTGGAAGCACGCTGCCGCCCATGACGAAGCAGAAAAACTTACAAAAATCGCAACCGATCGATTTGAAACCTTTCTTGACCGCTATGGTGGAAATATCAGCCCCGAATGGTTTTTTCCAAAGGTCTGGCAGATTTTCAATCAATCATCATCCGTTTATTCTGCGGCTGAACGATTGATTGAAGCCTCCGATTGGATGGTCTGGCAATTGACCGGGTTAGAAACACGAAATATATGCGCAGCAGGTTTCAAAGCGCTCTGGTCAAAAAGCGAAGGGTTCCCCTTAGAGACTTTTTTCAGCGCTATGCATCCCAGTTTGCGGGACATCGTTGAAGAAAAAATGAAACACGATATCACACCTTTAGGGGAGCAAGTTGGAGAACTGACGGAGACAGCGGCAAAATGGTTAAAACTTATTCCGGGCATACCGGTAGCGACGGGAATCCTGAGCGACCATGCCGCAGTGCCTGCAGCCACTGTTGCTGAGCCAGGAAAAACGGCATTAATTCTTGGGAGCCATTTTTCACATATGGTTCTATCAAAAAAGGAACACCGAGTTCCTGGCATGTGCGGGATGGTAGAGGGTGGCATTGTACCGGGTTTGATTGCCTATCAAGCCGGGCAGGCAAGCAGCGGGGACCATTTCAACTGGTTTCTGGAAAATGGAATCCCTGGCGATTATGAAAAAGAAGCCCGTAAACGGAAGATGAGCCTTTTTTCGTTGATGGAAGAAAAAGCTGCTGCCATTGAACCCGCTGAATCTGGCCTGATTGCTTTGGATTGGTGGAATGGCAATTGCAGTATTCTCGCTGACAATGCATTAACCGGAGTAATCCTGGGTTACTCATTGAAGACAAAACCGGAAGAAATTTACAGGGCGCTGTTGGAAGCCACTGCTTTTGGAACAAGAAAGATATTTGAATCCTTCATCGCCAGTGGAGTCCCTATTAATCAAGTTGTTGTCACCGGCGGTGATCTTGTGAATAATGACCTGTTGCTAAACATTATTGCCAATGTGACCAATATCGAAATTCGAGTTGCTGAAACCCACTTTGCGTCAGCCCTAGGGTCAGCCATGTATGCAGCCGTAGCAGCAGGTGAAAGCCGGGGAGGCTACAATTCAATTCAAGAAGCCAGCCAGAAAATGGCGCGCTTGAGAAATAAGAGCTACCTGCCCAACAATAATGATAAGAAGACCTATAACAGGTTGTACTCAGAATACACTTCATTGCACGATTATTTTGGCTACGGGCACAATAATGCTATGAAACGATTGAAAAATTTGAGAGACAACATACTTGAGAAAAAAAGGAGTTGATTCTCGAATAATCTTCTATTTTTGAAACAACTCACACCGTAAACAGATGTTTCGGTGTGTTTTTAATCCTTAAACGTCATCTGCTTTGAAAAACGTATCATCAGCTTTGCTATTGGTCAGCCAGTGGTATATGCTCGCATTCACTGGCAATTTCTGGAAAATTATAGTGGTTTTTCGATAAGATATGATTTTTAGTGATATTTTAAGGTTTAAATGATCCAATCTCATCAAAACTAATCGGGTTATGGTATAATCCACTCACTATATTTTTTCAGATTGGAGGAACACAAATTATGGCAAGTGTAACGTATAACAATGTGTGGAAAAAGTTTGGGGATGTGGTCGCTCTTCAAGACCTGAACTTAGACATCGCGGACAAAGAGTTTCTTGTCCTGGTTGGACCCTCAGGGTGCGGCAAGACAACAGCGTTGCGCTGTCTGGCCGGGCTCGAAGAGATCACCGAAGGCAGTGTATTTATTGGAGAAACTAAGGTAAATGATGTGGCGCCAAAGGACCGTGATATTGCCATGGTCTTTCAGAGCTATGCTCTCTATCCCCACATGACTGTATTTGACAATATGGCCTTCGGGCTCAAACTTAGAAAAGTGCCAAAGCAAGAGATTAAAAGATTGGTGGAAGAAGCTGCTGAGATTTTAGGCATTGAAGGACTTCTAAACCGAAAACCCAGGGAGCTCTCAGGTGGTCAACGGCAACGTGTAGCTGTTGGCCGGGCGATTGTTCGCCAACCAAAAGTGTTCCTCTTTGACGAACCACTCTCAAACCTTGACGCTAAACTGCGTGTGCAAACACGTGCCCAAATCAGCAAGCTACATCAAAGATTGCAAACCACGTTTATCTATGTGACCCACGACCAGGTGGAAGCTATGACCATGGCCAGTCGCATTGCAGTGTTGAACAACGGTGTTCTTCAGCAATTGGATTCTCCTCAAAAGCTGTATGATTATCCCGATAATATGTTTGTAGCCGGTTTCATTGGCTCACCATCGATGAATTTCTTCAATGGCAAAATCGTTCGTGAGGGCGATGCCCTGTACATCGATCTGGATAGTTTTAAAATCAGAATTCCTGATGAACGACGCGCTCCTTATGAATCAATTGTTGATCATAAAATCGTCTTCGGTATTCGCCCTGAAGACATTCACAACCCCGATTTTGCGCCACCTTCAATCATTGCTGAACCGGTAGAGACAAAGGTTGATGTCACCGAATTGATGGGCAATGAAATCTTCCTCTACCTGGTCAATGGTGAGCACAGTTTTGTTGCCAGGGTTGACCCTCGTACACGCGTTGAAATGGGAGATGACCTGAGGGTCGTATTTAATATGCAAAATATGCACATTTTCGATTCTGTGGCAGACCCGGACAACCCTATCGCAGTTCGATAGATCTCCAAAATTCTAACTAGACCAAAGGCGGCCACAAAACAGCCGCCTTTTTTGTTTTCTTATAGACCTGGGGCTTGTGGCTTGTTTCGTGTTAAAAATTTCAAAATACCAGCGTACAACAAACTCTGTAGAGCCACAAAAATAAACGCATCACGCCAGAAACGCAATGGGAATAATCGAATCAGTGTATCCGAAGTGTAAAACTGCCAGGTGCCACTCTCAAAGAATAACTGGTGAAACCACGAAAAAATGGTATCAAAGCTTAGAGCAATAAAAAACAAAATCGCCACGATCAATCCAATGGTTAACCAGCCGCCAAAGTGCATAGCATTGAGAAAAATTTGTTTTTTACCTCTGCGAATACTTGCCAGGAGACTCACAAGTATCCCCATCGTTAAAATCGCCATAGCTAAACGCATCCCCGAAACCACTGATTTCACATCTTTCATATGGCTCAATTCACGTGTGTTAAAGATAGGGTTGCCATCCTCAAATTTAAGATCTTCCAAATATGAAATGCCTTCATTGTTAACGAGGTACTTGATCGATGGTTCTGACCAATGTAACCTGTCTTCAAAAGTAAAACCATAGGAGTCATCAGGGAAATCTGGCAAACGATAAGCAAATCGCGCGTAAGCTGGGGTGATTAATACTCGGATCGAGATCATTAATATCATGAAAAGGATCGCTACGGAATTAATACACATTAATACTTTGAATAAGTTCTCTTTATGTTTCAACGTAAATATTCCCAATTGCCCTCGAGGAAAAAATCAATCACAATTTTGTTGGTTACCCATTCTATTGGTGCCAAATCGTCAGTGAAAACCCGGGTAACTTCAGGTTCTGGCTGCTGGGAGATTATCGTCTCTGTCATAGCTTCCAATAAAAGGTGATGTATGTCTGATCCGAGCAATAAATTGTGGTTTTCATAAAGATTTTCCCAGCTGCCCGGCTGTTTTGTGGCAAACAGAATGGTATTCAATGAGTCAGGAACATCCATTACAAAAACAGTCGGAAAAATTTGTTTTATTGTGGTTCCAAGATCGTTGATTAATGATCTGTCTACAGGACTTCGCCCAACATTGATCACCATCACACCATCAGTGGAAAGCTTATCGTGAACAAGTTGGAAAAATTCCAGGGTGGTCATATGCCAGGGAATGTAAGGAGGTCGATAAGCGTCTACGCTGATGATGTCATAACTGCCCTGACTGTGCGCCAAACCCCAACGACCGTCCTGTACAAATACGGTTAATGAGGGCTGATTCATATCAAAATAATAGCGACCAATGTCAACAATCAGGGGGTCAATTTCAAAACCATCGATAAGGATATCACCGTAGACTTCCTGGGCTTGCCTTGCTGTTGTGCCCGCTGCCAGGCCGACAATCGCCATTTTTTCAACTGCATCAATTCCATAAGGGGGGATGTTGAAAAATGGGCCTACCAAAACTTGAGACCAGGGCCCATAATAATTTAATTGGGTGGGGTGATAAATTGAATGCATCCCCTGTCCATCATTAAGGCGAAGATACCGGTACCCTTGCTCTTCGATCACTTGAATGTAGTTATATGCGGATTCTCCTTCAAAAATCAAATTCTGTGTGGCCTTATCTGCACCCCGAGTGCCAAACACCCACAACAGGATTAAAATTAAAGGCATCCATGCGTACTTCAGCCAGGACCTAAAATCAACATAAACGCAGTATCCAATTGTCGAAATAAGCATTAAACAAGAACTGAAAAACAAGAAAGTGCGATAGGTGCCAATCAAGGGCACCAAAACAATCACAGGCAAGAAAGTGCCAATAAAAGAGCCCAGTGTTGATATTGCTGAAAGTCGGCCGGCTGTTTTGCCGACATCGCGAGCGTCTTTCAGTAATAGTTTCAATGCAAAAGGAGAGGTCATTCCCAACAGGGTCACCGGTATCACGAATAAGATCATCACCGTGAAAAAAGCACCCGCCAGGATTGGCATTTGAAACTGGTCAAAGGCATTTGCAGTCACCTTTAAAATTGGGCGAGAAACCATGGGAACCAAACCTACAGCCAAACTTGCCCATAATAAAATGTCGTAAAAGATGTTGAAGTGTGGGTGATTATCGGCAACTTTTCCCCCCAACCAATAACCAAGCGTGAGATAAATTAAGATCAGGCCTATAATACTAGCCCAAACCAGGTTGCTGGTTCCGAACACGTTTCCTAACAGGCGCGAAGCAGATAATTCCACAGCCAGCGCAGTCATTCCGGAGAAAAAAACGGTGATGTATAAGAAATACTTTTTCACAAACATCTCCCAAGGTTCGTCAACAACTCAGAGATTATAATCGATAAGTGAACATCGGTTCAAATCATCTTTGGGTTGGCAAATGACCCAACATGCGCGTTTTCCAAAAAATAACAATAACAATTTTGTTCGCAAGACCGTACACGGTGAAGAGAGTAATCCACAAGCCTTTACAAGCCTCTCAGAGCAATACTAAGGCTGATACCACACATAGGTGGGACCCCTTTGTGAAAGCGCCTTAAAATGCAGGAAAAAACGTTTCTTTATAATTTTGATAAGCCTATTTAGGCAAAAAAGCTCAGCTAATCTGAGCTTCTCGCACTGGGGGTGAAGGATTCGAACCTCCATCAACAGATTCAGAGTCTGGTGTCCTACCATTAGACGAACCCCCATCGTTTAATGACAGGCTATATTTTACCAAATGCCATGGAAAGGTGCAAGCAAAATCTTAGTTTCCAGAACATCATTGTTCCGTTTCTTTGTTCGTTTGGCGATATTGGATCAAATCGCCATATTCGCGAGGAGAAAAATCCCTAACCCCATCTATGCTATAATCACTTCGATAAGTCATTAAGGAGTTTTTTGTGTTCAGTCCGGCGTTTAGTGCGTTTTGGGTCATGATAGGGTATTTGATCTTAATGATCCTGTTGGGCGTTTTTACCGCTGGAATCGGACGCTTGAAGGGCATCAAATCCAGGGCTGGATCCATCGGTGCGATTTTCTGGGTGATGGGCGTCGTCTTTTACTTCATCCTGGCTCAAATTGGCTCACCGGACGTCATCATACTGATTTCGATCAGCCTTGCCGCTCCACTCTTTTCCATCATTAACTTACTAACAATTTTGTTCAATAAGAAACACTCCTGGAAAGACCCTGCTTATAAGAAGAAGAGCCTTGCTTACTTGTTGATATTCATGGCTGCCCTCTTGATATACATCATTGGCTTGATCATTGCCTGAACAGCTCAAGTTTTATAACAATTAACCACGTCGTGCAACCCCGTTTATTTTTTGCCACAGTCAGGAAACCAATCGACCCATGAAAAACCCTTCCATATTCATCTTCTCTGGAATTACAGGATCAATTTTTGTAATTCTTGGGACGCTGATCAGTGCATTTGCTTATCGGGGCAAGCAAGGCGAGACCTACTCGCCCCTGAACCATTTCATCTCGGAACTGGGAGAGGTAGGGGTCTCGCGCTTGGCATGGGTGTTCAACACAGGATTGATCTTATGCGGGCTTATTTTAATTCCGGCTTGTATTTCGCTTGGTGTGATCCTTCCTGGTTTCTTATCAAAGCTCGGGATGACCTCCGGGGTGATCGCTGCAGTAGGATTGGCCCTGGTGGGTTTCAATCCCATGAATAAATTGGAGCCGCATGGAAAAGCTGCAGTAACTTTTTTCCGAAGTGGTTTGGTAATGGTGTTATCCTTCTCGCTGGCAATCGCCATTCAACCTGCGAATCACCTGGTGATCCCACGTATGTACAGCCTGGCGGGTTTACCCGCAATCCTATCCTTTGGTGGATTCTTGTTATTAATGGGCAGATCCAGTCGAGTTGAGACTCGTGATCCGCTACAACCGATAACAGATAATCGACCAAAATTCTGGTTGATGGCTACAGTGGAGTGGTCTATCTTTATGACGATTGTGTTGTGGTTCTTGTTGATAGCTGTAAGTCTTCAAAAAATTACCTAATCGGAGACTAAAATCTAACAAATATGATATAATCTGAATACATCAAATTATGGTAAAATTTTTGATTAACAACATCTAATCAAATAAGCAAACGATTTCATTAAAGGAGAACCATGGCGAAATTAGAGAACATCGAAGGAATTGGGGAAGTCTATGCTGGAAAACTGCGAGAAGCAGGTATTAAGACCATTGGTATGCTATTGAAAGTGGGTAGTACGCCTAAAGGTCGTGAAGAAATTGCTGAAAAATCAGGCATCAGCGGCAAAAGAATTTTAACCTGGATCAACCATGCCGATTTGAAACGGATCAAAGGTGTTGAACGTCAGTATTCTGAGCTGCTTGAAGCATCTGGCGTGGATACCGTTGTAGAGCTGGCAACGCGGAATCCTGAGAACTTGCATAAAAAGATGCTCGAAACCAATGCCGAAAAACGGCTGGTCCGCCGCCCGCCATCATTGTCAATGGTCACAAGGTGGATTGAGCAGGCAAAGACTTTGCCGCGTGCAATTTTCTACAATTAGAAACTGACGATAACGCAAAACATCCTCTGAATCGTCCAGAGAATCAAAATATCGGCTAATATTTAACCGGTATTTTGTTTTTAAATATGATTGGATTTCTTAGCCTTTTTCATAATTAAAATTTTTGACAGCTATGTATTGTAAGCAAAGCCATTATTTGCTATACTTAAATTACAAATTCACAATGTGAAAGGAAACAAAATGGCTTATTCATTTACGAATTCAAAAGGAAAAACCTACTACTTGCATTGCAAAACCATTGAATCCAAGTCGGGTTCAACCCGCGACCTGTATTACTTCGCAGGGGATTTACGCCCTGAATTTGCTGTTGAAGAAATTCCTGCCGGGAAGAAGGTTGTTGAATTAGCATCCGGATTGCCAGCTTTGAAAAAGGATTAACAGCAATTAGGGGATATAAACAATTATGGGATTAAACCTGCCAAAGCGGTCTGTAAATTACAAAATTAATTGAATATTCTCTTTATAACTGTTTTTCGAATATAAAATTTAAAAACTCAACAAGTCATTTTCCAGGGCGTATTTTTTCGTGCCTGGCGTCGATTCATTTCCCAGAGGTTCTACCTGGGCCCTTGAAAGACGAAATCACGCGGCCGTTGAACCATTCCAATAAAATTAGAAGATAGAACCAAATCAGCCATAATTTACCATAATAAGGCTGAAACAATGCATAACCAGGTCAATACGGGGTACTTTTTGGCTTGTTTTCAGTGACTGCTGGCTTTTTCCACTATTATCAGCAAAAAACCCTGAGTTTTGACACAAAAGCTCAGTTTGCCTTCAAACCCAAATTTGTAGGCAGCTTAACCAACCGCTAAGGATAGAACACCATTCCGGTGAGATAAACCTTAATGCTAAATATGAAAACCCCGAAATAATTAATATAGATCACAGAAAGCGGATTATCAATTGTTCGATATCCTCTTTATATCAAAGTAAACGTTTCTAAGTTCGCTGAATTACGCTGAATGGTCTTTTTGTCTCAGCTCGACGCATCTATGATTAATTATTCAATCTGTGGCGTTTAAACTTGGGTCAAGGCTATTTGACTAATGCGGCAACTCCTGATTTTTACGTAGCTCTTCGACCAATTGTGCGTGTGATTCGCGAGTAATTGGGTATTTGATTAACAGGGGCATGGTAAGGATGAACATTATTACCGGAATTAAAGTAAAGAGGACGCGAATTCCAAAAATTGCCAGTTCGGTCTGTGGTATATCAGGTACGTAACCAAACCCCGATAACATCCATCCAGCGACAGCAATCGCGAAAGCGTTAGCAAATTTTGATGTAAACTGCCACATACCGTAGTAAACCCCTTCCCGACGTTCTCCGGTGACTGCCTGGTCGATTTCAATGACATCCGGCATCATGCTCCAGGGACACACCCATTGTGAAGACAGACCCATTCCTGCCACAATCGCAGTAACGTAAACAAGCGGTGTGGGGTGGGCTGGGTAGAAAAATCCTGCCAATATAGCAACGGAGGTTACACCGAGACCAAGTGCGTAGGCTTTGCCTTTACCCAAGCGATCAGCAATCATCTTCATCGGGTAGAGGCAGAGTCCAATCGTCAGCAGTAGCGCCATCATAACAATGGGCATTTGCTCCTCCATCTTCACCACATATTTAAGGTAGTAGGGAAGAAGTGTTGTGAGCAGGGTGAAACTGATGTTTGAGACCAAAAATGAGAGCATCAGGCGAACGAATGGTTTGTTTTTCAATGTTTCAATAAATGATTTTATCGGCGGCATTTTTGATGTTTCGATCTCATCTGACGGTTTTTCTTTAACAAAAATACCTGTGATCAGAATTACGATGGCAGCAAAAATTCCAAATGTGAGCCCCATGGCACTGTAACTGGCCGAATTGCTGAATCCGAAGTTATTTTTAAATACATCTGCGACAACGGTGGCCAGAGCTGCACCGATGATATATCCAGCCACTGTAAAGATTTGCCGAACTGTTGTGAGGGCCGTACGCTCGTCATAATCCTGGGTCAGTTCTGGCGTAAGTGCTGAGTAGGCAACGCCAATAAAAGAATGCAGAGTGTCGAAAAGCAAATAAGTGGTTAATACGATTAGAAATGCTGTAACGCCTGTCAACCCGGGCGGAAGTGAGAACATGAGCCAGGTCGTAAGGGCAAGCGGAACAGCCAAGAAAAGCAGGTAAGGTCTCCTGCGCCCCCAACGTGAGCGGGTCCGGTCTGAAATGTAACCAAACAAGAGGTCATTAACAGCATCCCAGGTCAGTTTGCCCAGCATCAATGCTGACCCCACCAAAGCGGGGTCGAGCAGAGCAATGTCTGTATAGTAAAAAAGCAAGAAAAACTGAACGATTGCGGTGAGCATTGCAATACCAGCATCAGCAACACCATAAAGTACTTTGATATGTGCAGGGACTTTATTTGTCATTTTATTTCCTTCAATTTGTTAACGTGTGATATTTATTTCGGAGTGGCATTGTTACTATGGCTTTTACCAAAGTATTTTTTCGCTGCGATAACAAACTCGTCTGCACGTACGACTTTGACCTTGTTCGCATCCAGAGTTTGAACAAAATTGTAAACATCGGTTACAGTGGTTCGATATGCAAAAAGGTGAACTCCAACAAAGCGAGGTTTGGGTCCTGGAGCCTCGATGATTTCTCGCACGCCAGCCATGACTTCATCGCTAGAATGGAATATTTGGGATAATTGTGGCCATTCATTGCAAATAAATATGCTTCCCTTATCTGCTACAATCGGTTTGGCCACATTATAAAAATATCCGGAAATGAAGCCTAGAATGTTATCAGGGGCTTGAAAATGTTGTTTAATGACCTTTTTCGGCGGATCTGGATAGTAAGAGGTGATTACTGTGATGTCAGCCTGGCGGCATATTTCTGCAGATTGTTCCAGGTAATCAGGCAAATTGTCGTGCAGAGGTGGAATAATATATCCTGCGCCAGAAGGGCCTGCGATTAAGCAATCTGCAGGTGTCACAGTACTGTAATAAAGACCGAGCAGTGCAGGGGCATAGGTCACGAGCAAAGGTTGCATTTCCCAATTGAAAGGCACTTTTCCTCGCTCGGGTCTGCGCCAGCCGCCAATCTGCGCGGTGTTCATCAGCATCAACTGGTCGCCATCAGAGTAAGTGAAGGTCAGGTAAACCTTGTCCTGCTCCAAAATGACGTCCGTTTCATGAACATGTTCTTGCTTAAGCGGCACAACCGCCGGTAATCCACTGTGGAAAGAGAAATTAGAAGATAGGAACGAAGGAACCAACCGCAAACCATTTGCGCTAAGCTGCTGTAAAAAGGCAAATTCGTCATCACGGCAGGTGTGCCACCCAAATATCGTACTGTCTTGTTTATGTGCATATTTTTTCTGGATAGCATTGCCCAGGCTTACTTCTGGGTCGGAAGACATCCATTTTTGCGCCATGTGCTTTAATCGGTGGAAAAGGCTGGCGTTATAAATCAAGTTACGCAACCAGGCTGGGCCACCCAAAATCAGCATCAACAAATTCCACCCGCGTTCAAAGGTTTTTCCGCTGCCTTTAGCAGAGAGGCTGTAAACGAACATCTTTTCCTTGACTGCATAGTCCAGGAATTCGGGTCGGTACCAGCCTGGTTCAATACTGGCCAGCTTTTCTGAGGAGCAGCGTGGTTGAAGGTGCTCCAACGCCCATTGATAGAGAGAAACCCGATCTTGCCATCGATTGCGCAAATCATGGACAACAGGCAGGTCTAACTGTGCTGCCCAATCGATCCGATCGGGAGGGATTGGCAGCAGGTCTTCCAGGCTGGCGTACATGACTGCAATATTGATACTGTCTTCGATGGTTGGGTCCCAGACAACCACACCCTTGATGATGGGCAGAAAACTTCTAACCACTTCGTTCAGGTTATCGGACTCCTGTGTGTCAATTGAATAAAACTGCCTATAACCATCAAGGTTGAAGCGATCCTGATTGCCAAGATATTGCCGAAATTTTGAGCGCCAAATATCTTCTGGCATGGTGTCTTCGTTGGTTCGCCTGGCGTTTGGGTCATCATAAATGCCATAATCCAAAAACAATGCAGGTTGTTCGCGATTGACCAGACCTTGTAAAGTTGCAGCAGTTATTTGGTCAGCAAAAGTGAAATTGCTGACATCCAGCATGATGATTGAATATGAGGCTTTCATGGCTGTCTTAGTAACCCCACATTGCTTTTTGCGTTTCACCCCAGGCAGTGATATCATCAGGCGTTTCCGGGTATGCCAGATAGAGTGCTTTGAGCTGGTTTGAAAAATCGTACAGGGTTTTCATGGTTTGGAAGCTTTTTTCGCTAAACTTACCTTCTTTAACACCCGCTTCTATAGTTTCGCATATATGCGCCCATCGCTCAGGGGGAAGATTGAGCTCGTAATTCAAATTGAGGTATTCGTAATCATCTTTGCAAAAGATGATCTCGTTTGTGTTGAGAAAGTCCAGTTCTTCTGGCGGAAAATCATTGACGATGGGGAGGAAACCCATCACACCCGCAAATTTCGCACCCTGACCGCGGAAATAGAGCGTGTTATAAGCCCATAAACCTTTTTTGCTGCAATCATCTTTTTCAAGCGCATCGAGGATCACATCTTTTGCGATTTTGCAGGCGGTATAGCCGCTGACGATACCCTCGCCGGAAAAAGCTTTGTTTTGATAGACTGAATCACCCACAGCGACAAATCCATCACCCACATAAGATAATGGCGCACGGCGATAAGGGCCACAGCCGATCCTCTTGGCAACCAGTTTTCCTGGATCTCCATAGCGTTCTTCACGCCATTGCTTGTGCCTTTCCCAGGCAAGCTCAGCACTACCCTGGATGACAATCCCCAGAATTGCACCATCCCCGTAGGACATATTCCAAAAACCGGGGGTGCCCAGGAAGCTGTTGCTGCCGGTAGGATAGCCGACTGGAATTTCATCACGAAGTTCCAGCCCGCTGTAGAAGGTCTGCTCAGGTGGGATTGGCGTGTTTTCTATGCCAAAATCATCGGGCAGGTGTGTGCGGACTGCGCCCACGATCCCGGAAGCATCGACCGTTATTCGCGCATAAGCCTGAAATGGTTCGCCATCAATGTTGCCAGTAACACCCTTAACGTAACCATTTTCGATAATGACATCTTCAACGCGGGCTTTTTCAGTAAGCTTCCCTCCCGCATCTCGAATGTATCCATGCAGACGTTGCATGTACAAAGGCATGTTGATGACATAGAAGGGATAGTGAACTTCGAAATATCTGCTTGAATCAACAGACCAAACCTTAAAGAAGGGCGGAAGGTGGATCAATTCTGGCGGCGTTGGATGAGGGATTTCAAACTCGTCAAAGCGGATTTCATCGATATGGATGACTTCGATATGGGCTCCGACTTTATCGAGGGTATGCGCTTCGAGCAGGTGCACATCACAGCCGGCGGCGGCGAGTTTCCAACCTAAATATGCTCCAATTGGTCCCGCTCCAACAATAAGCACGTCTGTATGAATTGTTTTGGTCATTGTTTCTCCTTGATTTTGATGGGTTCATGAGCAAAGTCGTTAAATATTTCGAGAATTATATAAAAACCTTGGAAATTATAACATAGATAATTATCTACGGGTGTCAAAAGACTTTTTTGTGGAGGAGTTTAACTCAATGTTTGAATCAAAAAAAAGAACGCCCGGGATGGTTTATATTGCGGGATTCTGCACAGTGTTCAAAGCAAGGGTCTCCGGGTTATGAGCCCGAGGAGCTATTACTGCTCTACCCGGCATCTAAGATTTTTATCTATGACATTAATAACAGATTGCCAAGCAGTTTGGCGAATATGTGTTATTTAAAATTGAAAAATGAATTGATCAAATCAACTCACAGGTCATATTTAAGGCAGATTTTTCAAAAACTGGGGGAAACAAAGCATAGGTGTGGGGGATCAGTTAAGGTATCCCAGTGCCAGCTTCCACGCCCACAGGATGGAACCGCCATGTGCATCAGGGGTAGGGGCACAATCGAATATTAAACTGATAAGGTCGAGGTTCCAGTCGATATTGAAGCAGTGTGTCCGGTCCGCAGGAGTTGCTTCCCAGACCGGTCTGGGCTAAATCGATGTACAGCCAGGGATTTGCCTGGAAAGTGACCTCATCGATATGTCTTGCATTGGTCAGGTTCGTTAACGAGCTGTGGTGGATGCTGAAATCGAAACTGGGTAGGCCCAGAACACTGACCGGAGGTACATCATTTCCACACAATTTCAACCAGCGAGTATCCGTGCGATTGCCATTTTCCTGCGGCATGATATAAGGATGAAACAAGTCGACGGTTTTGGCAGTGTGAAGGTCTACAAAGGCGGAGTCTTTCCGGTCGCTATAGCTTTCGTGTGGACCGCGACCGTACCAGGTCACGCGTTGATAATCCTGGTGAAGCCTGGTTTTGAAACCCAACCTTGGTAAGCGGGTATTGATGTGCATTGGAACAAAGTTTAATTCGATTTGCAGCAAACCATCTTGAAGAAAATTATAATTAAGTTCACAATGGGCGATAGGTTGGACTCCAGCAGCTGCCAGTTTTCCCTCAATGCATATAGAAATACACCCATCATTATTACTGATCAGTTTCACCTGGTTGCGAAAAAATATCGCCCGATCAAGCCCATCATAAAGCCATTCCTTAGCGATGTGCACATCGTTATCGGTAGGTGCGCGCCAGATATTGAGGCACATGGGTTCGATAAAAACCGGTGCACGATTGACTCGCCACGCATCGATCCAGCCCGTGATGCGATTGATTTCGAAAGCCTGCTGTTCATCTTCCACAAGGATCTGATGCTCTTTTTCCGAAACTTGCCAGAGGCAGGGGTGGTTGTTGATATTGCTGCTGTATTTCCTGTTGACAACGCCCTCTTGGATGCAGATTTGATCCCGGGCTACGACATGCGCGGCATCAGCCCAAAGCGTGGATGTTTTTTGCATAAAGACAATTTCGAACCAGGTTTCTTTATCGGGCGGCAAGGTGATGTCAAACGTGGGAATCGTTAAGCTGATCTCCCCGGGTTGATGGCTGGAATCCAGGAGTATTTCACTTTCGGCAAGGAGGGAGCCTTCAGCCCTGAGACTGCAAAAACACTGCAAATGCTCAAGGCTGAGAAAATCATAGCGGTTTTGTAGCCGAACGCGATTTGATTGTAAATCGCACTCCAGTAATGATACAGGCTGAATCCAGTACTCTAATTCGTAAAGGCCTGGATGCGGTTCACGGTCAGGGTTGATCAATCCATTAATGCAAAAATTAGCGTCATTGGGATTGTCTCCATAATCGCCGCCGTAGCGAAAGGTAACTCCACCTTCGAGTGTGCGATGGCGCAAGCCCTGGTCAACCCAATCCCAGACACAAGCGCCAATCAATCGGGGATATTTATAGATTAATTCCCAGTATTCGCGTAGACTACCGGGGCTGTTGCCCATTGCGTGGGCATATTCGCAGACAAAAAAGGGCCGAGGGTCGCTCTCCGGGTTCTCACCAGCTTTCTTTAATTCGGATATACTCGGGTACATCACGGATACAACATCGACAGCAGCGTCTGTGCCCGCGCTTTCATAGTGGACAGGTCGGGAGGGGTCGACGTTGCGGACATATTCAGCCATGCTGACATGATTCTCGCCAAAGCCAGCTTCATTGCCCAATGACCAGAAAATGATCGAGGGATGATTTCGGTTTTGTGCTACCATCCGGCGCGCACGGTCTAAATAGGTTTCCTTCCAATCCGGCGAATCAGACAGTGCCGATCGGTTCCCAACCAATTCAAAGCCGTGAGTCTCTAAATCGGTTTCATCAATTAAGTACAGACCATAGCGGTCACACAGTGCATACCAGTAAGGATGATTGACATAGTGCGAGTTGCGCACAGCATTGATATTGTGGCGTTTCATCATACGGATGTCCTGTTCCATCCGCGTGGGTGAAATTGTCCAGCCGGTGTCAGGGTCAAACTCATGATGGTTGACACCTTTTAATTTAATCGGTCGACCATTAAGTAAAAGTTGTTGTTCTTGAATTTGGATTCGCTTAAAACCGACATGAAAGCCAATTATTTCAAGAGACAGGCCATCATCGCCCAAGGTCTCAATGAGTAATGTGTACAGATCGGGGGTTTCCGCAGTCCAGGGTTGACAATCAGGTATCTCCTTTAAAATCGGGTTGTGGGATTCTGCATACATGCTGAAGACGGTTTTTCCTGCCTGGTCCCAGAGTATAACCCTGAGAGGGAGCGGATGATCATCGTTGGTGACGAAACGCGTCTTTAATGTCCCCGTGGAATGAAGGTGGTCATAGTCTACGTCGATAATTGCATCAAGGATGTGTCTTCTCGGCCTGGCTGTCAGATACACTTCACGAAAAATCCCGTGCATGCGCCACATGTCCTGATCTTCAAGATAGGCTCCATCTGACCATTGATAGACGACAACAGTCAGCCTGTTCTCACCGGTGGAGTCCAGGTATGGTGTGAGATTGAATTCACTGGTCAAATGGCTGGCTTTTGCACCGCCGACATAGTGGTCGTTACAGAACACATTAAAAGCACTGCTAACGCCTAAAAAAGTGAGGACAATCTGTGATCCATGCCAGGAAGCAGGGAGTGAAAATAGACGATGATAAACTCCGGTGGGGTTAGCATCAGGAACAAAAGGGGGATCAACCGGGAAAGGATAGGTGATATTCAGATACTGCGGGCGTCCATACCCCTGTAATTCCCAGCAACCCGGTACGTTGATAACCCCAATGCGAACATTGCGAAGAAACAAATCCTGTGGTTTTTGCGGAAGAGCTTTGTGGGAATCTAAATAAATGAAATCCCATTGCCCATTCAGTAGCACACACCGGCTTGAATCGATCGGAAAGAGGGGGATGGGTGTGATTAAATCGTCAAAGGGAATAAACCAGGTGTGACCCGGCAGCGCGTTAACCTGGGGTTGTCCAGGATCTTCAATATTTAACAATTTTCACTCCTCTGCCTTGGAACCTCGAATTTTAAGGAAGTTTACCGAAACAATCCTAGCAGGTCTGCCTTGTGGAACACCTGTCCAGAGCTGATCACTTCCTTGCCTTGCTCGACCTTGTCCCATAAGTTCCAGAAAATCAAACCACGAATGCGGCCTTCATTCAGGTAGAAAATGGTTCCTTTTTTAAAAGGGTCAATCCAATCTTCGAAAATTTCAAAATTTTTGTTGGTCTCACCAATTGCTTCATAACCCATGTCGAACAGGTCAGAATAAAAATATGGGAAATCATCATAAGGTTGCATTTCGCCCGACATGTTTTTCCCTGCCCGAAGGCCCATTTGATGCGCGTTGTTGGCGTGTTCAAGGCGCATCCGCACACCGAGGGGGATGTGTACAAAGTTGGCAACGTCCCCGGCTGCGTAAATATCTTTGTGATCGGTTTGCAGGTATTTATCGACAATAATGCCGTTATCGACTGGGATACCGGCAGCCTGAGCCAGCCCCGTGTTGGGGACGATTCCGATACCCGCGACAACTGCATCAAATGACGTTTCGCCAGCCTTATTATTTTTCATGTTGCGATATTTGACTTTGAATTTGTCGCCTTCTTTTTCAATCGCATCAACCAGATGACTGCTCAAGACATTGACACCCTTGTCTCGATAATACTGAGCCATGGTTTCTGCCAAATCGTCTGGGAAAATTGTCCCAGACAACCCCTTTTCTGGGAAAAACATGGTGACTTGTTTGTGATTGCTAGAAAGCGCAGCCGCCAGCTCTGAACCAATAAAACCGCCGCCGATGATGCAAAAATCATCTTTTTGTTGTGTTTCGTCCTTTAACTTGTGATAATCCGCCAATGTGCGGTAATAAATCACACCTTCAGGTGCACCGGGTATAGGCCTGGCGTCACCGCCAGTGGCGAGTAACAATTTTTGATAAGAATACGGCTCACCGTCAGCTGTGGAAACCAATTTTTCTTCTGGAGAAAGGGCATCGATGGTGGTTCCCAATATAAGATCAATATCTAACTCGTCCAGCTGTCTGAAGATGCCTTTTTCATCTTTGCCAGCCCATAAGCCCTTTGAAAGGGGAGGACGAGCGTACGGGGGGAATTCTTCTTTGGAGAAAACAGCAATTGAGCCATCCGGGTCGTTTTCCCTTAGACCCATGACCGCTGCAGCTCCGGTCATACCACCACCAATAATAATATATTTGTAAGTTTTCATAATTTGCTCCTTTACCAATTTTATTGTAGTTGATCACCAGCAATGATGGTTAATGAATTGGGAAAGACTTCAATTTTAAAAGGCGTTTTTCCTATTACATCCCCATCTGCTTGTGTTGGCATGGGGGCTTGGGTTTCCACCACGCAATATTCCCTCACTTTAAAAAATTTGATAAGCGGGTTGATTTTCTCTTTGTGAAAAATAATTGATCTGGCAACCCTGATAGTGTCCCAGATATTAGCAGCCCGAAAGACGAGAAGGTCCATGATTCCATCATCTAAAAATATATTTTCCGACCAGGTCAGTGGATCAACACCGGCAGTCCTGATGTTGGTGATCAGAACCTCAGACGCCATGACAGAAAATTTGTTCTGATCACAATCGATAAATACCTTGTGAAGCTTCAAACCTAAAATTTGTTGGATGAAGTTAATGAGGTAAGCAAAAATACCCATTTGTTGCTTTTGGTACGAGTGGACAGAGTTCATCAGCCCGGGAGAAAGGCCAACACTGATGTTCAACACAAAATGTCGATCATTCAGCCTGAAGGTATCAATTATTGCCTTGTTAGGATTCTTAGATGTAATTAATGCCAGTGCTTTTTCAATGTTTTGTGGGATATGCAATGCCTTTGCCAGCAAATTACCTGTTCCTAAAGGAATAATACCCAATGACGCCTCTTTGCCAATCAGGTGAGTGCCAACCATTGAAACTGTCCCATCTCCCCCAGCTGCGATGAACAAATCCACACCATTTGAGATTGCAGAATCGATCATTGCCTTTATTCTTAGAAAATCATCTGGCACTTGGATAATCTCAAGATCAATTTGATTCTCGGAAAAGTAATTCTGAAACAAATTACAGTGATGATCTTCTTTGCTTTGACCTGATTTTGGATTAAAAAATAGCAGCGCCTTTTTCAGTTTGGGCATCCTTTTTTCGAAACGTTTTTAACAAAATGATACTCTATAAATCAGCCAATTAAAAACAAACCTGTTTTCAGCTTCGAAACAGGCTCAACGATATTTTAAAATCAATCGCTATATGACCGGATTATTCTTGCACTGCTTATTTTGTCAGATAAATTCTTCTGGTTAATCAGAACTGTATTAAATTTCCATGATTTATTGGTTAAGCTATTGACAATCTCATGCAAAGAGATTATATTGTTTACTAATCAACAAATTTTGTGTCTTAGAAGGCGCTTTGGTGTTTGGTGTATCAAAATGCAGAAAAACGATAGAGGGCTTTATAATTCTCTGAAATCGATATTTTTGCACATCGATAACTACGAGAAGTTTCTCTTAGCGCAATACGGCTTAAACATCCCCCGTTTTTATATTTTAATGCATGTTCATGAGCAACCTGGGGTCAACTATATCGAACTCAGTGATTTAATGTTATGCACCAGAGGCAATACAACACGCGTGGTACGCTCTATGCAGAAAGAAGGCTTGCTGACCCGCAAAGTAAACAACGACGATCGACGGTGCTATCATCTATATCTTACAGATAAAGGAGAAAGAATTTTTACGGAGGTGAATATCGCATATAAACAACAAATTGATCGATTACTAGCAAAATTTTCTGAAGATGAGTTGGCTTCCTATACCAACATTTGTGAACATATCGAAGAGGTGCTAACGCCGATTGGTTATTGGTTAAAGGAACCGCCTGGTCTTCACCGTGAGTAGAAGATAAATTCAAGACCAAATATTATTAAAAAAGGAGTGTACTGTTATGAAGAAAAGATTTGTTTTATTTGCAATTGTTATGATTGTAAGCCTTCTGTTAGGAGCTTGTAAACCAAAAGCAAAACCTGAAGCCCCTGCTGTTGAGGCTCCAGTCGTTCAGGAGCCAGCAGGAGAAAAACCGGCTGAGGAAGAACCGGCTAAAGAAGAGCCTGTGGTTGCTCCTCCTTCTGAACCGGATGCAACTTTGCGCATCTGGGCCGACGATACCCGTTCAGCCATTCTGGCACCCCTGGCAGACGCTTTCTATGCTGAATACAACGTAAAAGTGATTGTTGAAGAAGTCGCGAATATACGTGACCAATTCATTATTGCTGCTCCTGCCGGCGAAGGCCCGACATTACCATTGTTCCACACGACCAGGCTGGACAGCTGGTAGCCAGTGGTTTATTGGCTCCGATTGACCTGGGTTCAAAAGCCAGCGACTTTGTCGATTTTGCTATTGACGCCTTTACCTTTGATGGTCGGTTGTATGGGATGCCTTATGCAACTGAAAACCTGGCGTTTTTCTACAATACCGACCTGGTAGATGCAGCCCCCGAATCCTGGGACGAACTGGTTGTAAAGGGCATGGAATTACAGGATGCCGGTAAAGTGGATTGGGGCTTTGTGCTCTCAGGTACAACCTATGACGCCTTCCCGCTGATGACTTCTCAGGGTGCTTACGTCTTTGGTCGGGATTCTGCTGGTAACTGGTTACCCAATGATGTTGGAATTGGCGGGGAAGGAATGATTGCAGCTGGCGAGTTGATGCAAGAATGGATCGAATTAGATTTCTTGTCCTCGAACACTGACTGGGATACAGCTCATGCTCTGTTTGAAACCGGTGAAGTTCCCTGGTTGATGGCCGGTCCATGGGCTCTGGATCGTATTCGTGCAGCTGGTATTCCTTATGCAATCGCAGATTTCCCCGATGGCGGTGCGTCTTTCATGGGCGTGCAGGGCTTCATTGTCAATGCTTTGAGTGAAAATCAACTCTTGGCGCAGGCTTTCCTGACCGAATTTGTAGCTACGACAGATGTGATGTACGAGCTTTATGAAACCGGCAACAGGCCGCCAGCATACATCCCTGCGTTGGAAATGGTTGACGATGAGGATATGACTGCCTTTGGCTCTGCTGGAGTCAGTGCGATGCCAATGCCTGCCCTGGCTGAAATGGGCGATGTGTGGGGCGCATGGGGCGATGCCATCACCCTGATCATTCAGGGCGAATTATCACCGAGTGAAGCGTTAACCAACGCGCAAAATCAAATAGAAGAACTAATCGGTGGTGCTCTGGCTGGAATGGTCAACGTGCCCGGCAGCTGGCAAGCTGCTGCAGGCTGCCCAGGCGACTGGCAACCCGATTGTGAAATAACAGCCTTGAAAGAAGTTGATGGGCTTTTCGTTGGCGCATTCAAGATTCCCGCTGGTTCTTACGAAGCTAAAGTCGCACTGAATGGGAGTTGGGGCATCAACTTTGGCGTTGATGGTATCGCCGATGGTGACAACTACCAGTTTGAACTTACTGAAGATGGCGAAGTCACCTTCACATATGATCCATCTACCAATTTGTTAGAGATCAAACTTCCGTAATTTCAATTTTAATCAAGTAAAGGAGATCAGGTTCACCTGATCTCCTTTCGCTATTGTTTTAATTTCGAGAGGTGGTTAATGGACTCAAGTCGTGAACATTTAAAAAAAACAGCAAAGAAGGCTCAATTTGAGTTAACCGCAGTTTTAAAAATCGCCTTGATTATCGTTGTCGATATTGGTTTGATCTGGTTTATCTACCAATTGATAGCCAATCACTTTATACCCATCGCGGTCGTTTTCATCATCATTCTGCTTTTCAATACCTATGTGTTTTTGGCCCCAAAAGCATATCCTTTTCGCTGGATGGCGATTGGTCTTTCAGCGCTTTTATTGTTTGCAATTTTCCCCATATTTTACACGACCTATGTAGCGTTTACCAATTACGGCGATGGTCACTTGCTATCGAAAGATCAGGCTATTAACCAAATTCAGGCTGAAATGTTTTTACCTGAAGAGGGCAAGATTTACGAATGGATCGCTTATCGGTCAAATGCTGGTGAATACATGTTGTGGATCAAAGATGCCGAGGAAAATACATTTTTAATCAGAGAAATTGATACAGATTATGATGAACGCGTTTTGGATGTGACACCAGGAAAATTTGGTATTGGTGAATTAGATGAACAAGGGGCTCCGATCACCATCGATGGTTTTGCCCGTCTAAATCGTATTCAATCGACAACGGATACCAACCTGACAAAGGTGAATTTCGGCGATCCTGAAAAATCGGTTCAGATCCGTTCTCCACATGAGGCGGCTGAACTGCTGCCACGGTATATATATGATGAGGTGGATGAAGCCTTCACAGATCAGGTTACCGGTACTGTTTATTTTGCTAAGCAAGGGACTTTCATTTCCCAGCAGGGCCGCATGTTAACGCCTGGATTTCGCGCGGGCGTGGGTACAAGCAACTTTGTGAACTTTCTTACCAGTCCTGCACTGAGAGGTCCTCTGGCCATCATCCTGACGTGGAACTTTGCTTTCGCTTTCCTGAGTGTCTTCCTGACCTTTTCCCTGGGATTGGCGATTTCGATTTTATATGGCGACCCCAATTTTCGGGGAAAGAAAATCCTGCGGTCGTTGTTGATTATTCCGTATACCATTCCCAGCCTGATTACGATTTTAATTTGGCGTGGTATCTTGAACGAGAATGTTGGGATTGTCAACTCGGTACTAAGGGACCTATTTAATTTCGCACCAGCCTGGACGACAAACCACTGGTGGGCGAGGGCAGCAATACTACTGGTTAATTTATGGCTTGGTTACCCCTATTTTATGCTGGTGACCAGCGGAGCATTACAGTCGATACCCAGTGATATTTATGAAGCAGCAGAAGTTGATGGCGCTAAGGGATGGAATACGTTCTGGCACATTACCTTACCGTTATTACTTGTTTCAGTCGGGCCGTTGTTGATTGCTTCTTTTATCTTCAACTTTAACAACTTTAATCTAATTTATGTGTTTATCGGAGGTGGTCCTCCAATACCGGGCGCTTCAACTCGCGCAGGCTATACCGATATTCTGATCAGCTACGTGTATAACTTAGCCTTTGAAGGCGGAAGAGGTGTTAACTACGGGTTTGCATCGGCTATCTCCATTGTAATTTTCATCTTGATTGCGATCATGTCGCTGATCCAATTTAAGTTCACCAACATGTGGGAGGAGGTTAGTGAAAATGTCTGAGTCAATTGAAAAAACAAAAATACCCCGGTCAATGACCCAGCAAAGAAAAATTGGAACGATTATTCGATGGGTGATTGCAGCCTTTTTAATTTTCTTTTCCATCTTCCCTTTATTGTGGATTATTTCAGCGTCGCTGAATCCTACGGGCACGCTGGCGACAGCTCGGCTGATTCCTAAGAATCCGGGATTTGGTAATTTTAAAAACCTGATCGGTAATCCAACTTTTCCGTTTTTCACCTGGTTCTGGAATTCTATCAAAATTACCACGATTACAACATTCCTGACATTGATTTTGACAACCATGGCTGCCTACGCGTTCTCACGGTTTCGGTTTTCTGGGCGGACCACGATTCTTAAGGCGATCCTGCTGATCCAGGTGTTTCCAAACCTGCTTTCGATCGTGGCTTTATTTTTGATCCTGACCCAGTTTGGAACCATCATCCCTGCAATCGGCTTAAATACGCACCTCGGGTTAATTATTGTCTACCTGGGCGGCGCGATGGGTATGAACATCTGGTTAATGAAGGGCTATATGGATACGATTCCCCGCGAAATCGATGAGTCAGCCCGTGTGGATGGTGCTACTGATTGGCAAATATTTTGGAGACTCATTCTGCCGCTTTTACGCCCGATCCTGGTGGTCATTGGCATTCTGAGCTTCATCGGCACTTACGGCGACTTCATTGTTGCCCGCACGCTGTTGAAGACCACCGAACTTTACACGGTTATGGTTGGCCTGCAAATTTACACTTCCGGGATGTTCTCACAGAAGTGGGGCATCTTTGCCGCTGGCGCATTAATCAGCGCCCTTCCGATCATGGTCATTTATTTGACGTTGCAAGACCAAATTGTGGGCGGCTTGACACAGGGAGCGGTAAAGGGGTAAGCAGTTGGAAGATCAGTAAGACATTTCGAGATGATTTTCTTCCGCTAAATAAGTTAAAAAGGTGTCTTTTTATGGAAACGGCACCTTTTTCTGTTTTGGAGGCGATTTATGACTTTTTCTGGATTTGAACCGCCGGTTGATCACATCTTTGGAGACATGGATGACCCTAAAAATACTTCTGCGTGGTTGATTGCCCGGCATCACGGTGTTCATCATTACAACATCAAGTTTCCAGCCAACCCCATGCCTGGAGATGAAGTTTGCTTGAAGGTGACATGTTCCGTTGATCAACCGGTGGAATCTGTGCATATTTGGTACACAACCGATGAATGGGTGCAGCAGGAGGAACGCCAATTTGCGAAGGCAAAGCTCATTTGGAGAACAGATTTATGGTCTTATTTGCAAGAATGGGAGATCACGCTTCCAGCGCAACCGGCAGGGACAATGCTGCGATATAAAATCGCTGCTCAATTGCAAGGAACACTGCAGATGGCGTTTGCTGATAATCAAGCAAGAACCTTTGAGAAGGCCACCCATTTCTCAATTTATTATGTGGAATCAAGCCTGCCAAAATGGGTTGAGGATGCGATTGTTTATCAAATCTTTGTTGACCGGTTTAAACCAGCAGGAGAAGACCCCTGGATTGAAAGTGATGATCTGCGCAAGGTATTTGGCGGATCATTACAGGGAGTGACAGAAAAACTTCCCTATATCAAGGCGATGGGCTTTAATACGGTCTGGCTGACGCCAATTTTTGCGTCCCCTTCGCATCATGGCTATGATAGCAGCGACTATTATCAAATCAACCCCAAATTTGGGACGATGGATGGCTTTTTAGAGCTCATTGAAACCGCCCATTTTCTTCAAATCCGGGTGATCCTGGATTTTGTTGCCAACCACTGCAGTAATGAACATTCTTATTTTAAGGATGCAGTTAATAACCGTAATAGCCAATATCATGATTATTTTGTGTGGAAAGATTGGCCGAATTACGAAAGCTTCTATAATGTTTACTCTATGCCCAAGGTCAACCTCGCTTATGGCAGCCCGGCAAGGGAAACCATGCTGAATTGTGCAAAATATTGGTTGGAAAAAGGTGTGGATGGGTTCCGTTTGGATTACGCGCACGGCCCAGAGCAGGATTTCTGGATCGATTTTCGCCATGTCTGTGAAACCGTTAAGCCTGATTGCTGGACTTTTGGAGAGGTTGTACAACCTGCTGATATCCAGGCTTCTTTCGCAGGCGGCTTAATGGGAACGCTCGACTTTGTCTTGTGCCAGGCGTTGCGGTCGACTTTTGCACAAGGGAAATGGTCACTGGCGAATTTTGCTGCTTTTCTTCAGGCTCATTTTTCTTATTTTTCAAATTCCTTCAGCTTACCAGCGTTTTTAGATAACCATGATATGAATCGGTTTCTTTATGCAGCAAATAATAATGAGAAATTGCTGAAATTGGCCTTGCTGGTGCTGTATGTCCTTCCAGGCCCACCCATTTTCTATTATGGAACAGAAATTCCCTTATCACAGAAGCGTTCCATACATGCAAGAGATGCTCAAGGTTTTGATGAAGCACGTCTCCCCATGGCGTGGGATTTAGAAAAATCGTATCAATTCACGGAGTATCTGGCAAGATTGGCGGATATCCGGCAAAAATACCCCCAGTTAAGGCGGGTGGAGTGGACTGTAAATGCTTATGATGAGCAAAAAGACACGTTGATATTAACACTGGGTGCCTCACAGGAGTTCATGCTATTAATTAATCGATCAGCCAAAGAACGCCGATTTCTAATTCAAAACCAGGGATATTTTACCTATCATGACCTGGTTGACCACGGCACATACCCAGTTAGAAATGATGAATTACATATAATCGTCCCGGCACAAACTGGGGTTTTATTGTCAGCAAAAAAATCCGCAGAATAACCTGCTGCGTTAAGCGCAGGTCAACGCTTAAATACATACAGCATCTTATTATTACAAGCAATTTCGTGTAGATTATCAATTAAAAAAGGCGTTGATGATCTTCTGGAAAGCTTCTGGTGGATTTACAGGCATCTTATCCGGGTAGAGCCCCATCCACGTCTCGACAAGCGCCAATAGCTGATTATCGGTCATACGGTCGGCATAGTGAAGGAGGACCCGGGGGTCTACCAGGAGCTGATCGATCTGGTCGGTCAAAGCCTGTTTAATATAAGTATTCAATTTGAATTGTTTGAGTAAATACAAAACCGAAGCTTTTATTTGAGGTTCTTCGTGGCACAGGTTACCCTGACCCAAGACTTCAACAACCAGTTCATCGCGAGGGGATAACATGATGCCATTGATGGTCAGATGATAGTACTGTTGACCATAACAACCGTCCAATTTGATTTCATTGCCATTGAGCCATCCCACGACTTTTGCAGGTGGGGTAATGGCGTAAAATTGCAGGCTGTAATTTCGCACAGGTGGAAGCAAGCTCTGCATTCCTTGAGCAGGATTTATCCTAAAGGTAAGTTTTTCGGGCTCCCACTTGGATTGCATATTTGTGAGTGCGTAACTTCCAGAGAGATAGGCCTGCGTCTCACCATCATCTTCGTACAGGGTGAATTCATTGCTGGCTCCGGGGAAAATTTTAATCGTCACATACTCCGGTAAATTAACCCCGTTCTGATGGGGTTCTGCATTTAATGGCACGATCCCGCCAGCCTTAGCAAAAGTAAGTACGCGCTCCAAATCTCCGTAAATGGCATACCATCCACCGCCCTGATAATAATCACCTGTGAAGAAATCAAACCAATGCCCCTCTGGCAACCATACCAACTGACGACTCATGCGGGTATCTTCGTAGCAGGGCGTTACGAATGGGGCGGCGATCAACTCACTACCAAAAGAATATTGATCCGGGCACTGGTAGGCATCTTTCTCATCCGGATACAGGTGATACATGGGTCGAATGGGCAAAATGCCTTCCCGAAAGTTATGCCAGGCTGCGGTATACAAGTAGGGGATCAAGGCGTGCCGCAACCTCAACGCCCTGGTTGCAAGGCGCTCAATTTCTGCATCATAAGCCCAGGGACGGCGCTCGTGGTACGCGCTGTTGGTCGAGTGCATCCTCATAATCGGACTCAAGACGCCATATTGAAGCCAACGCAAATACAATTCTGGTTCTTCAACGCCCCCCATATGCCCGCCAATATCATGGCTCCACCAGCCGTAACCGACGTTTGCCGCCGTTGCGGTGAAATAAGGCTGGAACTGCAGGGACTTCCAGGTGACCAAGGCATCACCAGAAAAACCAATAGGATAACGTTGATTTCCAAGCCCGCTCCAACGGGAGAAAATAAACGGCCGTTTGATGCCGTCTCTGGTAAGATCATGAAAATGAAGGTGGTTGAGCCAAAAGAGGGGGTCCAAGCCCTCCAGGCTCGATTTTCTTCCTTGTTGCCAGTCAATCCACCAGAAGTCCACACCCATATCCTCGAGAGGGTGATGGAGGATTTCAAAATAAGCAGACGCAAAATCTGCATCAGCGATATTGAATGGGATTGGCTGTTTGCTCTCAGGATCAATGTCCATTCGATTTGCCATTTGTTTATATTGGGCTTCATGGGGATAAACGCCAGAGGCCGGGTGGAGGTTGAGGGCTGTTTTCAATCCCATTTTGTGGATTTGCTCAAAGAAAATTGGCGGATCAGGGAATAGTTCGGGGTTCCAGGTATAGCCTGTCCAACCCGAGCTTTCGTTACCGGTATCAACGATGTGCCAGTCCATATCGACAATGCAAACAGATAGTGGAATGCCCTTCGCTTGAAAATCATTCATCAGGGTGACAAGCTCATCCTGGTGATAGGGCCAATATTTACTCCACCAGTTACCAAGTGCAAACCTGGGGAGGAGGGGTGGGCGACCGGAGATTTTCTGAAAGTCGATAATACATTGGGTGTAATTTTTGCCATAACCAAAAAAATATAAATCAACTGCGCCAGGTGGAGAATTGCGGTTCACTAACCAGCCATCGTCGTTGAAGACCAGGGACTGACTGTCATCGTACACTGACCAACCGGTAGGAGAAACAAGCCCCGGCTCTGTCAACAGTCCGCCATCCAGGCGATCGAGGGTTCGAAGCGTTCCTTTGAGATTAAAATTATCTTCCTGTCCGTATCGCCATGTATTTCCGTTATCTTTTAAGGTTATCGATAAAAAGTCATGGTGAAAGCCCCACTCACTGATTTTGTAAGTTAAGATCAGTTTACCTGTTTCAATAGTGAGCAGTTTTTGATCGATGGATACCTGAAACTCGGGCACAGGAAGATCACGATACCAGAAGACTTGGGTAGGGCGGTCTTCAAATTTCTGAGTAAGGTCAAATTCCATGCGGATTAACTGATCGGTTAGGACGCTGAATCTGACGGTGTCTTTTTGAACGATGGCTTCTTTTCGTGCTTGGGGTTGAAAATCCAGTTTAAAATTATCCTTCATGGCTCCTCTGGGTCATTGAAATTTGTGGTGCGGGTTATCCAAGTATAAACTCAATTTCTATACAGAAAGAATAATCTAAGCAAGAATAATTTTTCCAAGCAAGCACATAGATCATTAATTATTATTAGTAAAAGAAAGTCATAAACAGTAATAATGATGAGAATGGTATCATAAGAGGGGTGACATATGAATATCAATCAGAAGAAATGGAATGATTATGCGTATGCCATTTATTAATTTGACAAATATTGCCTTCTGCACTTATAATAAGTTTGGAATTGTCAGGACAGTGGATTGCAGTCCTCTTGTTTTCATCGCCATTTATGGAAGTGCTTCCAAAAAAGCAGTTCCTAAACAAATGGATGCAAGAAACGATTAAGACCATTGTCACTGGAAAATCCTTTTCTGGTTGTGGGATCGATTGGTAGGTTAATTACCATCAATAGATTGGCTGATCGTAGAGACAACAATGAAATGCGAACAATATTGAAAAGAAGATTACTCAACATTCCCAAACAATTTTCCATAAATCTGAAGGTGCTTCTCATTGGTGTTTTGGTGAGAAACCTGATAATTTGTTCTTGGCGCGTTTTGCCCTCGTTGACGTTAATATAACAGAAGCAAGATGCGTTATTAAAAAAAATAATCACTAGCAAAAAGGAGGTTCAATCCTAAAACGAAGAAATGTTAATCACAGGACGTATTTTATTAACCAAATCCTAGTTTATCTGGAGGAGAAATACAAAAAATGAAAAAGAAATTTATGTTTTTAGCGATTTTGGTGATCTTTTCATTGGTACTTGCAGCTTGCGCACCAAAAACTGAGACACCAGAACCTGAGGTACCCGTTGTTGAAGAACCGCCCGCCGAGGATATTATTGCTCCTTTGCCACAGGGCCAAGAATTGGCGAATGCCTATGCTGGTATGTATGCCGGCACAGTTGTGACCATGGCTGGCCCCTTCACCGACCAGGATGCGGTCATCTTTAATGACTCGATTACAGCTTTTGAAGAGGCCACGGGAATTGATATTCAATATGAAGGCTCTAAGGAATTTGAAGCCAACATTATGATCCGCCTGGATGGTGGCGACCGCCCCGATATCGTCGACTTCCCGCAGCCCGGTTTATTACAGACCGCAGTGGATAAGGGTTACGCCATCGATATGGAGACCCTGATCAATCCTGACTGGATTAGAGAGAATTATTCTCAGGCATGGCAGGATTTAGGGACTATGAACGGCATGGTTGCAGGGATTTGGGCTCGCGCCAACGGTAAATCCTTTGTGTTCTATCCGAAAGCCGTCTTTGAAGAATATGGCTACGTAGTTCCCGAAACCTGGGACGAGATGATGGCTCTTACGGAAGAGATCGCAGCCGATGGTGATACTCCCTGGTGCCTCGGTATTGAATCTGGCGCTGCAACTGGTTGGACGATGACCGACTGGATAGAAGACGTGCTGCTGCGCGTGGCCCCTCCTGAGGATTATGATGCCTGGGTTGCAGGTGAACTGCCCTTCGACTCACCTCAGGTGAATGAGGCCTTGGATTATATTGAAGCAATCTGGTTCAATGATGACTTTGTTTATGGCGGACGGGCAGCTATTCCCACCATTGCTTTTGGTGATGCACCGAAACCCATGTTTGAAGATCCACCGGGCTGCTGGTTCAACCGACAAGGCAACTTCGTGACCTCCTTCTTCCCTGAAGAATTGGAAGCTGGCGTGGACTATGACTTCTTCTACCTGCCTCCCATCAAAGAAGAATTAGGCAAACCAGTCCTTGGCGCTGGTGATATCTATGCCGTGTTCAACGATCGCCCAGAAGTGCGTGCAGTGATCCAGTTTTTCTCAACCGGAGAATCTCTTAAATACTGGATTGAAGTTGGCGGCGCAATCGGTGTCCACAACGATGCCAGCCTGGATTGGTACGCTGATCCGGTGACCCGCGGTGTGGCGGAAACGATCCGCAATGCCACCACCTTCCGCTTTGATGGTTCTGACCTGATGCCCGGGGCTGTGGGCGCTGGAACCTTCTGGAAGTACATGACCGACTATGTGAGTGGAACAATCACTCGGGAAGATGCGCTCCAGCAAATTGACGCCTCCTGGCCGGATTAATCCATCCAAAAGTCAGCTGAATTCACATGCTTGTGTCTTCTGAATGAAATGGCTCAAGCCAGTGGATAAAGCTGGAAGGTACAAATTCAATGAAGGGCAGGCAGGTTAAGTTTTGCCTGCCCTTTTTCTTCTAAAAGTGATTAAATAGGAGGTGTGCATGCTCAACCCTGAGAACCCTGAACCTAAAAAAATTGGCATTTTACACTGGTTCAGTTCAACATTTGGGCAAATTCTTATTTCCCTATTTGTACCAGCGGTGACCTTTCTCGTTCTTTGGCAGGGCTATCTTTTTTTATCAAGAGCCGATGTTCCACAAATTATCCTGGTTATCGTAGCCATCATTTGGGGTGTAGGCGGTGTAGCACTACTGTATCTTGTTGCTAATTGGTTGGTATTAAAGTTACCCAAGGCTTGGTCAAAACGACTCCAGCCTTTTGTGTTTGTCGGTCCTGCAATTGCCATTATGGGGTGGTTTTTAGCGCTCCCTGTTTTTCGTTCATTAATCTCAAGTTTTCGCAATAATTATGGCACACAATGGGTGAGGTTAGATAATTATATATTTGCCTTCACAAACCCAAGGATGTTAGAAACATTCCGCAATAATTTACTCTGGTTGGTGTTCGGAACAGGTTTCAGTGTGGCTTTGGGTCTCTTGATCGCTGTTCTGGCTGATCGGAGTAAATTCGAAGTTGTTTATAAATCGATCATTTTCACCCCCATGGCGATTTCTTTTGTTGGTGCGGGTGTGATTTGGAAATTTATTTATGATTTTAAAGGTGCAGGCTCTGAAATAGGTTTGTTGAATGCCATAGTCGTCGCCTTAGGCGGCAACCCCCAACCCTGGTTGACAATTGCTCCCTGGAACAACTTCCTTTTGATCATCATTATGGTTTGGCTACAAACAGGTTATGCGATGGTGATATTGTCATCGGCAATTAAGGGTGTACCCGCGGAACTGCTTGAAGCCGCCCGGATTGATGGTGCTTCAGAGGTCAGAGGTTTTTTCAGTATTACCGTCCCTTACATTAAGGGTACTTTGCTCACTGTGATTACAACGATAGTGATCTTCAGCCTCAAGCTATTTGATATTGTGCGTGTTATGACGGGTGGCAATAATCAAACGAATGTTATTGCGAATGAATTTTACTTACAAAAATTCACCTACGGTCATGATGGACGTGCTTCTGCCATCGCAATTGTTCTTCTATTGGCAGTTTCACCTGTGATTATTTACAATTTGCGGATATTTAACAAAGAGAGAAAGGGGTTCTAATGGCGAAGAGTGCGAAAATCCAAAAAAGATCTCAAAATTTTGTCGTAAATTTGGTGTTAATCGTCATATGTGTTATTTGGGTTGTACCAATCCTTGGTATCCTGATAACCTCTTTCCGCCCTAGCGAACAAATTTTCCGCACTGGCTGGTGGACTGTATTTCCACATCGAACGGATGTGGAGGTTGCTCGAATAAAGATCGATCCTGCTGTCGATTTGGATGGTGAAATTCTTATAGAGCCAACAAACTCAACGATTGAGGGTCGTACCCCCAGTGGAGAGGTAATCGAATATGATGGCAACCCGCTGACAGGAATTTCTGCCACCTACGAAGATTTTCGCGATGGGGTCACACTTGATGATGGGAGAACAATCCAGTGGTCAGGCAATCGGCGCTCACGCGAACTGCGAGTCTACGACCGAAGGTGGGTGGGTTTTGATACAAATCTTACACTCAAAAACTACAAGGACGTCATCACTGGTAAAACAATCACCTATCGAGATGCCGAAGGCCGAACGATCACCCGCACCGGCAACAATCTGGGCGGTGCTTTCCTGAACTCGCTGGCTGTCTCCATCCCAGGTACGATCATCCCAATTTTAATTGCAGCTTTTGCTGCCTTTGGGTTTGCCTGGTTGGACTTCCCTGGTCGCAATTTCTTTTTTACAATCATCGTTGCCTTGTTGGTTGTCCCTTTGCAGATTGCCCTGGTGCCTATATTACAAGACTATGTGAAGATGGATTTGAATGGCACTTTCTTGGGGATCTGGCTGGCTCACTCGGGCTTCGGTTTACCGCTGGCTACATACTTGCTTTTCAACTATATCAGCACCATTCCCCGTGAATTATTGGAGTCTGCTTTTATTGATGGGGCTTCGAACTTTACCATTTTTGTACGCTTGATTCTTCCGCTATCTGTTCCAGCTTTAGCATCCTTTGCCATATTCCAATTCCTCTGGCTGTGGAATGATTACCTGGTCGCTTTAATATTCCTCGGTGAAAGGAACAAGACGGTCACGATTGCTGTTGCTCAGCTTGTCGGAGAAAAAGGACAGGACTGGCACTTGATGACATCTGCTGCATTTGTCAGTATGATCTTGCCATTAGCTGTGTTCCTGGCATTGCAACGGTATTTTGTGCGTGGAATGATGGCTGGTTCGGTCAAAGGATAAATTTAAACTCTTTTAGCCATAAACGATTAATAAACACTGAACCATAATTTGGTAAAATGGTTCAGTGTTTATCATTTCTCATGTTAATTTTGAGCAAACTAACCGAAAAACGTTTTTTTTCTAAATGAATTTTTTAATTTCGTTTATAATTCATTCAATCCAAAATAAACCTTAGAACAAACACACTCATTGAAATTAATTTTGAGGGCAAAACAAACACATACACCCAAATAATGACACCGCAAACACAGCGGAACAAGGAGAACTCTGTTATGGATGAAACCAATACTGCTTTTGTTGATCAATCAAAGCCGAAATTCAAATCGCAACGAAAACGAACTCAAACCCTCATGGCGCTGGCAGCAGGTTATTTTGTAGACCAAGGAGAAGGCCAGGCGATGTCAATTTTCTCGCCTGTACTGAAAATGCTTTGGTCTTTGACCAACATGAACCTGGCATGGATTACCTTTGCACGCAGCCTGCTTCAATCGCTCAGCTCACCTTTTTGGGGATATTTGTCAGACCGCCATTCCAGAAAGAAAGTGCTGTTAATCGGAACAGGTTTGTGGGGCATTTGGACGATTTTAGTGGGCTTTACACAAACCTATGAGCAACTGCTGCTGATCAGGGTTATTTCCGGGCTTGGATTAGGCGCTTTGATGCCAGCGACATTTTCGATCATGGCGGACACATTTCCCCCGCATGTTCGCGGCAAAATGCTGGGCATCCTGGAAGCAATTGGTGTTCTTGGAATCATTGTCTTTACTGTTGGGCTTGGAGCACTGGCAACACCTGAACTCTGGCGAAATGGCTTCATCATCCTGGGGATTGCCAGTGTTCTTTCCGGTATACTGATTTGGTTTCTTGTGGATGAACCCGTGCGGGGTGAAGCAGAGCCTGAGATGCGCGGCCAACTGACTCAGGAAGACGCCGAACGCTACAAGGCAAATATTTCCGATGTCAAAACACTGATGAAAATCCCGACGATCTGGGTCGCGATTGCACAGGGCTTAGCTGGATCCATGCCCTGGGTGGTGATGGGCGCATTCTTAATCCTGTGGCTGGTTGAAGTCCGCCATGTTGACACTACCCAAGCGCCCTTGATTTTTGGTGGCGTGGTCATTGGAACCGCGATCAGCAATGTGCTGGGCGGTGTCATTGGAGACTATGCTGAAAAAGTGAGTCCAAAGTTTGGCAGAGCCTTTATCGGGCAGCTGTCTGTGTTTCTGGGCATTCCATTCACCTATTATCTCTTCACGAGGACTGAAAATTGGAGCTTGATTAAGTTAGCAGTTTTATGTTTTATCACCGCCTTGTTGATCAGCTGGCCAGGCAAAGGTTCGAAGGAGCCAATGATCCAGGGTGTGGTGATGCCTGAACTTCGATCTTCAGCCTTTTCATTTATTACTTTTATTGAGAGCGGTTTTGCCGCTATCGCCGCGCTGATTTTCGGCATTCTTGCAGATAAACTTGATATTCAAACGGCTATGCTGTGGACCGTCCCGTTCCCATGGTTGATTTGCGGCGTTTTATTCTCTGGCTTCTATTTCACATATCCCAAGGACTCTAAGATCCTGCGTGATGAGATGACAAAACGTGCAGCTGAATTGGGCATTAAAAATAATATGGAAAGTTAGTGAACGGTTGTCAATCATTGATAATAAAAAAGAAAATCCACCTGACCAGGTGGATTTTCTTTAGCGGGAGCGACGGGATTTGAACCCGCGATCTCGGCCTTGACAGGGCCGCATGTTGAACCACTACACCACGCCCCCGAGCGATCGTCATCTTATCACATAGAAAAATAAAAGTCAAGCGCTGTTGCCGTATCCCTTATAATTAGCATTGGTTATTGATGTGAAAGGAGCTTGATGAAGATTGTCTCTGTTGAACAAATGCAGGCTATTGAACGCGCAGCGGACGCATCTGGCGTGAGCTATGAAATGATGATGAAAAATGCGGGGCGAGGGATTGCCAATTGGATCACTCGAAACGTACCACATCGTCAAGGTGTTATCGGTCTTGTTGGAGCTGGTAACAATGGGGGTGACACGCTTATTGCCCTTACCTGGATGGCTAAGTGGGGCCTGAGAACTCAGGCTTTCCTTATCAAAGAAAATGGAAACGATGCTTTGCTGGAAGACTATCTTTCTTTTGGGGGAGCTGTTGTCGATATTTCCAGGAATGATCGTCTTGATCTCTTTGACGCTGCTTTGATCCCAGGCGTTGTTGTCCTGGATGGCATCCTGGGAACGGGCTTCAGACTGCCTCTGAGGCGTTCATTGTATAATGTGATGGTCAATGTTCATAAACGGTTGGAAAACCGCTCAGATTTGCTTATAATCGCTGTAGATTGCCCTTCTGGCGTTGATTGCGATACAGGTGACGTTTCGGCCGCAACGATTCCTGCAGCTCATACGCTTACCATGGCTGCTATGAAACAGGGATTGTTGTCACATCCAGCCCGATCGTTTGCTGGCGATCTGCATTATATTGATATTGGAATCGGTGATCCGTCCGCATTCACAAAGGATGGTTTGCCGGAAATGATTGACCCCTCAGTGATCCGCGATCTGTTTCCACAGCGGCCGGACAGTGGACATAAAGGAACCTTTGGCACTTGTTTGGTGATTGCTGGATCTGCGCCTTACACCGGTGCGGCTTATTTTGTTGGGAAGGCAGCCTATCGGATGGGCTGCGGACTGGTGCATATGGGGGTTGTGCGGGATGTTCATCGATTTCTTGCCGGGCGTTTACTTGAAGCGGTGTGGACGGTTATACCGGATGTTGACGGTGCGTTCGATCCTGGTGGGCTATCAGCATTGCGGAATACCTTGCAATCAGCAAAGGCCATTGCCATTGGGTCTGGGTGGGGGCTAAACGAATCTAATATTTTGTTTTTAACGAATTTACTGCAATATTTGCCCCCATCCACGCCATTGTTAATCGATGCTGATGCCCTAAAACTCCTGGTTAATCTTAAGCAGTGGTGGTCTTTATTACCGGATCAAGTGGTGCTAACCCCGCATCCTGGAGAAATGTCTGTTCTCACAGGGCTGGAAACAAGCGAGATTCAATCCAATCGTTGGGAAATCGCATCAGAGTATGCCAAATTATGGCGGGTCAATCTGGTGTTAAAAGGTGCATTGACAGTAATTGCTTGTGCAAACGGGAAAATGTTCATCAATCCAGTCAGCGACCCCGCCCTGGCGACAGCAGGCAGCGGAGACGTATTAACTGGCGTCATTGGTGGGCTGATGGCGCAAGGCGTACCCGCAGAGTATGCCAGCGTTTTGGGGGTGTGGATTCATGCCAATTCGGGAAAAATCGCCAGAGATAACTTTAAAACAGACATGAGCGTAACTGCACTTGACATTCTGGATTATCTACCAGGTGCAATTGTTAAAGCCAAAGAGGCTGGTTATTAAGCCAGCCTCTATTTTGATACAACCTCGGACTAAACTTCTGCGGGTTTTTCTTTCGGTTTAATCGCTTCCACTAATTTGTCGCGCCCCTCTTCGAGAAAGTGCTCGCCTTTTTCAAGAAGCTCTTCCGCATGTTGTTTGGTGAGTTTAGTCCATTCATCAGCTTTTTGTTTAGCTTGCTCAAATGCTTCTTCTGCTTGAAGTCGGGCTTCTTCAACAGATTCCGCCGTGCGATCACGGAGCTGTATCGCTTTATCATGGATCAATTCTCGGGTTTCTTCACCAGATTGAGGTGCAAACAACAAGGCTACAGCCGCACCTGTTAGACCTCCGACAATAAACCCAATTAAAAATGCACCGAAATCTTTACTATCTGACATGTCTTTCTCCTTTGAATTCGTTAATCCTTATAACTAATAGTGGTTTTTACCTTCAATCCTTTGAAGGTTTAAAAATACGCTTAATCATAGCAGCATATTGATTTAACTTAATAACTGGTTCCGCGAGATTATCGCTCACAAATTTTGCTGTCCCTTTCAGCGTGTTTACGGTTTCAGAAGTCGAGTTGATAATTGGACGGATCTCATTTTGGAGGAGGTTAATCAGGCTCGAAAGTTGAACGATTAACACAACCATTGCGATTCCAATCACCAGGGATTGCAAAGCCAGGAAAATAATAAAGACATCGCGAATTTGTTCGGTTCTTTGCTGGTGCGTTTCATCAACCAAGTAGATCGTTGCCAGCACAATTAAGACAATCAGCACAATTGCTACCAAGATACCTGCGATCAAATATTTCTTTGTGTTCTGGGCTTTTGCTTGAGATTCGTCAACAGCCCCCGAGTTTTCTTGGGTAGATGTCGTTAACTGATTATTAATTTCACCATTCATATTATTCCTGTCCCGATTTGATTGTTGTTTGTAATATTGATCTACTTGTTTAAGTGGAACTTATTATATCAGATTTATGTGTCCAGTGCCAACGTAATTTTTTGATCGGTGAAGGTTTTTTCAGTGGCCAGAATTTGGATATCTGAAAAAAGTTTTTCCTGATGAACATTTGCGTATTGTTGTTTGATCATCTCCAGGACAGCTAGAAAAAGCACAATAGCTTCGATCCGATCGTACTCCTTTGGAAGCATTTGGCGATATGAAAGGCGTTTTTGGTGTCTGAGCTGATCGATCAATTCCCTGATCTTGTTTCTAATTGTGACTCTTGGAATCGTAATAACCGTAGTAATTGGCGCTGCCTCTTCACTAAAATGATAGAGTGCTTTCATCATCTCAATAAGAGTGTCGAGATCAACCCCCGAAAGATCAACAGTTTCTTCGATTTTGGGAGGCGGTGCCAACCGAATATATGTGCGTTGTCCCTTCTGCTCTAGATGCCGCAACCATAGTGCGGTTTCCTTTATGGATTTGTAAATCATGAGCTGTCGTGCTAAACTCTCAGCTGGATCTTCTTCGCCTTCTGCTCTCTCAATTGGGCGAGGCAATAACGCCTCAGATTTTATTTGGATCAGCTTGGCGGCGATAACCAGAAACCCTGAGATTTCAACAGCAGATTTTTCTTGAAGCGATGCCAGGTGGGCCAAATACGCATCCGTGACTTTTGCCAACGAAAGTCGCGTGATGTCTAATTCAGCTTTTGAAATCAGGTCCAGAAGAAGGTCCAGCGGACCTTCATAGATCTCTGTATGAATGGTGTACGCAGAATTGGGTCTGTACAGAAAAGCCATGTGGTCAACAATCCTGAAAAAGATTATACCCCGGAAAAATGGCTCAACCAATGAAATAAACAAAAAATCGCGTTTGGTATAAATAGGATTACCGGATAAAATGAGAGGTCGGTATCATGCCCGCATCAATTAAAGAACTATTGATGCGCAAGCTATTTACTTTAGATGGCCTGCGCATCGGTAGTTCTGGTAAAGGACCCAGAACGATGACTGAAGATGTCAAAACCGAAAGCGCAGAGCAGTTTTCAAAACGTTTAAAACTTCCTTTTACAAACTTCTTTTTATTAACAAGGGCGTTGACCCATCGTTCGTATTTAAATGAAAATAAGGATGCAATTGAAGACAATGAGCGCCTTGAATTCTTGGGTGATGCAGTTCTTGATTTCATGGTGGCTGAGTGGTTGTACCATCTTTTTCCTGAGAAACCGGAAGGTGACCTGACTCGTCTGCGGGCAGCATTGGTTCATACTGAACAATTAGCCAATTTTGCTAGGAAAATAAATTTAGGTTTGGCTTTACGCTTGGGAAAAGGCGAAATACAAGCTGGAGGACGGGAGCGCACAACTCTATTGTGCGACACCTTCGAGGCGCTGATTGGTGCACTATACCTGTATGCAGGAATACCAGCCGTTGAAGCTTTTATGGAACCGCTTCTGTTTGAAGTTGTTGACAGCATTTTTCACAATCACATCGATGATGATACCAAAAGTCGCCTTCAAGAATGGGCGCAGGGACGGGGCTTTGCTTCACCAAAATATATTCTGGTCGCGGAAGAAGGTCCTGATCATAATAAAACCTTTGAAATGGAAGTTAGAATTGGTAATAAACCCTATGGCAGAGGGATTGGCTCAAATAAGCAATCTGCAGAGAAATCCGCAGCGCGGGAAGCGTTGGTTAGCCTTGGGGTTCTGGAGCATCATTAAATCATGGAAAACCGTTTAGAATCCATCGAATTGCAAGGTGTAAAGACCTTTGCAACCACAACGCGACTGGAGTTTCCCGGAAAGATCACTGCGATCGTTGGCCCGAACGGTTCGGGGAAATCCAATATTGCAGATGCCATCAGGTGGGTACTGGGTGAGCAGTCTTTTTCGCTGTTAAGGGCAAAAAAGACGGAAGATATGATATTTTCTGGGTCCCAACAACGGTCTCGATCTGGAATGGCCTCCAGTACAATCACATTCAACAATGAGGATGGTTGGCTGCCCATTGATTATTCTCATGTCGCCATTACCCGCCAGGCTTACAGGGATGGCCAGAATGAATATATTTTAAATGGACAAAAGGTACGTCTTAAGGACATCTCGGAGCTTCTTTCACAAACAGGGATGTCCGAAAGAAATTACACGATTATTGGACAGGGCCTGGTTGATGCGGCTTTGGCTTTAAGGCCTGACGAGCGTAGAAAATTGTTTGAAGAAGCAGCCGGGATTGGCCTCTACCGATCTCGTAAGGAAGATTCCTTGCGAAAATTGGAAAACACACGCAAGAATCTGGATCGAGTGCTTGACATTTTGACAGAGATCAAACCCCGCCTGAGAAGCCTTGAGCGCCAAGCACTGCGTTTTCAAGAATATCAGCAAGTTAAAGCAGATCTGCGCTTGCTTTTACGAGAGTGGTATGGTTTTCAGTGGAATGTAAAGCAACAGGATCTGCGAAAAACCCGTGATGCATTCCATGAGCAAGAAGTTCTTGTGCATTCATTGAGTAAGTTACACCTTGATGCAGAAACGAATGTGGAAGAAGCGCGTGCGCAGTTACAGGCTTATCGAAAAGAGCTTGAGGCTTTCTATGGGGAACTATCCGAAAATCACAGCCTATTGGAACAAACGACACGCGAGCTTGCGATAATCGAGGAGCGCCAGCGGTCCTACAAGCAACAAAAAGATAACCTCGACCTTGATATTTCTAATATTGAAGAAGAAATAAATGGGATTGAAGCCCAGGGGCTGGTCCTGAAAGCTGAGATCGAACAACGCCAGGAGGAATTTCGCGCAGGCGCTGAAGAAGAAAAAACATCCACTCAAAAATTGGCGGACGTTATAAAAGAAAGGGAGCAGATTGATTCCGCGTTGGATAAACTCAAGGCGAAACGAATTCAATTAGAAACGGAAAAGGTTCAGGCAGTTGTTCGCATAGATGAATTTGAGAATCGAGTTAATGCCCTTCAGAACGAACGTGACAGGGTTAAAAATGCAAATGAAACGCTGCAACATCAGGAGAATGAAGCTAATAAGCATTTCATGTTATTAGAGAAAAGCTCTCAATTATTTACACAAAAAATTGAGCAGCAAAAAAATGAAATCGATCAATTCAAGCATCAGCTTGAAAGACTTAATAACGATCGCTTAAGTATTACACAACAAGTTAATCATAAGGACAACCAGCGAACTAAATTATCCACGCAATTATCGTTATTACAGGATGCAGAAAACGCGCTCAGCGGCTACTCTGAGGGATCCAAAAAACTACTGGAGAACTCACGGCAGGGGCGCTTACCGCAAGGAATTGAGCCAATTTCGCAACATATCCTGATCGATGAACAATACGAACGTGCGATCAGCGCTGCGTTAGGCGAACTGACCGACTTATTGGCTATGCCTTCGCAAAGTAAAAATAAACTCATAGAATATCTTGAAGCGAAAGCAGATGACCGGGTTGCCCTGATGCCACTGGATCAATCCACTCAGGTCATACAGAAAAAAGATCTTCATCATTTGGATGGGGTGATCGGTTTTGCCAACACCCTGGTTTCAGTTGGAAAAACCTACCAAAACCTTGTTGATGCACTGCTTTCGGATATTTTAGTTGTCAAAGATACTGAAACAGCAGAAATAATAATCGGCAAATCGGATGTCTCAATCATCGTGGTGACTTTGTCTGGGATTGTCTTTCATCCTAATGGGGTGATCATCTCCGGTCAGAGCCCATCCGGGAAGCGAATTGGACGTACACGGCAGCAAAGCGAACTTCAATCGGAACGGGTTATGGTCGAAAATGAAATCGAAGATCTGCTTGACCAACAATTACGTATAGAAAAATCAATTGAGCAATTACAAGCTGAGCAAGACGAATTGGTTCAGGAATTTGGTCTTCTAGAACAGGAGTGGCGAGTCAATGAGCGAAAGCTTCAGGATGCAAAGGACGCACAGGCGCGACTTTTGGAACAGCAACATTGGAATTCTGAGCGGTTGGTTGCTCTGGATGCGGACATGATTGAGGTTCAATCCTTGATTGAATCTGGAAAAGGGAAATTGGTTGATATTGACGGGGAGATCAACAGGATGCTTGGTGAGGAAAAGAAGATTAACACCGAATTCCAAGCAATTCCGCTTTTTGAAATCCAGCAAACACTTAACCAATTGAAGACTCAGCAAATAGTCGCTAAAAATACACTCAATTCTGTTCAACAACGTTATCAAGACATTTCAAATCGGACTGATGTTTCTAAACAGCGTCTTCAAGGGTTAACAAACCGTCGCGGTGAAATTGCAGCTGAATTAGTTGAGATCGAAAAAAGAAAAGGAGAATTGACTCAAAAGATTGAGGAAATTCAGCTAAAAACCAATCATCTGGAAAGCGAACAAGTCGGACCTCTATCAACAATTGGCGAAGAAACAGAGCGATCTATTGCAGAATTGCAACAGATTGAAGCACAATCACATCAGAAAGTGATCATTGCGGAACGCCAGTACACTCAGATACAAATGGAATTGGAGCGAAGACAGGATCAATTGAATCTCTTACGAGATCGAATTGGCGATGATTTTGGTTTGGTTTCATTTGAGAGTGACCAGGAATATGATGGACCCATGCCATTACCTTTTAACGATGACCTGATTGAGGATTTACCCCAAATCGCTGAGGTACCCGAATCCCATGAAGACGATATCAAACGCTTGAAAGGTCAGTTACTTCGAATCGGCGCTGTCAATCCTGAAGCAGAGCAAGAATATATCGAGGTTAAAGAGAGATTTGAATTTCTTACCAATCAAGTGGCTGATTTGGAAAAAGCCAGCCAGGATCTTCAGAAAGTTATTGAAGAGCTTGATGAAATGATGGAAATTGAATTCGTAAAAACTTATCAAGCTGTCAACAAAGAATTTTCTGCAGTTTTTTCCCGCCTTTTCAATGGCGGAGAAGCCAAATTGATTTTTACTGACGAGGAGAAACCAGTAGAAGGCGGTGTTGACATTGAAGCGCGTTTGCCGGGTAGGAGGCAGCAAGGCTTAGCTTTATTATCAGGTGGTGAGCGAAGCTTAACCGCTGTTGCATTGATTTTTGCCCTGCTTAAGGTATCTCCGCCGCCATTTTGCATTTTGGATGAAGTTGATGCCATGTTGGATGAATCCAACGTCGGTCGATTTGTGGAAGAACTACGAGAGCTTTCAGAGCAAATTCAAGTGGTGATCATTACCCATAATCGAAATACGGTTCAGGCAGCGGATGTAATCTATGGGGTCACCATGGGGAGAGATTCAACCAGCCAAATGATCAGCCTTAAACTTGATGAAGTCGGAGATGCATATTTCGCATAAGCTGGTAAGGAAAGATAAAAAAAGAGGCGCCGAGCGCCTCTTTTTGTTGACATTGTTCCAATTAGTTACCGATTTGAATTACTGATACAGAGCCTCTATGAATTGTTGAGGTACCTCAGGCGTTATCGGGACAAACTGATCCCAATTATCATGGATTTCAATATCATCACGTTGATTGTGTTGATCAGCAAGCCATATCGAAAAAAGCTGTTGTCTCTGTTGCAACATCTCACTGGCTGATACCGGGTTCTCACGCCTGCCAAGCACCTGGATAATATGGTAGCCAAAAGTTGTTTCCACAAGCTGGCTTAATTCGCCCTCACCTAAACTGAAAGCCGCTTCTGAAAATTCGGTGACCATCGTGAATTCATCAAACCAGCCCAAGTCGCCGCCCACTTCTTTATTGGACTCATCGATTGAGTAAAGCGCAGCCAGGTCGTAGAAGTTCTCACCTTCTCTCAGACGGGCTAAAATATCAAGCGCTAATTCATAATCTTCCAAGGCAACGAGGATGTGCCGCGCCCACACTTCAGATTTGGTGGTTTCAACTTCAAAATCCATAGCTTCGGCTAATTTCTCGCGCAGTAACTGTGCGGCAAAGATTTTTCTGAGGTCTGCAATTTTGAAATTGTAGATTTTAAATTGATTTTCAAATTCTTTGATTTTTTCTCCGAAAATTGCAGTTGTATAAGGGGTAGGTGTCAGTGTGATGGTTGGCGTCGCCTCGGGAGTGCCTTCTAAAGTCGGGCTGATTTCAAGCTGATCGACGTCTTGAAGATCTGCCAGGTCTCCCTCTGGATCAATGACCTCTTCTTCTCCTGGTTTTTCTTCGACAACCACTGTACGATCGGTTTCATCAATTTCTGACTCCCCATTTAAATCTTTTGATTCTGAGTCTTCAATGACAGGAGTCGGTGTGTTAATCATTGCCTGCAGGGTTTCTGAGTATGTCGCGGTCGGTTGGATAGTCGCAGTAGTTGTTGGGGTGGACGTTCCGTTTGGGAAAAACCCGAAAGCGGCTTGAATAGCTTCATCAATCTCTGCATCACTAACTGTAATATTCCTTTTCGCGGCTTCCTCTTTGATGATGATATTGTCAATCATTTCATCCAAAACAGATCGCCCAAGAACGACCGGCTGTGATAATTCTATGGCGATTGATTGAGCAGTATCAAGGAAACTGCTGCCGAACTCGCCAAATTGTTGGTAAAAGCTGAGGTATTGGTAAGCTTGATTCAACATCTGCACCCGTGTGTACTGAACAAAGGGTTTAAACTCACGGACAGTGATTTTTGTTTCACCCACACGAGCCACCGCTATACCTGGCTGGATAATCGTTTGGTCAATTACACCATAAATAACCAAACCCAATATAATTGCACCGACAGCAATTGAAACAATAACAAGAATTCGGGTTTGTTTAGCTTCACGGTGCTCTCGCGAGAGGTGTTTTTTAGTGACGATTTTCTTTTTTGGTTTTTGTTTTGCCATATGTGCCAACCTGCCTTTTTAACAGAAAAAATGCTGAGCTACTGGTTGACGAAGGGAAGCAAAGCAATGTGCCTGGCATTTTTAATCGCTTTAGCGAGAGCCCGCTGATGCTTGGCGCAGGTACCCGTTTGACGTCTCGGACGGATTTTCCCGGTTTCGTCGATATAGCGCTTGAGAAGTTCTGTATTTTTGTAATTTATCTCAGTTTCTACGTTCGTGCAAAACTGACAAACCTTTGACCGAGAATAGTAGCGGTTACTTTGATAATTTGTCATTATAAACTCCTGTATGTGTAATAAATTCAGAGGGGAAATATGGTATGTCCTTTTTGTGGATTGAGGGCTTCGAATGCTTTATCCAGGGACTGATTCGCATGATCTTGTTCAACCCCTCGAAAAACATTTCTGCACGTTGTTGTTAAAAAGGAATTATTATTCTTCTTTCATGAGCATATACCGAATGATTGGCTCAATATAGCGCAGGTTTTGTAAAAATTCGGTGCTAGAAGCGGGACTTAATGAAACCTCCATGTAGATATAGAAGCCTTCGCGAAAATCCTCGATCTCATAAGCAAGCTGTCTTGTACCCCAAATATCTGTTTTAATAATTTCTCCACCACTCTCAGTGATCATGGTGTTGACACGCTCAATCACTCCTGATCTGGTTTCATCTTCCAGGTCAGGCTGAAGGATCAATATTAATTCGTAATTTCGCATTTGGAATCTCCTTTCCATGGGCCTGTTACACTTGGCTACCGTAGATAACTGTGTAACGGAAAGAACCCGTAGTTAATTTTGATTTTTGATAAACGCTGGATTCTTTGATCCAGCACAGCATCAAAGTATACTCGGCATAGACTGACAATGCAAGCACAAGCGACAGGAATTTGGTGACAATCGAGATGCCGATCGGCTGAGATTAATCGGACTATTAACGTTTATCCTCATCAATCAAAATTGATGATAACACCACGGAAACGAAGCTGACAATAATCGAGGCTAACAGGGCGGTGCCAAAACCATCAACTGCAAAGTTAAAGCCGAGACTCTGGGAGATGTTCGCAGAGAGCATGAATGTGACAGCATTGATGACAAACACAAACAGACCTAATGTGATGATGATAAAGCCGCAGGACAAAAACTTCAAAATTGGGCGGATCAGGGCGTTGACCAAACCAAGAATCAGAGCCATGATCGAATACACCCAAAAACCATTGCCTTCAACGGTGATGCCAGGGAGAATCAGATATGCAACGTACAGTGATGCCGCGGTGATCAGCCAACGTAAAATTAATTTCATGAGACATCCTTTCTCTATCAACAACTTGCGGGTTTGATAATTCAGAAAATATTTAGCTCTCTTCTTTGGAATTTCCTTAGCTTGGGGATTTACAGCGCCCCTGACAGGACTCGAACCTGTAACCCCTGGATTAGAAGTCCAGTGCTCTGTCCAATTGAGCTACAGGGGCATGAATCATGTATTAAATTATATCACCACCATTATGAACTTGAAACAGGGCGAATACCTTTGTACACTCTAAACCCGGAGAAGGTTTTTAAAATGATATCCGGAGGCCTGTTGAGGATTTCACCCAATTCTTGTGGGGTGAGGGGCTTATTGCCATTGGATAAGAATACCTTGAAGACTGAATCGACCAGGGCCATGTTGCGACTGATGAAGCCTTCCTGTTTGGCACAATGAGAAATCAAAGTGTGCTGCAAGCCATCGACCTGTTTGACCTCGGCAGTTTTTGGATCCACCCAATCGATGATCTCATCATTGTCCAAATCCTGGAATATACGTCGGTGTTCTTCGCAAAGAAAACTTCGCAAATAAACTTGCCAATCGCGATCGTGGTCTTTCCACCAATTGAAATCAATATTAAAGGGTGAGTTCAGTGTCGGTTTAATTAAACTGCTGATTTTTGAAGACATACACTCTCACTATTTTATGAATGTTCGCTTAACCGGTAATAGAGATCGCCCACGGCTGTGAACTCAGGATTTGAGGTCAAAATGCTAAATACCAATCCTGGCGGGCAGCGGCGGATACAATTGACCCCGGCATATAATTCAACACTGTGCACATGGCCTTGCGGGTTCAACTTAGCCAATTCCCTCATAATGTTTAAAATATCATTTTTTAGGGGTCTGGGATTATTGACACGCTTTTTCCACAGGTCATCCAGCGCATCTGTTGATGGGACAGCAATTGCCATGCGCTCATTGAAATCCGCTGAAATGGTTTGTTTTAGCATTGCGAAAACAACCCCACCATCAGTCCCAATCAGCAAAGTGCGGATCCATTCGCGATTAGAACGCTTCTTTTCGGGTTGAATTAATACTTCTCCTGGCTCTTTGCCCGGCTTAATTTTTATGATGCTGCCAGGCATTAAATCCATTTCTTCATACCAATCGCGTAAACCATAGACGTAATTAAAGGGTCGGGCAACCCAGGCTGAAATCTCCTGTCCCCTGGGGTCCAACATTTTAAATTTTACACGAGGCGTCTCCAACGCAGTTGGAAATACGGATCGAGTGCTTGGGGTGAGGGGGATGCTTCCAATACGCCAATGGGGATAATTTAATACAACCGCAACCTCTTTTGCAGCAACTTTCTTTTTATCCTCCAGTTGATACGCTGTGAGTTCGTCAGCAAGCTGTTGTTCTGCCCTGAACATGTCGTCATCTAAATCTGAACGGTCATATTCGATGGGTGTAAAGCTCAATTCAATCGGTATTTCGCGAACGGGTTGTGGCTCCAGCCTGTTGAGAAACCATTGAATTTCACCCGTGGCACCAACTTCGTCAAAACGGGGATCTTCCTGCAGAGCGTAATTTAATGAAAATTCAATCAATTCTTGGGGATCATCTGTTTCAATTTCAATCTGCTCTAACAGTGCGCTTACAGGAAGAGGACCGCCATTGTGCATATCCAACAAGGCTTCCGCCAAGTTCAAATGGCCGACGTTGAATTCGATTAATAGTGATTTTGCAAACCACACAGCACCAATCCGGACCAGGTCTTTACTATCAAGAAGTGCGTGTTCAAGTTTTTGTGTAACGAGATCTCTGAACAGGTCGACAATTTCCGAGGTGTGATCACTCTCAGATTCACTGCCAAACAAGGTGATGGTATTCAAAATGTGATTTTCAAGACCCGCCGCAAAATGGCGGGTTTTACCGTCGGTTAACTCGACAGTGATCACCTGCATCTGGGGATGTTCCGGATTGTTTCCATCCCGCAGGGCTGTCACAGTGCCGTTAATCCAATCCATTGCTGGAAATTGGACTTTTTCTCCGATAGCGTAAACCTCTTTAGGTTGGTAAATTTCACCATTTTCTTGCTGCTTCTTTTGCAGCTGTTCTTTTTCTGAACGGATACGTTCTCGAATTAACGCTTCAGCTAATTCGTTAGATGGAAGAGGTGTTTCTTTGTCCAGTAAAAAAGCATAAAGGAACTCAATATCTGCCTGGGTGACCGCAAAGGACTCCCAGTAAGATTGATTGATTTGAAATTCAGCAAAAACCATTGACCGCCTCAAAAAATATATTTTGAAAATTTTACCTTAACAACAAATAATGAGTATACCCTACTTAACAAAAATCGCTAAATGAAAATGGTTATGATCTCATTTTTGACGGTATAATCAAAGTTATTAATTTTGATACTTACGAAAGTTTGAACAATGATCCGCATTTTATCTGATTCTACAGCTGATATATCTAAAGAACTTTGCGACGAATATAATATTGAAACAATTCCCATGTATATTCAATTGAATGGTAGAGTTTACAAAGACGGGAAAGACATTGACCCCGAAACGCTGTTTGAAACTGTGCGGAAAACGGGACAATATCCAACAACTTCTGCGCCACCACCAGGTGATTTTATTCAATTTTTTGACCGAGACGCCCCGTCGATATACATTGGTGTAACCAGCAAACTTTCTTCAACATTTCGTAATGCACAATTAGCTGTCAAAGAGGTGGGGAATCGCGTTGTAGATGTGATCGATTCGCTGAGTATTTCCACAGGTTATGGGCAGGTGGTTGTGCAAGCCGCGAAATGGCGCAATGAAGGCATGAGCTTTGATGAGCTCAGCATCAGGATACGAGAACGGATCAAGCAAACCAGAGGTTTTTTTATTCTCGACACCCTTGATTATTTATATCACGGTGGTCGTTGTACCGCGATTGAACATTTCTTTTCCAGCTTGCTTAAGGTGCATCCATTCTTAGAAATGCGTCAAAATGGGACGCTGGGTGTCTTACAGAAGGTAAGGGGTTCTCGGAAAAAAGCAGTCGATGTATTGCTAGCATATTTTTTAAGACAACTGTCCACGCATTCCATTCCCGAGATATATATAACACATTTGAATTGTGAGATTGAGGCCCAATACATAAAAGAGCAAATCAATGGGGCAAAAAAGACGGTTCAATTACATGATGCTGAGGTTGGTTGTGTTTTAGCGACCCATTCGGGTCCAAAACCAATTGGAATTGCCTACTATATTGAATAGCAATGAACGGATTGTAATCAGGAAAGACTGGCTTTACACAGTTAACTCTAATGAAAAGCTTCCGATGATTAAATTTTTTTACACCCGATTGCTGAGTTTTAGAAACGCGTTTATTGGTTGGTGGTATGTCATTCGGACACAGAAAAACGCCTGGATTCATGCAGTTGCTACGGTTGTGGTTTGTCTGGTTGGCTTTTGGCTAAAATTGTCTGTGTGGGATTGGGCAGTGATCGTTTTAGTGATTGCCATGGTTTGGACCGCTGAATTTCTCAATACTGCGTTGGAAATTGTTGTTGATCTAGCCAGCCCGGATCTGCATCCGTTAGCCCGTGTTGGAAAGGATGTCGGCGCAGCCGCTGTTTTAATTGCAGCCGCTTCATCAGCAATTATTGGGATTTTAATCATGGGTAAACCATTTATCGAAAGAGTACAGCACCTGTGGAGCGCACTGGGAATTAAATAAATATGTTTTTACATGATTTTTATAGAGCTGGTCATTTTCATATAAAAGATTAATAATTATGTAAAAGACTTATAAGTATGTGAATCAATCAAATGAAAACAGAGGAGAAATTATGAAAAACGAACCAATTAATGTAACTGACGCAGCCTTTGAAAAGGCGGTGCTGCAATCATCGCTTCCAGTTATTGTGGATTTTTGGGCGCCCTGGTGTGGCCCTTGTAAAATGGTTGCCCCAATTTTAGACAAAATTGCTCAAGAGTACGCAGGAAAGGTACTTGTTGCCAAAGTGAATACCGATTCAGATTCAGAAATGGCAATGCAATATGGCATACAGGGGATACCAACCATGCTGTTCGTTTTTGGTGGAAAAGTAATCAACCGTCAGGTTGGGGCATTACCCGAGCCAATGCTCAGGGAAGTGATCGATCAATTCCTCGATGTGGTCAATGATCACCAAGAATAATGATTGAAAATCGATTCAAAAAGGCGTTTTTAGAACGCCTTTTTTTGTTTCATTAATCCCTCATGCGTTCAATGTCTGCGCCTAAACGCTTGAGTTTTAAGTCAACTTCCTGATAGCCGCGATCAATTTGTGCGACATTCCGTAAAATACTCTTTCCACGAGCGGATAGTGCGGCAAGGACCAATGCCATACCAGCCCGAATATCAGGGCTTTCCAGCGGCGCACCGGTGAGGGGAGTGGGGCCCTGGACAATACAGCGATGCGGATCGCATAGCACAATTTGAGCGCCCATGCTGACCAATTTGTCGGTAAAGAACATGCGCGAAGGATACATCCAGTCATGAAACAAAATGCTGCCCTTTGACTGTGTAGCGATGACAATCGAGATGCTCATCAAGTCTGTGGGAAAGGCGGGCCAGGGCATGACGGATATCTCAGGAATAGCATTTCCCAGGTCAGGTTCGATTGCCAACTGCTGATTTTGAGGAACAAAAATATCATCACCGTTGGTTTCCCAATCAACGCCCATGCGATTCATGACGAGGTGGATCATATCCAGATGTTTGACACCTGCGTTGCGAATATGTATCGATCCGCCAGTGACCACTGCAGCGCCGATAAAACTGACCACTTCAAGGTAGTCTGGCCCGATAGAGAATTCGCCGCCATGCAATTCCTTAACACCGGTAATTTTCAACGTGTTAGAGCCAATATTGCTGATGTCGGCACCCAGCGTATTGAGGAAATGGCACAATTCCTGGATATGAGGCTCACTGGCTGCATTTCGAATCGTTGTCTCACCTTCAGCAAAGATGCTGGCCATGATCGTGTTTTCGGTGGCAGTAACTGACGCTTCATCCAGTAAAATATCGGCGCCTGTAAGCGTCTTTGAACTAAAATGGAAACGATTATCAGCATAATTCGTTTTCACACCCAGCCGTGAGAATGCCAGACAGTGGGTATCAACACGCCGACGACCGATGATATCTCCTCCTGGAGGGGGGAGGTAAAGTTCACCAACCCTGCTGATTAGTGGCCCAGCCAATAAAATTGAGGCACGTATTTTTCGGCACAAGTCCGGATCTAAATTGGCTGGTCGAACGTCACTGGCATCAAATTTGTAAGATGTTTGATTTAACTGCTCAATTTTTACATTTAAGCTGATTAACAGCTGAAGCATTGCTTTTACATCAAGAATATTGGGGACATTGTGGAGGATCACTGGCTCTGCTGTAAGCAAGGTCGCAGCTAACAATGGCAGAGCTGCGTTTTTGTTGCCAGAAGGTGTCAATTCACCGTTCAGGGGAATTCCGCCATTGATGATGAATTTTTCCATTTGAACTCCTTGTGTTAAGCTTGAATTCTTCTTATATCAACAACGCTTTGCCGAGACATCAGTGTTAACTCGCACCTGTGGACAAAGGAACCAATAGAAATTATGTGATTACAGGTAATTCGGGTTGATTGTCAACTCAATTAATTATTCATCCAGTTTGTTGAAAAGATGGTTTCCTTTTGGTGTAATTAATTAACCGGGTTACGCAGCGATGTTCAAAAAAGACTGAAATTTCTCGAAATTTTTGTCGAAAGCAAGCCGCAGGTCCTGGGCAATTTGCATGAAGTTCTGTTGATCTTTCCAGGTGCTTTGCGGATATAACAATTCTTGTGGAATGCCCTCGATTTGGTCTGGAACAGAGAGATTAAAGACTGTATCTAAGTGGTAAGTTGCACCTTGATGTTCGCCGGATAAAATCCAGTTAATCATATGCCGGGTATATCGCAGGGGCATGCGATAACCCGTGTTGTAATCACCACCGGTCCAACCTGTATTGACCAGCCATATATTCGTGCCGTGCGCGTCAATTTTCTGTTTAAGTAAATTGGCGTAAATATCCGGTGTAAGAGGTAAGAAAGGTTCTCCGAAACCAGTTGAGAAAGTTGCCTGAGGTTTCTGTCCTAAACCTCGCTCTGTGCCAGCGACTTTCGAGGTGTAGCCGGAAAGAAAATAATAAAGAATCTGATCTTCGTGCAGTTTGGCAATGGGAGGCATGACGCCAAAGGCATCCGCTGTCAGGAAAAAGATGTTGGATGGGTGACCTGCGGTCGATTCTGGCACAATGTTGTCAACCCTTGAAAGCGGGTAAGCCGCACGTGTATTCTCAGTGATCTTTGCAGAATCAAAATCTACAATGTGTGTTTCTGGCGAAATCTCAACGTTTTCAAGTACTGTACCGAATTGGTGAACAGCCTTCCAGATCACGGGTTCTAATTCCGGATTTAAACGGATGGTTTTCGCATAGCATCCACCTTCAAAATTGAAAATGCCATTGTCTGCCCAGCCATGTTCATCGTCTCCGAGTAGTTTTCGATCGGGTGTTGATGACAGGGTTGTTTTTCCGGTACCGGATAGCCCAAAGTAAAGTGCCACATCGCCCTTTTCACCGACATTTGCTGAACAATGCATCGGCAAGACGCCTAATGGGGGCAAGTAAGCATTCATTAGCGTGAAGGCTGACTTTTTGATTTCGCCAAAATATTTTGACGCTGCGATCAGCACGGTTTTTTCTTTGATATCGAGCAGAATGCCTGCGTTTGAATGAACGCTGTCAATTTCCGGATTTAACAATAGATTAGGTGCAACCAGAACGGCAATATCCGGGTTCTCGGAATGAGGTTCGCCAGTGTAAATAAATTGATTTTGCGTTGCCAGCGCCTGCCAAGCAAATTCGGTAACGACCCGGATGCCCAAACGATAGCCTTGGTCAGCGCCGACGAATGCGTCAACAATATATAATTCACGGTTGGAAAGATATGCCGTGATCCTATCTTTGATCTTTTCAAAATTCCCTTTTGTAACAGGACGGTTAACATCTCCCCACCACAGGTCTGCTACGTCTTTGTTATCAACGACGTACTTATCATTGGGCGAACGTCCTGTGTATGGAGCGGTGATCGCTGCCAGAGCCCCTGCCGAGGTTAATTGTCCCTCTCTATTGAGGATAGCTTTTGTGACCAGTTGTGCGGTATCAGCATTAAAAAATATTTCTCCTGTGTGAACGATTCCAAGCTGTTCAAGCCATTTGGTGAGTGCATGTTTTGGCATTGGAAAATAATCCCTTCTTGTATGTAATAAGGTTACACAGTTTTTTAATTGTTTAAGGTTTTAAGTTATTATACCAGTATTGGATGATATCAAATGCTGGTTTACCAGCAATCGAAGATGTTCCGTCGTGAACTACCACCGTGGGTTCGTAGCCACGAATTGAAATGCCGGTTATCCACTCTCGGCTGGCCAGGATCGGTAAGATTGCATTATAAATTAAGGCTTGTTCTGCAAGGCTGGTTTCGTAGGCCAGGAGCTCGTCCGGATGAAAAAGTCCATCGTTGTAACAGGCTTGGTTCAGCAATGCGCAACCGCTAGCAGCTGTCTCAACAGAAGGGTAAGCAAATGCGAGCGTAATCGGAAGCCCAGTGCTGCGATACACCTCGTAAATATGCCTGTCGATGATGTTTGTAAATCCCGATTGAACCGTCTCGAAAGTCGGACGTTCTTCAAGCGCTAAGGGGGCATCAATGCTGATGTAAATTCCATCAAATTCGAAGAGGAAGCCGGGTAACGGATCCATTTCCTGGTTCACCTGGGTAGCCCAGATAATATTCCCCGAGAATATTTGCTGAATATCTGCCAGTAGTCCATACCAATGATCATCAAAACCTGCAGGTATGTCGCTTTCGCTTCCATCGGGAAAAACACCACCTTCGAAGGCTGGGGTGAGTTGCTTTCCCCCGAGGATTAAAGCTTTTGCATTTACGCTTTCAGCCAACTTCGCATAGCCTAAAATAGATTCACTGTAAGATATGAAATATTCGTTCCACCAGGCCTCAGTATGCGATTTGGACATCCACCAATCTTCCATCAGATGGAAGGGACCGATTTGTGGATAAAGGCTGATATTTAGTCCCTGGGATTGGGCAGATTTAATCAAAGACAACAGCTCGGAAGAGAAGGGCGTTTTGCCTATTTGAGGTCGCAGATAAGGCGAATGGAAATTTACCGTCCATTCGGGCGAAAAAATCAGCGTATCAGCGCCGGTCTGTTTCAGGCTTGCCATAGCCTGGGGGGTATAGGCCAGCCAGGACGGATTTATTTCCGGTGTGAGCTCAATGATTGTACTGAACATTGGGGGCTTGATTGGAATGTAAGCCTCTTGAAGGTAGGCGCTTCCATCATAAACGGTCCAATTTTGCCATTGATTGAGGGTAAGCGTGATGGTTTGTGCGTTTTTTGATGGTTCCACCTGACGAGCGCTCTTGATTGACTCCGCGTCCATGGAGCGTTGACAATTTTCTGTGTGGCAGAACCGGTAATTTATGGCTTGATTGAGGTTCAACGGGGAAAATAAGATAAATAAATACTGATCATCTCCCACTGGCCACAAAGGAATTGGTTCTGTCCATGTATCGGTCGTAAATTGTATGAACTTCACGTTATTGGATGTGCTGTTTGGCGGGATTGTTACTGAGAATGTGATTGGTTCAACCCCATTTGAGCGCCAGCTTTCAATTGTGTGCTCAATGATCACATCTTTCGAGGGCACGATTAATTGTCGGGTACGAAAACCGCCTGCGAGGTATTGTTCTGAATTCCAATAACCATCGCCAAGCGTGAATTTGTATCGTAAATCAGTCTCAGCATATAACTGCAGGGTAATTGATAATGTGTCATCATGATTGGGTGAAAGCATTGGCATCCGCAGGGGATTAATACCCATACCGCCGTTGCGGGCTGAAAAAGTGTTTCCGAGTTGAAGGATATTACCGGCAATATAGATCGGTGCTCCAAATGCGTCCTTCATCTGGTTGATGACAAAGGTGATGTTAATCGCAGGCATACGTGTTAATTTCACGTTGGCTGTTGTGGTCATCCCTGGCTCAATTTTTGCATCTTGTTGGTAAGTGCGATATTGACCATCGATGGCATAAAAAACAACATTGTGAACACCCTGACCAATACCTTCAAGGAAAAAATTGCCATTGGCATCTGTGAACGTTCGTTTGCCACCAGCAGCAACTAAAATGTCCGGAATTGGCTGGTCAGTATCTTCATCAAGCAGTGTGCCTCGAATGAAACCGCTAATCAAATGCTGAGTTTCTGAGCCTTGCCAACCTTGGAGGACGTCGGTGATGATCGCATTTCCAGAAGCATAATACATGCGATACTCAACAGTCTCGCCAAAGGAACTGACTTCGTATACCACGGTCTGGTCCATTTTTAAATAGCGATACTTGATGACCGAACCCTTTGGAACTGTCAGCGCTGTAACGTAAATTAGTTCATCGAGTGGTTTAAGTTCGATTTGTGATTTGTTGTAAGGCAAACCTGTTACATCATCGAGTATTTCTAAAACAAATTTTTCTGTTGGCAGGGCAGGTTGGGCAACCTTGAGTTGAAATTGAATATCGACGGGTTCGGTTGAAAAATCATTGATATTTCCAAAAATTTGCGGGTCAGGTTTTCTTGCTGTTATGGGGAGATGGCAGCCAGTCAGGCTTGCCAAAACGAGTACCAACGCGACAATAACAATAGTGGAGGATTTGAATATTGAAATGATGTTAAAGATTTTTATTACTGTCCTGAACGATTTCCACATTGAATTTTATCTCCTCCAGATTTTCAATCAAACCGCCCAAGACACCATTGACGAACCTCGCTGATCCATCGGCACCGTAAAGCTTGGCCAATTCAACAACCTCATTGACAACAACTTTTATCGGCGTTTTTTGGTAGACTGCAATTTCCCAAAAAGCCATTCGAAGCAGGTTTCGATCGATGATAGCTACCTGGTCGAGTGGCCAATCCGGGGCAAAATCAGCAAGAAATTCATCAAATATCTTCTTATTTGCGACGACACCAGAAACAATATTGCTGATGAAGTGTTTGAGGGAGTCGTCCATCTTGAGATTCTCAAACCTTTTGGCAAGGACAATGCCAGGTTTATGCATGCTGATGTCTACCTCGTATAACACCTGTAATGCGATACTGCGGGCTTTGGTTCGAGATTTCATGTTAAGAAGCCTGAGTTTAGTAGAGAATTATGCATGAAAATCAATATCCATGATATGGATATTTACCCCCCCCACAGCCAATCCTACCATTTCAGTTATGGCGCGAGAAACCCGCTCTTGAATTTCCCGAGAAATATCGCGTACGTTCATATCACTGAATAAAACTACATAGACATCAACATAGACTATGTCATCTTTTACAAGAACCTTTGCGCCCTGAGCATTTTCTTGAGCGAAGACTTGCGCTAAACATTTATTTACTGATGCCAATCTACTGACGCCCTGAACGCTCAAAGTCGTCAGCCGCGTAATCTTGTGCAATACTTCCGGGGAAATTGTTGTATTACTGATATCATTTTCTGAAACCTGGTCGTTCATATCAACTCCATTCGAACTAAGATACTCAGGGCGTGCTCATTATTATAAATCAAATTATTCTTTAGGCAGAGTTCCTGATATCCATAACACCATGAGGATAAAATCGTCGCGTTGGTGATCTTCTTTAGGGTGTGCCTGTTTGAATTTTTCTTCAATTTCATCAAAAGTGAGATTTTTTGGCCAGTTCGCGTTGAAGCCTTCGGCAACGCCATATCTCCTCTCGAGGGTGAGTTCTTCCCACCCTTCAGATACCAGCCACGTCTGTACCCGATTTGCTAAAACTGATTTAATTTTTGCCCATGTGGTCAGTGTGTATGGAATGACATCCTCCTTTTCTTCAAAGGCAGAAGCATAGGCATTAATTTTTAGCGACAAGGGAGCACGAACAGGATTACGAAACCCCAGGATTTTGATATGTTTTCGAAAGAAATTGACGAATTCAGTTTGTTCTTCTCTGGATAAAGTATTTACACCTTCCAGAATTTCTTTGATGACCTTATCTAAATAATTCCGTTCAAAAAAAACATTGATCGTTTTAAACGGCAGATATTCTTTCTCTGTCATTATTAATCTCCAATTCTAAGTGTGCCCGACCTATTTCAGAATTTCGATCGTTTGCAATTGCTTGTTAAGCCTGTGTAAATTATACTGAATTTCCTGGTGAATAATAGGTTTATTACGGATTTCTGTTATTGAGGATTAATTTCGACGTTCCAGCTTAAAAAACCGTGTTTCTTGGGGAATAGCAATAAAGCTAACGTTGATTCTCGCTGCAGTTTAAATAAGCTGAGGTGGATTGAAAGTCCACCTCCTGATCACAATTGGCGATTGATTACGATATTAACCTGATGATATGACCCGTCCGGTCGACTAAGATTAGAAATCGTCGTCGTCATCGTCCGGTTCTAGACTCAGAAGATCGTCATCATCATCATCAAGCCAGAGATCATCATCATCATCTTCAATTTCATCCCAATCATCGATGTCTTCTTGATCATCCCAATCTTCCAAGTCGATATCCTCTCCGGGCCGGTAGGTTTTGCAACCTGTATCAGGGTCCAGCTCAATAGCAGCCGCGCTACAATATTTTCCATCCAGGAAAAGGCAATCAATATAATGACAATGAATTCTAGGCACATCTCCTCCTTATTAATAGTACAAAAGATTTACTCGGATGCGATTTTACACCAGGAAGAGCATTGTGTAAAGGTTAAAAACGGTATTTTAAAAGACAAATTTGCTTCTTTCGTTCTATCCTGGGCGACGGCGTTTCGCCTCATAGACATTGGGAAGGTTTTCAAGTTTTGTCAGTATTCTACTGAGTTGGGTGATACCTTGAACGCCGATGACCAATTTTATCACTGCCAGATGTTGACTCATCTTCAAACTCATATCGATCAAGTTAACACCTTCTTCAGAAACAACTTTTGATATATCAGTCACCAACCCCTGACGGTCATAGGCCTTAATTTCGATTGGAACAGTAAAGATTTTTCCAGGTTGCCCCCAGGAGACCGTAACCAATCTTTCTTTTTCATTGGCCCGAAGAATATTCGGACAATCCTGACGATGGATGGTTGCTCCTCTGCCTCGTGTGATATAGCCAATTATTTCATCTCCTGGCATCGGGTTACAGCATTTACCCATGGTCGTTGCAATGCCTTTTAATCCCATAACCCGAACAGCGTCAGATGGCAGAATTGGCGTAGGGACTTCAAAAAGATCGAAGCCAAGTTCAATATCTTCCTCAAGTGCGACTTCTGCTAATTCAGCGAGCTTGTTGACTACGCGTCCGATACCGACATCACCGCTCCCAATGGCGACGTAGAGATCATCAATTGATTTAACACCTAACTCGGGCAGGATCTTATCAAGCTCAATTTGCTTAAGGCCAAGTCGTTTGAACTCTTTTTCAAGCAGCGCTTTGCCTTGCATCAGATTCAATTCGCGATCCTGGCGTTTAAACCATTGCCTAATTTTTGAGCGAGCCCGACTGGTTCGGGCCAAACCCAGGCTGGGGTTTAACCAATCCCGTGACGGACCGCCGCGTTTAGCGGTTAGAATTTCCACCTGGTTTCCCGTTTGCAGGATGTAATTGAGCGAAACCAGTTTCCCATTAATTTTTGCACCACGACAGCGGTGGCCAATTTCAGTGTGAACGTGATATGCAAAATCAATCGGCGTTGACCCAGCAGGAAGGTCGATGATATCGCCTTGTGGTGTCAGTACATACACCCGGTCTTTAAATACATCAGATTTCCAGCTGTCGACAAAATCATTGGCGTCTTCGTTATCCTGCTGCCAAATAGACATACTTCTCAGCCATCCAATTTTTTCTTGGTAAGGGTCTTCGATTTTTGTTCGTCCTTCTTTGTAGGACCAATGGGCAGCGATGCCGAATTCAGCTTTTTCATGCATTTCTGCTGTGCGAATTTGGACTTCGAGTGGTTTGCTATCGTCAAAAATCACAGCCGTGTGAAGCGATTGATAATTGTTGTCTTTTTTCGCGGCAATGTAGTCATCAAATTCACCAGGAATCGGGCGCCAGTTCATGTGCACAACCCCCAGGGCTTTGTAACACGAGGCGACGTCTTCTACGATTAACCGGACACCGCGCAAATCCATGAGTAATTCAAAGGGCATTTCCTTTCGGCTAATTTTTCTGTAGATCGAATAGATATGTTTAGGTCGTCCCGAAATTTTGCTTTTAATTCCCTCTGCTTCAAGCACTTTGCTCAGCCGTGTGATAATATCCTGAATTTGCTTTTCGCGGTCAGCCCGCCGGTCAGCTAATTTTTCAGCGATTTCTCGATAATCTTCTGGAGCAACATACCTGAATGCGAGGTCTTCCAGTTCCCATTTGATTTGCCAAATACCCAAACGGTTGGCCAATGGTGCAAAGATGTCCAGAGTCTCCTGTGCGATTCTCTTTTGGGAGGCTTCATCATAATGCGATAATGTCCTCATGCAATGCAAACGATCTGCCAGTGTAACCAGAACCACCCTGGCATCTTCACTCATGGCGAGGAAAGTTTTTCGCAGAGCTTCAACGATTTCATCGTTGCGAATTTTCCTGTGTTGTGAAGGATCTTTCAATTGCAAAGCAGACACAACCCTTTGATCTGCCTTTAGCAAATTGGGCAACTGGGCCAGTTTTGTCACACCATCGACTAAATCAGCCACCTCGTTGCTAAATTCTTTCTGGATTTGATCAAGAGTGATGTCGCTGTATTCAATCACATCGTGCAACAGCCCAGCAATGATTAATTCTGGTGGAAAAGCCAATTCTGCCAGAATTACTGCGACAGCAAGGGAATGGTTAACATAAGGCAAACCGCTGTGCAGGGTTTGCCCCTGATGAGCCATTTCTGCCATACGGAATGCTTTTTTAACCTGTTCGAGATCCAGAAGAGTGTAATTTTTAGGCAGCTTTTCAAGAAATTGTTCAATTTGCATCACGTGCCTTCTTTCGTCGCGTGATAATTATTGCTTCACTTTGGATTGAATACGAGCAATCAGGTCCATGCCCGCCTTGTAATGGATGGTATGAATACCAAGCATACCAGCAGCTGCGATGTTTTCGAAAAAGTCATCAATAAAAAGAATTTGATGAAACGGTGTATTGATTGTGTCGGACAGAATGTAAAAAATTTTTTGATCGGGTTTGGCAATACCGAGTTCAGAGGAAATTAAAAGATAATCAACCCCATTGCCTTCGCTAATCCCGTATTGGTTTGACAGCGTATTCCGGGCGCCCACCCATGCATTGGTTAGAAAGGCTGTCGTGAATTTCCCATGCAATGAAGCCAGGTATTCGATCAGTTTTTGGTCAATTTGATCACCCTTCCAAAAAGCGTGTTGAAAATCGACAAGGGCTTCCGGGGTGAGAGAAAGTTTTTCTGCGACGAACTGCCAAATTTTCTCAGGTGTAGTTTTTCCCACCGTCGATTCTGCTGCAGCTTGTGAATTGAACACCAGGTCATCAACGCTGCCGGTCGGAAGACCATATTGGGCTTCAAGCTGATTTCTCCCTGAACGATCTTCTGTGCGGAGTACAACCCCTCCAATATCAAGCACAATTGCGTTGATCGTCATTTAAGCATTTCCTCTTTTTCAAATTTGCGATGATACGCAAGACTCTCCAGGTTGATTTTATCCGTATTGTCAAGCTCATTCAATATGATGCGTTTAAGTAATGCCCCGATTCCTGGCCCAAGCATGAAACCCTGTCCGCACATTCCCACCGCTAAAAGAAGGCCGTCAATACCACTCACAGATCCAACGATGGGCGATCCGTCCGGTGTCATCGGGTAAACACCCCGCCAAACGCGCCTGACGCGAATATGCCCGAGGATGGGCATGAGTTCAATCAACCGCCGGGTTGCTTTGGGCAGGAAGTTGCTGGAAGCGATGGTATGCGACCCCAATATCGGTGGATCAGGCGTCATGCAAAAAATGATCTTTCCAGTGGTATGCTGATAAAAATAGAAGTTTGCTGACCCAGGACGGGCTCGCATATCGACAATCATGGGATGCACAATCCTGCCAATTGGTTCTGTGATGGCTGCTTCATGTGAATCGGGTTCAACCGGGACGTTTAATCCGAGTTGAGTAGAGAGTTCTTTCGCCCACCCGCCAGCTGCATTGATGACCCATCGAGAATAATAGCGACCGCGATCCGTTTTAACGCCAATCACCCGGTGACCCTGGCTGATAAAGTTATGGACCGTTTCATTGAATCTAAATAAAGCCCCTGCCTGAACGGCTTGTTTATGGAATGAAAAGGCTGTCTTGAGTGGTGACGCACTCCCATCATCCGGTGAGTATGTGCCGCCAAGAAGGTTGACTGGATTGAGATGCGGAATCACATCGATCAATGCGTCCCGGTCCAACCATGAAATATTGAGGTCGTGTTGCTGTTGCCACGTGGTCAACTCTTTTAGCAGGCGTTCATTTTCCTCGTCATAAGCAACAAAGGAATAACCGCCTTTATACCATTCGATATCTTCTCCATGCCGTTCCTGCCAGGTCGAGAATACCTCGAGACTCTGTTTGCACAGGTTGATTTTGGCTGGGTCTGAATGGGTTGCCCTGATCCCGCCAATGGCATGTTTGTTGGAATATTGTCCTGCGCTGGGCAATTGGTCAATGACAAGTACACTCAAGCCTGCTTTTGCCAGGAAATAAGCTGTGGGCAATCCCACTGAACCTGAGCCAATGATAATAATATCGAAATTGGAACGCTGGTCTTCGAAACTCATTAATTATTCCTCTTGAAAATTCTTCGCGATTATTTCCAGCGGCACTTCAACAAACACGGGTCGTTGAACTGGGGTGGTAACTTCTTTCAATGAGATCCCCTCTTCTCGAAATATCTTCTTAATTAATTGCAGGCAGGTCTTGCCGCCGCAGGATCCCATCGTTGCTTTTGTGGCTGCTTTAAGCTGATTGATATCACGCACACCGCCGCGAATCAAGGCGCGAATTTCTCCTGCTGTTACATGTTCGCAACGGCAAATAATGGTGTCTTGCTCGGTTGTTTCAAGATATTGATCTGATTCAACGGGTGAGGTTGACCAGCCAGCGTTGAGCTGAATGCCGGTGACCTGTGTGGCTATATCAGCAGGTACCTGCACTTGAACAATCAGCGTGTGAGAAAACTGCCGGTGTGTCCGGACTCGAATAACCGGATACTCACCAAGGCGATTTCCTTCGATATCAGTCAAGGGGACTAAATCGCCTGCGTTAATAAACTGCTCAGCGAATTCGAGCGGGATTGAAACCAGGGCTTGGTCGGGGTTTTTACGGAAGTCCACGACAGTGATCGCCAGGCCAGGACAGATTGCTATACAGCGTTCGCAGGCGATACAACTTTTTTCGTCTCTGACGGTATACGTTGGCAGGCCGCGGATATCCTGACGGTCAATGACGATCAATCCATAAGGGCAAACACTTGTACAGGGGTCACAGGGGATCTCCTGGCGGCAGTGCATCACCGGGAAGACTTGTCCATGCAGGAAAGAATGATCGATGGGCAGAACTTCTCCCGGGTGAGATTTGAGGATTGTTTCGAATTCGCGCCATGATTCTGGAACAGGTGAAATGTTTATACCAAGGTGTTGGGCAACTTCCAATCCTGTGATTTTACCGGAAAACATTGCTGAAGAAGCTTCAGCAATTTCCTCAGCGTCTCCAGCAGAAAAGACAGGCAAACCGACTTCCTGTGCCTTCTGGATGAACTCATCCACCGGGTCTAGCCCAACAGCAATTAAAATACAATCACAGGCGAGTTCCTGTTCCGTTCCAGGTACTGGCTGAAAAAACTCATCCACCCGTGCAATAATCGCCCGCTTGACGCGTTCTTTCCCCTTTGCTTCCAGGATCGTGTGAGAAGTGAGGATGGGGACATTAAACCTAGCTAATTTATCCTCATGAACTCGGTAACCGCCGCATTTCGGCATGGCTTCAACCAGAGCGACCACGTTGATTCCTGCCTGGAGGGCATGATAGCCAGCGATCAACCCGACATTTCCGCCGCCAACGATCAACAGGTGATCAGCAGGTTTGATCAAATCACGGTTGACCAATGTTTGGAATGCACCCGCACCATAAATACCGGGTAAGGTGTTACCCTTGAAAGGCAAACTGCGTTCCCTAGCACCTGTAGCGACCAGTAATACCTCCGGTTTAACCAGGATATATTCGTCTGAATCTGTTCGCCAGAGAGCGACAGTTTTATCCTCGTAAACCGCAAGTGCCGTGGCCTCCAACCAGACTTCAACTGATTCTTGTGCTTTCACCTGGTCAGCCAGTTTTGAGGCGATATCAATTCCCCGTGTGCCGGCGTGGACTGCTTCAGTTGATCCGAAGAAACGGTGTGTTTGTAAAACGAGTTTACCGCCCAATTGAGATTTATCGTCGATTAATAATGTTTTTATTCCTAACTGCCCCAGTTCATTAGCTGCGGACAAACCCGCAGGCCCACCACCAATGATTAAAACGGGTATTTCTATCACCGGAGTTGTTTGACTTTCTGCACTGACAACGCTGGATGCTGATATTTGCGATATGTCGGGTAAGCCATCCAGGGGCATGACGTGAATACCGGGTTGAACCTTTGTCATGCAAGATTTGATGGGTCGGTTGTCAACCAGGACCATGCATTGTGAGCATTGACCGTTTGCGCAAAACAGTCCTTGCGGTGATCTATCCTTGGGGTGGTAACCAAAAATGTCGATTCCATTGGCGATCAAAGCGGATGCAATTGTTTCCCCGGCATTGGCTTGCAGAGTTTCATTCTTCCAAAAAAATTCGACGGTTTCTGTTGGTAAAACAGGCAGTATGGGGTGTTGAGTGATACGGTTCTGTGACATTGGTTTGAAATTCATCCTGTTTGTCTATTCTAGTGAGAATGATTTTTCATGTGCTTCCAGCCTAAGTATAGTGAGATTTTGGGTTTTTACCATTGCCATTAATCCCGTCTCAATACTACCATCAATCATAATGCAGGTTGTATATTTTTTTTCTTATCGAACGCAATTAAAAAAAAGAAAGTCTAATTATTTACGCTTTCCTTTAGCTTTGACAAACTCAAATTTGCGCCAACCCAGGGTTTACCCATGCGATGTTGGTCACTGACCTTCAAGTTTGAAAATTTCTGTATGATTTCGATCAGAAGTGTGGTGATTGTTGCCCAGTCTTGTTTTTCGAAGGCTTCGAGCAATTTTGACGACTTTGCGGCAGTCCATTGCCATTCCATGCGATATTTATCGGCTTTAACCCAATATCCTCGTTTTTCCCATGCAGCTACAGATTGATCTATGCCTGTGAAAATCTCGTGCAGCGCCAGGATAACGAATGCCACCATGTCCCCTGTTTCAGCATCTGGTTTTTCCTGCCGCATGAAACTTCGGATGGTGATAACAATGGCTTTGCTCAACTGCTCTCGTTCCTTGCCTGGCGTGGATGTCTTTATGATCCGGGACATCGATGATCTCCTGTTACTGGTTTTGGCTGGTCCACGGTGGCTGATTATACTCGAAGATTAACGAAATTCTTACGGCTTAAGGTCATCTTCATGTTGACGATAAAAATCCCCTGGCGTATAATTCCCCTGCAAATTACAAAGGGGAAGTGCTGGAATTGGCAGACAGGCGTGACTTAGGATCACGTGCGGTAACGCGTGAGAGTTCGAGCCTCTCCTTCCCCACACTCAGTAAATTTTTAATTTAAAGGACACGACATTGAAGATCGATAAAATTATTCAAGATGACCGGCAGGCTAAACTCACAGTTGAGTACACTTCAGATGAATTCGAAGCATTTAAACGCAGGGCAGCGAAAAAAGTCTCTAAAAACGCAAAAATACCCGGGTTCAGACCTGGAAAAGCGCCTTATCAGGTGATTGTCAATCACTACGGCGAAGAGACAATCATTCAGGAGGCAATTGATTTATTAATTGAGGTCGATTACTCTAAAATTTTAGAACAGGCGGAAATTGAGCCCTCGGGAGCGGGGAATCTTGAATCTTTAGAAAGCTTTGATCCACCCAAATTCATTTTGATGATTCCGTTAGCGCCGGAGATTGACCTTGGCGATTATCGTGAAGTTCGCAAGCCGTATGAACTAGAAGAGTTCAACACTTCTGCTGTGGATGATTACATTATTGACCTCAGAAGAAGGTCTGCGACGATCGTCCCGGCGAACCATCCTGCTGAAGTCGGCGACCTGGTTTATTATACGCTGAGCGGCGAATTCTTGAACCCTGCTGACGATGATGATGCAACCATCACCGATAAAACACCCCAAGAAGCAATTATTCAAGATGAAGAGCATGTTTCGGATAATGAATGGCCTTATCCTGGTTTTACCCGGGAGTTGTTGGGCGTCAAAGATGGCGGTGAAAAAGAAATCCAGTACACTTATCCAGAAAACTTTGAAGATGAGACTTTTCGCGGCAAGACAGCCCTCTTTTCTATTGAAGTGCAATCTGTCAAAGCCTTAGAACTTCCGGAATTTGACGAGGATTTTCTCAAATTGCTGGGTGATTTTGAGTCTGAGGGAGATTTCCGGGAAAAACTCGAACAGCAATTGCGCGCAGAACATCAAGCCAATTATGATAGGGACTACATTAACGAAATTCTGAAAGAAATTTCCGACAATGCTATCTTGAATTACCCACCCCAAATGCTTGACCACGAAATAGAACACGTTCTGGAGGATATCAAATCCCGTCTCACCAGTCAGAAGATGGATTACGAAACATATCTTAAATTGAGAGGAATGGAAGAACAGGCTTTCATAGAAGAAGATATCCGTCCTGTTGCCAAACAACGGCTTGAACGATCGCTGATCGTGGACACTTTGATTGAATTAGAGGGATTGAAACTTGACAAAGATCTGGTCAATGAGCAAACCAGCAATGTTGTCAGGGAGATTTTTAGCACTGGCAAGGCTGAAGAATTGCAAAGGGAAATGGGAAGTGAGGAATTCTCTCGCATGATCACCATGGAGGGTGTTTCACGGACGATGAACATCTTGTTGAACAACCGGCTGAAATTAATCGGCACAGGACAGCCCATCCCGGAAGATGATGAGGCAATAGATGCTGAGCAAGAAGATGATAAAGAAATAGAAATTGATCTCTCAGCGCAAGCTGATAAAAATGAACTGCTATCGAGTGATGATGAGCAAAGCGAATTGACGGATACCATAAGCGTAGATTTTGATAGCAAAACGCAATCAACACCAATAATCGATGAAGAACCAACTGTCGAATTGGAAAATGCGCCAGTCAGCTCAGGTGAAGACCCTCAGCAAAATACTGGCAATGAAGAAAAAGAAGTATAAATTGGCATAAAAGCCGGAAAAGGACGGTGAACATGTTTAATCCTAAGATCAATTCCCTGGTACCGATGGTTGTTGAAACTTCTGGCGCCGGGGAACGGGCATACGATATTTACTCACTGCTGCTGAAAAACCGCATTGTTTTTCTGGGTACACCCATTAATGACCAGGTAGCCAACCTTATTGTGGCTCAATTGCTGTACCTGAGCCGCGAAGACGCAGAAAGTGGCATCCAAATGTATATCAACTCACCCGGTGGGCAGGTCTACGCTGGAATGGCCATTTATGACACAATGCGGATGATCCCCAACAAGATCAGCACGGTTGCTGTAGGCTTGGCAGCCAGCTTTGGAACTGTGCTGCTGGCAGCAGGATCGAAAGGCCAGCGGTATGCTTTGCCACATGCGACCATCCATATGCATCAGCCTCTGGGCGGCGCGTCAGGGCAGGCATCGGATATCGAAATTCAGGCAAAGGAAATCCTGCGTTTGAAAGAGCGCATCAATGTTATCCTGGCTGATGCAACCGGTCAGACAGAAGAAACAATTATCCAAGATACTGAACGCGATTTTTACATGAGCGCTGAGCAAGCCGTTGAATATGGGCTTGTGGATAAAGTCCTTGTGACTCCTGAAAAATAATCTGGAACAAGTTTGATTTGCTTTGGTGCCAGAATGCGATCAGCCTTCTGGCACTTTTTTTAAAGGTTTCAATATGATCTCAAAACATCTGCCAAACATTAAAGGATTGATTATCGACATGGATGGTGTCTTATGGAATGACACCCAGCCCATCGGCGATTTGCCAGCAATCTTTCAAAAAATATCTGATTCAGGCTACCAATTCATTCTTGCAACAAACAACGCGACGAAATCCATCGATGAATACCATCAGAAATTACAAGGCTTTGGTGTAAAGTTGGAGGATTGGCAAGTCATTAACAGTGCAATGGCAGCGGGTATTTTTCTCAAGCAGAAATATCCTCAAGGCGCAAGAATCCATGTTGTTGGACAGCCCGGGCTGAAGAAAACCCTTTCAGAGTTAGGATTTCAAATCGTTTCTGAAGATGAAACACGCGTCGATATTGTTGTGGCTTCTTTGGATTTTAACCTCACCTATGAAAAATTAAAACATGCAGCCTTGTTAATTCGGAATGGTGCTTATTTCATCGGAACCAATCTTGACCCAACCTTGCCGACACCGGAGGGTTTTATTCCCGGGTCTGGGACTGTTGTTCGCGCCTTGGAAACTGCGACCGAGAGTAAGGCAAAGGTGATTGGCAAACCAGAGCCCGATCTTTACCTGATTGCCATGCAACGCCTGCAACTTTCACCTGAAGAAACCCTGGCTATTGGCGACCGGTTAGATACGGATATTGCCGGCGCTCAGGCAGCCGGTATTCGCACAGCGCTGGTGCTCAGCGGAGCGTCAACGCGTGAGGAGGCACTTAATTTTCAGCCTAACCCTGATATCATTGCAAACGATTTAACAGACTTAATCTTCTAATGCATGTTGAGAAACCACTGATTTACGATCACAGCTGGACCGAATTAGCAAATTGGTTATCAGCGCAGGGAGAGCCGGGCTTCAGAACGCAGCAAATTTGGGTTGGTTTGTATCAGAACCTGATAGCTGATTTTGGAGAACTTACAACTCTGCCCAGGACTTTGCGGAATGAAATTGCCGCGCATTTTGATATTTCTGCCGTCAAACCCATCAAAACGATTTTTTCTGAGGATAGGCAGACGACCAAGACTTTATTTGAACTGGGTGACGGTTGTTTGATTGAGACAGTGTTGATGCTGTACGAAGAACGTCGAACCGTGTGCATTTCAACACAATCAGGCTGTGGGCTGGGTTGTGTCTTTTGTGCAACTGGTCAAATGGGATTGTCGAGAAATTTATCCAGCGGTGAAATAGTCGCCCAGGTGCTGTTCTTCGCACGGGAATTGGCGAAAAATCAGGATCGAATCACCAATGTGGTCTTTATGGGTATGGGCGAACCCCTTCACAATTATGATCATGTGATGTGGGCTGTCAACCTGCTCAACGACCCCCGTGGATTCGGATTGGGCGCTCGCCGGATGACCATCAGCACAGCGGGCATTGTTCCGAAGATCAAAGCTTTTGCGGAAGAAGACATTCAGGTTAACCTGGCCATCAGTCTACACACCGTTGACACCGATCTCCGGTCACAATTGATGCCGATCAATCGTAAGCACCCGGTGGCAAAGGTGTTAAGCGCCTGTAAATATTATGTGGAAAGAACCCATCGGAGGATCACCTTTGAATACGCGCTGATCGAAGGTATGAATGATTCAGTGGATGACGCTCACGCCCTGGCCCAGCAGATCAAGGGGTTGTTGTGCCACGTCAATCTGATCCCATTAAACCCCACCCGAGAATTTGATCATCGCGGGTCACAAGCAGATGCGGTACGGACATTCGCTGATGTGCTTGAATCGCGTCAAATTCCATGCACCATCCGCCTACGACGGGGAATAGAAATTGGAGCGGGGTGTGGTCAGCTTGCTGCTGAAGCTTGAAATTCCAATCTGAAATCCAGGTGATATAATTAAATATCAATGAGTGAAAATTTATTTAACAAATGGCGTGTTGGGCTTGAGAAAACCCGAAAAGTCGCTTTTGGGCGAATTGCGAATTTTTTAGGGACTTCTGAACTTGATGATGAAACCTGGGAGGACCTGGAGAGTTTGCTGATCCAGGCTGACCTTGGCGTGGAGACAACACTTGATGTGATCGATGCACTCAAGCAAAAGGTCAGAGACGAAGGTTTGACTACAACAGGTGAACTGGATCAAGCATTAAAGGATGAATTAATCGCACGTTTGGAGGCGCCACTTCTGCCTGATTTTTCTCATAAACCAACCGTAATCATCCTGGTTGGTGTGAACGGTTCCGGGAAAACGACCTCTGCAGCAAAACTGGCTCGGCGGTTTCAGGATGAAGGAAAATCTGCGCTGCTGGTTGCAGCAGACACCTACCGGGCAGCAGCCATTGATCAACTCAAGGTTTGGGCAGAACGGGTAAATGTGCCGATGATCGCTGGGCAACCTGGCGGCGACCCTGGCGCTGCAGCCTTTGATGGGATTAATGCTGCTGTCGCTCGAAAAAAGGATGTTGTCTTAATTGATACAGCCGGCCGGTTGCATACCCGATACAACTTAATGGAAGAGATCAAAAAAGTTCACCGGGTTAGCGGGAAAGCCCTTTCAGGCGCTCCACACGCTACCTGGCTGGTTTTAGACGCAACAACAGGACAAAATGCCTTACAACAGGCAAAAGCCTTCCAGGAGGCTGTAGCGATTGATGGTGTGATCTTTGCCAAACTTGATTCCTCTGCCAAAGGAGGCATGGCTTTCGCAATCAAGTCTCAGTTAAACCTGCCGATTATTTATGCTGGTTTAGGTGAACAAATTACCGATTTGCAGCCATTTGATAGGGAAGCCTTTGTCTGTGGCATTATTGACAGATCATTGGAGGAAAATAATGACGATTGAAAATTTAAAAATTCTGTTAGCCGAGGTTAAAGAAAAATTCATCAATTTGCTGGAGCATCTTTGACTTAGACAACAAGCGGGAAGAACTTGACAGTTTAGAAAAGGAAGCTCAGAACCCAAACCTATGGGATAACCGAGAACAAGCACAAAGTATCATGATCCGCCAGGCTGATTTGCGCGATGAGATCGAAGATCTGGAAGCATTGACAACGCGAATTGAAGACACACTCGAAATGCTTGAGATTGCTGACAACGCAATGGTGGATGAGCTTCGGCATGAGATTGAGGTTATTCAACGCCAGGTTGACGAATTAGAATTAAGAACCTTGCTTTCAGGCAAATATGATCGAGGGAATGCCCTCCTTGCCATCCATGCAGGTGCAGGGGGGACCGATTCGCAAGATTGGGCTGAGATGCTGGAGCGGATGTATCTTCGGTGGGCGGAAGACAGAAACTATAAAACAGACATTTTAGACCGCACCGACGGCGAGGAAGCTGGCATAAAAAGCGTGACCATCAGTGTACGCGGACCCCTGGCCTATGGTTATTTACGCCCAGAAAAGGGGGTACATCGCCTGGTGCGCTTATCGCCATTTGACGCTGCTCATCGCCGGCATACTTCCTTTGCTTTGGTCGAAGTTCTGCCTGAAATGGATTTTAACAATGAAATTCATATTCCTGCAGAAGATGTGAAAATTGATGTATATCGATCTTCTGGCGCTGGCGGACAGAACGTTCAGAAAAACGCCACCGCTGTGCGGTTGACACACGTCCCTTCGGGAATTGTGGTCACATGTCAAAATGAGCGCTCTCAGATGCAAAACAGAGAAAACGCGATGCGCGTTTTAAAAGCGCGCTTGCTGGCCATCAAGCATGCTGAACAGGACGAGAAGATCTCAGAATTAAGAGGAGAATACACCAAAGCAGAGTGGGGTTCTCAGATTCGTTCTTATGTTTTGCATCCATACCAGTTGGTTAAAGACCATCGTACCGAATTTGAAATGGGAAATACTCAGGCAGTATTGGACGGTCAGATTGATCCATTTATTGATGCCTATTTACGAAAAATAGATTGATCAATCCAATACACGGGCGAGTTCAACCATTTCTGTTGATATTGTTTTGGTTTTCCCGATGATCTCTTCCAATGGTGTGGTTGTGATAGCTCCATTATTTAATCCCACCAAAACGCCATATTCCTCACGAGCAATCGCTTCAACGACACCGTTACCGAAACGACTGGCCAGGATACGGTCAAAAGCGCCAGGGGCGCCGCCGCGCTGTACATGGCCAAGAATTGTCGCCCGAATTTTAAAACCCCAGCGCTCCTCATGTTTTTGAAAATAGGCGATGAGAGCTTCCGCATTATATTTTGCACCTTCGGCAACAACAATGATTGCGTGAGCTTTACCGTGTTCATAAGCCAACTGCAAAGATTCAGCGACTTCTTCGGGTGAAATTTCTATCTCAGGGATCACAATAAATTCTGCTCCGCCTGCGATGCCTGACATAAGGGCAATATAACCGCAATTCCTGCCCATCACCTCAATCAAGAAAGCCCGTTGATGGGATGAGGCAGTCACTTTAAGTCGATCGATGGCTTCGAGAGCAATATTCATGGCTGTATCGACACCAATTGCCATTTCAGTCCCGCAGATATCATTATCGATTGTGGAAGGGATTCCCGTTACTGGGAAGCCCAATTTGTGCAATTCGTAATTACCGGTTTGCGAGCCATTACCGCCGATGACAACCAGGGCATCAATGCCCATTCGCCTCAGGTTCCTGATTGCCTTACGGCGACCATCTTCGGTAAAAAATTCCTCGCATCGAGCTGACCCAAGAATAGTTCCCCCTTTGTGGAGAATACCGCCGACATCTCTTGTACCAATCGGACGGATATTATCAACAATCAAACCAGCAAAGCCATTAGTAACCCCATACATACTCCAGCCTTTGGCGATACCACAGCGAATAACAGATCGAATGGCAGCATTCATGCCTGGTGCGTCCCCACCACTTGTTAACACTGCTACACTTTTCATATTGACCTCTCATGGTGTAAAAAGTTAAAAATACCAGTTTAAGCACTGAATATTATAATACGGTTCGTTAAGCAGTTATAATTCTACTTATCCGTTTACTCAATTTCTTTTGGAAAGGGTTTTACTTGAGTCATGAAAAAATTATTTCAAGAATTCCGGGATTTTATCACACGCGGAAACGCGATTGACCTGGCAATTGGGATCATCATCGGTTCAGCGTTCAGTACGGTGGTAAACTCCATCGTCGACAACCTGTTCATGCCGCCATTTGGTTTGATTTTGGGGAATGCAAATTTCCAAGATCTATTCATCGTTCTTCGGCAAGGAGAACAGCTGTTGCCACCTAACGCCACACTTGCCTTGGCGAAAGAATTGGGTTATGTGACCTTCAATTACGGGCAATTTTTAACTGACCTGCTCAGTTTCCTTCTTTTGGGTTTGGGTGTTTTTCTTATTGTAAAAAGCATCAACAAATTTAATGCAAAGATGAGCGCTCTCAAAGAAAAAGTGCTCAAGGTTGAGGATGAGAAGGAAGAGCCCACAGAAAAAGAATGCCCATTCTGTCATAAAGACATTCCGATTAAGGCCTCGCGCTGTCCTTTTTGTACTTCCCAATTGGATCCGCTTCAAGAGGGCGAACTTGAGTAAAGAAATAACCGTAGCAATCATAGAAGATGACCTTTTTGCTCGCAATTGGATGGCTTTATTGTTGGTTCGCGATTGGCGCACAAGAGTTGTTGGCGAATATTCAAATTGTACAGACTTTTTTGCCAGCTTAGAAAAAGGTAAAGCGTGGATCGATTATCTGATTGTGGACGTAGATCTGTATGGCGAACGACTTCAGTTAGCGGAAATTTGCCAGGTTTTACGAATTAAGACGCCAAAAACAAAAATCCTTCTCACAGGAATACAACCTGATCTGCGAGTATTGCACCAAACCCAAGATGAGCAGATTGTAGGATATGTTTTAAAAAGAGAGGTGGGATATTCGCTGAGCTGGATGGTGACGTTCTTAATAGAAGGTTGCTGGATATTAACGCCGGGGATCCAAGCATTGGCTAATGATATCAATTTCCTTTTGCCCCGCAACGTGCTTGTCCTTGATGGGAGAAAAACAATCCCAGGATTTACAGATCATGAAGCAGAAGTTGCCCGGATGGCTTTCATCTTCAGCATTGGACGCCGCGACCTGGCAGATGAATTGAAAATTTCTGAACAGTGGAGCTATGGTTTAGTCAGCGAATTATACAAAAAAATGGGGTTGACGGATATCATCGCTGGTGAGACAGACTTGTTTTCATTTATCGGCGAAAGTGAAATCATCAAGCGTAAATTTCATGAAATCATGGAACAGTTGGGCGATTCTAAAAAAGCGAAAGATATGGAAACTCTGGCTTTTCACCTGCTAACCATGCCGGAAATTGTTCAATAAATTAGGGCGCTACTAACAATGACAATACCAAAATCAAGCTCAAAGACCCTCAAATGGTCAAAAACCAGCTATGTGTTACTGAGTGGCTTTCTGCTGCTTTTGTTTTTAATTGGTTATGTGTGGTGGCCTCTGCTTGATGAATATCTGGCTCAATTTAACCCGGAAATATCGATCTGGCTGCAAATCGATTGGTTGTTAATCGGTAATTTTTTAGTGATGAGCATATTGATCATGCTCAATGTAGATTTGAAGCGAGACCTGCCATTTGGAATCATTGCGTTAGCTGGAGGTTTTATTATCGAGGCCTGGGGCACACTGGCGGGTTTATGGACCTACTATACTTACGAAACCCCTCCCTTATGGATTATTCCTGCCTGGCCAATTGCAGCCCTGTCGGTTAATCGGCTGTATGTTGTGATTAAAGCCTGGTTAAGAAATATCTCTGAAGCCTGGTTTACATTATTTTATTGGCTGATTTATGGTGTCTTTTATCTGCTTTTGTTGCGTTTTGCATGGGAAGGGATTGCTCATCCTCTCACGTGGTTTGCGCTTTCTTTTTGTGGCATTCTGATCATTACAGAGAAAGACAAGCGCTCGTCATTATTGATCTTGTTGATGGGCTCAGTCCTGGGTTATTTCCTTGAGAGATGGGGAACCAGCCGATTATGTTGGAGTTATCACACTGGCGGCATGCCGCCTTTTATTACGGTTCTCTGCCATGGGATGGCATCGGTTGCGATCTGGCGAGTTTACCTGGTTTATCTTACCCTGTTAAAACGCTCACACCTGTCACTGGCTAAATCCTTAATACCACCTGACCAATAATGAAAAAAGCTGCCCGGTTGGAGCAGCTTTTTCATGTCAGGTCGTTAATCAGGGTTTCGTAACTCTCCCCATAAATAATATCGTGTTGGTGGGCTGATGCCTGATCATGAACATGAATGGGCGGTCTATTATGAGTGATATTGGCTCTTCTGGCATGGCTGATTTGACGCCAACGATGACAGCGGTTGCAGCAGCTGCCTCGGTACCCTCCTCATCAACTGTAACCGTGGCTTTATGCAAAACATCGGTGATCATCAGGCTTTCGTCACCTGTGATGCCAGAAAAATCGGCACCATCAGGATTGAAGGCATCGCCCATACCCAGAGCAATCAGCGGATCATTGGCATTGATATTCGTGTCAAAATCAAACTTTGGCATTTCAAGATCGACTTTTTCATACAACAGGCTGGATAGGATATTTTCTAACATAGCCTGATCCAATTGGCCCTCAACCTCGTGGAAGGCGCCCGCATCCGGCACAAGCAAGGTCATCACAAAATCACTGCTCAGGTAGGGCAGACTGACCGCTTGGTAGTTTTCACCCCTTTTATACATTAAGTCTTTCCCCAATAACCTCATCCTTTTAGCGGTAATTTCAGAGCCATCAAGCGTGTAAAAGGGTGATTCGATGGTCAGATTTTCATTGAAGGGATACATCCAGGAACCCTTGAAGTAAATTGCATTGGCTAATACCAGGCGGGTAAAGGCGTTTATGGCTCCCTCAGGAATCAGGTCTTCGATCTTGTGCCCCGTTTCCTCGGCAACCCAGTCGTTGATCGCTAATCGAGCCATATTCGGATTTTGTTTAAAATCAACAGCAAAAAGCCCAGCTCCGTAGTTTTTTGCCAGGGTATCGAGGAAAGCCGTGTTGAAATCGAAATCAGCCTGTCCCCAGATGGAATTGGCGAGGTTGAGTTGAAAATGACTGCCAGCCATTTCACTGACGGATTGATTCTGAGATTCCTCAATTGCCAACATTAGCGCGTTAAAAGCAGGGTGAACGTCTTCTTCAGGCAAGTCGATTTGGAGCGCGTCCAGCATACCTTCTTCAGTCGCCGCTTCTGCGCCAGCCAGTGTCATGCTCAGCGCCAGCGATATGCTGAAAGGTGAAAAAATGATATTTCCTTCCTCATTCCGAATCTGATCATAGAAAACCAGTGCAAAAGCCGTATTATTGTTAGCCAGGGCTTTGATCAGGTCTTCATCAACGTTTGGGTTTGTCTCCCTGCCCATTTCGCTTTTAATAAAGTTGAGCATTTGCAGATCTCCTTTTTGATCGGTTGGTTCAGCGACAGGATATGAATCGGTCACAGGCCCCGTGGTTGAGCCAATCTCTGGGCTAATATCATCCTGCAGAGGTTGACAGGCTGAAACAAACAATATTCCGATTAGGACCAATATGATAAACGATTTATTCATCTTGTTTCTCCTTTATTTTAAGGTTAAAGCTCATTGACTAATGGGACGGTTATAACAGTGAATTTGTTCCCTGATGGACAAACGGGGGTTGGGAAAATTTGATCGGAAACAATATAAGAAATTTATTTCTATATTTCAACCAGGATAGCCCTGGCAGGCGCTCCCTCACAGCCACCCAGTTTTAACGGTAAACAATACAGCTGATAAAACCCACCATCAACATCGGAAAGATCCAGGCCTTCTAACAGGATGATTCCTGCTGACAGCAGAATTTGATGCGGAAGTTCGGTATCCTCAAAGATTGAAATTGAAAGGTAATCAATGCCAATTAGATCAAGTTGAAACTGCTGTAAAAAATTCGCACCAGAGGTATCCAGTGCAACATAATTTTGATAAAACTCATTCGGATGTTGTTTCCAGAGTGTAGAATTGCGTGTTTGAAAGAGCACTTTTTTTTCCTCGGTCAGCAAATGAATATCCGGATGTGCTTTTAAAATTTGTTCTGAAATCACATTGGCTTGATGGTCAATGTTTAGAACCAGCACCTTACCGACCAGTTTATGCAAAGAGATTTGATTAACGGTCATTCCTGACTCAATAAAATGCTTGGGTGCGTCAATATGTGTACCTGTGTGGACCCCCATGGCAATTCGGCTAATATTTGCTGAATCCCCTTTGGCGATTGCTGACGTTTGTGTCAGCTCAACAGGTTCATCGCCAGGCCAGATGGGCATAGTTGGCGTAATCGGTACGCTGATGTCGATAATTTTCATGTGCAGTCTCTATTGATAAGCGTCTAATGCGATCCTGAAAATGCGTGTGAGCAGAGCGGTTCTCTCACTAAGATTCATGGGGCGTGGACGGGCATAATCTTCTAACATGGTAGTCAACAGTTCAATACTGACCAATTGTCCGTCATAGAATACCAACCGGTCAATGAAGCCCTCACGAGTTCCTTGCATTTCGGTGTTGTTATAAACAACTTGCATCTGGTCGAAAAACAAGTTCCCCAAGCCGAAATGTAAAAAGCTATTCTCATAAAAAATCAGACTCATTGGGACATGCGCCTGACTGCCGTTGACGACGATTGCTCCAGCATCAGCGATGCGCTTAAAATCAGCTTCCATTTTAGGGCTGGGATACGCAATGTAATCTTCATCATATTGCAGCGTAACAATCGGCAGGTAGCCATCGGCACGCAAAACTTGTATTTCATCGAGCATCCACTGATAATCTCCGCAGGGGGCAGAACCCGGTTGGGTGTCGGTTGCCCAAGCAGCAGGCGGACCAACGGGGTTACAGCCAATAAACGCTAATTGATTACCATTATGAGTAATTTTAGCCGGCGTGCGGGCGACCTGCAAATCCCAGCCGCCGGCATAGGTTGTCCAACCGCGTTCCTCGTACATATCGAGGGTCAAATTAATCGCTGGCAGGCCATAATCGAGCAAATGGTTGCCGCTCAACTCGATAATGTCTGCTGAAATGTGCTCGAGAAGCTCAATTCTATCAGGCGATGAGCAAAAAATCAGGTCAGGTTGAAAGGGGTCAGGTGTAGGGCAGTTTTCGTAAAAGGGGGCTTCATTGCTGATGTGAACCAGGTCAGCAGCTGTAAACCAGGGGTAAATATCCTTACCGGGATAGGTGTTGCCTTGAATATCCATGCGATGGGCGGTTGCTCGCACCAGCGCAGTCACACCGGTCATCAGAAGAACGGTACGCTGGTCAATATTGTAATTGGTGGCGGGCAGAGAATTTATTCGGTGTCTGGACTTACTCTCGACCCAAATAGGAACGGCAAGAGGATATTCTTCCGTTGAAAAAACATCGTCAATCGGTGAAAGCCCATCAACGCGGAGTATTTTCCATTCGGGGGTGAGCTCTTCAAATGGAATCAGCGAGAGAATTGGTTGGTTGGTCAACGCCAGTTCTCGTAGGGCTTTATCGGAAACAACACCGACCTGGGCTCCAGTTGGGCTACCCATGATTTCGCTCATCAGGGCATAAACTTCTGGCGTCACTAAAATCTGTGAAAAATTCAGGTCTGCAACATCTTCACCCTGCCATAATGATTTGATTGCTGACAGGGAAACCCCGTCGCTGAGGGTGTAAAACGGGGCAACCAGGGCGTAAACCCAGGTGCTATCGGGAAGATTGGGTTGCTGTCCATCTCTTCTACCTGGCCAAACGCTCACATCTGCATTTTCCTGGCTTTCTACCCGATTACTGCTTGGAATATTTAACGCGTCCACCAAGCTTGTTGGCAGCCCAGGATGCAGGTATATCAATGCGCTGTCAATTCCAGTATTGTCATCGGGCGTATCGGGTTGAGGTTGGATCACCTCTGAAGTTTTAAGTGCTGAAGGTGTGGACGCCACTTCTTGCCCGGGCGTGAGTGTCTGTTGCCATTCTGTATGGCGGGTAGCGATGGGTGGTAGAGAAGCTGTTCTCTTCATGTGCAGGTTACAACCAGTGAACAGAATTATCACCAGCACGCTAATCGTGATGTAAGTGAAATAAAATCGTTTTTTCATGAGGTCAATAATCATCAGGCCTGGTTGGATTATACTAGAGTCGTCAATTTTCATCCTGATAGTTCTTGAGAGTACAATTCTGTATAATCAGGTTGTAGACTGCAGAAAGGATTGAAAAACCATGCGAGATGTTGCTGTAATTGGCATTGGACAAACCAAAATTGACGAACACTGGAACAAATCATTACGCGAGTTAGCCGGGGATGCCGCATTATCAGCGATGATTGACGCAGGTGTGTCAGAGGTCGACAGCGTATATGTCGGTAATATGCTTTCTGATATCTCAAACCTTCAGGCGCATCTCGGAAGCCAGGTAGCAGACTGGATTGGCCAACGCTTCGCTGACGCGGTAAAAATTGAATCGGCTTGCAGTTCGGGCAGTGCTGCTTTCAGGGCAGGTTACCTGGCGGTAGCATCGGGTGAGATCGATTGTGCTCTGATCGTTGGTGTTGAAAAAATGACCGATTCGCCCGGAGCAGAAATTACCACCGGATTGGCAACAGCAGCAGATGCAGATTGGGAAGTTGATCATGGATTGTCGTTTGTTGCGTTGAACGCATTGATCATGAAGCGCTATTTATATGAATATGGTTGGGAAGCGCGTGACTTTGCTGAATTTACAATAAATGCGCACGAGAACGCAATGTATAACCCCTATGCTCGCTTTCATATGCCGATTACAGAAAGCAGCTTCAGTAAGTCACCGATGATTTGTGATCCGATCAATTTGTTGGATGCATCACCGATTGGTGATGGTGCAGCCGCCGCCATCCTGGTAAATGCAGATATGGTGCCAGCAAATTTGCCCAGGATCATTGTGGCTGGATCGGCAGCTGCAACAGATTCCCTTGCAGTTCACAGCCGGAAAGCGCCGTTGTGGCTTTGGGCTGCTGAACAGTCAACGCAAAAGGCGTACGTCCAGGCAGGAATTGGCCCGGAACAGATTAGCGTCTTTGAATATCACGATGCTTTCACAATCATGGCAGCGCTATCACTGGAAGCTGCGGGATTTGCTGAGCCAGGACGTGGGCCATCACTGGCAAAGGAAGGGGTGATCAAGGTCGGGGGAAAGATCCCGGTAGCGACCTTTGGGGGATTGAAAGCACGCGGCCACCCTGTCGGCGCTACGGGCTTGTATCAAATCGCTGAAGTGATTTTGCAATTACGCGGGGAAGCCGGACAGACACAGGTCCCCGATCCAGAATTTGGCATGGCTCAGAATATCGGCGGAAGCGGATCCAATATTGTCACACATATTTTTCAACGGCTTGATTAATTAATCAAAACCCGCGGTCGGGCTTTTGCTTTACAATAAACGCACGCAAGTAGAATTTGTTTGCTTGTCCTGGCAGAGGAGGTTTCTATGTTTGAGTTCCATGTGTCGCGTATAAGCAGGGATATCTACAATTTTGACCAATCGCTGTTTAAATTTGATGGGAATGTTATCCTTGCTAATTTTTTAGCTGCTCGTGAATTTGCTCAAAAGATTAATCGAAAGAAAAATCTGGTTAATTTTCCAGAACAGGCTATCAAAGCCGGGGAAATTAACGCCTTGGGACTAATTGACGAAATCCTTCACCTGGTTGTTCACCTGTATCGGCAGAAAATCAATCCCCGGGTGATGGTTGAGGCTTATGCCGAAATCGAAACGAGGATCAAAAGCCACACTTTGGACTCAACCATCAGCCGTTTTACAGAAGAATTTCCGCCGTTGAGCGTGTATCGCGGGGAGATGATTGTTGATGCTTACCTGCGCGCAAGCACTGCTGGAACCTCAAACAAAATATTATCATTAGAAGAATTGCTCATGCTGTGGGTCACCAATCAAAACCCGGCAACAGAGCGCTTCACCGAATTGTTTGCGGATACGAATTTGATGAGCACCACTGCTTACAGGCAAGTTCTATCGGATATTTCTGATTATTTTAAAAACCAACCCAGTTTTGGTCCTGACAACCAGGATTTAATCACCATGCTGCGCAGCCCAGCTGTCGCTGAGCCTAATTCTTTATCTGGCCAGTTGGAATACATTCGCCGAAAGTGGGGCTATTTGATCGGCGATTATCTATACCGGTTGTTGAGCTCCATTGACCTGATCAAAGAGGAAACAAAGCTCATTTTTGCTGGTCCTGGCCCGACGCAGATTGTTCAATTTGATGCTTTTCAAAAAGAAGAGGAAAACTTCAGCCCTGATAGCGATTGGATGCCCCACACCGTGATGATTGCAAAAAATTCATATGTGTGGCTTTATCAACTATCGCAGACATACCAGCGAGAGATAAAACGGCTGGACCAAATCCCTGACGAAGAACTGGACAAACTGGCAACCTGGGGCTTCAACGGATTGTGGTTAATTGGATTGTGGGAGCGCAGTGAGGCCTCAAAACGGATCAAACAATTGTGCGGTAATCCCGAAGCGGTCGCATCTGCATATTCATTGAAGAATTATCGCATTGCCGAAGCCCTGGGCGGGGAACAGGCTTACCAAAATCTGCGAGATCGAGCCTGGCGCCGTGGGATCCGGCTAGCAAGCGATATGGTTCCAAACCACATGGGGATTGATTCCGATTGGGTGATTGACCATCCCGATTGGTTCATCTCGTTGCCTTACAGCCCCTATCCTGCATATTCTTTCTCAGGTCCAGATCTGAGCCCAGTTGGGCATGTGGGAATATATCTTGAAGATCACTATTATGACCGAACTGATGCAGCCGTCGTATTCATGCGAGTTAACAATCAGACGGGTGAAACACGCTATGTCTACCACGGGAATGATGGCACCAGCATGCCCTGGAATGACACTGCGCAATTGGATTACCTCAACGCCGAAGTGCGTGAGTCCGTGATCCAGACGATTTTGCATGTGGCAAGAAAATTCTCAATAATTCGTTTTGATGCTGCCATGACCCTGGCAAAGAAGCATTATCAGCGGTTGTGGTTTCCCCAACAAGGCTCGGGTGGCGCAATTCCAAGCCGAGCAGAACACAGCTTGTCCAGAGCAGAATTTGATAATGTATTTCCAAAAGAATTTTGGAGAGAAGTTGTCGACCGGGTTGCAGAAGAAGTGCCTGATACGCTCTTGCTCGCAGAAGCTTTCTGGCTTATGGAAGGATATTTCGTGCGCACGCTGGGTATGCATCGAGTGTATAACAGCGCCTTTATGAACATGCTGCGCAATGAAGAAAACTCAAAATATCGCCAGGTGGTCAAAAACACTCTGGAGTTCGATCCAGATATCCTCAAGCGGTATGTGAATTTTATGAATAATCCTGACGAAAAAACCGCGGTAGAGCAGTTTGGCAAAGGTGATAAATATTTTGGAATTTGCACACTGATGGTCACCATGCCCGGGTTACCGATGTTTGGCCATGGTCAGATTGAGGGGTATGAAGAAAAATATGGCATGGAATATTTCCGTCCGTACTGGGATGAAGAACCTGACCTGTACCTGGTTGACCGCCATCAACGGGAAATCTTTCCGCTATTAGAGCAGCGTGGTTTATTTTCGGGAATCGAACATTTCCTTCTTTATGATTTCTATACTGGTACCCACCAGGTAAATGAAGATGTGTTTGCCTATTCTAATGGCAGCGGAGAATCGCGTGCATTGGTGATCTATAACAACAAATTCAGTTCGACACAAGGCTGGATTCACACTTCTGCAGGTTTTCTCAATAAAAAGAAGGGTCGTATTGAAAGCAGGTTGCTGCATGAGGGGCTCAATCTTTCTTCCGAACCGGGTCGGTTCATCATCTTTAAAGATAATGCGTCAAGCCTGGAATATATCCGGCAAAGCGATGAGATCAGGCAATCGGGCCTTTATTTTGAGCTAAATGCGTATGAACACCACGTTTTCACCGAATTTCGAGAAGTTGAAGACAATGTTTACGGTCAATTTGCGCAATTAACTAAATATTTGAACGGGGGAGGTGTCCCCAGCATTGAGGAGGCGTTGCAAGAATTGATGCTCTCACCGATCCTCAACCCATTCAAAGCGCTGGTAAATAGCGAGCATCTGCAAGCCTTGTATCAAGCCCGCCTGCAATCAAAACATTCAAAGCTTGATGCAGCGATGTTGCGGGAACATGAGGAAAAATTCCTTCAATTTCTAACTTCGATCACTCAACACGTGAACGGGTACGGGCAGTTAAAATCAATCGTTCGAGAAAATCAGCGCGGATTGGATGCGATCCTCAAAATGAATTTCTTTGAGGTCCACTTCCCATTCCCCGGCTCGAAAAAATACGAGCAGTCTATTAAATTTATTAAAAAGGATATTGAGCAAAAACCTGTTACCTGGTTTACGTTAATTTTGTGGAACGACCTGAGATTATTAGGCCAGGTTGTCACCGCAGACGAGGGATTTGCAGACATCAGCCGCAGCTGGTTGGAGGAATGGGGTCTGATCAGGGTTGTGAGGACTGTGTTAGCGCAATTAGGTACGAACAATGAAGAATCTTTTCGAGCAGAAACGATATTAAGACTACTGATCCAACATCAAAATTGGGTGTTTTCTCTTCCTGAGAACACGGGATACAGTTTGGTTGAAACCTGGTTTACTGAAGAGGAAATCAGAGCATTTCTAAATGTGAATCGATACCGGGATATATTGTGGTTCAATCAAGAAGCCTTTGATGAGATGATGTGGTGGATGATGACGATCGCTCTCATCCGGCTCAGTTCAGATCCGACCATCAATTTTGCCGAGCTGGTTGAACGATTGGTTGATGCTTATGAGCTTATTGAAAAGGTTCTTAAGGCTGAAAAAACCTCAGAATATCAGGTAGAGAAGCTGCTTGAAGGGTTGAAATAGGAAACATTTTCCTCTGAGAAATCTTGAATGCGTTGGTAGCGTTCAGCAAAGACGGTATCTCCGCGCAATCCGGTGCGTTCATCTTTTACTTTTTTCAAGCACGCCATCGATTTTGCTTTTAATTTGCTGCCGGTGACTTTTTCAGTTAACCAAACGGCTTGGGCTGCATAGGCGATATTATTTTGGGGTTCGATGCGGTGGAAATGCTCAAAGAACCATCCGCAGGAGGTAAAAATGCGCTGTCGTTCGAATTGGGCAGCCAATAACATGCCTATCTTGATCATGACATTGTCGGTTAGTGGTTCCTGAATATATCGATCGAGCAATTCAGACAGTGAAAGCTGACCTAAAAAAACAGCAATATACGCGTTTCGAAGTTCCCAAACCTGTGATGTGTACGCACGCATGAAGGTATCGTATTCATGATCGACATCCTGAGCGATTTTTTCCAGGCTCAAGCGAAGGACAGTTTTCCAATTAGCACCTGGGGTACAATCACATTCTCCTATCCAGCGTGTAACACCGTGCATGCAGCTCCAGGAGGTAAACTCGACCAGGTCGACGAATAAATCGGGTGAGTTATCTCGCAGCCAAAGCCCGGGATAGGTTATCTTTATGTTCTGCGTGTGCAGGGCGCCATTCAGCAGGTGAGACAAGAATTTATCCCTGAAGGCTTTGTGGTGGCCGTAGACCTCACCATCAGAGGCAATCAGTGCCATCTGGTCGGTCGTGCCCTTGGTTGCTTGAAACGACGGTAATACCATTTCACGCACAAAAGCATCGGCGTTTCGCGTAGTATCAGAGACGAAGCTGACAGATGTGCTTAAATCTCTGTGGTAAAGGAACACGTTGATGGGTTTCCTGTTCCCGGGTAGCCTGACGAGGTAAGGCTGTTGCGTGGAATAGCCTTCAGGCAAACGGACTTGCCAGGGCGCAAGAATGGTAAAGTTGATATTATGATCCGCAAGTAAGGTGAGGGTTTCCAGATCTACGGCTGTTTCAGGAAGCCACATCCCGCAAGGCGGATGGCCGAATCTGTGCTCGAAATCAGCAATTCCCCACTGGATTTGAGTAACTTTGTCGCGCTTGTTAGCCAGGGGCATGATGACATGGTTATAGGGTTGCGCCAAACCATTGCCAACGCCATTCGCTTCAAACATCATTCTTTCTTGAGCGATAATCGCCTGATAAGTGTCTGGATCGTAAGATTGCATCCAATTGAATAACGTTGGCCCAATGTTGAAACTGATCTTTTCAAAGTTTCTCAACGCTGCGTTAGGTTGATAGCATTCCGCATGGATGCGCTCGTTCCAATTCCGAAATGGTTCTGCGCCAATTTCATCAGGGATCAGCCCGGACAGGGGGTCTTCCCTTGGGGGTTGGTAGAAATGACCATGAATACAGACTGATTTTAATCCCATCGTGGAACGGCTCGCTTTCTTTTCAAAATAAACTTCCACCAATTCTTTCGAAAGTTCTTCCCTTCAAGATAGCCTAACCGCTGGTTCATCCGAGCGGGGATCAGACTGAACATCCTTGGCAATACATCTAAAGCTGTTGTTCGGTTTGAGGCAAGGTAGTCCATCCAAAAGACAGAGGTTGGGAAGTTTGGGATGATGATTTCAAGAATTTCTGTTAACCAATTTAATAACACAGGCGGCACATCAACAAATTGACGCTTTACGCCAATTTTCTCTGAAATGATCGAGCAAATTTCTTTAAAGCTCAGATACTCTGGTCCACCGATCTCAATTATCTCATTTGCCAATTGGGGCATATCAATAGCCCAAATCAGGGCGTTAACAAGATCGTCTACCCATATAGGCTGTAAAAGCATTGAGCCATGATCGGGCAACGGCACAAAAAAAGGGGAAATTTTTAGAAGAAAAGCCAATCCATTGCTGAAGTGATCCCTGTCGCCATAAGCAATTGCTGAACGAAAAATGGTATACGGAAAGTTGGCATTTTTAATCGCTTGTTCAGCCCTACCCTTGGCTTTTAGTACCGGATAGGCTGAGGCGGAATCGGCGCTGAGATGACTCAGGTAAATAAAACGGTCAATTTTTGCTTGTGCAGCCGCCTGGACGAGCATTTCTGTTCCCTGGACGTCAACCGGAGTCAACTCTGCTTTCCTCCCCAGGGCTTCGGCACTTGCCAGGTGGTAGATGATATCAACGCCTTTCATTGCAGCGCGCAATCCTTTAGCGTCTGAGAAACTGGAAATTGCGACATCCAGGGGAACACCCGTGGGAAAATTCGGAGACGCTTTCGAAGGCCTGATTAAAAGTTTGATCGGATAACCGAGATTAGAAAGTTGGTGAATTAGCACATTGCCAATGAAACCGGTACCACCAGTAACCATAATCATAACAGTGGAATTATAGCAGAAAATATTAATTGAGTTGGCACAACCCTTGCACAGTATTTGAATGATAAAAGGATCTGCAACCAGGCAAATAATGACACAAAAAATGATAAAAATCGGTTTCTCTTATTTTCCATTCAAAGATTTTCTGCTTGAGCACCAGCTTGATCTCTGGTTTCCTGCGATGCAAAAATGGAATGCATCGCATGTGATTTTCACTGGAAATTTTGATATTGCAATTACTGAAGATGTGTTCCGCAAGGCTCAAGAATTTGGTTTGGAACCCATTGTTCATTACAACGCGGTCTTGCCCTCGGCGCGAAAGTTCAATGATGCGGCGTTCATTCTCGATCTTTACAGGAAGTGGGGAGTAACCCATGTAATTTTTGGCGACCAGCCAAACACCAAGCATGGCTGGCTGCTACCAGGGCAGCAGGATGAAACCCTGGTGGACCAATTTCTTGACCGGTTTATTCCCCTGGCAAATCATGTTTTAAAGATCGGTTTAACTCCAATAATGGCACCATTAATGCCCGGAGGTGAATTTTGGGATTGTGCCTTTATGGAACTTGCTCTTGATGGATTGAAACAGCGCAAAATGACCGAATTGCTCGATGACTTGGTGCTTTCAAGCAATGGATTTACTTTTAACAAACCACTTTCCTGGGGCGAGGGAGGGCCAGAACGTTGGCCAGGTTCGAAACCGTATTACACTCCGGATGGGCAGCAAAATTCGCTCGGTTTCCATAATTTTGAGTGGGTACAGGCAATCAGCCAGCGAGCAATCGGTAAAAAACTGCCTGTGATTATCCTTGACGCCGGAAATCCCGGCCCTGACTTCAATTTTGAACAGGGTAAGATTTTCGAGGACACCCTGCGGAAAATTCTTCAGGCTTGTCAATATGTTGATTATCCTGACGAAAACCGGGAAAATGGGTTGCCCACTCTCAATGAATCAGTTCTGGCTTGTAATTTTCGGTTGGAGACATTGAAAAAGATATTTGGAGAGCCATTTTCTATAGAAGTTCTTGATCAGATTTTTTCGCAAACCCAATCAAAAATAAACCAATCAAAAACCTTAACGGGAAAAGAAAAACACTTTGATCACTATTTACTATTGCCATCCTATGCTTCTGGTGTGTCTGATAGCGTGCTGAATAAAGTCAGGCCGCTGATAAAAAAGTTCAAACCAACGGTGGGTTTTTCACTCGAAGAAGCGTTGAACGCAGTAAAAGTAAGCGTCTTTCCTGATTCACATGTGTTTACTGATGAGCAAATCAACAGGCTCAGAAATGCTGGATGCGAAGTTGAAATACTTCCACAATCAGGAATAGAAATTGCAACCTTATCACATGATTAATTAGTTGAGAGAGGATCACATGGAAGAGAAAACAAATCCGACTTCAATCAAACAAACACCTATTAATGCGCCTAAACCCAAAATCATAGTGGTTGGTCTGGGCGGGGGTGGTTGTAATGCTGTCAATCGCATGATTGAATTTGGCGTTAAAGGTGTCGAATTCATCGCCTGCAATACCGATCAACAAGCTCTTGAAAACTCTTTGGCGGACAAAAGGATCCAGCTGGGGCCAAAATGTACTCGAGGATTGGGCGCGGGTGGTTTTCCGTCAATAGGAGAAAAGGCAGCTGAAGAAAGTGTGCAGGTTCTGGCCAATGCCCTTGAAGGGGCTGATATGGTGTTTCTAACAGCGGGCATGGGTGGGGGAACAGGCTCTGGCGCAATTCCTGTGGTTGCCAGGATTTCACAAACGATTGGCGCGGTGACCATTGCCATTGTGACAACGCCATTCTCATTTGAAATGGGACGACGTCAGAAAAATGCTGCTATTGCCTTGCAGAAATTGAGACAATACACCAATACAATGATCACCGTTTCAAATGACCGCTTGCTGGAAGTTGCCCCGCCAGATATACCCCTCGAAACAGCTTTTAAACTGGCGGACGATGTCCTCAGACAGGGAGTTAATGGTATCAGTGAATTAATGACAGAAACGGGAATGATCAATGTTGACTTCGCGCATATAAAACGGGTCATGGCGCTGGGAGGCGGCGCCTTAATGGCAATCGGCACCGGAGAGGGCGACGATAAAGCCTTTCAGGCATTGCAAAAAGCCTTGCATCACCCCATGCTGGATGAGATCAGGCTTGATGAGGCTGCTGGGATTATCGCCAATTTTAGCGGTGGGAACGATTTAACCTTCTCTGAGGTTGCTGAAACGCTGGCTCATTTGCAGCAAGAGTCGGGCAACCAGGCCGAGATCATCCCAGGGGTTATCAATGATCCTAATCTACACAATCGTGCGCAGGTGATTCTCATCGTTACTGGCTTAGGCGCGTTGCCTATTGAAAAAGTCATTCCCGGGTCAGAAAAAATTTTAGCTGAGTTGGCAGCTTCAGAAAAGGCACGCCTACCCGAGCAAAGGAATACACTCGAACCTGTAAAACAAGATTATTCCCAGCAACAGGACAGCCCAGAAGCATCCTATTCTTTCGTGGAGCCCCACCCAACAATGATGTCTTCAGATTTGGATGTACCAGCTTTTCTCAGAAAAAGGATTAAAGGTTAACCATGGACGAGCTCACACTTGAAAGACTATGTCAACAAGTATATCGACAGTTTCCAGTAGTTACGGGAAAAAGGCCAATTGTATCAAAGCAGGGCGGTGATCGTTACCTGTTGGTGTTCTCAACCACCGGGAAGACACCCGACGGACAGTCCTTTCAACAAAATATTCGCGTTGTCGCCAATCAATCTGGTCAAATTATCAAATCGACTATGAGCAAATAGGAAAAAGCCATGACTTTTTTCAGAGTTGTTCAACAAGTCGAAAACAGGTTTTGGAAGACAGTCATTCCATTATTAAGTCATGAAGGAAAGATAATGAGAGTAATACGGACAACAAAACAAGCGGCCCATGGTCAGGGACGAAACATTGGTTTTCTAATATTTATTTGGGCTGCAATTGGATTCGTTTCCGGCATGTTAATTGGAAGAATCCTATTGATTTTTCATTTGTTGTAATTTGACACGTATTTGGCAAACCCAACAACACGTGCTGGAAACTTACCAGCACTCTCTTTATTAATTCAACCTTAATCAAATTATATTAAATAATCGAATCTTACTTAGCCCTGTCCTGCAAATTAGCTCATAAATCTAAATCTGCAAGGACATTTTCGACATCTGCTTCTGTAACAATCGCAGGAACATCTTGATGCAGCGTCCAATGCTCGTGTAAAACAATGTGACCCTTTGACGGGATCATTTCCAGTGGGCCGAGCGCCTCGAGTTCAAGCATCTCTTCGTTGGTGAAAACCTCGAAATTCGTGCCCATATCTGGGTACAAGCCGTCAAGAACGAGTGGCACTTTTTTAATGAAAAGATACCCCTGGTTGAAATATGCGCCCCAGCCTGGTGATGTGAATATCCCAAGCTTTTGGGGTGTTTTTTGATCAGTATCCTGCCTTAACAGGACATATTTCTTTCCTAAGGTAAAACGTTGGTCTGTCAAATCTGTATATGGCCAGATTGACAGGGTGGAAGTGGGCACAAGGAACTCAGGATGAGGGCCTCTTGGTGGTAAGGGTAAAATCGCTACACCACCCGGCGCCATGACAGAAATTGTCCAGGGTGCGGTATCGATTGCCCATAGATTGTGATTAATTAAACGATGAACCAGGTAAACGTCAGGTTTGTCAGGCGCCAGGGTAATTTCAATTTGTTTTTGAATGCCTGTAGAAGTTTCAGGTCTCTGTGTCACAACCAGGCCATTTTCAATTTCCTGGATTAAAACGGGTTCACGGTCAGGGTAATAGGTGCGGGGTAGTGCTTCAGGGGCGTGCCAGAGCCGATGCCCTCCAAAGATCAGCCATTGATTTCCTATAGTCTTGCCGATTTGATCAGGATATTCTTTAAAAACATTAAATTCATTGATGAAGCTAAAGCGGATGATCCTGGGACCGACATCGCCAGTGAGCAACAATTCGACTTTTCCATTGCAAAGGCGATAACAATTATCCCAACCACCATATGGCACTTTTTCTAGCATTGATTACTCCTCGTTTTCGGAATTTAATAAAATAATCTTGCCTACACGATTATAACCCCTTTTAATTCCTAATCAATTTCAGTAATTCTAAAGATGCGCATCAATGATTCACTTCGCGATTCAAAATAGCAGCTCATATCAAAGCGAAAAGCCCGCTGCAACGGGCTTTCCTGGATTCCCTACAATACTAGTGGTGTAAGAGAACTCTGTGAACGGTTCATTCACATGTCCATAGTGTACAGCATTCCTTTCTAAGTGTCAAGGAAACTGTTATGAAATTAAATTTGATTAATTTATTGGCTGTTTCGCATAGCTAAAGCTCCTAGAAAACTTTGCAGAGAATACATGTCTGTATTTAATATCATTAGAAATGATTGATCGAAGAGACTGTTAATAATCGTAAATATGACTTGTTCATAAACCTATTCCATGATAGAATAGCATTATGAAAAGACCCGTTCCTGATGAAGTGATCCTGGGATTGATCAAGGCAAAACCAACTCACGGTTATGAGTTGCTGGAGTCTTTTCGATCCAGACAGCAATTAGGTCGCATCTGGACGTTGAGTACCAGCCAGCTTTACGCTGTCCTTAAACGATTGGAGCAAGCAGGGGCAATTATCGGGAGAAAAATTGTCTCATCCAATGCGCCGCCTCGGATTGAATATGAAGTTACACCATCAGGAGAAACTCAATTATTCTCCTGGCTATACGCTGATGACCCTTCGCCAAGCATTCATCGCATCAGGGTGTTGTTTTTAAGTCGTATTTACATCGCGAATTTACTGGGAGTATCGCATAGAAAAATAATTGATGCTCAGATAATTGCCTGTGAGTCTCAAAAAGCCAAACTGATTTCCCGTTCGCCTGACGAAATTTCAGACATTGAAAAATTAACGATTAATTATGTCGTCAACCAGCTGGATGCTGCGGTTCGCTGGTTAAAAGAAAGCAATTTTTATCTGAGGATCATCGATTATACACGATTTTGAAAGGATAATGACTTGAAAAACAATCAATTACGAATATTTTTCACCATCGGATTGATCAGTATTTTGCTGATCGGTTGTGCTGGAGGCATACAGAACGATCCATCGTTACCGGTGGTAAACGATGTGGAAGAAATTCAACCATCCCAGACTGAAACCAAAGAGGATGATAGTCCAGTTGAAGAAGTGAGTCTCGCCACTGAAATGGATGCGGCACCAGCAAAGTTCTCAATAAAAGCGGATCCTGGCCTTCAAGAAGTTATTGCAGGACTCTATGGAAGTTATTTTGAAGGCGAAGTCCCGCTTTATGTTGACGAAAATCCTGATTTAATCGCAACCGGGGCAAGTGCAACCCGAGAGGGCAGACCGCAAGTTCAGCCGACGTTTTTACCAGATGCAGTGTTAATTTCAGAAACTGACAACATTGATGTGAACAATTTTATCAGCTTTGCCATTTCTCCTGATGGGCAGCAAGTATTAATTGACATGGGTGCTCTGCCGGAAACCATTTCTCTGATAGACCAGGCTGGAAACCAGGTTGAGATTCAACAGCCAATTCGACGGGTGATCTCAGCTTATGGTCCTGCATCTGCCATAGTTTACTCAGTCAATGGTTGGGATCGACTGGTTTCTGCAGCTTATTTAGGTGCACGAGACTCACACGGTGCTGCTGCCATGGAGCGCATCGACCCGCGTTTCCCTGATCTTGTTGGTGACGCCTATTTCTCGCAACAGGAATTTAATCTTGAGCAGGCTGCTACGTTAGAGCCAGATTTGATTATCGGGTCTTTTCGCTCTGCCTGGATTGATACCGTTAAGGAATTAGGTGTTCCACTTTTTATGGTCGAGGCAGAAACCCCCCAGCAATTAAGAGACGCAGTTCTGATGACCGGACAGCTCTTTGGGCCAAACAGCCAGGCACAAGCCCAGGCCTGGGTTGACTACTATGATTGGGTTATCGAAAACATCCAGGGTCAGCTTACCGGAATTCTTCCAGATGAAAAACCCAGTGTTCTGTTTACTGGGACCGAAGCTTCACGAGTTGTCAGCGGCGACATGTACCAGACGAATATGATTAATGCAGCAGGTGGTATTTCTGCTAGTGCTGAATTGTCGGGTTATTGGAATAATATCAACATTGAGCAGGTCGCTGTTTGGAATCCGGAGCTGATTATTGTTCCTCCTTATGGCGGTGCCAGCGTTGAAGCGATTACTGAAAGCCCGGAATGGCAAATTATTGATGCTGTGATGCAGGGTCAGGTCTTTCTAATGCCAAAACTGGTGGTTCCCTGGGATACGCCAGCACCGGATTCTGTGTTGGGAATCGTCTGGATGGCGGAACTCATTCACCCTGACCGCGTGGAACTCAGTTGTGCGGTTGAGACCGAATTCTTCTATAATACCTTTTATTCCTATGGGATTTCCAAAGGTGAAATTACTGCCATCTGTACCCATGAATAAAAAGAAAATCCGGTTGTCAGAATCGACAATCGGTGGGTTGATCTTGCTCTTACCGGTGGCGTTGGTTATAGTTTCTTTGGCCATGGGTCGGTATCGAATCGGGACGTTGGATGTGGTCAAGACTTTACTTTCGCCAATATTTCCAACCCTTGCAGAAGGGATGCCAGAGATCGCCCAAAGGCTTGTGCTGCAGATTCGCGTACCGCGCACTCTTGCTGCTATTTTAATCGGCGCAAGTTTTGGAGCAACAGGAACCGCCCTTCAAGCTGTTTTCAAAAACCCTCTGGTTGATTCAAACATCCTGGGAGTGACATCTGGAGCTGGATTTGGGGCAGCTACTGCCATACTTTTAAGGGGCAGCTCCTGGCAAGTTCAGTTATCCGCCTTCCTGTTTGGGCTTGTGGCTGTATCTCTTGCATTTTTTGGAAGTCGTTTGTATAAAGCCACCCCGCTTCTAGTATTGACATTAATGGGCATCCTCGTGGGCTCATTGTTTAATTCACTGACGTCTTTATTGAAATATGCCGCAGACCCCTTAGATACATTGCCAGCTATCACCTTCTGGCTGTTGGGAAGTTTGACGAGTATTACCTGGCGGAACATCCCTGCGCTGGCTATTATAACCCTGACAGGATTGGTTTTCTTTTGGTTGGTCCGTTGGCGATTGAACATCATCTCTTTAGGTGATGACGAAGCGAAATCATTAGGCGTCAACCCGGTCCACATGAAAATGATGGTTATCCTGGCAGCCACGTTGATGACTGCGGCGGCTGTGGCTGTCAGCGGTGTGATTGGCTGGGTGGGCTTGGTGATACCCCATGCAGGCAGAATGCTTGTTGGCCCTGACCACAAGCGGTTAATCCCAGCATCAATTGGGCTTGGGGCGGCGTTCTTAATTTTGATCGATAATATCGCACGTACATTGCTTCCCGGTGAAATTCCATTAGGTGTCTTGACCGGCCTGGTTGGTGTGCCGCTGTTGATTGTGTTATTAAGGCGGGGCAGAGAAGGGTGGTGATGTCGATCATGCTAACTGCGCAAAATCTCAGTTTTGCCTACCAGCCAGAGAAAACCATTCTGCACGATGTCAATTTGAGTGTGCAGACAGGTGAAGTGCTGTACATTTTGGGGCCCAATGGCGTTGGAAAAACGACCTTGCTTCACATCCTGGCAGGGCTACTGACGCCAGACACCGGACAGGTGTTTCTTGCTGATGAACACCTCGAAGCCTATTCTGCAGCAGAACGGGCAAAACTCATTGGGCTGATTCCGCAGTTGCACACACCGGTTTTTGCTTATACAATTAAGGAAATGGTAATCATGGGGCGTGCACCGCATCTAGGATGGTTGAGTGCACCTTCAAAAGCAGACGCTGCTATTGTTGATGAGGCGTTGGAGCAGGTTGGCTTGTATGAATTGCGCGATCGTGCGTTTACCAGCCTTAGCGGAGGTGAACGTCAGCTCGCCTTGATTGCGCGCGGTTTGGCTCAAAAATGCAGTCTGCTGTTGATGGACGAACCTACAGCACATCTTGATTTAAGCAATCAGCATCGGATATTGGAGATCATCAACCAGTTGAGCGATCAGGGCTTATCATTTATCATCTCCTCACATTCTCCCAATGATGCCCTGGCTTATGCAGACAATGTCGTTTTATTAAGCGGCGGCTGGGTTACTGAGTACGGTCCATCAAAACAGGTATTAACAGAATCAAACATTTCTTCTGTTTATGGAATTAAGACTGAAGTGATTTTTGATTGGTTGGAGGGTAAAGCTGTGCCTAAAGCGGTTGTTCCACGTCGACCATTACGACTTTCGCCAGATTCACTCCAGGAACCGGGCAGCCCTCTGAACCGGATTTATGAGCAAAGCCAGGCTGTGCCCCAATTGCTCCTGGTTACCGGATTAAGCGGTGCTGGGAAGACAACCTGGTGTCTTCAATTATCGCAGAGTGCCAAAGAAATGGGGCTGTCTTTGGCTGGCATTCTTTCGCCTGGTATCTACGAAGGCAAACAGAAAATTGGCATTGGAGCAAAAGAATTGTTAAACTGCGAGGAGCGGCAGTTGGCAAGGCTGCGTGAAGATGAAGACGCAGAATTAGCCACGCCACGCTGGGTATTTGATGCTGAGGTTCTAGAATGGGCCAACAAAAAACTGGCCAGCTTTCCGGTTACCGACTTGTTAATTATTGATGAATTGGGCCCGCTGGAATTCCTCAGGGGGGAAGGCCTGACTCAAGGTTTAAGCCGCATCGATGCGGGTAACTACCGGTTGGCTTGTGTGGTCATTCGCTCTTCTCTGCTGCCTAAAGCGCTTCAACGCTGGCCAAATGCCCTGGTCGTAGAGGGTGGCGGTTCGATTATTGAGTGATTTACTGTCTTAAGCAAAGGGTCATGATATGGTCTACGATCATGTGAAAATCTTCAATGACCTCCATGCTATCTGAGGGAATCACCAGGGGATAGTCAACCAGGCCTTTGAGCTGACCTCCTTCAAAACCTGTCAAACCAACGGAGGTACCACCAAATTTCCTGGCTGTTTTGACGGCTTCTAATATATTGGGTGAATTTCCACTGCCGCTGATGGCAATCAGCACATCACCGGGCTGCATCAAATTCATCAATGGTTCTGCAAACACGCGATCGTAACCTTCGTCATTGGCATATGCGGTTAATGAGGGGATATTGTCTCCTAATCCAATCACTCGCATGCGCTTCTTATCGGGCTTGCGGGTGTTTTTACCAAAATCACATACCATGTGCGCTGCAGTAGCCCAACTACCACCGTTGCCGCAAATGAAAATGGTCGCTTGATTCTCTCTGGCTTGCTGGATTAATTCTGTGATCTCTGCCAGCTTTTCCACAGGGAATTTTTCAATGACTTCGGTTAAAGCAGAAAGGTAGTTTTTGATTGTTATCAAATTTTCAGACATTTTATATAATTCCTTTAAGTTGCTGTTGATATTCATGGTGTCGCCGTAACACATCTGCTTGGGTTGCAATACCGGTTGTTCCCAGTTGCTGCACAGTAATCGACCCTACTAAATTGCCAATATAAGCCGCCTCCCAGCTTGCGGCACCGGCGCACATTGACAGTCCAATTCCAGCCAAGACAGAATCACCTGCGCCAACAATATCAATTGGACCTTTAACCTGATAACCAGGGAAATGAAAGAACTGGTCATTGTCCATGCCACAGACACCTTGATCGCCAAGCGTGATGAACACTGGTCTACGTTGAACCTCCCACAGGATGCGAGAACAATCCTCTGCAGCCACAATCAAATCAGCAGCAAAATTTTCAGGGTTTCTGCCCGTTAATTCCGCTGCAGCATTTGTTGCTTCATGAATGTTCATTTTCAAAGACACATTTTGGTATGCAGCCCCAAAGTGCCTGGAATCAACCATGATTATGCTGTCAAGGTTTTTACCCGCAAGCTCTGAGAGGGTTTGTCGCAGCGCCGGTGACATCACGCCAAATCCATCCTGTTTGATTTGCTCAACAACCAGAATTCCCTTATACGAATGTGTGGCTTGTTGAACTAAGTCAACCAGCGTGGCATTCAAGCTATCCGGGTTGGGTGACCGGTTGACAATATCGATTCGATTGAGTTCAACATGCTCTCCATCCAATTCTTTCATCATGGGTTTAGTGTAGGTTGGAGTGAAGCGGTCCATCGTTTCGATCAGATGGGTAGTGTCGGCACCTCTCTCAGCCAGGGCGTTTCTTAATGTATACCCATTTCCATCATAGCCAATATACCCAATGGCGGCATGTTGAGCGCCCAAAGCCGACAGGTTGTTGTTCACCACGCCCGCAGCACCAGGCTGCCCCCTAAGGTCGACAGCCTGAAAGGCTTCTTTATGCGTTTCAATGGAAAACTCTGATAAGGATCGATCCATTTTAATGTAAAGGTCAAGGAAAAAATCGCCTAATACAGACACCCTCGTTTGCGAAAAATTTTCTAATATCTGATCAAGCCGCCTGGTTTCCATCATCATTACTCCTATTGACTCGCTTTTTCGATGATTAAGCGGTGCAAATTTGGCACTGTCGCCCGATGTTGACCACGAATATAAAATGATTCGCCGCCATCCGCCACAGTACGGACCAAAACCGTTTTATACGGACGGAAGTAATAGGCAGCGTTGGTTTTAGGCGCTTCGCTGTGAACATCGTCGCCCAAATCAACCAGGTCGAAGACGGCAGAAGTGAAGTGCCGAATGGGCTGATTTTCTTGATTTGCCACATTACGCGCCATTGAGAGGGCTTTCAGGTACACTTCAGGTCCCATAACAGCAGTACCAATATTAAGCACAACCCCACCTTCAAGGTTCTGGACAAAATAAGTCAGAGTGAGGAAGTCCCGATAACTGCTCTCTCCAGTGGCGGAACCATCAAAATTTGGATGTTCGTGCACAATATCCTGCCCAATACCGACATGAACGGTAATTGGTATCCCATATTGGTACCCTGCGGCAAACAAACTGGATTCGCGGTAGGGAAATTCAATCGGATTTTCATAGATCATCTTTCCGACTGCTTCTCCGAGACCGTAGCCATTTTCCTGTGCATAGCGTGCGGCGTCGTTGACTCTGCCAGTTTCCTTCCACAATCCAAACTGTCCTTCCTGGATATAACGAGCGACCGATTCGGTTGATTCTCCGACCATGGCGAATTCCATGTCATGAATGGCGCTGGCGCCATTGGTGCCAATTAGAGTGATGTAACCTTTTTTCATCAGGTCGATCAAAAAACGGTTCACGCCGCTTCGGATGACGTGTGCACCCATCATGAGCATGACAGTTGCACCGCGTTCTTTGGCTTTGATGATCCGTTCAGCTAGAATTTCTAAATTATCATCTTGAAATTCTGGGATTGGGTCGGTCAAACAGAGAAAACCATCTCGATGCAAATCATTGACTCGTTCACTGAGAGGTTTCAAGATCAATCGGTTGCGATCAAAAGTTGGATAGGGCATATTGTTAATCCAGTGGCATTAAGTAATCCCAAAGTTGGGAAAAAGGCTTGAAATCCGGCATAATCACATCTGCACCGGAAGCAATCAGACGGTCACGTTTCCATTCATCCACACCTGAACGGTTGGCTTCATCCGTTGCCAGACCGATGGCGATACCTCCAGCCGTTTTAGTATCTTCAATTTCAACATATCCATCGCCAAATGCGATCAGTTCAGGTCCGTTAAGGTGATTTTCATGAATGATCTTTTGAATGACCATTCGCTTAGAAAAAGATTCGTAATTATCCTGAGCTCCGTATATACCTTGAAAAAAGTGATCGACTCCCAGCAGATTTGCTTCATCAAATACATATTTTTCATCGGTACCTGAAGCCAGAAAACACACGACACCATTCTGTGTGACTTGCTTTAAGGCATTCAACGTGCCAGGCACCATCAAGTCATCGGGTTGGATCTTCCCCTCCCGTAAACCATCCAATCGGTGAATAATGCGATCCATCAACAGGTCATGATAGCGTTGCTTATAAGCCAGAGGGTCTTCAGGGGTACCTCCGCGCAGCTCTACTTCTTCAGCCAGGCGAATCATCTGATAAATGGTCTGTTTGCCTGTTGTTTTTGCCACATAGGCACGAACGACCTGTTCAATCTCTTCGAGATTTTCATGGCGGGGTGTAGATAGCAGAATTTCAACCATCATCGGGATCATGATTTGTTGCCAGCCTTCACGGATCAGTGAGATGGTGCCATCAAAGTCAAACAGGGCAAATTTGATGGTTCCTTGTGGGATTCCTGGGGTAATAATCTCAATACTGTTTTGATTTAGCAATTTTGTTATATTTTCCATAATTGATGTTGATTCACTAAAAAATAAAGGAGAGCTGTTAGGCTCTCCAATGTCTCATAGGATTGCCAATTACTTGACGATTTCGGAGACCCGACCGGTTTCTTTGTGCTGGATGATAAATTTGTGTTTTCCGTCGGGCATAATTTCGTCTTTGATCAGGATGTGTTCGTCGTCATAATCTTTTGTGGTTTTGACTTTTTCATGCTTGCCTCCACGCCAGTCTTCAATTTCCACAGGTTCCCATCTGCCGGTTTCACCTGATTTGTAAATCGCGTCGAGGATGCAGTTGATCACGTAACCGTCATAAAAATCTTCAACAGGCTTGCGTTTTTCATCGATTGCATCAAACATATCGTTGAACATTTCAATATATCCCAAGCCATCCTCCTCATTTCCAACAGGGAACAGCCAGCCGATCTCAGCTTCAGATTTTTCTGAAACATAACCTTCAGTACCTGCTGTGGTGAAGATTTCAAAGCCAGTGCGGAGCCAGTGATTCAACCAGATGGTGCCCTCGGTTCCGGAAATTTCGTCACGCAGATCCATGCCACCGCGGAAGGTCCAGTTGGATTCAATTTGAGCAATAGCCCCGTTTTCGAAGCGCACCAGACCGATTGAGAAATCTTCAGCAGCAATTGGATGTACCATGGTGTCAAGGTGGCCCATCGCCTCAACCGGGCGTATGTCCTTGCCAATAAAACTACGGCAGATTTCTGCGCAATGACAACCCATATCCACCAGTGCTCCACCTCCAGCCAGTTCTTTGTCGAAGAACCAGGGTGCATGCGGACCTGGGTGGGTTTCACGGGAGCGTGCCCATAAAACGCGTCCTAAAGCTCCTTTGCGGACAAAATCAAGCGCTTTTAGCGTCTTGGGGGTATAGACTAAATCTTCCAAGTATCCATGGAAAACACCCGCCTTTTCAACGGCGTCCAAAATTTCTCTGGCTTCTTTTCCAGTCCGTGCCAGAGGTTTTGTACACAGTACCGCTTTTCCAGCTTCAGCTGCTTTGATAATCGCTTCTTTATGCTGATGGTTGGGGAGGGCAACGATGACCACATCGGTTTCAGGATCGTTGATGGCTTCATCCATGTTGCCAGTCCACCGAGGGATGTTGTAGGTTTCAGCAAAGGTTTTCGCGTTTTCTGGCGTGCGATTAAAAACGATAGAAACAACGTCTTTTGAGCGACTTCTTTGGATGGTTTTTGTGTAAAACATCCCGATAAATCCAGCGCCTAACATACAAATTTTATGCATAATTCTCCTTTCGGCACTTGAAATGAAAGCGGACATTTATGAACGCAATCCTTTTTCGCGCCCATAAATGATGAGGATAACAACCAGCAATGAACCATAAATAATTTGCTGTAACGCCTGTGGAAGTTGCATGGTGGTCAACAGGCTGGAGATGAGCTGAATGACGATGGCCCCGGCAATTGTGCCTATGTACGACCCTTTACCACCTGACATTTGTGTGCCGCCGATTGCGACTGCGATAATTGAAGGGAACAGGTACTGGTTGCCCAGGTTGGGTCCTGCATTTTGGGTGTAACCGACCAGTAAGAAGCCTGAGAATGCTGCCATAGCGCCCGCCAGCACATACGTAAAGATCACCATTCGGTTGACTTTTACTCCAGACAGCCTTGCTGCAGTGCGGTTAACACCGATTGCAAACAACTGTTTCCCATAGCGTGTTCGCTCCAACAAGAGAGTCATCAAGATACCGATAATAATCCAGATGAAGATCATACCTGGAATACCCCAGATCAGGTCACGCGCGATCAATTGGGTCATAATTGGTGCTACTTTGCCATCATAGTAGCCTTTCGTCCATAAAATCAACGCGCCTTGCACTACACCTGACATGACCAGTGTCATCACAAAGGGTGATATTTTCAGGTAGGTGACTCCCAGGCCGTTGAGCAAGCCAATAACAGCCCCGATTAAAATCACCAGCAACAATACAGGCAGGATCAAACTATTCTGCCCGTTGATAATCATATAGGTTAACAAGGCACCTACGGTAACTATTGGCGCAGCAGAAAGGTCAATTCCTTCTCCGCCAGAGATGATAACCAGCGTTTGCCCTGCGCCAATGATGGCAATGAAAGACGCCAGGCGCAAGATATTCAGAACCTGTCGAACAGCACCCTGGAAAGTGCTGTAACCAGCGGGAAGCAATCCGCTTAATAGAAACAACACGACGGCAATGAGCATTGCAATTAGCGGGGGAGAAATCTTGATTGATTTTTTTATGCTTTTATTGCTGTTATTTGACACTTCAGATTCGTTCATTTTATTTTTTCCTGCGCAGCAAATTGATGAAACCTGGAGCAGCCAGGGCAAATAAGATCACCAGGGCATTGATCAGTGTGACAGCCCAAGAATCTACTTTGGCAATAGAAATGATTCTTCGGATGTTTCCTAAAACAATACCTCCAAAAATGGCACCAAGCAATGACCCTGAACCACCGCTGAAGGAGACGCCTCCGATAATTGCGCCTGTGATTGAGGGAAGCATCATGTCTGCACCACTTCCGGAGAATCCCGATCCAGTCAGAAGACTGTAAGAAATAGCACCCAATGACGCCAGGAAGCCCGAAAGAATATAGGTAGAGATCTTCATCCAGGTAACGGGCACGCCGGTAGTATATGCTGCTTTTGGATTACCGCCAACAGCATAAAGAAAACAGCCATATTTCCGAAGTCTGAAAAATTCCCAAATCAGTAAAAAGACAATCAGGATGATCAGTGATATCGGAATACCCAAATAATGCGTATTACGATAATAATTTGTGTATTCCCTGGGAATCGCACCGCCAGGTGAGGGGAGGAGTAATAATGCCAGACCAGCATAGATGTAACTGGTGGCAAAGGTGACGATGACGGGTTGCAGACCTAAATAAACGGTTAGAATACCATTAAGAAATCCCGCAGCTAAGCCGAAACCAATGACCAATGCAACAATCGCCAGGTTATGCCACGGCTCATCAGTGCTTGTCACATGTAAAGCAAGAATTACATTGCCAACGGAGACTATCGATCCATTGGAAAGATCTAACCCTCCGCCAATTAACACCAGCGCTTGTCCCATGGTTAGTAGCAAAACTGGCAGCCAGGTGCGGAAATTGCTGTTAGTTAATCGTCCGATGGTGCCTGATTCAAATACATTGGTTTGCAGAGAAAAGAAAAGAACTGTCGAAACGACCAGTAAAATGAATGGAACGCCGATCGCATGTTTTTTATTAAATGCCCTTAAACGGTTGAAAATATTTTTGTTCTTCTTTTCAGGCATGTACGTATTCCTCATTGTTGCTCACCGTCTCATGAGCGCCCATACTGGCTGCAATCAGATTCTCTTCAGTCAAAAACTCGTCGAATAGATCAGCTTTGATGCTCCCATCCTGCATTACCAGCACCCGGGGACATAGATCAAGGAGTTCCTGATCATCAGAGCTATAAAACAGGATTGTTGTCCCTGATCGAGTTAATTCGTTCAATAGTTGATAAAATTCTGCTTTTGTTCCCACATCGACGCCTTTTGTCGGGTCATCCAACAGTAGAAAGCTTGGGTTACGTAGAAGCCATTTGCCAATAACCACTTTTTGAGCGTTTCCACCTGAGAGATTGGTGATTGGCGACTCAAGCGAATCCATTACCAGGTTAAGCTGCTGGCCCGCTTTTTTAGCATCATTTTTCGCCTGGTTGAGATTTAACAAAGGTTTAGCATATTTACGCCAGTTTGGGAGGTGGAAATTCTCCAGGATGGAGCGGATCATTAATAACCCTTCCGTGGCGCGATCTCCAGGAATAAAAGCGACATTTTCACCCATGGCGTCTTTTGGATGCTTGAAGTTGATTGTTTTGTTAAATAATAAGATTTGGCCTGTATAGGGTTCATTTCCAAAGAGGGTATGTAGCAAAGCACTCTGTCCTTGACCGCGCAGCCCGCCGACGCCGACCAGCTCACCCTGTTTGATCGAAAAACTAACGTTTTTTAGTTTTGCATTTTCAACATTCTCAACAACCAAAGCTGTACCAGACTGGCTGAGATCAACAAAAGCAGCACTATCTTTCTCAAATATTTCTTCGCTTCCAACCATCATTTTTACAATTGCTTTTTCGTTGGTTGTAGAAATGAGGGCATCCCCAACGGTCCGTCCGTTTCTTAAAACAACCGCGCGATCTGCAATCCGAAAGATTTCATCCATACGGTGCGAGATAAAGACCAGGGCTTTCTTATCCTGTTTGAGCTGTTTAATAACATTAAATAAGCAGTTGACCTGATTGCTGTCTAAACTGGCGGTTGCTTCATCAAATATGATCAGCTTTGGATCGCGGCTGACTGCTTTTAATATTTCAACGATTTGCTTCTCATCAGGCGGCAGGGTGCTCACAGTCGCTTCAGGATGCAGGCTGGCTTGAAACGTGTTTTCAAACAGAGCTAATAGCTTGTTCGTGGCTGTGTGCATTGATTGATTATCAATAAAGCCAGCTTTTGTCAGGGGTTCATTGGCAAGCCAGATGTTCTGAGCGACGGTCAGAGAGGGTACCAGGCTCAGGTCTTGATAAACAGCCATAACACCAGCTTTTTGGGCCGCCATGGGGTTTGAAAACTTCACCTGTTGATCAAAATAGTTAATTTGACCATAATCCTGATCTAAAACTCCGGTAATGATTTTTGCCAGAGTACTTTTCCCGCTACCGTTTGATCCAACTAAAGCCAATACTTCGCCTTCCCTGACTTCAATAGATCCGTCGATTAGCGCCCTTACGCCGCCAAATCGTTTTTTAATTTCTATTGTTTTTAAACAAAGATTTTCCATTGATAAACCATCTGTTTGGTATGTGGACATAGCCTGATACAGGCTATGGAAAATGAGTCTGATTAATGATTAATAATCATACACAATAGATAAAGAGGCTCTCTGACTTTTCAGAGAGCCTCTTTCAAGTTTTATTCTTATTTGAAGAAGGCTTCTAAAACCTCATCGCGGGTCATGATGCCATCCAGTAAATAGGAATCCGGATATAAACCAGAGGCAACATACTCTGCATATACCTCATCAAAGTTTTCAGTGGTTACAACAATCGGAATGTCGATGACGACGGTGGTGCCATACTGGCCGCCAAGCACTGAGTCACCCAACTTATTGCCTAACAGCATTTCGACAGCAATCCGCAGTGCGGTGGCATTAACACCAGGCGCATTTGCCACAGCGATCGTCTTGTATTCGGGGTCTTTCTCTAACATCGCAGCCCAAAGCTGGAGGAACTTCACGCGAGCTTCTCCAACACCCAGTGGATATGGATCCGGGTTGGCAGCAATCACAGCTTCAAGGGCACCGATAGCCATGCCGTCCTGAGTCCAATAGGCATCCAGGTTCGGATAAGCAGCCAGGAAGTCTGACATGACCTGCTGACCGGTGGCCTCATCCCAAGAGCCTGACTCGCTGGCCAGAACATTAATGCCGGGATAATCCGCAAAGACATCGGCAACGGCGCTCATGCGGAGGTTGTTGGCGGGGTGACCAATGAAACCTTCAATCTGGACAACATCGCCCTCGACCAGGTTTTCAGCCAACCAGGCAGCGCTGATGCGGGCAAATTCGTACTGGTTGTGACCAACATTGATGACGCCTTTAGCTTCGATTTCCTGGTCAATTGAGAAGACCAGGATGCCCATCTCAACAGCTTCCTCAAGGATCTGGTTGAGGGCAACCGCGTCGCCAGGGTTAACCAGCAAGGCATCCACGCCAGCGTTGATCAGATTTTCGATTTGTTCGATCTGTCCAGCAACGTCGGTATCAAAGTTCTCAATAACCAGGTCTTTGGTCAGACCCAGAGCTTTGTATTCTTCGTTGATGGTGATCAGGTTGTCGATCATCTGGGTGCGATATTCGCTGCTGATGAAGGGGTTTGAAATGCCAATGGTGAAGGGGGCACCTGTCTCTGCGGGTGCTTCAACAGCGGGTTCCTCGACAGCAGGTGTCTCTGGCTCCTCAACGGCTTTCGGAGCGCAAGCTGCCAGCATACCGACCATAATGACCAGAAGGACGAGGATTGATAGTGTTTTTGTTAGTTTCTTCATTCTGTCTCCTAAAGATAGTTTTTATTATTTTTTACATTACAACAATATTATATTGAGTTAAATCAAATTTTCTGCCAATCACCTCCTTTGAAGAAAAAGGTTAAGTCTCCAATTACCTTAATCTTATCACAGGACAATACTTTAGCATAATAAAATTAAATTGTACCATAAAGTATATGAGTTGTTAAGAAATGGTAATGTTTGAGCAATTCCGTTAGATTTAATTGGGTGAATTACTGATGATCGAAACATTAAGTCCCAATATTGATCCGCTTTCCAGATTTTGCGGACTGATAACAGGCCATCAGTGCTTCTAGTGCTTTATAACCCTCAATTCCGGGTATGGGAACATCGGTACCCTCCTCAAGCGCATTTACGAAAGCGTCGATAATGCCCGATTTAACCTGCTCAATATTGGTTGATTTTTTACCAAGGCGAAAGTAAGTGCCGGTATCAGGGTTTTTCTGAACAATCAGAGGGAATTCAGGGTCTGCATAAATTTCTACAACGCCTTTTTCTCCATAAACTGAGGTTCGGTTTAATTCAACCTGGTAGGTCCAGCTTGTGATGACGGAACCCAGCGCGCCTTTCGCTGTCTGCATGGTGCAGATTGCGTTGTCTTCAACAGTGATGGGCGTGCCATCAGGAAAGGCCTTTGCTAATGTATCTATCGTGGCGGAAGCTGATGTGTAATCATCATCGAGAAGAAAACGCATTAAATCCAATTTGTGTACCGCCAAATCGCCTAAAACACCCATCCCGGCGCTCTCGCTTCTGAAGAACCAGGTGTTTTTTCCATCAATTGCCCAATACTCGCAGCCCGGGTGTCCAAAAATGGTTGTGAAAGATAAGATTTTTCCCAACTCGCCTGATTGAATTATTTCTTTTGCTTTGACATGGGCTGGTTCAAGACGCTGGTTTTGAGCAATCATCAACTGTTTCCCGCTTGCTTTCGCAGCATCCAGCATTTTTCGAGCATCAGACAGAGATGTCGCCATTGGTTTTTCACACAGCACATGTTTGCCTGCCTGGAGGGCGGCAATGGACATCTCTGCATGAGTTGTGTTGGTCGCTGCGACGATAACCGCATCAATGCCGGGATCAAGGAGCATTTGCCGGTAATCAAAATATGCTTTGCAGTCATATTCAAGAGCCATTTCTTTGGCGCGCGCTTCGACGACATCACAAATTGCCGCTATCCTGGCAAGGGGATTTGATTTTATTTCAGGCAGGTGGCGTACTCGAACAATTTTTCCCGCGCCAATAATTCCGATGTTAATCGCCATATTTTCTCCTTTTTTAAATAAGTATTACTTGCTTCCATGTTCTAATATTGGCCCACCATGACCTGATTTGTGGTGGATTAAAGATGATATCTCGTAAAAAGGAAATTGCAAAATTGATCCCTTCCTCTCGTTAAGCAAGGGGGTCTTCTTATTCAATGCTGATTACACCATCATACCCCACAAGGCTCAAATTGCGAATAATATCCTTCCAGCGCAGTGTTTCGTCGCCGGTTAGCAGTCGATGGCTGCGAAGAATGCCTGGGTCAGCATGGAAGGTTCCAGAATATCCACCGCGTCCAATTTCAATCACATGGATGGCTCGCTGTTTTCAAGATTAAAGGGAAAACGTGATCCGATTCCTGCAATCCAACATTGTTGCGACATGCTCGGGTCAATGGTCCAGAAGTTGGTCGTTAACGAGCTGACTGATTGCCTGCTGGCCTGGTAGGCACGTGCAAGTTCAATATCCGAATGTAGAAGATCGCTCGGGTTGATTTTTAGAACCTTCATCGTGGTTTGAAGATCAATCCGAATTTGCTGTTACAGGGGGATAGAGAGATTTTCACTAGCGGCTTTATGCCTGAGCTCCTGGCGGTGTGTTGCAGGGCACTCAACTCTTAAACTTCAATATATCAAAATAACTGATATGTACGTACATATAAAATAATAATCAACAGATTAAACCCTGTCAATGAAAATATCGCGATTCTTTTATGTAAATATACGGACAAATTTGAACACAAGGAGACACCGGGATGAAATTAAACAAAGATGGACGGTTCCAATCGATGGCAACTGTAAATGGCGGCAAATCTGCTCAGTATTGATTATAATTTACAGGCTAAACGATGTCATGTAACAAAAGAGGATCAGGAGAATCCAAAGTGTCAGATTTAATCCTTGGAATAGAAATTGGTGGTACCAAACTCCAGCTGTCCTTAGGCACTCCCGAAGGCGAGATTATTGCGAGCACCAAAGGATTTGTTGATGTCAGCACGGGCAGCATTGGGATTCGCCAATGGCTATTGGAACAAATTCCAAATTTCATCAACTCTTCAGGTTACTCAATCTCTCGGATCGCTGCAATCGGATGTGGATTTGGCGGTCCGATCGATCGAAGCCGCGGCAGGGTCTTGAAGTCTGTTCAGATTGCAGGCTGGAAAGACTTCCCTTTGAAAGATTGGTTTGAAGATGCCTTTAAACTCCCAACATGGGTTGAAAATGATTCCAACGCAGCAACCTGGGGTGAATATTGCCGTGGATTTGGTGTTGGCTGCCAGCATTTTTTCTACACAAACATCGGGAGCGGAGTTGGCGGCGGTTTTGTATTAAACGGGTCTTTGTTTGATCGTCAGGGATTTGGCGCTGGTGAATTTGGGCATACCTATGTTCCTAATCTGTTCAATCAACGGCTGAGCGAACCGGTGAAAATCGAAAATACTTGTTCCGGATGGGCCATTGAACAACGTCTGCGACAAACTGGCTATGTTCCAGCATCATCACTCCTACATAAGCTTGCAGATGGTAATGTTGCACAGATTTCCACAAGCGATCTCGGTGAAGCCGCCCAACAGGGGGACGCTTTTGCTCTTGCTGAAATTGACCTTGTCGCCCACGTTCTTGGTATCGGGTTGGCAAATGTGCTCTGTTTGACCAATGTTGAGCGCATAGCGATTGGGGGCGGCGTCTCTAACCTGGGTGAGCTTTTAATTGATCGTGTGCGTAAGTACACTGATCGGTATATCTTTGTCATCAGCGAGGGGAGATACCAGATACAACGCAGCTTTCTTGGAGAACCAATTGTGGTCGTTGGCGCAATTTTATTGGCGAGTAAATTGTTGTAGAGCTTTAAATTCGCTTATCAGGAATAAATTCCCGCAACTTTCGCATAGTTATACATCTCCACGATGTTTTCCGAAGGGACATCTGATTGCAGGTGATTGCATGGGGCCATGATATACCCACCACCGAATGCAAGATCGCGAATGCATCGATCGACATCTCTACGCACATCATCAAGCGTGCCGGGTAGGGCGTGGGAGATATCCACTCCGCCCAGAAAGCTGATCGAGTCGCCGTAATTACGCTTAATCAGCGCTGGGTCCATCCCGGAGACAGGTTCAAGCGGGTGTAAAACGTCAATACCCATTTCGATAAAATCAGGCACCAGCTTTCCAATTGCCCCATCTGAATGCAGCATGATTTTAATGTCAGGACGAATTTCACGAATTGCTTTAACGATCTTCTCAACGCAAGGTCGAATCATCTTCCGGAATAATTTTGGTGAAAAAACCAGGTTGTCATTAGCCGCGTAATCGTCACCGGGGAGTTCGATCATATGCATCACGCCTCCAGCAGCTTCTAAATAATTGCTTGTCAGGCTGCAGATGGTTTCGGTGACCCGGTCAAGCAGCGCAATCGCGAAATCGGGTTGGGTCAGCATGTCGATCATAAAATTTTCCATTCCACGCAGGTCACAAGCCATCTGGTAGGGCCCATGTGAGACCACCATGCGCCCGACAATGAAGTAACCACTGTCTGCTATGGCTTTTGCCCTTTCAGGAACTCCCCGGGTCCATTTGGGATCATTAACATCCGGCCAATGAACCTTGTTATGAATATCCGAAATTGAGGTCGAATTTTTCAGCAAGCCATCGGTTGCCGAATAATAGGGATAGGTTTGCCGCCAGGGCTGCCCAAAATCATCATAGATATAATCACCGTCAGGATGGGTTGGGCTGCTTGGGGACGCTCCAGGCCAAATATAGCGGGTATCTGTGCCCAGTTCAGCCAAAATACGATCATCCATGTAATTGATGGTGTGACCTTCACGAAACGGTATGGTAGGCTCACCGAGATGGAATTTTTCCAGCAAGGACATGTACAGGGCATCTACAATGCCATATGAGCCGCCCCAAAGCGCCAGGGGCACTCTATCGGGGACCTGGTGCGTCAAACTTTTTTCTACGCGGTCAAAAGGTAACATCAAAAACCTCTTTCCTTTTCTATTTAGTAATCATCAATCAAAAATAAACAATAATTATCAGTAGCTATCAAGTGATCGGTTTTCTCGTTGTATAATGTGTCCAAATGAAGACCCTTTTGGCTTCATTTAGTATAATATAATTGATCGATAAGGTCATTGGCAAATTGAAATTTTGCTTTTTAGAATTTAATAATTATGTTTGAAAATTATTTTGCTGCACACAAATCATAGAAAACATCAGAAAGGACCAGTGATATGGCTAAGAAATTTAAAGTGGGAGTTATCGGGGTCGGATTTATCGGCCCAGCACATATGGAGAGCATTCGCAGACTTGGATTTGAAGTAGTAGCGGTTGCGGAGGCAACCCAGGAGCTGGCAGAGCAGTCAGCAGAACGGTTGTTGGTTCCAAAAGCCTACGGTGATTGGAAGGACCTAATTGCTGACCCTGAGATCGATGTTGTTCACATCGCATCACCAAATTTTTTACATTTTACACATGCCAAAGCTGCCCTTGAGGCAGGCAAGCATGTGGTTTGTGAAAAACCTCTGGCAATGGCCTCTGCTGAATCGGGTGAGTTGGTTCGGCTGGCTGGCGAGAAGAAATTGGTAAATGCTGTCAACTTTAACATCCGTTTTTATCCCCTTGTGCAAGATGCCAAAGCACGCATTGAAGCTGGTGAAATCGGCGATAAACTGTACATTATCCATGGCAGCTATTTACAGGACTGGCTTTTATTAGATACGGATTGGAATTGGCGACTTGAGCCTGAATTCGGTGGCGAGTTGCGTGCAGTGGCGGATATTGGATCACATTGGATGGACCTGGTCACATTTGTTACAGGCGCACGCATTGAATCCGTCTTTGCGGATTTTAAAACCTTCGTTCCCATCCGAAAAAAACCAAAAAAGAAGATCGATACCTTTGGCGGTAAATTAGAAGTGGATATGGATTTTGAAGAGAAGCCCATTTTCACTGAAGATTACGCGGCAGTTCTGTTCAAATTTGATAATGGCGTCCGCGGTGTAATGACAGTCTCCCAGGTCTCAAGTGGGCGTAAAAACCGCCTGCTTTTTGAAATCAATGGCTCAAAATCCTCATTGATCTGGGATTCTGAAGTTCCTAACCAGTTGGTGATCGGGCACAGGCCGGAACCCAACCAATTGCTAATCAAAGACCCATCCCTGATGACTCAGGCAGCACAATGGTCAGCTTCATACCCTGGAGGGCATCCAGAGGGATTCCCGGACACCTTTAAACAATTGCAAACAGCAGTTTATCGTTATATTTCTGGCGGCGATTTTGACAGAAAACCCGATTTTCCCACCTTCTTAGATGGGCACAACATACTTGTGGTAAACGATGCCATTTTGCGCAGTGCAAAAGAAAACCGTTGGGTAGATGTTGAATATTAAAGAATACTATTAAACTGGAGGATACTGATATGAAACTTGGATTGTTAACGGCAGCGTTTCCCGGGAAAAGCTTGAGCGAGGTTGCAGAATGGGCCAGCCAAAACGGTTTCCAAATGTTGGAGCTTGCATGCTGGCCTTTAGGCAAGGCCACACGACGTTACGCTGGAGTCACCACGCTTGATGTAGCCGGATTTGGACAGAAAGAGGCTGACGAAGCTCGTGAAATTATGAAGAAATTTGGGCTCGAGATTTCTTCCTTAGGGTACTATCCCAATCCGCTTCACCCGGACACAGATCATCAAAAAGTGGTGATTGATCATCTCTTGAAAGTGATTGACGCTGCAGCATTGGTTATGGACCATCCCATCGTGGGCACCTTCGTGGGCAAAGACAAAGATAAAACCATTGAAGCCAATTTCGAAACGTTTAAACACATTTGGCCTGAAATTGTTCACTATGCCGGAGATAAAGGCGTTAAAATCGCTATTGAAAACTGCCCGATGATCTTTTCTAATGACGAATGGCCAGGTGGAAACAATCTTGCCTCAACGCCTGCCATCTGGCGTGAGATGTTCTCGATTATTCCGGATGAAAATTTTGGAATTAACCTTGATCCTTCTCACCTCGTGTGGTTAATGATCGATCCCCTTCGGGTCATACGCGAATTCTCTGATCGTATTTTCCACGTCCATGCTAAAGACCTGGAGATTGATCTGGAAGGACTGTATGAGAATGGCACGCAGTCCTTGGGGATGGGCTGGCAGATTCCCCGGCTGCCCGGTCTTGGCCAGATTGATTGGGGCGGCTTTATCAGCCAGCTTTACCGATTTGGCTACGATTATGTCATCTCTATTGAACATGAAGACAGGCAGTTTGAAGGCACAGAAGAACTTGTCAAACGCGGCTTCTTAATCTCACGTGACATCCTTAAGCCGTATTTGCATTAATTAAGCCTCTGCCTCATCCCCGCTCCGAATAAGGGGGATGAGGCAGATTCCTTGCATGTCATTGGTCTATTGTTGGTTGTTTAAATTATTGAACCTGGAGTGTGATACATGAATGTTTTTGTGGGGTGCGACATCGGGGGTACCAATATCCAGGCGGGACTGGTAGATATTGAAACAGGCTCTGTGTTAACTTCTAATTCGATCCCAACCCTTTCTCGCCAGGGTCCGGAAGAAGTTTTGAAACGGATGGCAAAATTAATCTCCGACTTGGTGGTCGATTACCACATTGATCAGAAGGATATCGGAGGTTTGGGTATCAGCGCTCCGGGGGTGATCGATCTTGATACCAATACAACGCTTTTTTTACCAAATCTCTACACAGGATGGCGCAACATCCCGGTAGGGGAACGCATGAAGTCGTATTTGGGTCTAAACGTCGCCATGTTAAACGACGTGCGAGCGATTACTTTTGGCGAATGGGCTTTTGGAGCTGGAAAAGGGGTTGATTCGATGGCGTGCTTTGCCATTGGCACCGGAGTGGGCGGAGGGCTGGTTGTGAACAATCAGCTTGTGTTGGGCTTTGGCGGTACAGCCGGAGAATTGGGTCATCAAACCGTTGACCTGAACGGCCCCCGCTGTGGCTGCGGAAATCATGGTTGCATTGAAGTATTTGCCTCCGGTCCAGCCATCGCCGCTGAAGCCGGCCGAGGCATTCGCCAGGGATGGTCAACAATAATTATGGAACTCATTGAAAATGACCTCAACAAATTAACCCCTGAAGTCGTTGCTAAAGCTGCGAACATAGGTGATGAATTTGCTCTGGAAGTGTGGAACCGGGCAGGGACTTATCTGGGTATTGGTATTGCTAATATACTGACCTGTGTGGGAGTCAAACGGGTTGTGATTGGCGGTGGGGTTGGAAAAGCCGGCGACCTGCTGTTGAATCCAATCAAGAAAGTCCTTAAAGAACGCGTCCACCTGATGCCGCTCGAGAAGGTGGAGCTTGTACTGGCCAAACTTGGGAATGATGCCGGAACGATTGGCATGGCTGCCTGGATTGCCCGTCAACAAGGCTTCGATATTTGAGCATGCAAACTCAGACGGATCAATATTTGTTCTTTCGATCAAATCAGAACGATTGAGAAAATCCCGAATTTGAAGACCACTTTGATGTCAAAGTCTCTGGCGATAAATATTGCATCGGGTTAAATCAGTCAAAAACAGGGCGCTCATTTTGCTGGTTGCATCCCCAGGTAGAATCAATCATCCAGTTTCTCAGTTAATTTCAATTTAATACTGCCTGATTCAACCTTCGTTCTTCGATCTCTGCTGCTTTTATTTTCTTGCCAGAGGGAGCAATCGTCTGAGAACTCCTTTCTGACAAAGGTGCTATCCTATTAAGTGGCTGTCTCACCGCCTTTCCTATTCGCTTCGCTCATGGCAATTCTGCTATTGCTCAGACACTGCTGGGTGGTTTGGGTGTGACAAAAATATTTAGCCTGGTGTCTAAACCCAAAATGACAACTATATCATTTTGATTTTTGCTTGCAAAATGATCAAAAATTAGTCATAATCATGAGAAGATATCATTTAATTAATGTGTTTCAAGTCCATGACTAAGGAATCTAAAAGGACTTAACCATGAAGTCTTTAAAAATCCTCATTATTTTCCTCTCAATTATGAGTTTGCTTGGCTCAGCTCGACCAGCACAGGCGGCCAATAACCAATCGATCGTGGTCCAGCTGGATATTGACGGTGTAATCAACCCGTTTTCTTCTCGTTATCTCAAGCGAGGCCTGGACCTGGCGCAACGCTCCGGGGCGGAGCTTGTGTTGGTCACACTGGATACCCCTGGTGGACTGGAATCTTCTATGCGTGAAATGGTGCAGGCCATTCTAGACTCCACGGTACCGGTGGTCATGTATGTCACGCCAGCAGGCGCACGCGCAACCTCAGCCGGTCTGTTTATCTTGCTTGCAAGTGATGTCGCGGCTATGACACCGGCGTCGCATGTCGGTGCTGCAACACCGGTTGCGATGAGCAGTGAAATGGACGAGATGATGAGTGAAAAATCGATTAGCGATGCTTCTGCTCTTGTTCGTGGGTTGGCAGAAAGTCGTGGGCGTAATGTAGAATGGGCTGAATCGGCTGTCAGAGAAAGTTTGTCTTTAACAGCTCGCGAAGCGGTTGATGAAAATGTGATTGAAATCCTTGCCAATGATATCGATGATTTGCTGGAACAATTAGATGGCATGATCGTGCGTGGGGAGAAATTGGACCTGTCCGCCACGATCGTTCAGAAAGAGGGCATGAATTGGATCGAACGATTTTATCATGTGATCACTGAACCGAATATTGCCTATTTATTGTTATCGTTAGGTACCCTGTTCTTGCTGGTTGAACTATCTGATCCAGGATTAAGTGTTGCAGGCATTGGCGCTGTATTGTCCTTTATCATCGGTTTCATGGCTCTGGGCAGTTTGCCAGTCAACTGGGCTGCAGTTGGCTTGCTGGTGATTTCTGTGATTCTGTTTGTTGTAGCATTATTAACAGACACCGAAGTCGTGGTCACAATTGTTGGGCTAATCCCCTTCATATTGGGATCGCTGCTGCTGTTCAGGCCGTTCCGTCCCGAATCCCCTATTATCCCGGAGGTTCGTGTGAATATATGGTTGATCATATTTATGGCATTGTTTATTGTCTTTTTTAGCTTGATCATTTTACGGGCGATCTTGACTGCGTTGAAACGTAAGCCACAAATGGGTGCACAGCGTTTTGTGGGCGAAAAAGCAATTACGCTGACTGATTTGTCCCCCGATGGAAAGGTGAAGATTCAGCATCAAAATTGGAGTGCCACCAGTATTGGCGGCAATGTCCAAAAAGGACAGGAAGTCCTTGTTGTTTCTGTATCCGGTGTCCGCTTGATGGTGTCGCCAGTTGATGAAAGTGGATAATTTAAGAGAATTGTTTGAACTGGTAAAAGGAGAAGGTTAAATGGAATACTTTATTTTTGGCTTAATTGCATTTTTGGTGGTGATATTGCTTGCTATCTCAGTGCGCATTGTTCCCGAATATCAACGTCTGGTCGTTTTTCGGGTGGGCCGGTCTATTGGTGCAAAAGGTCCAGGTTTGATTTTTGTCATTCCCTTTGTGGACCGTGCGATCTCCATGGACCTGCGCGAAGGATTCTTTGATGTTCCTCCCCAGACCTGTATCACAGCAGATAATGCCTCGGTTAATATCGACTTTCTGGTATATGAAAAGGTGATTGACCCGGAGCTGAGTGTTCTGGAAGTTGAAGATTTCACCGGGGCTGCGCGCGGGCTGGCGGTTACGACTTTGCGCGCTGTCGTTGGTGCGATGGATCTGGATGACGTGCTTTCCAAACGCGATGAAATCAACCAGATTTTGCATGATAAACTGGACGAAGTGACAGATCGTTGGGGCGTACGCATCATGGCTGTTGAAATCCGTGAGGTGGTACCACCGCGGGCAATTGAAGAAGCCATGACCCGCCAGATGGCTGCAGAGCGTAACCGACGAGCCATGGTAGCTGAGGCAGATGGTAAACGTGAGGCTGCAGTTATGATTGCCACTGGCGATAAGCAAGCCGCCATCCTGGAGGCAGAGGGTCTGCGCGAGGCGACGGTTCTCGAGGCAGAAGGCCGTCGGCAGGCAGCCATTCTTGAAGCTGAAGGTTACTCCTTGGCTCTGGATAAGATCTTTGCCGTTGCTAAAACCGTTGACAGCAAAACCCTGACCTTGCAGTACCTCGAAGCGCTGAAAAATTTAGGTGAAGGCGCCTCAACCAAATTTATCATCCCCACAGAATTGCTGAATTTAGCGAAACCCTTGAGCGAGTATGCCAAAGGTGCCCACCAGGAGTAGATTTTAAAAAACACTCAAAATTGTTTCAAGGAGGGCTGCCTTATAAATAGGTGAAATAGCCCCATATCAATAGAAAAGAAGCTTTCATTTTAGACAGCTTCTTTTCTGCTTATTTAAAAAGGACAAATCTTTCGACTTATCCGATTATTAGCCATAAGCTTCATCGTATTCTTTCAACAGTTTTTCTGTTCCGCTCACACCAAAGCGGGTCACACCAATTTCAATCACCTCGAGGGCATCTTTTAATCGGCGAACGCCCTGGGCAGCCTTAACCTGTACCGCTTCGCTGACAGATTGCCGCATCAGTTTTAAGATATCCAACGTGTAGCCAACGGTTTCCCCATATTCATTTACGTAAGGTGATGATGCAAACCCGGTACTGGTTTTTACAAAATGACCTCCTGCTGCTTCAATTATCTGGCAGGCTTTTACGATCAGCCCCATATCCGGATAATAACCGGTTTCTAGGATCACTTTTACAGTTCGTCCTTGGGATGCTTCCACTACTGCGGCAATGTCTTCCTGAACAAAAAGATAATCGCCGCTGAACAATGCTCCCAGATTCAGCACCATATCGATTTCTTCGGCACCTTCATCAATCGCCTGTCGCGTGGCGAAGACTTTAGTATCAGTGGTATCATAGCCCATGGGAAAGCAGATCACTGGATTGACCTTCACTCCGCTGCCAGAAAGAATTTTTGCAGCCAGTTTCGTGTAACAGGGCTTGATGGTTACTGCTGCAACCTGTTCATGGATGGCCAATTCACACCCGAGAATCGTTTCAGCCTGGGTGATTCCGGGTTTAAGCAACGAATGATCGATCATTTTTGATAGTTCAAGCCTGGTTAGGGGAGGTAAAGTCATAAAATTTTGCCTTTCCGCAATGTGCAAGTGTTTTGATGGTTAGTTAATTTTAGAACATTTCATATCTTATCTTAATTTTGGAATTAATGATATAAATTGGTAAATCTTGTTATTAAAGGATAAAGATATGCTGCCTTTAGATCGTCAAAATCAGGTGCTGCAATGGCTTCACCAGACGGGATTCCTCACCAACTATGAAATCGCAAAGCGGTTTAATGTATCACAAATGACCGTTTGGCGTGATATCCGCGCCCTGGAAGAGCAAGGATTGGTCAGACGAATTCACGGTGGACTCTCGTTGCCGGATTGGAAATTAGGCGACGAACAAATTTTAGACAGTACCGTTCACGGCGACAACATTTTCAGATTTCCTGCAGGGTTGAGCGACCCACGGCGCCTGGCATTGGGAAAATATGTCGCCATGGAAATAATCAAACAAGGAGACAATCTGATACTCGAGGGCGGATCGACTGTAGCTTGCATAATCCCATATTTAGAAGCCCCGGAGGTCACGGCAATCACTAACGGTTTGTTCACGTTAACTTTGGCGCAAATGTACAACACGGTTCAAACACTTTTATGCTGCGGGGGGGTACTGAATCAGCCAAATGCGATTTTTATCGGTCCTCAAGCTGAAAATTTTTTCCTGTCTTACCGGGTTGATATGGCGATCGTCAGTGCTTATGGGTTAACATTAAATCAAGGATTGGTAGACCCTACACCGATTTACGATAGTATGAAACGCGTTATGTGCAGAAGCGCAAACAAGCACGTTGTCATGCTCGATTCAACAAAAATTGGAAAAACTGCCCTCAGTCGGGTGATGGGATTAAGCGAAATTGATATCCTGATCACAAATCATGATGCAGATCCAAAAATCATTGCGGCTTTGATTGAACGCGGCATAGACGTAAGATTGATTTAATGATTTTTATACTTTGATTGTCTAGAGAAATATAATGATATGTTTTTATCGAGGTTAAATGCCTGAGCTATACCCGTTATTTTTTGAGCCAGTACTGAAACATTATCTGTGGGGAGGTCGAAACCTTGAAAAAATAGGTCGCGTATTACCCGTTAATCAAAAGGTTGCAGAAAGCTGGGATATTTCCAGCCATACCGATGGAATGACCACTGTTCGCAACGGGCAATTTGCCGGTAAAAAATTGCCAGATCTTTTGCACTTACTCGGTAATAGCCTTGTGGGCTCTCGTAACATGTGGGCTGTTGAAAGAGGCATCTTTCCATTGATGGTTAAGCTGTTGGACGCTGAAGAACGTTTATCGATCCAAGTGCATCCTGATGATGCGTATGCACAGAAGCACGAAGGACAAAACGAATTGGGAAAAGCAGAGATGTGGGTCATATTAAATGCGAAACCCGGGGCAGCGATAATATACGGCTTTTCTGAAGAAATCAATCCTGAGAAGTTTCGCGAAGCCATTAAAACTGGCTCAGTGGAATCGTATTTGAACGTTCTGCCTGTGAAAACCGGAGATCATATCTGTGTATCACCCGGCACATTACATGCCATTCTTGAGGGGGTACTGTTAGCTGAAATTCAACAAAATTCCAATATCACCTATCGTGTATATGACTGGGGCCGAATTGATGACCAGGAGAATGTAAGGACACTGCATATTGATAAAGCATTGGATGTGATCAATTTTCAACAGGTTAATGAACCTCTCTCACTGCCAAAAGTCATAGAAAAGGACCCCCATTATTTACTGGAAACCCTGTGTCATAATCCTTACTTTACAGTTGAGCGTTTCTCCTTTGGGCAAACTTCAGAATATTCAGGCCGCTGTAATGGCTCAACGATGGAAATTTGGGGGGTAATCCAGGGTTGCGCTGTAATCAATGGTGAGATGATGGATACTGTGACGTTTTGCTTGTTACCTGCATGTTTAGGCGAGTTCTGTTTCCAGGTAAAACCCGGTACTCAAATGCTAAGAGTCTATACCGGTTAACCAGGGGTGCGATTGAGAGAATTTGAGAAAGTCAATATTTCATTAAATAAAGGGGTGTTCGTATAGTATTTATTGGGATGTGGAAGATGGGACGATAAATGAATAAAAAAGGTCCGGTACATCTACCGGACCTTTCTTGAATTGCGCCAATATTTAAGTCATTACTCGAAAGCTTCTTCCGGTTTCCATACTTTCCAGACTTTTCCAGCCAAATCGGGGCTGGGTTTAAGGGTCTTTTTCCCGGGCTGCCAGCCTGAGGGCGTAACCTCGCCTGTTGCAACCACATGTTGGAAAGCTTGGACTTGGCGGAACAATTCGGAGACATTTCGACCGACTTCTGCTGTCAACACTTCGGAAGCACGGATGACAAAATCGGGATCAATGATAAACCTGCCACGGATATCCACACCAGAGGCTTCATCATAAACACCATATAAGGTACCAACGCGTCCACCCGCATCGGCTAACAATGGGAAAGGAACGCCGCCCTCAATCATTTTCGAAAGTTCAATTTCTTGCCAAATCTTGTGTGAGAAGTGACTGTTGGTGCTGATTGCGAATACCTCAACACCCAATTTCTGAAGTTCAGGATATTTAACAGCGACCGCTGTTAGTTCGGTCGGTCAGACGAAGGTGAAATCACCGGGGTAAAAGCAGACCACGATCCACTTACCCTTGTAATCAGATAATTTGAAATTTTTAAACCCGTTCCCAACGAAGCCTGTCAGCTCAAAATCGGGGGCGGGCTTTCCTACGCGGGCTATTTCCATAATTGCCTCCTGGCTTTGAATTTTTGTGGTTGGTTCCGGTTCATGAGAAGAAACCGGTCCCTGAGATGGTGTGACACATCCTGCAGGTAAATCTGTCATTTATCCTCCTTAGTTTTAGTTTGGCGCAATCATAATTAACTTTTCTCATTATAACCTTTTGATGGGTATTCGTCAAAGGGAGGTATAGAGAGTGTTGAAAAACGAGTGGTATTTAATTATTGGTTTATGAATGACCATAAGAAATTTTATCACTTACTATAATTTAGAATGTTATATTAATTTGTAGAGGTAACCCTTCGCGTAGCATCCCCTGTGCCCTGCAAGGGTATTGAGCTGTGGTTGCCCTGCCCATGGATCACTGACGGGCTGGGCGGATACAGTGATCCGCCCCTACATATGACGCCGAATGAAGAACTAACCAATTTTCAAAAACCTCGGTCTACGCTTCTTATTTACTCAATGGTCCTGGGTTTTGAAAGCGGCAATGAATGCAAAATTTTATTTAATTCTTCTGCACCCACATAGTCAACAACGGTAACTTTCTGATCCATGACACCATCCACAGTTTTAACCGCCTCAATGATTGAAATAACCAGGGTCAAAGCAATCGGGCACAAGGGCGATGACGGACGGAAGATATACGATGCAGTCCCATCCTCGTGGATATTCAAATCGAGCACAAGCCGCATCCGAACGACATCTACTCCGGTTTCCGGATCAATTACCTCTTTTAAGGCAGCGATAACATCATCTTTAATTTTCTCAATAGCACACATCATTTCGAATCCTGGGTAAATAATATTCCTTCAAGCTTGCTCCAAATGTCTTTAATCGCTAGGGCTGAAGGGCTTTGGGGACAGAATTTCGTTATCGGTTGACCATGAATGATCGACTCAGATATTGACGGGTCATAAGGTATCATCCCAACCGTGGCCAACCCCAGTGATTCGGTCAATTCTGCAATGTCGGCGGTTCCTGTGGGGTAAATATCTGCTTTATTAATGCAGACAACTCTGGGAACATTAAAATGATCAAGGGTTTGGATAATCCTCTCGAGGTCATGTAGTCCAGACACTCCAGGTTCTGCCACTAGCAGAGCCAGGTCAGCGCCGCCACTGGCTGAAATAACAGGACAACCTATTCCAGGAGGGCCATCAATGATCATCAGCCCCAGGTTGTGGTCTTCAGCAAACAATTTTGCAAATTGTTTGACCGTAGTGACCAGTTTGCCAGTATTTTCTGCCCCTGGAAATAATTCTGCATGAAAAAGATGACCGTAGGGTGTACGAGAGTGAAACCATTCGCCATCCTGTTGCTTTGACATGTCTATGGCAGATTGGGGACACATGTATGCACATGCTGCGCAGCCCTCACATAAGAGATCAATTACGTTGTAATTCTGTTGGAGATTTTCCGGTTTGTGAATCGCATTGAATCGACAAATTTGGAAACATAGATCGCAACGATCACACAATTTGGTGTTTATTTCTGCGGATTGACTGCCCCAATAAGCATGTGTTTCCAGGGGAACTGCTTCTGTAACCAGCGCCAGATTGGCTGCATCGACGTCGGCGTCAGCGAATACACCCGGGTTGGTTGATAAAGCTGAGAGGTGCATTAAACCAGCTGCGACACTGGTTTTACCCGTGCCACCTTTTCCGCTTAAGATCACCAATTGTCGTAACGGTTTCGTCTGATTCAACATGGTTCACCTTTGCAAGTAGGAATTGCTTCTGAAATCTGTTTAAAAAGATTGAGAAAATCAACGCGTAATGACGGAAAGATATCCACCAATAGCTTTCCTGATCCTAAGCCTTCAGCAATTTTCACATGATAGGGAATTTTCATCAATATTGGATAGGGAGTTTGGGCAAGGTATGCCTCAACCTGACCGTCGCCAATTCCGTCACGATTAATGATTATCCCGGCTGGCGAACCTGTTTTGGAGACAATCCCGAGTGCTTTTTCGAGGTCATGCAAACCAAAGGGGGTCGATTCGGTGACCAGCAAGACATAATCAACATCATAAATAGTCGCCACAACCGCACATGAGGCCCCTGGCGGAGCATCAAGCAGGGTGACATCGGACGGCTCACTTTCCAAGGCTTTCAATTGATAAATGATGGGCGTTGGCATGGCTTCGCTAATGGTCATGACGCCAAAATCGTTCTTGATGCATGCTTCAGCTTTTCCTTGGTTAAGCTTACCAACCTCCTGTGGAAACTCTGAAATTGCTTTCATTGGACAGGCAAGTGTACAGCCACCACATCCGTGACAGAGTTGTGAAAAAACCAGGATTTGTTCCGCAATCATAGCCAGGGCATGGAACTGGCACACCTCAACACAAACTCCGCATAAATTGCAGATATCAGGGTCGATTTGGGGTATGTTCACCACAGCTGAAGACGATAAAAAAACCTCTGGTTTTAAAAACAGATGCGTATTTGGAGCTTCAACATCACAATCGACAAGATGAACTTTATAATTTGGTGCTAGTGATGCTGCCAAACTGGTGGCAATCATTGTTTTTCCGGTCCCACCCTTACCACTGGCGATGGCAATTTTCATTAGCTTTATCCTTTTGTCAGGGATCCTTCTTTATAAGATTTAATAACCTGTTTGATCGATGTGCAATTTGCATCAAAAGTCAACAATTCAACGCCAGCAGTTCTAAGAACATCATGGGCGTTGGGTCCGAACCTTCCGGAGACAACAGCCTTAGCATTGTTATCAATCACGAATTGCGCTGCAGCGATACCAGCTCCACCAGGTTCTTTTTGTGCCGGGTTTTCCAGAGCTTCCCATTCATCACTCTCAAGATCATATTTGATGAAGTAGGGCGTGCGTCCAAATTGCGGATTGGGTTGGCTATCTAAATCTTTAGTCTGACTAGTAATAATGATGATCATATTTTTTCTCCTTTTGTTGTTGGTTATAATTATGCCATACTATTGACAATTTGTATATAGTATACTAATATATAGACGAAAGGATCCATGCAATGATGAAAGAGAACGGAAGCAATGACTTTACCGGATTTAGTGGTCGAGGTCGTGGTAGAGGACTTGGAAGAGGGCGACGCTGGGTGGGAGATTATTCATTAATGGACATCCGCCTGGTCGAACCAGCCTTATTAATTTTTTTAAATCAGGATGGTTTACACGGCTACGGCTTGCTGGAAAAACTTGCTGGAATCGGATTAACCGAAATCAATCCGAGCATGATCTATCGTATTTTGCGAGATTATGAGGATCTCGGTTTGGTTCAATCTGAATGGGATACAGATACGACTCAAGGTCCGCCCAAACGGGTGTATACCATCACCCCAGAAGGGCGTATGGCTTTAGAACGAGCTGCCACTTCATTGAGAGATACTGCCCAACGGATAGAGACGATGTTAGATTTGTTTGATTTATCAAAACCTCAGGAATGACAATTTGATATTTTGTGAAAGGAGTATTTAAAATGCCTGGATTTGATGGAACTGGACCTGAAGGACGTGGGCCATTTGGTCGCAGACTTGGACCATGTGCTGAAGGTGACGAACGCGGTTTATTTTTCTTCCGACGTGGAAGACGCGGTGGTGGGCGTGGATACCGCTGGTTCAATGCTCGAAATATTGACGTAAATCCTGATCTTGAAGCAGAAAAGCGCTTTCTTGAAAGGCGCCTTGATGCAATCAACCAGATGATTGGTAAAAGCAAAGAAGAAGAGTAAGAAAACCCACCAACGTGACATTGGTCAAATCAGGGAGATATCCATTGCTCAAAATATTGGGCAATGGATATTTTGTTTTCTGGGCTGTGGCATTGGATATTTTTGCCTGGAGGTTTATTGCGTTATGGTAAACTTGCCCTGGTAGGTGCAATGCACCTTGATAATGAATTCCATTATATTATGCTTAAGGAGTTTTCAGTGCAATTTGATTATGAATTTCGATCGAGACGCAGCAATGTTATCGCCCACAATGGGATGGTAGCCTCCAGCCAACCGCTGGCATCTTTAGCTGGTTTGGATGTTTTGCGCGCAGGCGGCACAGCAGCCGATGCTGCTGTGGCTATCGCGGCGATGTTAGCTGTCGTGGAGCCATTTTCCACCGGGATTGGCGGTGATTGTTTTGTTTTATACTGGGATGCCTCCACCAAGACAGTCTCAGCGCTCAATGGCAGTGGACCTACAGCCCAATCAGCAAACCTTGAGGAATTAAAATCCTCTGGATACGCACGACATCCCCACTTTACCGGTCATGCAGTCAGTGTACCGGGAACCGTTGCCGCGTGGGATGCATTGGTGCAGCGCTTTGGACGTCTGTCGCTGGCTGACGCATTAGCGCCGGCGATCAAGTATGCCATAGAGGGGTTTCCAGTCACCGAGCTGATTGGCTCAGGCTGGCCCCTGATGGTTGACCGATTGTTGAGAATTAACAATGATCCGGCTCAGCCAAAACACCTTCAACATCCTGGCCTGTCACAACCCAGTGGCAATGAATTCTTGATTGATGGGCGAGCACCCAGGGTCGGTGAGATGATGATACTGACAAGCCTGGGCGAAACGATGATGCAAATCGCTTCTGAGGGTCGAGATTTTATTTACGAGGGTGATTTTGTTCACAAAGCTTGCGACCACATCAAATTATATGACGGTTGGCTTGAGCCCTCCGATTTTTCAGGTTTTAAAGCAGAATGGATTGAACCCATCCACGCAGATTATCGAGGCGTTCGCCTGTATGAATGCCCGCCTAACGGTCAGGGGCTAGCTGCGATTATGGCTACGAAAATTGCCAATGAATTCAACCTGTCATCAATGAACGAGATCGAACGGACACATACACTGATCGAGTGCATGCGACTGGGCTTTCTTGAGGCGTTGAGATGGGTTGCTGACCCCCATTTTGTGGGTATTCCTTACGAAAATCTCTTTTCAGAGGACTACATGCAAAAGCAGGTCGCTTCAATCCGGACAGAACAGGCGATCAAAAACCTGCCTGTAAAAATCACGCCTTCGGGTGGAGATACGGTTTACCTCAGCGTCATTGACGGAGAAGGAAATGGCTGCTCCCTGATCAACAGCCTGTACTTTGGCGGTGGCACAGGACTGGTCGTTCCGGGAACGGGTGTGATGTTGCAAAACCGTGCCGCATTATTTGAGCTTGATCCCCACCATCCGAACGCATTGCTGGGCGGAAAAAGACCATATCACACCATTATTCCAGGAATGCTCACAAAAGATGGGGAGTTACTGGCAAGTTTCGGTGTAATGGGTGGATTTATGCAACCACAAGGCCATCTCCAGGTTCTATCCAATCTTGTCGATTTACACCACAACCCCCAGCAAGCTTTAGATACACCCCGGTTTTGCCTGAACATCAACGATGGTGGCGGCGTGGGTGCTGATGACCCCGGTGGAGAAGTTTTTATTGAAAAAGGGTTTGATTTTGACACACTGGCAGCCCTGAGAAAATTGGGACACCGCATTTCACCTGTCAGCGGGCGACAGCGCCAGATATTTGGTGGCGGTCAGGTGATTCAAAGGAACTTTGACAGCGGCGTGTTGATTGCAGGGAGCGATCCTCGCAAGGACGGATGCGCCCTGGGCTGGTAAGGCTGACCAGTAGCCAATATTAAATTTTCCGCTATTGACTCGCTGTATTAAAGCTAGACCTTTTTCTTAAGAAACTGGATCGGCAGATTGTAGGCATCAATTTTCTCTGCGAATTCTACAGCAATTTGCGGTAATTTATCCCGGTTTTGCTGCAGTTTTCGTAATCCGTTCACAAGGTCATCAATGCCTTGCTTTCCAGCCCTGAAGATCGCTTCACCCATCCAGACCGCTTCTTTTTCAGCTGCGGTTTCTGCGACTGGGAAAGACATTGCATCAAAATCGAAACATTCAGGGAATGCTGCGGGAACGGGCAGCTTAGATAGCTGAGGTTGGAAAAGATCATACCGATGCATGGGAGGATAACCCGTATCAACGGGCAGACCTTCAGCAATCAACACATAGCAGAAAGTGGCATTGTTACAGCCAAAATACTCCGGGTCAATTTTGATGATATAGCGGTAATGACTGCGACGGGTAAGCCTGGGGTCACGTTCTAAAAAGCGAATTCCGGGAAAGCCATTCAGGGATTCTTCCAAATAATCTGCCATTTCTTCCCGTTGGTCCATCTGCGATGGGAAACGCTCTAATGCTACCAGGCCCAGGGCAGCATGTAATTCTGACCAGCGGTAGTTTTCACCCATGGTGAAATTTTGCTTATTGGCATCTTTGGGGCGTCCACAATCAATAAGACTGGCAACCCGCTCAGCCATATTTTTGTCTTTGCAGAGCAGAACACCACCCTCACCGGTTGTGATGATTTTTGCGGAATGCAAACTGAAGGAACCGAAATCGCCAATTGTTCCAGAACACATATCTCGCCAACAAGCACCATGGGAGTGGGCAGCATCTTCGATGACGATTAAATTATGCGCCTTTGCAATATCCATGAGTGCATCCATGTCAGTCATTCGAGCAGCAATGTGAACTGGGATAATGGCTTTCGTTTTTGGGGTGATTGCGCGTTCAACTTCCTGGGGATCAATGCAGTAATTATCCGGACTGATATCGACAATCACCGGAATCGCACCGGCTACCATGGGCGCGGCTGCGGTAGCCTGGAAGGTGTAAGCTGGCACAATGACTTCATCGCCCCAACCAATCCCAGCAGCTCGCAATGCCACCTCCATGGTGATGGTTCCATTAATCATGGGTATAGCAATTCCCCCGCCCATCAACTTGGAGAATTTCTCTGAAAATTCAACTGTGTTCGGCCCTGGAAAAGGCGAACCTCCCCAGCGCCCTGACAACACCGTTTTTGTAATTGATTGGACCTCTGCGTCATCAAAGACCGGCCACCGTGGGTAAGGTTCTGTTCGAACCGGTTGACCGCCTAGCAATGCTAAATCAGGCATTTACTCACTCCTTGTTGTAAAAAATGGCTATCGATTATTTATCGTAACATTGTTTTAATTATTGTCAATTGAAAGATGTTATGGATTAATCAGTATTTCGACTTCAGAATTCTTGATCATTGCCAATTGGATAATCACTAATCGAGCTGACCACTGTGTCCTTGATCGTTCCGGGTTCAATTCCAATCGTTTGAGCAGCCAGTAACACTGATCCGACAACAGGTGGCACGGTTAAGTGAACCAGGTTTGCGTGGGGAGCAAACGACAATACGGTCTCACGAAATGGACTCAGGTAGATTTCACCGGATTGGAAGATGCTGCCAATCATAACGAGATCAAATTTTTCATCGTGCAGCGCCAGTTGGCGGACGACAGCATTCACATTCAGCGCCAATTCACGGGCAGATGTATTGATGATGTCAAGCGCCACCCGGTCGCCTTCCTGCGCAATCCGAAAAACCTCCTCAGCCAGGAAAGGCGGCAAGTGGAAATGCCCAGTTGCCATGCCTTCGATCAGTTCAAATTCGTTGGGAGCCTCTGTGAATGAGCTCAGCATCTGGGTCAGCGCAGTCTTTGGGCCCCGTTGCGTCCAGGCATGTGTGACAGCAACTTGAGTCAACCATACGATTTCACTTCCGCCACCAATTTCTCCAAAATAAACGCTGTTGCCAGTAATGCGTCCCACCTGCCCAGCTTGGTTCCGTCCACGAACATTATTGCCGGTTCCAGCGACGACCACCACACCCCAACCCTCGGATGAACCTGCGATTAACCCCAACAGAACATCGTTGGTGTATTGATACGGACATCCAATCTCTAAAGCCTCAATGGCTTCAACCATGATCTCGTCTTCGGATGGCCAGTCATATCCCGAGATACCCAGCCCCAACGCCAGAACATCTTCAGATTGAATCCGCGCCGATTGAAAGGCGCTTTGGATAGCTCTTTCCATGGCATGCTTTAATCCATCTACCCCAACAGATTCGTGGTTTCCACCGCCTGCCTCGCCAAACCCCAGGGCTTTTCCTGAGCAATCCGTGATTAATGCATGGGTTTTACTGGATCCAACATCCACGCCTAAAAGATATCCGTGTTGTATTTGCATATTATCCAAATTTCGCCTCCCTTAATACGATTATTATCTAAAGAATTGAGGTAGATAATCCCGATTGATTTCAAGCATATCATCCAATACCTCTTGAATCCGATCGGCCGCTGGACCCAATGGATGAGCGAGCAATGCTTGATAAGCGGCATCATAATCACCCTTAATGGCAGCTTCAATGGTCAGCAGTTCATAAGCCTTAACTTGAGAGACCAGACCTTCACAGACTGGCGGGAGCGGTTTGGTCGGATATGGTTTCACCCCCGAGGCTGATACCTCGCAGGGCAACTCAAGGACCCAGTCTTTGTCCCAACCCGTTACTGCGCCATTGTGCCGCACGTTCAAAACCTGGTTTTGGTGAAGGTCGTTGAAGTGTGCGTTCAACAATTGTGTTGCGACTGTCGAATAGTGGGCGCCGCCGCGCTTCATCATATCTTCAGGAAGGTCAACCCGATCCTTTTCCTGGAATTGTTTCATCAGGTTAACTTCAATTGCAGCTACTTCTTCTGCTCTGGAGGGCGGCCACCGCTCCTGGGCTTTGAGCAGTTTATCGGTATAGTAGTAATTTTGTAAATAATAGTTAGGGAGCATATTTAAACTTTTTATAGTCTGAATATCAAATAAGGGGTCGTCTTCAGTGGAAAATTTACTGATGATCGCTGGTATGACCTGCGGCCAATAATCTTGTCCGTTGATTTTCAGACCATAAAACCAGGTTAAATGGTTCAACCCTAAGCAGTCAACCTGCACCTCATCAGGTTTTATCGAGTTGTTTAAATGCTCGTTAAGGTAGTTAACGATCTCCATTTTGACATTAATAGCGACATTGCACACGCCAACCGATTGAATTTCAGGCGCATAGCGCGCAAGGGCTTCAGTGACCAACCCTGCAGGGTTGGTAAAATTGACCAGCAAGGCTTCGGGAGCAACCTTCTGAATGTCACGTGCAATATCAAAGATGACCGGCACAGTCCGCAGTGCGCAGGCCATTCCGCCCACACCGGTGGTTTCCTGGCCGATCAAACCGTGTCGTTTTCCTAAATATTCATCCCTGTGGCGAGCTTCCATCTTTCCCACCCGGATTTGGGTGATGACATAATCAGCATTTTTAATGGCTGATCGTTGTTTGGTACTGAGGACAATCTTAAAATGTGCCCCATGTGCTTTAGCAATCTTTTTAACAAAATTGCCTACGATTTTCAACCGCTTCCTGTCAGTGTCCATCAACCATAACTCGTCAAGAGGAAACTCATCCTGTCGTTGTAAAAAACCCTGGAAAAGTTCAGGCGTATAGGTTGATCCCCCGCCGATTACAGCCACTTTTAACATTCGTTTTCCTTGCCTTTTTTTTTATTGAAAATTTACCTGTCAAATAATTAAGTTGGATTGGAATGAGCCAAAAACAATTCCCTGCGATCAACTTTTTAGGATCGCACAATGAATTATAAATGACGGATTGAAATATTCCAAATGCTTAAGGAATAACCCATGCCATGCATTCCCTGATAGATGGCTTCATCCATTTTCTCGCCAATCGAAAATTTTTCGTTACACAAATCAAATCTCTGCCCTGCGACTTCTGGGGTGATAACTCTTGTGGCAATTTAGCCTGTCATTTAAGAACTCCTTTTGGCTTCTAATTTTGTCTATTTACAAGGTGTTCTTTCTTTTTTATGGTAATAGATAGAAATATAATACCGTGTACGAGCGTTAGCAAATCCTGAAAATTAAGCAAAACCGCCATTATGGAGTGGAAACGTTTTTTGGTAAAATAGAACTGCAAAACAACGAGCAATTCTTTTCAATAAAAATGGTTCATTTATTGTAATTGTGAGAAAACCTCATGCAAGTATTTTGTTTTGATTGTGGCTATCCAGCTGAGTTAACGCTTGATGCGTGGAGATGCCCATCCTGTGGTGGCGCCTGGGAACCAGCAGCATTACCCGCCTTCGACGCTGTAAACATCCAACGCCAGGATTTTTCTATCTGGCGCTATGGGTCAATGCTCGGATTGGACATCGTTACCCCATTCGTTCCCATGGGCGTTGGATGGACGCCCCTGGTCCCCGCAATGCTTTTTGATAAAAAAATTCACCTAAAACTTGAATATTTACAACCTTCAGGTTCTTTTAAAGACCGCGGCGTCAATGCCATGGTTAACCAATTGATGCACATGGGTGTCAGCTCGATGATTGAGGACTCTTCTGGAAATGCAGGGGCATCTCTGGCTGCTCATGGCGCCCGATTTGGCATCCATACTGAAATTTATGTTCCCGAAGATGCTTCAAGATTCAAGAAACACCAAATTTCAATCTACGGAGTTGATTTAAAAACGATCCCCGGGACAAGAAAAGATACGGAACGAGCTGCACATGCAGCAGTGGGTGTGAGGGGCACCTATGCCTCGCACGCTTATCATCCCGCTTACTTATCAGGTCAAATGACAGTTGCGTTTGAGGTTTGGGAACAGCTTGGAGGAAACATCCCGGATTGGATTCTGTACCCTGTTGCCCAGGGGGGACAATTCATTGGGGCCTGGTTGGGATGGTCAAAGCTTTACGAGGCGGGGGAAATTAATCGCTTGCCGCGCATGGTTGCAGTGCAATCAGCCCAGGTGTCGCCCTTATACCTGGCCTGGCGAGATGGTTTGGATGATGTGCAAGCCATTACACCCGCTGGACGCACAATCGCTGAAGGGGTGTCTATTTCAAATCCTGTTCGTGGAAAACGGTTATTGCACGTGGTCAGGGAATCACACGGGAGGGTAATGGCAATCCAGGAATATGCAATCAGCGAAGGACAGCGAGAACTGGCAAAATTGGGTTATTATGTTGAGCCGACCAGTGCACTGGTGAGCGCTGCATTGAAAGAACTGCTCGCTGAAATTCACGAAGATGACCTGGTTTTGATGCCTCTGACTGGCAATGGTTTAAAAGGGGAACCGACCTTTAATCGCGTCTAACGCGGAATAACCACCATGATACAGGGTTTCGCATAGGTTTTTATTTTTTAGGCCGCATAGACCTTGTTTAGGTGAAAACTTATGAGGGAATAACCCCCTCAAGATCCCTTACCGGTGGGATGCTTGTATTAATTTCGAGGTTAAACTTGAGTATCTATTACCCGGGTTAGGCATAAAATTCCTGATGAACTACAATAAGAAAGGCAAGGTTACTCATGTTCGCAATTGCCCTGTAAAGGGTGGTGGGGTTGCCAATTACTGATATGGCTAAGACTATAGAATATTTAACGTTGAAATGACTGAGAAAGTCCTTTACATCATTTTATTGATGATACTGGTTTTATTGTTAACCGCCTGTAGGGTTTGGGTGAACTGGTGGAATCAACCATTAGGAGAGGTTTTGACCTTTCCAACATCCACCAGTGAGCCAACAATGACATCCATTGCTGTCCAGAGAACTGAAAAAACACCAACAACCGTTACCACACCTGATCCCACGCCCATATCATCACCCGAACCAACGGAGTCGCCTGAGCCCGTTGAAGATAAACCAAAGCCGATGTACATACTGGCTGCTGGCATTGCCAGCACAGGCTCGGATTATCGATATGGCCTGGCCGATGCCATACGAATTGTGAGAATTGACTTTGAAATCCCCAGAGTGTCTGTGCTGACCCTGCCGCGCGACCTGTGGGTTGAGCTGCCGGGCATAAAAAAGGAATATAAAACCCTGACCCACGGGAAGCTCAACACTGCCTATTCCTATGGCACGCCAGCCATGAATCGTTACCAGGGCGAGGGCGGGGGACCAGGGTTATTAGCGCATACCATAGCCCACAATTATGGCCTGGTGGTTGATCATTATGTCATCATCGATATGGATGTGTTTATTGAGATTGTGGACGCACTGGGTGGAATTGATATCTACCTTCACCGAACCTGGGATGGACGGGCAGATACCAGCAATGACGATTATTTGGAATGGGTTTTTGAAGAAGGTCAACATCACATGAAGGGCGAAGAAGCACTTCGTTTTGCTCGGATTCGCCTGAATGACACCGAAATCATGCGCACCGACAATCAAACCGCGGTCCTATGCGCAATTAAAAACAAAGCCTTGCAACCCCAAGTACTTACAGCCTTGCCGGACCTTGTCAATGCTTTACATGGAAAGATCCAGACAGATTTTTCGCCAGCGCAAATCAGCCAAATGGTGACCCTGCTACCAAACTTATCTCCAGAAAACCTGCTTTTTGTTCGCTTTCCAAACAGTATGATGGTGCCCGGACGAGTTTTTGATCCATCACTAAATAACACAACTTTTATCTGGGATATTCCCATTGAAGGTATCAGGGATTTCATTAGAGATTTTGAAAACGATACCATTACTACCGATATTGGCGGCGGTGGAGGGAGGCTTTGTCCATAACTGAACACGCACCCAAACACCATCAAGGAAAAAAGCATTTATCAGGAAAACCAAATGGACAACGACAAAATCTACGATGAATTCAGTGGAAACTATGACCGGTTTGTCAACTGGGAGGGGAGATTGGCGGTAGAACTGCCGTTCATAATCAACGAACTTTCCCAGGTTAAGATAAATATTGACACCCCGGTTAGCGTTTTAGACATCGCTTGTGGAACCGGGCAGCATATCATCGCACTTCAGAAACAAGGTTTCACCGGTTCAGGTGCCGACATCAGCGAGAAAATGGTTGAGATCGCACGGGAGAACGCGCAATCAGCACACCTTGAAATCCCCTTCAGCCAGGCGGGCTTTGGCGAGTTGACACTGACTTATGGCGACCAGCAGTTCGACAGCATCATTTGTTTGGGCAATTCACTTCCACATGTTCTGGACGAGGAAGCGATGATGGCAGCACTTTCGGATTTTAAGTCGGTATTGCGACCCGGTGGAAAAATCCTTATTCAAAACCGCAACTTTGACAGCATCCTGAAAACACACAACCGATGGATGGAGCCTGAAACTCACCGGGAAGGAGAGCATACCTGGGTCTTTATGCGGTTTTATGACTTTGATCCTGATGGACTGATCACATTTCATATTGTCATTCTCCACGACCAAAATCAAGGCGTTTTCCAGCAAAGCCTGATCAGTACCCGTTTGTGGCCTTTTTCTTATTTGCAGTTAGTCCATTGGCTTGAAAAAGCAGGTTTTGACGACGTTAAGCTTTTTGGTAATCTTCAGGGTGGTGTTTTTGATACCAACCAATCGCCAAACCTGGTGATTACTGCCTGTGCAATATAATCATTTATGCAAACAGGATTGGACATCGATATTATTAAGCCATTATGTTAAAATCGTCATGGTTAAACCTGTAGACACGGAACAAAATGGGATTCAATAACACAAGGCAGGGAAAAACGATCGCTAAGGTTTATTATTTTGCCGCGTATGGTGCAGCTTTTATGATATTAGGGCTGGCATCTGCAGCGCTTGGCCCAATGCTGCCTTATCTTGCAAAACAGGTGAATGTATCCTTGTCGCAAATCAGTTTTGTGTTCACAGCCGTGAGCTTAGGTTATTTACTCGGATCTGCTGGCGGCGGGCAGTTGCTTGACCGATTTAAGGGGCATCCAATGATGCTCGTTTCGGTGTTGATTTCCATCATTGCGCTCTTTTTAATCCCGCTCACTTCGCACATGTCTCTCTTGCTGGTCATTCTTTTTATTTTAGGGATTGGTCAGGGTGTCCTTGATGTCGGAGGAAACACCAATTTGTTGTGGGTATACCAGGCGCGCGTTGGCCCCTACATGAATGCACTTCACTTTTGCTTTGGTGCAGGAGCATTTCTCTCACCCATAATTTTGCACTATGTGATGCGATGGTCTGGCGGGCAACTCACATGGCCTTACTGGTCATTGGCGTTTTTAACCATTCCTACCATTTTCGGTTTTGCACTGCTTCCCAGCCCCACAAACCTGGAAAAAGAAGAGAACGAGAAAAACTCTACTCACACCACCAATTCTGGCTTGATTATTGGAATGATCGTGCTGTTCTTCGTTTATGTTGGTATTGAAAACGGTTTTGGGGGCTGGATATTCACCTACGTTTCCGAGACAAAAATAGCCACGGAAACAGCGGCATCCTTAATCAATTCAATTTTTTGGGGCGCTATTACCCTGGGGCGTTTGCTTGCAGTTCCGTTGACAAGAAAAATAAAAGCTGCCCATCTGCTGTTGGGAAATTTCTTCCTGGCAATCTTCTTTTTGACTTTGATTATCATCTTCCCGTCAGGCAATCTGGCTATATGGGTTGGATCTGCTGGGTTAGGTCTGGCTTTATCCTCGGTTTTCCCAACCTTGCTGGTATTGGGAGAATCACGTTTGAGAATCACCGGTCGCATTACCGGTTTGTTTTTCTTAGGCAGTAGCCTTGGCTCCATGTTGATCCCAATGTTATTAGGCCAAATTTTTGAGCATTTTGGAAGCCTTCACATCATTACCACGCTTCTCATTCTAACTTTCTTAGGTTTTGGGATTTTATTATTTGTCATATTCACTTCAAACAATACAAAAGAAAAACTTCGCAGCCAGGAAAATCTTCGGTGAAAAGAAGGCTGTATCCTGTAAACCTTTTCCTGTGATCATACAGCATTAATTAGTCAGAGCCTTGCTAATCGCTGGGCATTTGTTATCCCAAAATTACAGTGATCACCAAGAGTGACAAAACAAATCCTGGCTGATATGCAAAATGCAAGTCCAGCCTTGTAAGGTTTTCCTCATCAGGTGACGCATCTTCGATCAGTACTCATCATTTTTAATTGTGATGACCGGGTGGAATAATACCAATCAAACGGTTGGGAACTCCAGCAGCATTAAGGATTTCGTAAATGCGAGGGGGTTTATGATTTGATCTGAGCGTTTCAGCGCAACGCTGCTGCGCGTTGGTTCAAAGCAATATCTTCTGGATCAGTCAGTTCAATGGTCAGTCCATGAGGCTGTGCTCGGCCATCATCATCGATGAAGACGAATGTGATAAAGCCTTCCAAAATTGGGTCCTCTTGCTTGCTATCAGACAAACTCACAAAGACAATGAGTGAGGACCGACCTGTAAAAACGATTTTGCTTTCAAAACGGGCAATGTCACCTGATTTTAACGGTTCTTTAAATAACAAACCATGGATTTTCAAGCAGACGACATTATGTGCTGGCAGCAAACTGGCTACCGCAATAAAGCCAGCTTCGACAAACCACTCTGCACAGCGACCTGCAAATAATGTGCTGTGATGGTTTAGATCTTCACTTTTTACCAATCGATCATAATAGAAGGATTTTGGGATCATGGCTGTCCTCTGGGTTTGAAAGTCAGAAAAATTAATAAAAACCTAATTTGACGTCACTGATGCCCATTATAACAGTGATTTTCAACCTATTCTACCAACAATGACATTATTTACGTTCCAAATACACTGGCTTTAGTGCTATAATCCTTCGGTGTCAGCCACCCATAGTTGAAATAATGAGGATATTGGTGAATAAAGACTTCAATTTGGCAGGAAAATCCGTGCTGATCACCGGGGCAACTTCAGGGATTGGGTTGGCTGCGGCGACCAGGTTTGCTCAAGAAGGGGCTTGTGTGATCGGCGCGGGTCGCTCTGAAACACGCATTCAACAGGCAAAAAATGATATATTCCAGACCATGCCTGATGCGAAAATTGAATTTCTCCTGGCAGACCTGGGATATCAACAACAGGTACATAATCTGGGCGAAGGCGCGCAGGCGTTGCTGGTAAAGTGGGGATATGAATATTTAGATGTTCTGATCAATAACGCAGGGCTTTATCTTGAATATAAGCGATTTAATGACAAAAAGATTGAAATGACCTTTGCTGTCAACCATCTTGCTGCTTTCGCATTAACAAACCAGCTATTACCGTGGATCAAGCGAGCACCACACGGGCGGGTGATCACGATGTCATCTTACGCCCACAAAACCGTACCGATCAATTTTAAAAGGATCAGCAACCCATGGCCTTACATCGGGTTGTTGGCATATAAACGATCGAAATTGTGTAACATTCTCTTTACGTCTGAACTGAACCGCCGCTGCCAGGACGTTGAAGCCTTTGCCGTTGATCCTGGCTTGGTCAATACGGGCATAGCTTCAAAGAGCGAACGGGGAATTTCCAGCCTGGTTTGGAGATTTCGCCGACACAGCGGTACTGATACCAATGTACCTATAGACACATTGCTGTTTCTATCTGACCCTGCGATAAGTGACCTGTCAAATGGAAGTTATTACAGAGACTGCGCGCCTCAAACAACCAGCCGAGCCGCTAGGCGAGAAGACCTGGCCCGAGAGCTTTGGGAGCTTTCTTGCCAATTAACTGGCATCGACTGGCTATAAATGCGTAAAGATACTAAAAAAGCGCCCAAGTGGGCGCTTTTTTGTTTTCCATCGAATTTCACGCTAAATCTGGTCTGTTTCCACAAGTTCTTCCAAACGATCAACATAACGTGCCATGGCTTCAAAGGCTTTGTCAACGGGTTCAGGGCTGGTCATATCGACACCGGCCATTTTAAGCCCATCTAAGGGATAAAGAGAGCTTCCAGCGCTGATAAATTTCAGGTAGCGATCGACTTCTTCCTGGCCACCTTGTTGAATGCCGTTCACCAGGGCGTGAGCAGCAGAAATGCCCGTAGCGTAATTATAGACATAGAAATTCATGTACATATGCTGGAACTGGGCCCAGGTAATGCCAATTTGATCCCTGTCAAAAACCACATCCTCTCCGTACCCTTCTGCAAAGTAATCTGCACAAACAGTGGACATGATTTCCGCTGTCAGGGGTTTTCCAGCTTCTGCCCTCTGATGCATTTCCAGTTCCCATCGAGCCAGCGTTGGCATAATAAAGAAGTAACGATGGAAATTAGACATAGCTTCTTCAATCAATGCCAGTTGGAATTTGGAGTCAGTTTGCGTATCAAACATATAGTCACGCACCATTGCCTGGTTGAAATTGCTGGCAACTTCCGCTACAAACAGAGAGTAGCGGCTGTAAACAAAGGGTTGAGATCTGCGCGTATAGTACGAGTGCATTGAATGTCCAAGTTCATGAGCCAGTGTGCTCATGCTGAAGACATTATCGGCGTAACTCATCATGATAAACGGGTTGGTATCATAAACACCGCTGGAAAATGCGCCCTGCCGTTTACCCTTGTTCAGAGCACGATCCACCCAGCGGTCTTCTAAGGCGCCTTTCCGCAGTATTTCGACATATTCAGTGCCTAAGGGCGCCATGCCCTCGCAAATCCATTCTATGGCCTGTTCAAAGGGGATTTGTGGTGACTTTTGTGAAAGCGGGGCTTTTATATCGTGAACGTGAAGCTGATCATAACCCAGGGCTTTCTTACGTATTCTCCAGTAACGGTGCCAGGTGGGGAGGTTACTTTGAAACGTGTCGATCAATGCATAAAATACAGCCGAAGGGATATGATTGGCACTCAAAGACGCTTCTAAAGAGGAAGGGTAAAGACGAGCACGGGCGTTGAAAATATCGCGTTGTATACCGCCTATTTGAAGTGAAGCTAAGGTATTTTTAAAATCAATGTAACTCTGAGCATAATTCTCGTAACTGGTTTTGCGAATATTACGATCAGTATCGGTGATCAAGCTGTCAATACTGCTCTGACCGACTTCCTTTGTAGCGCCTTTTTCATCAACGGCATCCTTGAAAACAAGATCAGCATTGGTTACAGCGTTATACGCACGGGAAAATAAACCCAATGGCTCCCCCGAGAGAGCCAAAACCTCTTCAACATCATCTGTGCGCACATGGTCCTTTTTCCGTTCTAATTCATCAATAAAATGATCAAGGTGTGCAAGGCGCTGATCTTTTTTGATCCATTCTCGCAATTGATCAAATCCAATTGCTGTTAACTCCGGGTTTAAAAAAGCTGTTGCAGCAAGTAAACGGACAAACGCGGTTTGACCCTGTCCTGCCATTGCCTGGGCGTTCTGGTCTTGGGTGTCAACAGAAGAGGCCAGCATTCCATAGACCATCACCTTTGAAGCCAGGCGCATGGACGTTTCGTATTGTTCGAGAAAGGCTGCCAGAGTTTTCGGCCCTTGTGACAATTGTCCTTTGTAAGTGACAAGCGCTGGGATTTGATTAAGAACAGTGTCCCTGGCCTTCTCCCAGGATTGAACGTCAGGAAAAATATTCTCCAGGTTCCAGGTTTCATGAAGCGGGACTTCAGACCGAAGTGGCAGTAAGTTTTTTTCTATCACAATTCCTCCGTTTGTAAAAACATAATCAGTAGATGATTATCTAACACTCCCTCAATCATACCAGGAATATGCTAAATAATAAATAAAATCAATGCAACCGGTCGGCAAGCGCTTCTTTGACGTCATCCGGTGCTTTAAAAACGCCGCGCACTGTCAGAGATTGGATCGTATCCAGAGCCAATTGGGGAGTCACATCATCGGTGAGAATTAACATCCCGATGACTTTCACATTGATCATCTCATTTTCATCGCGTTTTTGCTCTAATTCATATCGCGTGAAACTCAATGTGCCAATAACCATTGATTTTCGTGAAGTAATCGAATCGACCGCATTCTTTTGCCGTTCGAGCTGGTTCCGAATGGCAGTACGGACAAAATCTGACCGGCTGGAATAAAAACCTTCCTGAACGAGCAAATCAATCCTGCCTAAATCCACGCTGCCGATGTTAATCGTTATCTTTTCAGTTTCCGACATCATTAGCCTCCTTACCATCCATATACCATCCCAATAGATGGTTTTATTGATCGTATAAGTATAACACCGGAGTAAAAAAAGAATGCTATTTTCCTGATAATGATGACAGGAGGGCGTTAATTGATATTGCATACCGGTTGATTGAAATGATTCCCTAAAACAGCGGACTTGCATATTATAGCGACCAGAACGACCGTAATTTGCACAAGCCATTCTTGGGACTCGTAGGTGATTTGATTTTATCAATCTTCAGGATAGGGAATATCCAGCTTTTCTGCTGCGTCTTGCATCACGCGCGTGGGGCGGCGATCATAGCGCATGGTTGTATTTGGGTTTTCATGCCCCGCCATTTTTGAAACCGTGGAAAGATCCACCCCGACATCGAGAAGATCGCTCACGAAGGTGCGCCGCATATCGTGTGGGGTGGTTTTTTTGACCAGGCCAGCCTGCAGGGACCGTTTTTCAATCAGGTGGTAAATCGTCTGGTCGCTCAAACGGGCGACAATTTGATTTTGAGCCGTGCCCTGTTGTTTTTGGGCTGCTGACTGTCGTTCTTTTCTGTGACTTACGATCTTCCCGGATTTATTGACTGCATAGAATAGCGGTCCCGGTTCTGTGCCTCGTACTTCAATCCACTTCTGTATTGCCCGAACAGCGCCGCTGGCAAGAAATGCAAAGCGTTCCTTATTGCGTTTGCCAATCACGCGTAATTGCTGCTGTTTGGAATCGAAGTCCTCAAGGTCAAGAGTTACAACTTCAGCACGTCGCAGCCCTGAAGAGTACATCAAGCTGATAATTGCTGCGTCGCGCAGGCCAAGGTTTGGGTTTTTATCATCCTCCAGGCAAACCAGGATCAGGCGTTTTATTTCTTCAGTATCTAATTCGCGCCCGGATGGAAGGCGTTGGGCAGAAACTGAACGAACATCTGCAGCACGTTGATAGGCTTCGGCGCTGATTAAATTATGACGCCAGGCTTCTTTCAGCACACGCCGAATAGCGCACAGATATCGGTTCACCGTTGCAGGCGCGTATCGTGCGTTCAGCCACGCTTTGACCGCAGTTACTGCGCCGTAATCCAGTTGTTCCCAGGGAAAATCCAGGCTATCCTCAATTTGAGCGTTTGTTAAAGCACTGGCGATTTGGTCCAATGCAGCCTTCTGTACGCGCCGGCTATCTTTACTATTAAGACTGGCCAGGTATGAGACGACCGGGTTTTTGCTGGCGGCTCTTTGATCACGGGTTTGTAAGGATATCCGTCGCTGATCATGATCAATTGGAATTATTTTGTTTTGTTTCATAACGCCTACAATAATCAAAACAGGTAAGACTGCGACAACCAGACTCTGCTTGAATTATTTTACCATTTAAATTTTCAAAAATTTTCAATTGGTGCTAAAGCAAGCTAACAGGTAATAAAAAAGCCTGCGTTCATATGACCACAGGCTTAATGGTTTCACAGACCGGTTGAATCAGTGCAATAAATGCGTCTCATCTTGCAGATCACCAGAAAGATACGCTTGAAGGGCTGCCTCAATATCACGAATTTGCGTAACCAGCGGGGTGATCCCAAAGGTTTGCATGCTCTGATAAGCGCCCATGCCCATTCCGCCGCAAATTAATACCTCACAATCGCTAATCGCCTGTGACATTCGATTGTGCTTGTCATGTGACGCTGCATCCATGCCGCTGCCCTGACCATCGTGATGTTGGTGCTCATGGTCAGTAAATTGTTGATGCCCTAATTTCTCGCGCATTTCCTGATGTTGGATAACACCATCTTCTACCTCAACGACGAAGTAGTATGGCGCTCGACCGAAATGTTGACTGATGGTTTTTCCATCGTCTGTAATAAATGCAATTTTCATTAAATTCCTCCGACACCTAATTTGCCTTCAGAAACAAATTCAAGAAGGCTTCATTTTAATACGTCCCCTATATTTTATCATCAAATTCATACAGGGTGTACCTGATGATGTCCCATAATCATGCCAGATCAAGATCGTGTCGTGTATAATGGTAACAAGGCATAAAAACTTAGAGAAAGGCTTTCCAATGGCGAAAAAAGATGTGTATGAAAGATTGTGCGATTCTTTCAGTCTGCAACTCGGTGAAGTTCCCGACCGAAATAACTTGATTACTGCCTTTAAACAGACTCTGACCGAGGAAACCGTCAATTTTTATTTTCTCCTACCCCTTTTTGGCGAGATCAAGGAGTCTCAACTCCTGAAAAAAGCAAAACGCAAAGGGTTTTCTGACATTGAAATAAATAAACACATGACCCTGCTGATCAAAGAATCCTTCATTGAACGCCACCGAGGTGAAGGGGAAGATAGTTTTGCCAGGGTTTTTGGTGCGTTTGTCGGTGAAAATCAAGTGCGGAAAAAGAAAGGAACCGCTTTGGGAAAACGGTACGCCAAGTATTGGATGGACTTGGCCGAAGTTTCAACTTATAAGCTGCCAACAAAAACACCTTACGCCAGGGTATTAGCAACAGAAGAAAGCATTTACCCCCCAGAAAAGGGCGATAAAATTATCATCAATGAAACCATTCAGGACACACAACAAGCAGTCCCTTATGATTTCGTAACTGAATTGCTGCGAAAGTCTTCCACAATTGCACTGGCTGAATGTTATTGTCGGCTTTCCAAGGAGATGGCTGGTGAGCCCTGCGATCATGAAAAAGAAACCTGCTTTTTATTCAATGAAGCCGGTCGAAACCTGATAGAAGTTGGCGTTGCTCGTGAAATTTCTGTAGAAGAAGCCCTTGAAATTGTCAGACGCAGCGAAGCAGCTGGCCTGGTACACAACGTCAACAATGCTGAAGGTGAAATCAATTTTATGTGTAATTGCTGTCCTTGTTGCTGCCCAATTTTGGGAGCGATGAAAAGGGGTTTGAAAAATGTCTCACAACCCTCGAGGTTCCACGCTGTGATCGAGTGGGAAGTTTGCACTAATTGTTTGATTTGCGTTGATTATTGTTACGTGAATGCTCTTACAGACGTGGAAGGTCAACTGTCTTTCGATGTAGACTTGTGCATAGGGTGTGGTCTGTGTGCCAGTCACTGTCCTGAAAATGCAATCAACATGGTTTTGCGAGAAAATTTCGGGAAAATCTATCCTACTGCCAGCACATTGGATAGCCAGATCCAAAAAGAAGCAATTATTGGAAAGCTTACATCTTTTATAAAAAAGTAGTACGCTTCGAATCTGTAGAACGGCCAATTATTTGCATGCAATTAAAAATATTATAATAACTTGAAAGATTATACGAAATGGTACAGGATCGAACGCGAAAAATTGTTATCACTGGCGTATTAAGCGCCATTTCCATCTTCTTAGGGATCACTCGTTTAGGATTTATCCCGTGGTTTTCAGGAGTGTCACTGACGATCATGCACGTACCGGTTATTATCGGCGCTGTACTGGAAGGTCCCGTTGTCGGCTTTGCCATTGGCCTGATCTTTGGCATCTTCAGCCTGATCCAGGCCGCCGTAGCACCAACAGGGCCTACTGATGTTTGGTTCACCAATCCTCTGATTTCAGTTGTACCGCGCCTGTTTATCGGACCAATATCCTGGTTGGTTTACCGCGCACTGAAACGCTGGCCAATTCCTGCATTGATTACCTCAGGGGTCGCTGGCAGCCTGGTCAACACCGCCCTTGTTTTATCTATGATTGGCGCTTTAGGCTTGATACCATGGATTGCCATCCCGCCAATAATATTGAGCAATGGGCTGCTTGAGGCAGTTGCTGCGTCAATTTTGGTGGTAAGCGTTGTCAGCATCTGGCAACAAATTGAAAGTCGTAGGGACAGGCAAGGTTCATCGTTTTAGCTTTTTAAAGCTATAGCAACAGCATCAACAAACTGATCAGCAGCGCCATCAAAAGAAAGACTACATCCAATAACGTGAACTTCAAGGTATAAAAACTACTGCGCGTTATTGCAGCATTAAAGCCGCGAGATTCCATAGCCAACGCCATCGTTTCGGCCCGTTTAAGACTGTTGACCATCAAAGGAGCGATCAGGGGTAAAACTCGTTTTGCTTGCCGGATGGGGTTAAATCCCTTTTGTTCCCAATCACCACCGCGCGCAGCCTGAGCCTTCGCTATTTTTTCAGCGGATTGGGCAATCATCGGAAGAAAACGCATGGTTATTTTCACAACTGCAGTCAGATCGTTGATGGGAAAACGCAGCTTTTCGAGGGGTTTTAGTAAATAAAACAGGGCAGAGGTAACTTGTGAGGTCGATAGAGTCATCGCATACCCATTTAGCAAAAAGATAATAATAAAAAACCGCGCTAACAGCATGCCAGCGTTGAAAGCTGCGCGTTGAGTGACGATAACGCCCAATACGTTTCCCAATATCACATCGGTATCAATGATTGTTCCGAGAATAATTTGAAGAACTGCTAATATCAATAAAAATGGCAGCGCACGCCTGAAACTCTGCCACCCTGGTTTTGCTGGAATTTTGGCCAGAATGTAAAGAAATAACACAATTCCCAAGCCCAACAAAAGACCCGAAAAGCGGGGGGTGAACACAATGCCTGTGAACAATGCCAAATAGATGAGCAACCGGGCACGAGGATCAAGACGATGAATCAGAGAATCACGTGGGATATATTGCCCGATAGTTGTGTTGCCCAAAAACTCAAACCGGCTATTCATTGAGACAATCCTTGATGGATGACATTAATTGCCCAGGTGTATAACTTTTCTCTATATCAATTGGCCATTGCTGTGCGATTAATGCCCTGGCTATATCTACCGCTAAAGGTGGTGAGAGAGACGCGTTTGATAAGGCAACTGCACTGGTTATCACCTGACCGCAGGCACCTGTAAGTACAACCTTACCTGATCGCATGATTGACAGTTCATCAGCTATTTCAGCAATTTCTTCCAATCGATGGCTGGCAATGATGAGGGTTTTCCTTTTTTTCTGCAATGCTCTAAATAAAGCCATTAACTCAGTACGGGCTCGGGGGTCCATACCAGCGGTGGGCTCATCAAACAATAAAATATCCTGGTCAAGCACCAGGGTGGAAGCCAGGGCTACTTTTCTCTTCTCGCCACCGCTCAAAGTTTCTAAGCGTCGATCTTTAAAGGCATCAAAACCCAAGCCAACCATTTCCATAGCATGGCGGACACGCTCTTTTATATCCTGCATGGCAAACTGCTTGGGGCCATATGCGATTTCATCACCAACAAAAATTTCAAAGAATTGGGTCTCTGGATTTTGGAAGACCAATCCAACGCGTTGAACAACATCTAGCAGGGCTGTCCGAGGATCATCGAGAAGGAAGTTTTCCACACGGGCACTTCCCAAATCAGGTCTCAAAATCCCATTGATGTGCTGTAAGAGTGTTGACTTTCCAGACCCGTTGGCACCTGCAAGGCCATGGACGCTGGCTTGCGACATCGTGAGATCTACGCCATTGAGGGCCCGCTGCGCCAGGGGTGAGCCTAATAGATAGGTATAGTGAACATTCTGAAAATCAATCAGTGAGCGGGTCGATTTAATGTCATGTGGTTTTTTTCGAGGTTGTATTGCAGGGGTTATTCCATGATAAAGGGGGAGCGCATTTTTCAGCATTCGTGCCTCAAGGACGGGCACAGGAATTTTCCATCCCAAAGCGTGAAATTGTTTCGCAATCCGGGTAATACCCGGCACTTCAAGGCCTGCTTCGTGTAGTTTATCTCCTTGAGTAAATACCTCCGTCGGTGTTCCGGATAAAATGATGCGTCCAAATTGCATTGCGATAATCTGATCAGCAGAAATCGTCTCTTCCATGTGATGCGTGATGTAGACAATGGTCATCCCATCCTGTCGCAATTTGAGCACAGTCTGCAGGAAGGTTTGCCGGGCCAGTGGATCAAGCATTGAGGTTGGCTCGTCAAACAGAATGACGCGGGGCTGCCGCGCAAGCACACCTGCGAGAGCTACTTTTTGAATTTGACCCCCTGAAAGAAGATGGGGAGGTCGTTCTGCTTCATCAAACAATCCAACTGCCTGAAGTTGTTCTTCCACACGTTTTTGTATCTCTGCAGATGGCAGGTTGATATTTTCCAATCCAAAAGCGATGTCTTCAGCAACCGTTGAGGCGACAATCTGATCGGCTGGGTTTTGAAATACCATTCCCACTATCGCTTGCAGCCTGGGACGGTTTTCATTTTGCCGGGTATCCAGCCCGTCGACAACGACCCGACCTTTTGTGGGAACGAATAAGCCATTGATGTGTTTGAGGAGGGTTGTTTTCCCAGATCCATTTTCTCCGATGATGGCCACAAGCGAGCCCGCCTCAATGCTGAGATCAATGCCACGCAGAATTTCGGGGGGGTCCTGGTCGGATGCAACAGGGCGATAATGGAGGTCTTCAATTTGAATTAAAGCAGTCACGTGCTAATCTTATCCGGAATCATGTTTTTTGGGATGCCAATCGCTCTCAAAAAGGGGGTAAAAACCATTTACGCTAAATAATCAAAATCTGATGTAAAAATCAGATGTAAATGATTAACATTGTTGTATTTTGAAGTAAATGCCGCTAATTTCGTGTAGTATTGTAACTTGATTGCTATTTAAAGAGTTAACACTAAGAGAGCTAACAGCGCTGGGCGCGTTTACACAGAATTTGATAGGCCTCATCCAGATCATCGATGGTTGCCAGCAATAATTCTGTCTGGCAACTGATACGATCCACAGCCTCGTCATAAGAATAGGGGATGTTGTGATGTTGAAAAACTTCCATGGCCAGCTCGCTCATGATCGAACCATGCACGCAACGCACACCCAAGCGGACCATCAACAGCGCAGAGGCTTTACCAACCACTTTATCAAAAAGGGTAGCTTTCGTTAGATCAATGGGGTGCCCGGTCAGGTATTCTTCCAGATCAAATAATGGATATAACCAATTACCATTGCTTTGAAAGACAGCGTTCCCATCAACTTGAACTAATAAAGATAACTCATTCAAAGACATATTTTTCACCTTAGAGCAAATTTACCACCACCCGATTTGGCGGCGATTTATATGATATCTCATTTCATTTTAAAAAGACCTAAACCGATAATCGCGGATACGCTATATTCAGTCTTCACACATTTATTCAGTCAAGTTACCATAAAGCCTTTGCGATGACCTCCTGGTCGACTGGAATTCGGTCAACGCGCACGCCAACAGCATTATATATGGCGTTTGTAATTGCCGGAGCGGTGGGAATGCTGCAAATTTCTCCAACACCCTTGGCCCCGTATGGTCCTTCTGCTGCTGGATGCTCTACAATGATGGCAGTTATTTTCGGTGTGAGCATAATTCCTGGCATACGATAGCGTGAAAGGTAGTCTGTGACGACAAAGCCATCCTTGACTATAAATTCCTCTGTCAGGCAGTAACCAAGACCCATCATAACGCCCCCTTCAACCTGACCTTGCAATCCAAGTGGATTGACTGCCATGCCAACATCGTTTGCAGTGATTACATTCAACACTTTTACTTCACCGGTAAGTGTATTGACCTCAACTTCTGCAGCTTGAGCAGCGAAAGAATAGGCAAAATGCATATCTCCGCCAGTACCAAGGGGCTGCGTTTTTGGCGCTTCATATTCGTACAGGGCACGCGGCATTTGTCCCATACGCTTCATTTCACTGGCAATTTCACCAAAGGAAATTTGTTTGCTGTGTAAATGAACAAAACCATCCTTAAATTGAATGAGACCCGGGTCAATATCAAATTGTTCAGCCAAATATGCTGAAATGGAATTGCGCAATGCGATGGCTGCATAGCGCGATGCGTTCCCGGTAAGATAGGTTTGGCGGGACGCTGTTGTCGGGCCGCCGTTGGGCGTCAGGTCTGTATCCATCACCAGGACGCGCAACTGCTGTGGCTTTACGCCCAGTTCCTCTGAGACAACTAATTGCATTACGGTTATCAAGCCCTGTCCCAACTCTGCAGCAGAGCTGCGAATTTCGAAGGTGCCGTCCTCATACATCTCAATTTCAGCATTAGAAATGTCAGGAGCGCCGCCTCCCAGACCGGTGTTTTTATAAGCCACCGCAAAGCCCCATGATCTGACCAAATGCGGATTATCAGGATCGACAACCGGTTCAAAGGGCTTTGCATTGTGCGATAACATCTCTTGTTCAACACGATCAATGCACTCAACCAGGCCGACTGACTCGGTAAGCGCCTGGCCAGTGTTGGTGATGCTACCTACATGCAAGGCGTTCATCCGACGCAGTTCAACCGGGTCAATATTCAATTTCTCTGCTAGCATATCGATGGTAGTTTCAATAGCAAAGGTGGACTGAGTAACCCCAAAACCACGAAAAGCGCCCGCAGGTGGGTTGTTGGTATACATCGCGTAGCAATCTGCGCGCACGTTCTCCACGTCGTACGGGCCAGCAGAGTGGGTTGTGGCACGGGTCATCACCTTTTCTCCCAGAGAAGCATATGCACCTGTATCGCCAAAGAGCTCCGTCAGTATTGCAATGATGCGTCCATCGCTTTTTGCGCCAAGTTTGATTCGAATTTGCGTAGCATGCCGTTTGGGGTGTACCAGCAGGCTTTCATGCCGGTCAAAAAGCAATTTGACCGGGCGTTGGGTCTCATTGGCTAACAGCGCGCTATGGATTTGGCCGGCAATGTCTTCCTTCCCGCCAAAACCTCCGCCAACTTTCTGACCAACAATTCGCACACGGTTTTCGTCCCAACCCAGGATACGGGCAACCTGGCTGCGATCCTGGTAGGGGATTTGCGAGCCGACGTAAATCTCCATGCGACCATCTGGCCTGGGAACAGCGATGCTGCACTCCGGCTCCATGAAGGCATGGTCCGCAATTTGTGTATGATAAGTATGCTCAACGATCACGTCAGCATTCTCGAACCCTGCATCCATATTGCCTTTGCGGACTTTAATATGTTTGAGTAGATTCCCATTTTCGTGGAGCTGGGGTTGATCATCCTGCAAGGCCTGCACGGGATTGTTGATAACAGGCAAAAGTTCAAATTCGGCTTCGATCATATCGGAAGCGTGTTCTGCAATTTCAGGCGTTTCAGCAGCCACAATTGCGATAGTATCGCCAACATAGCGGATGCGGTCACCAATGCCAATAATTGCCGGCCAATCAAAGATCACGAGACCATGGGTGTGTTCGCCGGGAATGTCCTCTGCTGTCAAAACAGCCGCAACGCCTTCCAATCTTTGGGCTTTTGAAATGTCCAAGCTTTTTAGGATCGCGTGGGGAACCAGTGCGCGTTTTGCGCATGCAAACAACATATCATCAAACACCAGGTCGTCAGTAAAGATGGCTTTTCCTATGACCTTGTCAATGGCGTCTGGTCGTATATGGGTGAGACCCACCACCGCGTGAGAATGGATTGAATCGGGCACTTTTGGTGCAGGCAGCGGCTCTCCGGTACGCAAAGTATGTGCTGCTGCAAGGATTGCATTTTCAATCGATGGATAACCAGCACAACGACATAAGGTATCTTTGAGTGCATACCGGATTTCATCACTGGTTGGGTTTGGATTACGCTTTAACAGGGCGTAAGCGGTCATAATTTGGCCGGGGATACAAAACCCACATTGTACAGCGCCGTGTTGCACGAAGGCTTCTTGAAGGGGATGGAGCTTAACCACCTCGTAAACCTGCTCAGCCAGACCTTCAATGGTGAGAATGAATTTGCCGTCAGCCCGTTCTGCGGGATAGATACAAGACATCATCGGTTCGCCATCCACCAGCACTGTACATGCGCCACATTCTGCCTCATCACAGCCAATTTTCGTTCCGGTTAAGCGCAGTCTCTGCCGTAATAGTGACGCCAGCATTTCACCGGGTTTCACAGGGAGAGTGTATTCTATATTGTTAACAGTAAGAGTGATTTCTTTTCTCATTTTTCACCAGGGTATCTTGGTCGTGAATTTTCATTGAGGATGCAGAACCGAATTTTCAAGCCGCGCGGATCCAGGCTTCTGTAAAAGTATCTTTGAAAAGCGTTTTGACGATATGCTGTCTGTAAGCGGCTGTAGCCCGTAAAGGGCTCGTCCTGAATTTTGCCTGGGACAACAATTTTTCCAACGCTTTGTTGATCTGATCTTCATCTAATGGACGGCCTTTAAGGGAAGCTTCCGCTTCTGTGGCGCGGAAAGGCACCGGTCCACCCGGACCGACAGAAATCCGAACATCTACAACTGCATCAACGTCTCGACAAACCCACACCGCACAATTCAAAATAGGAAGTGCAACGCCCTGCGGGCGCATGATTCGCTTGAAGCAGGAGGCCTGTCCACTGTTTGCCAGCATCAGATAAAATCCGGTGATCAGCTCACAAGTTTTATCAATCGTTGACTTCCCCGGGCCGAGGAACAGATCCTGGAATAGCATGCGACGCAAGCCAACTTTACTGGCAACTTCGGCGTGAGCGTTCAGCGCCAGAAGGGCGATGGTTCCATCTGCAGCAGGAAGTGCATGCGCTACATTTCCGCCAAGAGTAGCCGCATTTCTGACCTGTGGGCCAGCAATCAGGTTGCAGGCTTCAACCAGTGCCCGGGCATTTTTCAGGGTCAATTCATTTTGAATGATGCTTGTAATCGACATCGAGGCGCCAATGAAAAGCTCCTGACCTCGCTGCTCGATCACATTCATCTCTGTGACGCTTTTTAGGTCAACCAGGGTGTGTACTGGTGCATGGCGGCCTTGCCGAATATCCAGCAATAAATCAGAACCCCCGGCGATCGGCATCGCTGGTTGTGGGGCTGTGGTCAGATCTTCAATTGCTTCAGTTATTGTTGTGGGTTGTCTGAATTCTTGCCAAAGTTTCATAGGTGGTATCCTCTTTGGGATGGATCAAGATGGCGGTACTTTTCGATGGGCTGGCCCAACGCTGCTGAAAGCTTCAAACGTCCAGCGACCACCTTACCGATGGATGTTTAAATCGCATTGCGCTTGTTACTTCGTAAATGATGGCAATTCGAAATGACGCTGTTATTTATTTTAAGCCTGACCTCGAGCAATGATTCTCAGCCCTGGATATTAAAGGGATTGCATACGTGGTTAATGCTATTTTATCATGGCTGTTATTCCAATGCTGATATTCAGTCATTGATTATTGCAGGATATTCGTCAGGAATAGGTTTAACCTTGAATGAAAGGGATGTTTAATTTGTAACAAAAAATTATTATATCATGAAAATATATTAGTATCATATGGCTTCGAAAGTAACGCATATTTTGCTCAAAAAAAAGGTAGGTAGGAGCGATGAACAGCCAGGAACATCCCGGGCGGACTGGCATGAACTATATTTGGCATCTTATTCAGCAACGAATGATAATATTAGCAATCGAAAAGTAGATCATGTTAGAGATCGAATATTAATCCATCGCTAATGGTAAGCATAAGAGGAAATCAAACACAGATAGCATTTGATCATTGAATTCTGGCGGCGGAAACCAAAACAATTCTTTCTTAAAATCATATAGTATTTGAAAATGGATATTCTCATAAACTATAATTGGTGGTAAAAAATGCTCATTCGCGTTTTCTTATTCGCAGAACCATCGAGATTGCATCACTTTCGTTTATTGTTGTACAACATACCCGTTCTGGTCCTTTTCTTTTTGCACTGGATTCAGTGGGCTCGGCCATAAGCATCTTTCACTGTGAGCTGACAGATCATGATTAGCGTACTGGTTCAAGTAAAACAAGCCTTTGTTGTTAACGTGGACAATCCTACCAATATTCACACCCAGCTCACCGCTTATCTCAAGGCAACGCAAATAATCAATTTTAATTTTGTCATATGCATTCGTACTGGTCAGATCATGCAGCTTACTGTATTTTAAATATCTTCATACAATAAAATTATTTAATATATAACAAAATCCTTATTCTCTCTTAAGCTCGAAACAATCATAAATGGGACTGATATTTTTAGCCTTAATCACTTCAGAGATTAAAACCATCTTGCACCAAAAAACTCCACATATCATCAAAATAACCACTGTCACAGCCCGCATGCTGCTAGATTTATGGTATAAAATAGAGATGCATACAATGGTCAACTTAATCAGTTTGTCCGGGTAATTTGAATGGCAGTCGATATTAACCTGATTACAGAAGCTCAGGCATTGGATCTTTGGACAGATTCTCCGCACAAATCAGTGTTTACCCATCCCCAGGTGTTAAGTAAATTATCACTTGTGGTTGATTGGTGGCAGGCTGTAAAGGGGAATCAACCTCAATGTATTTGGCCAATTTGCAAATCAACTGAAAAACAGGTTGAATTGCCAGCATTGACATATTACGTGGGTCCCTTATGGATGAAGGACGTTTTTCCACTACCGGCTCACCGCAGCTTAGCACGAACAACTGAAGTGTATGAGCAATTTATTGACCGTTTCATCACCGAGTATGGCGCGATAGAAGCTTCCCTGCCCAAAGGATTACTAGATGTTCGGGTATTTGACTGGTGGAATTACCATCTCAAAGATCAACCCCGGTTTCGTATCAGTCCACGCTATACGGCGTGTATCGAAAACTTACAAAACAAAACTGATCAGCAAATCATTGCCGATTTCAGACAGCTTCGAAGGCGTGAACTGCGCGCAATTGAGAAATGCCCCCCTCCCCCGCGAGCAACACAGTGGGAAAATGATGACCTGATTGACCTATACCTTCGTGTCGTGGATGATCAGATCGATGAAATTAAGGAGAAGAACTGTCGACAAATCTATGCACTGGTCGATCTTGTAAACCTGGGCTTTGGCGATGTGATTGCATTTCAGAGCCCTGAAGATGAGAGAGTCATTGCCGCTTGCCTGTTGTTGTACGATCAATCTGAGGCAAATATGGTGCTTAATTTGGTTAATGAGGACTGGCGCGGAACGGGTTTGGCTGCCTGGATGATCAAAGAATCAATCATAGCTGCTAAATCAAAAGGAATGTCGACTTTTGATTTTAATGGCGCAAACAGCCCCAATCGGGGTGATGATAAACATAGCTATGGCGCGTCGCCCATTCTATATTTTGATATTAAGTTTCCCGGAGAAAATCATCTTGCGTAATTCTTTCATTAAAAATTTCCGTTATGAATGGGAAGGATTTTTGTTTTTAGTCAGAAATATTCGCGCTTCACGAACTTTATATCCCATGCAGGATTCAGCATTCTCTAATTATCAATTCGCTGGCTTATCAACCCATCAAGTTGGTGAAATGGATGCTTTGCACAAGCTTGTGAGAGAGGGACGCGGGTTAAGTTTTTGGCGGAAGACATATTTTAAACACTGTGGCGAGAAGGTTTGCAGCGTTGTGCTCAGCGAAGATGGCCGGATGGTTGGGTTTAACTTCTATTATTTTCGAAAATTTGAGGTCAATGAAGGCATTATTCATGAGGCTTTTCTTGGCATTTCTCCACAAGAGCGGGGAAAAGGCCTTGCAACTGCTTTACAAACCTATACGATCAACCAAATGTCTCGCAATAACCTGCGCGGGATCTCCGGGAATGTCCTAAAAGCCAATGGTGCTTCAGTAAAAATGTTACTCCGCACAGGCTTTATATTAACTGATGATCCGGATGATGCAGCCAATTACCAGGTTTTTTATCCACTCACAACCCTGTAAACTAATCATAGACATTATTGGATGCAAGCTGATGATCGAAAAGCAAGAGATTTATAACTTATGTGTGGAATTGTTTCCGATTTGCCGCAGCATCACTGGAAATGGCGTTCGTGAAACCCTGGAAATCATCAAGAATCACGTGCCAACGCTGAAAACCTATGAGATACCGACGGGAACCCGGGCATTCGATTGGACTGTGCCTGAGGAATGGAATATCACCGATGCGTATATTATTGACCCGAATGGGCAGAAAATTGTTGATTTTCAGCAGAATAACCTCCATCTTGTTGGTTACTCCATACCGGTAAACCGATCTCTTGACCTTGATGAATTACAAGCACATTTGTATTCAATACCAGAGCAACCGGAAGCCATACCCTATATCACCTCCTATTACCAGAAGCGTTGGGGTTTTTGTTTATCGCACAACCAACGGGAATCTTTGAAACCAGGGCAGTATCAAGTTTTCATCGATAGTTCGCTCTCAAAAGGCCACCTCACCTATGGCGAACTCATTCTTCCCGGTCAAACCAGTGAGGAAATATTTCTTTCCACATATATTTGTCACCCATCGATGGCAAATAATGAATTATCCGGCCCGGCAGTAACAACCTTCCTGGCTAAATGGTTGCTGGATCAAAAAGATCTTAAATACAGCTATCGCATCATTTTTATCCCTGAAACGATTGGATCCATCGTCTATTTAAGTCAGAATCTGACTGAGATGAAAGCAAAGGTCATTGCTGGTTTTAATATCACTTGTATTGGCGATGAGCGGTCCTATTCATACCTGGCATCCCGCTACGGGAACACCCTGGCTGATCAAATTGCACGCCATGTTCTCAAGCATTTGCAACCAGGTTTCATCAGTTATTCTTATTTAGAACGCGCCAGCGATGAACGACAATACTGCAGCCCGGGGATTGACCTACCCATAGCCACAATTATGCGCACGAAATACGGCGCTTTCCCCGAATATCACACTTCTCTTGACAACCTGGACTTCATTTCCCCAGACGGCCTGTACGGAGGCTACAGCATCCTGAGACACTGCCTGATGTGCCTTGAGAGAAATGAGATTCTGAAAACCACGGTCCTGTGTGAGCCGCAATTAGGAAAGCGCGGCCTTTATCCTTCATTAAGCACAAAAAACAGTCAGCAAATTGTGCGGGATATGATGAATTTGATTGCCTATTGTGATGGGACCAACGATTTATTATCCGTCGCTGAGATTATCGAAGTGCCAATGTGGGAACTGTTTGACATGGCCGACGTATTAAAAAGTCATCACCTGCTAGCGTAAGCGTTAAGATTCCTGCTACCATACTCTTCTGAAATCTTATTCTTTATGAATACTTTATGTTCAACAGTTTTTTCAAGCATTGCTGCAACAATCAATAATCAATTAAGTCAACAAACACCCCACCTCCCACTTTTTTGAAACCGATCATATCGATTGTGCCGCTTTAGCGATTGCTGGCAGAGTTCGCAATTTCCAATTAGTTTTTCGTAGGAAGCCCCTCCATCGACAGCAAAGAATTGTTGTTATATTGAAAATAATATATTAACTATGCGAATTAGTCCTTATTTAATAATTTAGTCGTCGTCTTAAGCTGTCAATTAAGCTTCAAAAAGCGAGAGAAATGAAGTCCCACGTGGTTTGACTTTGCAATTCATCCTTAATTATGATGTTTTAGACTTGCGTCTTTTCTTCTGGATCGGAGCCTGTTCTTTTTGGAATCAGTAAATCAACAAATCTCGACCACCCACCTTTGATGTCATTCTTTTTCAAGCGCCAGGTACCGATAATCCCATAAGGCAAGAACATCACGATCAAGATAAAAAGAATACCAAAGACCAGCGGCCAACGGGCGCCAAACCAGGTGTAAAAGAACTGACTGATGACCTGCATAATCGCAGCCCCCAGAATTGCGCCAACAAGGGTGCCCATGCCTCCGAGGATAGTAATGATCAGCGCATTTACCGTCATAACGCCAGAAACCATGGTTGGTGTTGCGCTTGCATTCCAGATGGAATATAAAGCGCCTGCAAAACCCGCAAATATCGAAGATGAGACAAAAGCAATTGTTCGATAGGTCACCGGGTTGTATCCAATCATCCGCATGCGATCTTCGTTTTCTCGGTTTGCAATGATCACACGCCCGGTCGGTGAATTGACCATTCGCTTCATGAGCAGATAGCAGATCACCAAAAAAGCCAACGAGATAAAATAGACGGTTAACCGATTTTGGGTTGGGTTCAACCAAACCGGCACCGGCACACCATGTAAACCTTCATCTGCGCCAGTCCATTTATGAAAATCAGTCGCTTTCACCAGCATATGCATAGCAGAACCCAACGCGAGGGTCAGCATTGCAAAATATGCGCCTTTAAGACGAATTGAGGTAGCCGCAAATAAAAGTCCAATGAGTATGGAAACAATTAAAACAACCAGGAATACCACCAGGAGGACGATCGCATCGGTGATATCGACGCTCGCTATCATGATGCGGTAATTTTGTGTAACTGGTGGCACTACATGTTTCATCAAAAGGGCGAAAGCGTACGCTCCTCCTCCGAAACTGGCTGCGTGCCCAAACGAAAGTATTCCACCGAATCCCATCAATAGATCATAACTCATAGCGAAAACTGCCATAATAAAAAAGATGATCAATTGCCCTTGCCAGAATTTGGTCACACCTTCATTTACACCCTTACCGGTGATGAGGCTCATCACAAAGGGGAACAAAATCAACACAATTAATAACCCCAGGAGTACACCTTCTCCTTTGATTTTGGAAAGTACCTGGTTCTTCTTGATTGTATTTGGATTATTTGCCATGTTTTTACTTACTCCTTTTTCCCAAAAAGGCCCTGAGGCTTGATGAGCAGGACAATCACCATAATAATTACTGTTGACGCTTCTGCGATTGCTGGCGATAGGGAGAATTTCAGGGCGAAGTAATCACCGAATGCACGTCCCATACCAAGGATGATCGCACCCACAAACGCACCCACATAACTTCCCATGCCCCCAATAACAACGGTAATGAATCCCAACATCTGGAATTGATCTCCCATCAAGGGTTGAATGGGCAGGAATGGGCCTGCGCCAATCCCACCAAGCGCCGCAAGGGCGACACCGAATGCAAAAACAAAGGTAAACACTTGCTTGACATTAATTCCCAGGGCTTCCACCATTTGTGGGTCCTGGACTCCGGCTCGGATAATCATCCCCAAACGTGTCTTTGTCATGATAATCATGACGGTGGCGAACATTAATAATCCCAAAAAAATAACAAAAAGGCGGTAAGTTGGGAAGGTCACTCCGGAAATGTTAATGGTAGCATTCCCGTTTTGCAGCCATCCCAATATATTTTCAGCTTTTCCCGGCTGAGCAAACAGCGGCGGTCGCACCATTTGATATGCTAATGGATCCCAGAGTAATTGAACTAATTCACGAATCACAAAGCTGAGACCTAATGTCATCAGCACGATAAAGAAAGGTCGTACATATAAGGGCCTGATCAAAGTGATTTCAACCAGTGCGCCAAACATAAAGCCGAAAGCCACTGCTACGGCAATTGCGATCAGGAATCTCCAATTGCCGTTCATCAACAATATCGCAATGGGCGCGGATTCTCGAACCAAAGTAGTGATGATCGTCAGGATAAACAGAGCGATAGGAACAATTGCTTTTTTCAGAAGATCTTCTTTTGGCGCAAACTCGGTCTTCGCACCTGGTTTTGATGAGGCGAAAGCCACAAGTAGCCCGGAAATTATCAGCAACACCGGTCGATACCAGAACTGCCCAAGCGGCTCTTGAGGAGTGATTTCCGCCAGAGGATTACCCACGGTTGTGGTTGTTGCCGCTACCATAGCTGTGTTAGCCAATCCCATGATATCGAAATTGAGGAATGCAATGACAAGAAACGCTACAGCCAGCACATAGGCGATCTTTGGCAGCGCCTTTTGCCATTTTCCTGAAATCTTCCAACGGATCAAAAATGGCTTAATAACCGGGGTCATCATTACACCACAGGTTAAGGCAGTAATCGTAGGCAGTATGCCAAAGATGAAGGTCGGATTGGTATATAACTGCCAGCCCATATACGCTCCCAACATGAACATTGCGCCATGGGCAAAATTCAAAACGTCCATCAAACCAAAAATCAGGGACAACCCGGCAGCAACCATAAAGAATAAGGATCCCAGGGTCAGACCAGAGAGTGTTGTGCGGATAAATGGTTCCTTACCTGTGTACAGGTAGACACCAACGACAGAAGCAGCAACAATGACGACAACAATTGAGATGATAATTTTTCTTTTATTATTGGGATCCATGTTCCATCTCCAATTCTTTACGTGTTTTTATACTGGCACCCAGGTATTGATGAATCATATCGGTATCATTGACCAGATCACTCATTATTCCTTCTTGGACGCTCTGACCATCATCAATGATTGTAAACTTTTCGGCCAGCTGGCTGGCCATGATGAAATTTTGTTCCACCATCAGGATAGTTGTCTTTTCACTCAGCACGCGAATGGCTTCCATCATTTGTTGAATCAGGATGGGCGCTAACCCTTCGCTGGGTTCATCAATTAACAACAGTTTATTATCGGGGACCAACGCCCGGGCAACTGCCAGCATTTGTTGTTGCCCACCTGAAAGATGGTTGCCAGGCAGTTTATAAAGTCTTTTCAAGTCTGGGAACAGGTCGAAAATAAAATCTGAGTTGCGGTCAAAATCACCCTTTTTACGTTCAGCCAGTTTCAAGTTCTCCATCACTGAAAGCGCGCGAAAAATCGCCCGGTGCTCTGGAACATAACCAATTCCCAGATTGGCGACATTGAATGCTCTTTTGCCTTGTATTTCCATTCCTTCGAAGATAACTTTTCCCTCTTGAGGAGGCGTTAAACCTAAAATAGATTTAAGGGTGGTTGTTTTTCCTGCGCCATTCCGCCCCAGTAAAACCGTTATCGATCCTTTGGGCACCCTGACCGAGACGCCTTCCAAGATGTGGAATTGGCCGATAAACGTGTGAATATGATCTAATACCAGAATGTCATCTTGTGAATGCTTCATATTCATGCCAGCTCTCCGTATAAATCACCTAAATAGGCTGTTTGAACTTGAGGATTATTGGCAATCTCACCCGGTGTCCCCTCTGCCAGAATACGGCCCTGGTTCATGACCGTAATCACATCAGAAATTGACATCACGACATCCATACGATGCTCTACTAAAATGGCTGTGCGTTCATGCTGCTGCACGATACGGTTGATGATATCAATTAATTCTGGAACCTGTTCCGATGACATACCTGCTGTAGGTTCATCAAATAATAAAAGTTCTGGATCACAAGCCAGCATGATCCCCAGTTCAAGTTTGCGTTTTTCACCATGAGGCAAGTTTTGAGCTAAGAACGCTTCTTTGCCTGCTAAATCCACCGCCTTAATCACTTCAAGCGCTTGATCAATATATGACTGAAAATCATCTGCTTTCCGAAAGAGTCTGAAATTGTCGCTCCCTTTTGCCTGAGTTGCCAGGCGAATGTTTTCCAGAACAGTCAAATTTGGAAAGATATTCGTTATTTGATAAGATCGGCCAATTCCCAAATGTGCCCTTTTGTAGGGTGGCAAACTGGTGATATTTTCACCTTTATAAAAAACTTCCCCATTTGTAGGCGGCATGACACCACTTAATAAATTGAATAGGGTTGTCTTTCCAGCGCCATTCGGGCCGATGATGGCATGCATTATTTTTTTCTTGATTGTGATGCTGACATCATCAACAGCCACCAACCCGCCAAATGCTTTCGTGAGGTTTTTTGCTTCGAGAATGATATCTGTTGTCATGCAATATATCCTTATGGAGTTAAATTAATAATAATCAATAATTCATAAATAAATTGGAATATAAAAAATTACCTCACCGGTTAACCCGTGTTCGTGAAGAATTGATCGAAAATCTTGGGGAGAGGTTTTCCCTCTCCCCAAATGATAAGCTGAATAAATTATTCAACCGGAACGGTTGGAAGGTTACCGCAGCGAGCTGCGAAATCGCCAGCCAAAGTACAGGGCACGCCCAGTTCGTTGTATTCGGAAACATAAATGGTTTCGAAGAAACGGTATTCATTGATCCCGTCACCGTCCAGATCTGGATTCAGGTTAACGAGTTTGAGAATGTTCATTGGCTGTTCGCAAACATGATCTTCGGGGCGAATGTAATAGGTTCCCTTCGGCCCTTCAAATTTAAGGCCTTCGAGAGCAGGGATCATCTTTTCACCTGAGGTATCGCCGCCGGTAATTTCGAGGGCTTTTGCCAAAGCAATAGCTGAAGCCATACCGCCCGCGGTGAATAAGTCTGGATAGGCGTTGATGGCGCTATCCGGTTCACCCTTAAAGCGTTCAAAGTGATTTTCTACCAACCAATCATTGACAGGGTTGTCAGGAACTGTGTAGTGGTACACATTCAAACCGATTGAGCCGATGGTATCGTCACCAAACACTGCTGCAAATGAAGCATTGTCTCCAAACCCGGTACCTACTGTCATGACCTCGAGAGTGCCCATGTCAGCCATGTTCTGGAATAAGGTCACATAACCGGTTCCAGACCAGGTCAGGAACAGGTTTTGGGCGCCCGAATCCATCGCCTGCTGAATGTAAGGCGTGAAGTCAGTGGTTTCAAAGGGTGCATAGATATCGGCAATTAATTCGCCACCGTGTTGTTCAACAGAGTATTTGAGCGCAATACCAGAACCCTGGCCAAAAGCATTATCAACGCCAATATGTGCAAATTTGGGTCCGATGTTTTCCACCAGGTATTTCGCGATGATCAGCGTATCATCAAAGTTGGTCCGGGCGGTTCGGAACACGTAAGGGTTGAAATATGGACCGGTCGTGAAAGAAGAAGCTGCAGGGTCGATCATCAGAATGATCTCGTTCTCAAGGGCAATGTTGGTCAATGCAATTGCGCTTGCTGAGGACACGGGCCCCTGGATCAACTCGACGCCGTCTCGCTCGATTAACTCAAGCGCCAATGCGACCGCTTTCTCAGGATCACCTTCGTCATCCTTCACGATGACCTCTACCGGTCGATTGGCAATGATATAGCGACCCTGATCGTCGGTTTTACCACCCGACATATACTCAAGGCCCATCAAAAAGCCGCGCTGTTGCTGGAGACCATATAGCGCCATTAAACCTGACATCTGGCCGATCTGACCAATTTTCAATACTGGGCCTAATTCTTCTTCTGCAGGTTCTTCAACAACTGGTTCTTCAACAACCTCTTCAACCACCGGTTCCACAACAACCGGTTCTTCAACAACAACCTCTTCAACCACCGGTTCTTCAACCGGTTCTGGAATCTCCTCAACTTTTTGGACGCATGAGGTCACAAGCAAGGGAATAATCACCAGAATGGTCAATATTGTCAAACGTAGTTTTTTCATCTTTTACTCCTTCAGTAATCTAAAATGGTTTTACGGTTTAAATAAATTTGTATAAATATTCTTTAATCACCACCTCCCAATTCATCAAGCTGATCCAGAATTTTTAATGATAAAACCCAGCAACAAGGTATTCAAAATACCGGGTTTTTCTAAACAAATGACATGACCCGAGCCAGGAATAATTGCTAATTCACTATTAGGAATATGATTTGAAATAATTTTAGCATATTTGCGGCCTTTGATCAGGTCTTCATCGCCAGCAATGATCAGAGTCGGTGCTTTTATCCTCGAAAGTTGATCTGTGATATCAAGTTCGTAAAACGCGTGCATCAACCAGGTCAGGGCTCTCATGTCTAATTGCGCATATCGATCCGCAGAAGCTTCAAAAAAAGTCGGGTTATCCTTAATCCATTTCTCTGCAAAATTCAGATGGTAGGATGACTGTAATAGCAGATCGGGGTCTCCTCTTTCCGCTGCCAGCAACCACGGATAAGTTTGTGCCCTGAGCAGCGGGTGAATTTCGCTCACTCCACCGATGACAATCAAGGATTTAGTTTTCTCAGGATATGACAGCGCAAACACCATGCTGACTTCGGCGCCGTATGAAATTCCTGCAATGTGGGCGTTTTCGATCTCCAGTTTGTCCAATAATCCTGCCAGATCGTCTGCATGGGTTTGCATGGAATATGGACCCTCTGGATGGTCGGATTGCCACATTCCCCGGCAATCGTAAAGTAGAACCCGCAGATGCTGCTCTAACCGTGCTTTTTGATAAATCCAGCTGGCTGTGCCCATCATAATCCCGTTGGATAGCACCAGAACCGGAGCGTCTTCTGGGCCTGAAAGCTCATAATATAGTTCTATGTCGTTGACCTTAATTCGCGGCACAGTAGTTCCTCTCAATTAAACTGGCTTGAACGCCAGGTGAGTTTTTGGATTCTCATCTGTGTTATTTTTGGCAGATACCATGACCAGTTTTGTCCCAATGGATATGCTTTCAGGGTTGCGTAGATCCACGTCCAGAATCTGAGCAGAAATTTTCGGTCCTTCGTCCAGTTCAACAATGCCTACGCAGTAAGGATTCCTGCTATCAAAGCCATTATTAGCCATCATTGAAGATGGCACATAGACCACGGTAAAAGCTGCCAGGGAGCCTTTTCCAGAGTATTCAATGATCTCCGTCCGAGAGCCAAGGCATTTAGGGCAAATTTGTCGTTGAGGGATGGCCTTGGTACCACAATCCAAACAGTGAGACCCAATCAATGCCCCTGCCTCTAATGCTTCGAAGAAATCTTTACTGATCATCGAATAAGCTTCCATTTTATGCTCTCCGCTCGAAAATATTAACGACACAGGTTTGTCCGGTCCCACCGACATTGTGCGTTAACCCAATTTTCGGATTGCCTTTAACCTGTCTTTCACCCGCAATACCGTTTAACTGCTTCCATATTTCAACAACCTGACCGACACCTGTGGCACCAACAGGATGACCTTTGGCTTTCAATCCACCAGAGGTGTTCACCGGGCGGATACCGTCGCGGGTTGTCTTGCCCTCTATAGCAGCCTGCCAGCCCTTACCCCGGTCAAAGAAGCCCAGGTCTTCTGTGGCAATGATTTCAGCAATAGTAAAGCAATCGTGGACTTCGGCGATATCAATATCGCTCGGGCTAAGTTTCGCCATCTGGTAGGCTTGTCTGCCCGCTTCTAACGCTGCAGGGATACTAAAAAGGTTTTCTCTCTCTGGCAATGCGCCATCGCTGGCCTGACCACTTCCAATCATGTAAATTGGTGTGTCTGTAAACGAATTTGCAATCTCTTCTGAGACCAACAAGGCAACTGCCGCTCCATCAGATACGGGTGAACAGTCAAAAAGCGCCATTGGCCAGGCGATCATTGGATTACCTTTGGGGTCGCTCAAGAAATCGAATTCATCTTCCCACACTGGAACGGGTCGGCCTTTCTGAGCTGCGCGTTCTTTCTTGCTTTCCATGATTTCCCGGATGGTCTGTTTAAATTGCGCATATTCATTCAGCGCACCGTTATTATGGTTCTTAATGCTGACATGATAGAAAGCTTTAGGGTCGGCTTGAAATTCATGCATGTAAGCCGTTGCCATAGCAGCGTAAAAACCCGGGAATGTGAAACCAACTGAGACCTCAAATTGAGCATCGGCTGCAGTCCCTAAGGCTTCAGTAACGGCAGCAATTTCCAGGCTTGTCATCTTTTCCACGCCACCGACCAGGACAACATCGTATTGTCCTGAGGCTATTGCTAAAGCTGCTTGTCTGAGTGCCACCCCGCTTGATGCACACGCATCTTCTATGCGAAGTGTTGATATCGGAGAAAGACCGACCCAACTTGCCAGGATCGGTGCAAGATGGGCTTGTTTCTCAAATTGATCGCTGCTGAAATTTCCCAGGTAAAAGGCCTCGATCTGATGGGGATCAAAGCCTTTCATTGAACCCATCAAATCCAGGAATGCTTCAACAAAAAGATCGCGTGAATTCTTTTCTGGAAAGGCGCCAAATTTGCTGAGGCCAACGCCAGCAACCGCGACTCCCCTTTTTAATTTTTTCTCTGGCATCAATATCACTGTTTCCTTTTTTATTCTTTGATGTAAATACGAGCCTCTGAGAGATCAACAGGCCGTGCTCCACCGGGACTGGAAGCTAAAACCATCTTTAGTTGATTCTTTTCCACAATGAAAAGCCCTTTAAATTCACCGATAAACCCTAAGGTATGCTCGGTTTGTTGCATGGTAATGTTTTCACCATCGATTTCAAAGGTGCCGCTGGATATTATTCCCATTGGCTCATATTCGGCAGTAAAAGATCCGTCGTTTTGAAATTCAAACCACAAACCAGGAAGGGATTGACCTTCTGCCTGAACCCATTTTCCGAGTATTTCTGACATTGAATAAACCTCCTCTAATTAGATAAATGTTTTAGGAACGATACCCAGGCGATGCGCTTCGTCTCGGATCCAAGCTCTGAAGTTGGGATGGGCGATGGCGATTAAAGCTTCCAATCTCCCTTTAACAGACAGTCCTCTTAACTCTGCCACACCAAATTCCGTGATGATCGTATCCACGTCCTGGCTGGGGACGGTCACGCCTGCTCCGGGCGCCAGTGTTGGGACAATTGTTGAAATACTGCCATTTTTCGCCGTTGAGCGCAGAGCAATGATGCCGCGCCCACCCGGAGACATCTGTGCACCACGATGCGTGTCCAACTGACCACCCGTCCCACTAAATTGGCGGGTTCCGATGCTTTGTGAACACACCTGACCGAGAATGTCTACCTGTAATGCTGTATTGACACTGATCATTTTGTAATTCTTGGCCACTATATAAGGGTCGTTGGTATAACGACCTCGATACAATTCCACATCTTGGTTACGATTAATGAACTTGTATAATTTACTGGTACCTAAAGCAAATGCGCCGATCGATTTCCCAGGGTGAAGTGTCTTCTTTCGATTGGTAACCACACCGGCTTCCATCAGATCAACCATGCCATCTACAAGCATCTCGGTATGAATACCCAAATCCTTGCGTTCCATAATGTCTGCAGTGATAGCATTGGGAATTCCACCAATGCCCAGTTGGATCGTGGATCCATCCTCAATAAGATCCGCAATATAGCGCCCGATTTTTTGCTCAACCTCGGTGGGAGGTTCGGATGTCAATTCCACCAGAGGTACGTGGTTCTCAACCAGGTAATCCACTTCAGATACATGCACCAGGGTGTCACCATAAACCCACGGGAGGTTGGAATTCACCTCGATAACCTTTAAACTTGCTGCTTCAAATAAATCTTTCTGAACAACAATCCCTAACGACAGGGACATATAACCATCTTCGTTTGGGGGTGTTGCCGTTCCCCAAAAGATGTCCAGGTGGCCTTTGGTTGCAACCAGTTTATCTGCTGCGGCACGATGCAAGTTATTCGGTACGTAGGATACACGGCCCTCAGGATGGCATTGGCGATCAGAAGAACTATAAAACCAGTTTTCATTAAAAATTCGTCCAGCCATTTCCGGCTTTGTGAAAATATCATAGGAACGCATGGGTAAGCACGTCCAGCAACGAACATTTTCCAAATCTTTTGCGCGTTCAGCAAGAGCGGTAAATAATCCCGGTGGCTCAGATCCGGCGATTCCTATCCCAATGCTCTGATGAGATTTAACCATCGAAACAGCATCCGAAAGGGAAATATATTTATCTGAAAATTGTTTGGGTGGCATGATGAAGTTCCTATTTTCTATTTTTGCATACGAAAAGCAACAGCGGCCTGGTTATAGCCAACACCAGACCCAACAAAGACAACCAGGTCGCCCGCCTTGATCTTTCCCAATTTTCGTGCATCGTCAAATGCCATTGGCAAGCAAGCCGAGCCGGTATACCCCCATTTGTCCATGATCCAATGCGCTTTTTCAATGGGCAAACCAACCTCTTCCATCACCAATTCAATGGTGTTCAATCTGACCTGTGTGAAAATCACAAAATCGATTTCATCAATTGAAAAATTGCCGTTTTTCGCCACTTCTCGGATGCGCTTAGGCCAGCCCTCATTGTTCACTTCAGGTGGGAAAGCCGTCACCAGACGTACTTTAGTCTTGCCTGATTGAACATTTTCGACTGTTGCAGGTTCTGCTGTTCCACCAGCATAAATGCCCCAGTTTGGATAGTAGGAGCCATCTGCAAAAATTGTTGAGGAAACAAAACCCGGTTTGTCGCTGGGCGCTAAAACAGCAGCCCCTGCCCCATCACCATAAAAGAAGCTAATCACATCTGTCTTGTAATCAGCCAGGCGATGCATCAGATAAGCGCCAATGACGAGGATGTGTTTCATATGCGGATTGGTGCTGATTAATCCAGCTCCTAAGGCCAAACCGGTTGGGAAACTGGCGCAAGCACAACTGACATCAAAGGTGCCAGCTTTTTTGGCGCCAAGCTTTTCCTGAACGACAACAGAAGTCGCCGGGGTAATGTAATCGGGCGAATCCGTACCCAGAATGATCAGGTCCACTTCGTCAGGGGTAATTCCTGCGTCTTCCAGGGCAGCTTTCGCTGCCTCAACAGCTAAATCAGATGTTGCCATATCCTCATCTGCGTAAAAACGTGTCTTAATGTTAGAACTTTTTTCAAACTTGCCGACAACCGTCGCTAATGTCGGATTAACCTCTCCCATCCATTGAGCAAAAATCTCATTTGTAATTTCATTTTTGGGCAAGTACCTGCCGGTGCCAATGATATTTCCGTAGCGTTGCATTTGTTCCTCTCTTAATTACCGGGCTTGAAAACCCAATGATCTGTTATGAATTTATGTCCCGAGAACCATCCCACCATCGATGCTGATAGCAGCGCCATGAATGTAGGATGCCTCATCGCATGCCAGCCAAGCATACAGGTTCGCCACATCTTCAGGATGCCCCATTCGACCCAGCGGTGTTTTTGCAGCCAGGCCTTCCAGAATTTTTTCAGGCATCTTTTTGACCATCTCAGTGAGAATAAATCCGGGGCAAACCGCGTTGACGCGGATGTTGTAGCGCCCCAATTCGCGAGACCAGGTTTTTGTCATGCCAATTACGCCGAATTTTGTTGCTGCGTAATTGGTTTGTCCGAAATTGCCATACAAACCAACAATGGAAGAAGCATTTAAGATCACACCGCCACCCTGTTTGATCATTTGAGGAATGACTGCCTGGGTGCAATTAAACACGCCTTTAAGATTAACGTTGAGTACGAGGTCAAAATCTGTTTCTGACATCTGGCTGACCACTTCGCCATCTTTGTATTTCACAAACAGGCCGTCACGGGTGATGCCAGCATTGTTGACAAGAACGTCAACACGCCCATATGCTTCGATCACATCATCAACCCATGCCTGAACATCAGCCCGGTTTGTGACATTCACTTTATAAAATACAGCACCGTTGCTCAATTCATCGGCAACAGCCTGCCCGGCATCTGAATCCAGATCACAAATGACAACTCTGGCACCCTCAGCTAAGAATTTTTCAGCCGTAGCTTTTCCGATCCCTGCTGCACCGCCAGTGATTAAACACACTTTATCGATCAAACGCATAGGAACTCCTCTTCAGTTATAAATTAGACCATGGTTAATAAATGCACTTAACAGCCATTAACTTAGATTACTATACCAAAGCGGTATTACAAATTAGTTACGCGGGGGTAACAAATCAATTGGATTCGAGCGATATTACGGTTCTGAAACAAGCTTTCGGTAAAGCGCTTCAGTTTTTGGAGAAATCGAAGCGGTTAATTGTTCCTTTAGAATTTCAACACAACGATGATACACCTCATGCACCACAGAGACCTGCCCCAGTTGGTGAAAAATGAGCATTTGGGCGCGATATCCAGCCTCCCAATATGGATCATCATTCAGGATTTTATGGGTGATGTCTAATGCTCTCTGAAATTCACCCGTTTCAATATATACATTTAACAAACGGTCGGCTACCAGAACGAATTGCTGATGATAGTATTGCTCTTCATGCGTAAGCCATTCATTGACCGGATTACTTTCAAAATAACGCCCTTGATATAAATTGAATGCATTTTCATCGCCATGTAGAGTGCCCTGGCTAATTTCCTTCAGAAACAAGTCCGCATCAACAATAACTCGAGCTTCAGGATTCAAGCGAAAATATTCCTGTGATCGTTCGATAAAGAACGGGGCTTCTCCCCGAGGGCGATTCGGCTCTAAAGCCTGGTTGACAGCATTGAAGACCACCTTTAAATAACTGACGCTTTTTTCACCAGATGTTTCCGGCCAAAGCCACTCATAGATTTGGTCTTTATGGGCCCACTTCCCTCGTTGAACAACCAGTATTTGAAAGAATTGACGGGCTTTTTCACGCTTCCAATCTTTTATGTCAATTAAATGGTCCCCCCTCCAAACATTGAAGTTGCCAAAAGTTTGCACCCACAAGGTATAACCCGGATGATAGTTATGGCCTGAAATGCCTCTTTGATGCAGTATTAAATTGAGAAAATTTGTTTCCACGCCATTCGAATACGCAGCCAGGACCAAAGGATAAATTGCTTCGCGGTCTTTAAGACCAATAAGTGTTTCCCTGGTCAAAATAAATTCATAGCCATGCTCTATGATCAATGCAAGGCATTTTTCAAAATAACTGAATGCAGTATTTTGGTATCCCTGTTGCCATGCTTTGATTGCGAGCCACAATCGGGAAGTACACAATGTAAACGTATCTTTTACACGTAATGCTGAACTTTCTGCAGAGGCCAAATGGCGCTGAGCAGATTCATATTTGTTATCAATGATTGCGCCAGCTCCTAGCGATAGACGAATCAAGATACTGATCCATTCATCCCCCGCTTTTTCAGCAATGGTCAGGGATTCAATTGCCAGTTTTTCAGCCTTGCTGAACTGGCGCATATAACCCAAGGCTCGGCACATTCCCCAAAGCGGTTCGACATGAATGCGGGCTACATCAATTTGATCGATTGAATCCTGAAACAATTGCATCGCTTGCATAAAGTGTTGGGATGTAAAAGGAGATTGCTCTCGAATAAGAAGCGCGTGCCCCAGGCGCATAAAACCCACCGATTGGACGAATTTCGACCGCAATTGCCGACCAATTTCAATTCCTTGGTAGGCGTATTTCTCCGCCTGCTCAGATTCGCCAAGCATCGAATGATACAAAGACAACAATAACGTGCTTTCCCGGTGAAAACGCTGTGGTCGAGAGTGAGGCAATGAAGGATTATTAGCCTCGCGATCCATCAAGAGCTTGACACCTTCTTTCAGACGCCCTGTACGTAAAAACACACGGGCCTTGATGAAATCGGTTTCCAATTCTAAATCTGGCATTAATTCGGAAGCGTGTCGCAGCAATTTTTCAGCATTGTCGGGGTAGCCCAGATTCAATTGATTTTCTGCAATTAACACTAAAAGGTCAGCAACTTCATGCGGCATTTCCTTTGGATCGAGCAGTTTTAATGCGTCTTGAAGCAATTGATCGCCATTAATTGGGCGAATTGTATCTAAGAAAACCTGGCCTTGACCGCGCAAGGCTTGAGAAATTCCAAAGGAATATTGGCTTGTCCGGTAAAGACGTTCTGCCTGGTGGTAATATTCCAGGGCATCATCGAAACTGCCCGAGTATCGGTGGACTTCGCCTAGAAGGTAAATCAAATAAGGATAGTTCTTCCGCTCAGGTTCTGGTATCTCGTGAATCCAATAAGTGATCGATTCTTTGCGACCGTCCTGGATCAGCGGTTTCCCGATGCTTTCTAAGATTTGGTTGACCTGATAATAATCTCTGGCAGACAGTAAATGATAAAGCGCCTCTTCCCAGTATTCGTGGGCTCGAAAATAACTGGCAATCTTAAGATGCAAATCAATTAATTGTGATGGATCGGTGCGAAACTGATCCAGTAAGAATGATCTGAACATTTGATGATAACGGAAAACACCGGGACGCAGCTCTTCAATAAACAAGCCGGAATTGTTAAGATGGTCAAGCAAAACATTGCTGTGTTCGATGGTCAATAAGAAATCGCAGGTGGCACTTTCGAGCTTCGATAAAATTGAAGTTTTTATCAGAAAATCCCGAATGCGGGATTCCAAGCCTTCCAGAACTTCTTCTGCTAAATAATCAAATAGGGTTGATTTAGATTGACGTTCATCATCTAATACCTGCTGAATGGTCATATCCGGGTTATTTTGCAATGTTTGCCAGATCATCTGTAACCCAATCGCCCATCCTTCTGTCTTATTGAGCACTTGATCAATAGCTGGTTCAGACAGTGTGATGCCATACTGCTGGTCAAACAATCGAGCAATTTCCTCGCCTGTGAACGCTAAATCGTCTCTGGTGATGATTAATACTTCATCCTTGACCCGCCATTTGTTGAATGAGGGGAAACTCAACGCATGTCGGGTGGATATGATCACATGCAATTTGGAAGGAAGATGCTCAATAATCCAATCTAAAAAACCCAATACATCAGGTACATCGCTGACCAGATGAAAATCATCCAGGACGAGATAAGCATCCTGTGTGATATGGGTGGTAACAGCGTTGACAAAAGCGATTAAAGCTTCAGTGGAGGTTGCCTCCGGGGCATCAATTATCTTCAGTGTCTCATCGCCTATGGGGTATTCATGTTGATTAAACGCTGTAAACAATTTTGCTAAGAACAGCTTCGGGTCCCTTTCTGTGCCAGAAATCGTAAACCAGTATATCGGGCACTCCTGATTGTTAATAAAGGAGAGAATCGATGTGCTTTTCCCATAGCCTGTCCCAGCTTCGAGAATGGTCAGGGGATAATTGCTTGAATACTCTAGCTTTTGAGTAACCCGGTTTCGTTCCAGGACATGAGAGCGCTGTGCTGGCGGATTGAGGTGGCTAAGAATAATCAGGTTACGGATTGACATGAGATTCTTTTCGTTGCTTTACCAGTATGCAGTCACCTTTTGAAATTATATCAAAGAAGCAAATTGAACGTCCACCTTCAGCGAAGAATAATCATTGTTTGATGCGCGCAGCCAGGTGTGAATACCGTTGTGAAACACGATTGTTGTCTATAGCTATGCGAAGTGCCTTGTAATTTCCGACAAGGACGCACTGCTTTGATGCTCGGGTGATCGCTGTGTACAGCAAATTGCGCTGTAACATGACATAATGCTGGGTCAGCACAGGCATAACAATAGCTGGAAATTCTGATCCTTGGGATTTATGGACAGAGATTGCATAAGCGAGCACAATCTCGTCTAATTCTCCAAAATCATAGACTACCTGGCGTAATCCATCTACAACAAGAGTCAGGTTTTGTTCGATGGGATCAATGTGCTCAATGTAGCCAATATCACCATTGAATACATCTTTGTCATAATTATTCCGAATCTGCATGACCTTATCCCCGACACGAAAGAGAGTTCCTAAATATTTATGTTCGGTTTTTTTTGGATGCGCCGGGTTGAGGCTGTCTTGTAAGGACAGGTTCAGTGCGTCAACGCCTGCATCGCCGCGATACAACGGCGATAAAACCTGGATATCCCTCACAGGGTCGAGGGCAAACTTATCCGGCATGCGCACGGTAACCAGGTCAAGGATCCACTTTGCAGCGGCTGCTGCATCCTCAGCTGGAAAGAGAAAGAAATCGCCATCCTGCGTTTTTGAGAAATTGGGCATTTGACCCCGATTCACCCTGTGAGCGCTGGCAACAATTTGGGAATCGTGCGATTGCCGAAAAATGGTCATCAACCGCGAGACCGGTACAGCACCACTGGTGATGATATCTCGCAGCACATCCCCAGCTCCAACCGATGGCAGTTGATCAACATCGCCAACAAATAGTACCTGGGTCCCGGGTTGAAGCGCTTGCAGAAGATGATAGGTTAATACCAGATCGAGCATGGAAGCTTCATCGACTATTAAAAATTTAATTTTTAACGGATTATTTTCATTATGTTGATATCCCCCTACGGGTGAAAACCTCAGTAGTCGGTGAATCGTACTGGCTGCACGTCCGGTAGCTTCCGATAGCCGCTTTGCTGCTCTTCCTGTTGGAGAAGCCAACGCGTAGACGACATTATTGCTCTCAAGGACCTCAATTAAAGTTTTTAAACAGGTGGTTTTTCCTGTACCTGGTCCACCTGTTAAAACACTGACTGGATGGCTCATCGCGGTCTTTAGCGCTGTTTTTTGCTCATCAGACAAACCTTTTGATTCAAATCCCAGCGATGCTTGCCAGGTTTTTACCGGATACGCCAATAAGCTTTGCAGACAAGAAGCAACTCCTTTTTCACTGTAATAAAAGGGCATTAGGTAAACCATAGGTTCCCCGTAGCCAGGTGTATTTTCAGTAATCTGCGATGCAGTTTTGTCAGTGTCAGTGGTAGGCAGGCTGAAAATCTCTTTGCGAATGCGATCGGTGGCTGCTAATTGTGCAATGCTGTTCAGGATAAGATTTGCATCAACGTTTAATAGCGCTTGTGCGCGTTCAGAAAGTTGATTTTGAGGGGTAAAAACATGGCCCTCATTGATCATCTCCTTGATCAAATAAATAATTCCAGTTTCTACCCGCGCAGGATGGTCTGCTGGCAATCCCAGGTTTTGAGCAATCTGATCAGCTGTTTTAAAACCAACCCCGTAAATATCTTGCTCAAGCTGGTACGGGTTTTCTCTGACAACATTCAATGCGTTATCGCCGTAGGTTTTGTAGATTTTCACAGCGAGATTGGTGCTTACCTGGTGTTCGTGAAGGAAAAGCATAATCTCTTTGACCGATTTTTGCTCTTCCCAAGCTTCGACAATTTTCCGGGTACGCTCTACTCCAATACCTGGCACTTCACTCAAACGACCGGGGTCAGATTCAATGATCTCGAGGGCTTCCCTCTTAAAATTGCTGACAATGCGTTTTGCCAGTTGTGGCCCGATACCCTTTATTAATCCAGATCCCAGGTAACGTTCAATGCCAACTTCTGTAATCGGCAGTAATTTTTCGCATTTAGTGCCCTTAAATTGCAAGCCGTGTTTCGGATGGGTCGTGTAATCGCCTTCAACCCGAATATGTTCTCCTGGGGATAATTCAGGGAAATTCCCGATTACAGTCAGCAGCCCATCAAGGTTTATACCGACAATGCGTTCTTTCTGTGCGCTGTCTGGGCGCATCTTCAGGACTGTGTATCCATTATCCGGATTGAAGTATGTAACTCGCTCTACAGACCCAGAAATAGTGATCATAACCAAAGTATACCGGAGAAGTCTTGTCAACCATACAATGACTTGGGATATGTCCAGGCTCAGAATAATTTCAGCAAATCCTCCCCTGTTCGTTGAGGTTTGAAAAAAGTCAGATTCTCAAATCCGCCTGCGATCTAAGTTTTTCATAAACAATCCCTTTTTGATTGAAGTTTTGAACGGCTTTGAGCACTAACATTGGCTAATTTCCCATTCTTTTTACCCGATATTCGAAATCTGACATTAGATAATAATTATTAGGACAGATCAGGTACAATTGTCATGAGAAAAGTCGTCGCGTACCGGAGCCATGCCGCTTTCCGTGAATACGCACAGCAGACATAAAAAAATATTTTTGTTAATTCGTTATGAATTAAAAATCTAGACATTCGAGCCAAATCACTGACGAATACTTGTCGACTATTCCACATAGATGACGACCTCAGGAACCCAATGACCACAAAGTTGCCTGGTAAAATTCAGTCATGCGAATTGGTCATACATGATGTATACCTGGCTTAATGCTCACCAAAAGAATTATTTAAAGGAAATCCAAAAGAATTGTCACGATATATACTCATCTTCTGCTTTGCAAACTCATCAAGAAACGATACTCCGTAGCAGAGTTTTTCAGAAGCATTATGGATTTGAACCTCAAATGCGCGTTGACAGTTACTTATTAATATTTGACCGCCCGTTTATGGCTGGTCGAATGCAAGAAAAACATAAAGGAATCCCCCTGTTTCACAGGTCATTTTATTTTAAATCTAGTTGAAAGGTTAATTATGAGCACAGAAAATCAAAACAAATCCATCGTTGAAGAAAAAGAGCAACCCACAAAGCCTACAATCGTTGAAGAAACTTCATCGGTCACCCAGCATAAGATTGAAATTAACGGCGTTCAATTGGAGTATACCGTAACAACAGGCACGATCGTACTCAAAGAGGAAGATGTCGAGGTGGGTGAAAAACAAAAAGCCAGTATTTTTTACGTAGCCTACACGAAAGACAACGAAACTTCCGAAAGACCGGTGACCTTCTCATTCAATGGTGGACCCGGTTCATCGTCTGTGTGGCTACATCTGGGATTGTTGGGGCCAAAACGGGTCCTGATGGATGACGAGGGCAATCCTATCGGACCTCCCTATCGCCTTGTGGAGAATGAATATTCGCTTCTCGAGCTAACTGATTTGGTGTTTATCGACCCGGTCAGTACCGGATACAGTCGTACTGTTCCTAAAGAAAAACCCGAACAGTTTCACGATGTCAAAAAAGACATTCAATCAGTCAGCGAATTCATCCGCATCTGGACAACTCGCAATAAACGCTGGATATCACCGAAATTCATTATTGGAGAAAGCTATGGCACAACTCGTGCGGCTGGCCTGGCAGGCTATCTCCAACAACGTTACGGAATGTATTTAAATGGGATCATGTTTGTTTCGTCGATTTTGAATTTCATGACGGCAAGCTTTGACGAAGGCAACGACCTGCCCTACATTCTGTTCCTTCCCACATACACTGCATCGGCTTGGTTCCACCATAAACTCCCTGATGATTTGCAGACTGACCTTGAAACTGCAGTCAACGAAGCCCGAGAATATGCCCTGGGTGACTACACAGTGGCGCTCATGAAGGGGAATCGCCTCAACGTAGATGAACGTAAAGCAGTCACTGCCAAGCTTGCTCGTTTGACCGGTTTAGATGAATCATATATTGAGGGATCAAATTATCGCATCAATATTCATCGTTTTTGCAAAGAACTTCTTCGCGATGAAGGCTACACAATCGGCCGTTTTGACAGTCGATTTAAAGGTTTTGATAAAGATCGGGTCGGAGAAAGAAATGAGCTCGATCCGAGTTATGCGATCATCCTTGGCCCATACACTGCAACGATGTATGACTATTTACGACGAGACCTGGAATACGAGACCGATCTTCCTTATGAGATTCTGAAGTCGCTCTATCAGAGCTGGAAATACGAGGATTACCAGAACCACTATGTGAATACAGCCCAGGACCTCAGACTCGGGTTTTTGCTCCATCCAGGACTTAAAGTAATTGTATGCAATGGCTATTATGATCTTGCTACCCCATTTTTAGCTGCAGAATACACCTTTGATCACATTCCCCTGCCAGAGAAGCTCTCCGCTGACATCAAAATGACCTACTATGAGGCAGGCCACATGATGTATCTTCATAAAGAATCGCTAGATAAGTTATCAAAAGATTTGAAAGACTTCATTCGCAATTCAATTGAAATAAGTGCCTGAACGAACATTCAGGCACTTATTAAAGAGAGCTTAAATGTGAATTCTATGAGTTTCTATCGAAAAAACCCTACTACAGTATGGTTTGGTAACTCTCCATGCATGTTAAACTGTGATAAGCAGGCGAATATCTGAACCATCTTCAATGATTCAGTTCTGACCCCGGTCGATCGAGAAACGCGCTCTTTTATTAGTGAAACGACAGGATTTGCTCAAAAAAACAAGCTGCTCTGAAAACCGACTTTCCTTCGGGATTGCTTTGCCAATTGGGTCGAACCATGACTGAGCAACAAATTAAAGACATTTTTGTCACTGATATCTTTGCTGAACAAGCGATATTTGACCCTGTTTGTCATGCCAAAACGCTTCTGTTGTCTGGCAATTATCAATCTTGTCTTGATTTCATTCAACAGCGAGCAAGCGACCTGCTTGAAACTTCACCCCAGCTGATCATTTATCACGCTGCAGCCTTGCTATTTTGTGAAGAGGCTCCAGAAAATATCAGCGCCGTATTGAACAGGGTGGAAAAACTGGATCATACACAAAGTCATACAGGTGAAATTGCAGCATTACGCGCAATCATTTCCAGTTATTATAAAGATCCAGAGGAGGGTATCAAGCAATCAAAATTGGCACTTAAGCTGATCAAACCAGGCAATACCTACTTTCAGCATATTGTTGAGCGTAACCTAGGAATGGCTTACACCATTAAAAACGACCTGGGAAATGCAACAATCTGGTTCGAAAAACTCTTGATGTCAGGTTATCAGCTTGAAGATTGGGGCAGCGTATTAGCAGCTTATAACTACCTCACCTATATCCGCAAAGTCCAGGGGCGCTTATCCGAAGCTGAGACCATCTATCAAAAAAGCCTCACTTTTATCAACGACCATGATGTCAAACAAAATCCCCACACCATAAAACTATTGTCGGGGTACGGACACCTTTTATTGTTCTGGCATCGTCTTGACGAAGCAAAATCTTATTTGCAAAAAGCGATACAGCTTGCTGATCATTCAGAAATACTGTATGCATTTACAGCACACCAACATCTATGCGAAGCGTATATTAGAGAGGGTAATTTATCTACTGCTCACACGCTGCTGGACGATTTATTTCAGTTGATCCAGACGAAAAGCGATTTTTATGAAAAGGTTCACCTTCAGCAGGCGAATAGATTAAAAGCGCGTTTGTCAATTGAGGAAGGTCTTCTTGACCATGCGTCTGATTGGCTTATTATAAGTGGCTTTGATGGTGTTCTGCCTGATGATCTTTACGAACGCTATGGGTATGAACTCGGACTTACACTGCCCATTGCAGCACGAATTTATATTCTTAACGGCAAACCAGAGCGAGCGATCAAGATATTACGAGCAGTTATCCCAAAATTCATGCATCAGAACGCGAATTCCTATCTTATTCGATCTTTGACCGCCCTGGCTGTTGCCTATGAACAAACCGGAAAGGAAGATTTGGCGGTTTGTGCTTTTTCTAAAGCCGTTGCCTTGGCCTGGCCAGAAAACAACCTGGGTGATTTTCTTCTCATGGGCCAATCTCTTCTGCCGCTGATAAACCTCTGTGATAATATAAATGACCATCAAGGTTTCTTAACAAGCATACGTAATATCCTGCATACTAATCTCCAAAATCAAGCAAAATCTGTCACTAAGCCCATTTCTAGCAACCTTTTAAGTCAGAGGGAATCAGACGTAATGCAACTGATTGCACAAGGATTAACGAATAAACAAATTGGTGAAGTACTCTTTCTTTCCTGTAACACTATCAAAAGCCACAGAAGCAATATTTATCGTAAATTGCAGGCTGAAAATCGAATTCATGCGATATCACAGGCAAAAGATATGGGCGTTTTGACAGGAGTGACCTGATTGAATTATTAATAATGCGTTAATTAGTATTTGGCTTCATTTCGATCTCCTTTCTTATGAACTCCGGCAATTTGCTGGAGTTCATAATTTTTACACATATCTTTTCAAATCTTATCCATTGACAACCGGGATTGTTGTCTGTTATATTAATGTTAACGATCACGGTATCGTTACCGATATCGTTAACAATAACCATCAATATTGCGGAGAGTACTCGATGCGTCAAAAAAAACGGATCACCATTGCTGATGTGGCACTGAAGGCTGGCGTGTCCAAACAAACTGTGTCTCGTGTTATTAATCAAAAACCCGATGTCGCCCCCCACACCCGCAAACAGGTTAAAGATGTGATCAAAGCGATGGGGTATACACCCGATCCAATCGCCCGCTCTATGAAAGGAAAAACCCAAACTTTAGGATGCATCACGCCAAATTTTACTGACTTTAATTTTTCATCCATTATTCAAGCGGCTCAGCACACTGCTCAGGATTATGGGTTTTCTATTTTATTCGCCAGCGCTGAAACTGACATTCAATTTCTTCCAGTACTGGATGAAATGATTAACCGCCGTGTAGATGGTTTGTTAATCATCAATCCGCGTGATGATCACCGGTATCATCATTTGCTCCCGATCATCGAGCAGGGAATGCCAATTATTTATCTAAAAAATGCGCCCGTTTTTGAGCAGGTACCGGCGATTTGCTTGGATGATGAACAGGGTGGTTTCATTGCAGCGCAATACCTGCTATCCTTGGGCCATGCCTCTATTGTAATTATTCTTGGGCCGGAAAATGAAGCCTGCACTCGTGATCGTTTAACGGGTTTTCAAAAAGCGCTCCGAGATGAAAATCTTGTGGTCGATCAGAAGTTAGTCATCAACGGAGATTGGACAGCTGAATCTGGTAAAGCTGCAATCAACAAGCTGTTAAGCTATGGTGTACCCTTTTCAGCCATCTTTGCCCAGAATGATTGGATGGCAATCGGAGCGCTTCAAGCCCTGAGAGAAGCTGGGTTGAGCGTCCCTCAGGACGTATCTGTGATTGGTTTTGATGGTTTGCCAATTACAGCGTATATCGAGCCTCCATTGACTACGATTCAACAGCCAATTGAGCAATTTGGCCAGTTAGCCGTGAAAATGCTTATTGAAGCGATCCAAAAACAAGATATCCACCCAGAAGTGATCCGATTAACCCCTTCCCTTTTAATCAGGAAAACCTGTGCTCCAATTTAATCAGTACCAGAAATCAACCACTTTGAAAAAAAAGGTTAGCAACAATGGACCAGGCCCGCATAAACACAATTCACGCAGTTTACAAGAAGCACTTCAAAGATGAACCTGCTTCATTCGTCATTGCTCCCGGCAGGATTAATCTGATCGGTGAGCATACGGATTATTCAGAAGGCTTTGTGCTGCCAGTAGCCATAGATCGCGATGTCGCCATCCTTTTCTCACCCAGGCAGGATGATTTTATTAGAGTCTATTCAGTCGATTTTGATGAATTCCATCAAATGCGATTGTTTGATCTTGAAAAACAAAAATCTTCCTGGATTGATTATCTTCAAGGGATAATCTGGGCGCTATCCGATGAAGGGTATCCATTGAAGGGTTGGCAAGGCGTGATTTCGGGAAATATCCCCATTGGCGCCGGGTTGTCCTCGTCTGCCGCGCTTGAAATTGCTATTGTAAAAACTTTCATCCTTGCATCCAATATTTCCATTGATCCGACCCATTTGGCACTAATCGCTCTAAAGGCTGAACGCGATTGGATTGGTTTGAATGTTGGAATTATGGACCAGCTGATCTCAGCAGATGCAAAAGTAAACCACGCCATGCTGCTGGACTGTAAAACACTGGATTATAAATTTATACCCATCCCTGAAAATGTGAGTTTTATTGTCATGGATACCCTCACCCGCAGAGAACTGACACAATCCGCATATAACATCAGGCATAAGGAAATCCAAGAAGTCACACGCTTGTTGAATGTTAATAGCTTGCGCGAAACCAACCAATCTGATTTAGATGCAAGGCAAACAATCATCCCAGAAATCCTGTATAAGCGCACCAAACACGTCATTAGCGAAAATTCTCGTGTTTTGCAATTCGTTCATGCAATGCAAAACCATGATCTGCGATCAATGGGTGAACTCATTAATGAAAGTCATGCCAGTTTGAGAGATGATTACGAGGTGTCCAGTGACGCTTTGAACCTGATCGTTGATTTGGCAAAAAATCAATCCGCTTGTTTCGGTGCACGTTTAATGGGCGCAGGATTTGGCGGATGCGCATTAGCGCTTGTAAGCCAGGGAGAAGAATCGGGCTTCATCCATGAAGTCAAATCTGCTTACCAGGATAAGGCGGGAATTGCTCCCAGCTTATTCATCGTAAAAAGCGCTAATGGCGTGCACACACAGGAACTCAATAAAAAATGATTGGGTTATCTCAACGATAATATTTAACACAAGCAGCTCCACGCGAATGGAAAAATTATTGAAATAATTTTATTCTACTTGCCGTTTGTAATATTTAAAAACGGCGTAATGCTTCATCGATCCCATATTTAAACAAGTCTGAAAAGGCAGCCGGGTCAATCAGATAGATGATCGCAAAAGATGTCACAAAAATAATAACGGCCAACCATTTGGTATACACCCCCCTCGTTCTGGTAAACAGGATAACCGAAATTATTGCGATTACTGCCGTAGCACCAATGCGCAAATCACCTAAAGGTACCCAGTAACCGCCGATGTACTGTTGTTCAGAACCAAGGAATTCACCAATATTAATTTGAATATCAAATAGAAAAAGGAACATCAACGCGACCAAAACCGTCAGCAGCACGATGGATGCTGTTTTGGTGGATTTACCTTCTGTTCGATATGCTTCATAAATTGCGGTTGGCAGTAAAAGAATGATTGGGATAATACCTTGTTTAAAAACAAAGCCAAAGATAATGCCAATGATGGCAATCACCATGAATAAAGTGCATAAATGTGGTGCATATTTGGTAGGTTTGGCCATTTGAGTCCTCCTTTGTTAGATTTCTATGTTTCTTCTATGTCCACTGAAGACGGTCATTATAACACCTATTCTTCTATTTTACAAGGATTTACTATCAATATAATAAAAAAGATTCAGTGACCATCTTTTTCTTTCGGATTTCTCTCACGTAATTGTTGAATATTGTTTATAATTAAAAGACAATTCAACAAATCAGGAAGGTTAAGCATGCCAAAAAAGAACACAATCTATCAAACACCGATGGAGCCATGGCCCGCATTAGCCAGATATGGCCAACGGATTGAAATCGAAAAACCTGTGCTGCGCCTGTTCTTTTTTGATACAGGCAAGGTTAACAAACCGGTTCTAATGATGATTCATGGGCTGGGGGATGAAGCAGATACCTGGCGGCATGTTTATACGCCGCTAATAGAAAATTTTCGCGTCATTGCACTTGATTTGCCCGGTTTTGGACGCTCAGAAAAGCTGGATGTGGATTACACACCTGATTATTTGCTTAGCGCAATCGTTGGGTTGATGGACCAGCTTGCTATCCCTGATGCAACCCTGATGGGGAGTTCATTAGGCGGAATTTTAGCTCATCAGATCGCAATCAATCATCCCGAACGTATCAATGGATTGGTTCTCATTGGTGGTTCAATATTCCAGCCACAGGCGATGCAAGACTGGAGCCTGCGCTTGATGGGTCTACCAGTGGTGGGCAAATGGCTCTATACCAGGCTGCGAAATGACCCGGATGCGGCTTATGCTTCATTAAATAATGTCTATCATCAAATTGAGGATCTCCCACAAGCAGATCGATCTTTTTTATATCATCGAGTCAATCAACGCGTATGGGATGATGGTCAGCGCAGGGCTTACTTATCCACATTAAGCAACCTTGCACCCTGGATCAAACATTTACAAGCAGATTTACCTGCGAAATTGAAAACCCTTCAACTTTCCACGCTGGTAATGCGCGGAGAATTTGACCTGCTTTTCTCAGAAGCCAATTCAGACGCGATCGTCAATATCCAGCCAAATACCAGGAAAGTCACAATTCAAGGCGCTGGGCACCTGCCCCACCAGGAAGCTCCACATGCTTTTCTGTCAATTATTCAAAATTGGTTTTCTGAAATTTATTAACGTACGTCGTTAATTACAAAAAGAGCAGCGGTAGGGCTGCTCTTCTTCTGGATCGTATTCTGACAGAGAATTACGACTGTTTGTTGAGGTAACGCTGGAAGCCCACCTGTTCAATTTGGTCCAATTGTTCTTCGATCCAATCGATGTGATCTTCTTCATCTGTAAGGATTGACTCCAGCAGGACCTTTGTGCCATTATCGCCATGTTCAATGGTTTTGGCAATTGCTTTGTTGTACGCATTGATTGCATCTAATTCAGCCGTATGGTCGTTCTCGAGTTGTTTCAAAACCTCTTCACCAATGTGAATATCGTTCAATTTTGAGACAACCGGCATGCCGCCGAGAAATAGAATCCGCCCGATCAATTTTTCAGCGTGAACCATTTCTGTAATGGCGCGCTTCTCAATGACATCATGCAGCTTCTCATAACCCCAATCTTCGCACATCTCTCCATGAAGAATGTATTGGTTAATGGCTGTAAGTTCATCAGCGAGCAGTTCATTCAAAGTTTTGATAATTTCCGGATGACCTTTCATGTGTGCTGTTCCTCCAAATTCATAGTGTGTATTTTGCGTTAATAATTGTACTTGATATCTGATAGAATTACAAAAGAATTATTATCGGCATGATTAATAATTATTTTAACTCAATCAAAGGTTAAGGCTTCCTGTAAAATGGCTTGAATAGCTCCTAAGTTGGGGAGCAATACGCTGGCGCCTGCTGGGGTGGTCCAACTTGTAATTTCGTTGGGCCCGATAATGAACCTTCTGACATCTTCATTGCTATTGATGTTTCCAGCAAACTTAACCATGGGTAAGATTTTGTCTGGATTGATATTGCTATCAACCTGGGTATTAAATATAACCAGTAATAGTGGCATCTTTAACAACCCTTCAGGACTGATCGATTTATTAAAAATCGCTTTGACCACTTCCTGATTCCGTCGCATCCGGTCAAAATCGCTGGAATTGTAGCGTGCCCTGACATACCACAAAGCCCAATCTCGGTCCATATTGATCGTTCCAGGATGGACTTCACACCACTTGTTCAGATTGAGATAGGTTTCGCAGGCATCGCCGGTGTACTGGTCGGTAGTGACCTCAATCCCGCCCAGAACATCGATCACTTCCATAAAACCTTCCATATCAATCATTGCATAGTGGGTTGGGTAAACGCCAAAATTCGTTTGCAAAGTGTCGGCTAACAACTGAAAGCCGCCCATCTGCATGACCGTATTGATGCGTTGTTCACCATAACCTGGAATCGATACCCAAAGGTCCCGAGGAAAAGAAACCATACTTGCCTTTCCGGTGCCCCCATCTATGGCAACCAGGATAATCGTATCTGTCCGAAGTCCAGCTTCTGGTCGATAATCTGATCCTAAAATCATATACAACTGAACACCCGAAAATGGCTCTAAATCGGTCACTCCCGGATTTGCATCGGGTTTGGGCGCCAATAAAGACCCTTCATTGTTTCCGTCCAGCAGTTGAAATATCGGCAGCATGGAACGAAATTGGGTCGCCCCCAGATAAATCATCAAGCTTGATATTAGGCACACCACGGTCAGAAAGATCAGTAACAATGCCTGTCCATACAGGCGCTTATTGTTGGATTTCATGATAAAGTCATCTCCAGATTGATCATATTTGGGGAACCATTATAAAGCAACCTGTATTTATACCTTAAAGCAATAATTAAGTCAGCAAAACAAGAAGATCGTTTTCCTAATATTAGAATTTTCTTTAAGAATTCTGTAACCATTTATACTTTATGATAAACACAAAATATTTCAACTGATCAGCCAATCAGTAAGAGCATCAGATCGTTGACGTTAGTTCCCGTTGCACCGGTTTTGATCAATCCCCCCAGGGATTCATGGTAATGATATGAATCATTGTTATTGATGTAGTCATTGATATCCAACCCAAATACATCCATGCCCTCACGGAAAACAGCCCCATCGATGGCTGCCCCGGCAGCATCGGTTGGACCGTCTTCACCGTCGCTCGCGAATGAGATAAACAAAACGCCATGTTTTTCTGCCAACCTTGGCACCAATTTTAATGCCAAATCCATATTTCTTCCGCCCAAACCGTCTCCTGTAACATTGACTGTAGGTTCACCACCGAAAATAATACAGGCTGGCCTTGAAACAGGTTGATCATAAGTCAACGCGGTGTAAGCAATTCCAGCAATAAAACCTGCCACGTGTTCTGTTAAACCTGTCAAAGCCGAAGTTATGATAGATGCATGATAACCTAAAGCCTTTGCCTGTATCAGCGCAGCCTCCGCTGCGTGAAAATTTGTTCCAACAATAAGATTCAAGTTTTTCTTCGTGGGTATTTGTCCTGGTTTGAGGGTTTCTGGGGCAAGCCCATCTCTACCCTTTTCCAGATGAGACAGAATCGCTAGAGGTACTTGATCAAGAACGGCATAGCGATCAAGAACATCGATTGCATCCTGATAGGTGGTCGGATCGGAGACTGTTGGTCCTGAAGCGATGACATCCAACCGGTCACCAATTACATCGGATAGAATTAATGTTGCCACACTTGCAGGTTGAAGGCTTACAGCAAGCCCTCCCCCTTTCATCTGGTCCAGATGCTTTCTGAGCGTGTTAATTTCTTCAATATCAGCGCCGCTTTTCAATAGAATTTGCGTCAATGCTTGCAGATCATCAAGAGTCACACCACGGACAGGGTTGGTGAAAAGCGCAGATCCACCCCCTGAGATCACTACGATTACCAGGTCTTCCTGCGTCATTTCTGGTAGATTATCCAGCAATAATTGTGTTGAATTAATCGAATCACTCGATGGAAGCGGATGCCCACCCAAATATACACTCAATTTGTTCCCTAAACCATTTTCAGTCAAGAATTTTGGATCCTTTGTAATGACCGTGGACTGAAAAAGAATAGAACCCAGTTTATCGATCACTGCACTTGCCATTGGCACAGCAGCTTTCCCAAAACCGATTAAAAATACTCGTTTAAATTGATTGAGGTCAAAAATATTTTGATCGATGAAAATCTTCCGGTTATACAAATGTACTCGTTCAAAGGTGCAGGTGTATGGGTCAACCGCATGAATTGCAGCGGAGAGTATCTCACATGCGTCAGATCCAAGCTTGCCGTTGCGCGAAATCACCTTGTTCATCAAGCTTATTTTGTTAAGAAATCCATTTTCTTGGGACATTACGATAAACCTCAACAATTATTTGGATAATTGTCATAGACAATTTAATTAACACAATTATAAGGTACAATAGCCGTTGGTATTGCATCAGTATCATCGAAGCAATCACCCAACCTGAACTTTGAAAATTATCTCTCTAGGAGGAACTCGTGGATGATGTATTGACAGGTCTTTTAAGGCCAAAGGGAATCGCCATTGTAGGCGCTTCAGCTACACCGGGGAAAATTGGGCACACTGTGGTGAAAAACCTGATCGACGGTGGGTATAAAGACGGAATCTACCCAATCAACCCCACAGCAGACGAAATTCTTGGATACAAGGTATATAAATCTGTTCTGGACGTTCCGGATCCAATCGATGCAGCCGTGCTCACTATTCCAGCGAAATTTGTGATGGATACGGTAAAAGAATGCGGGGAAAAAGGCATCAAAGGGCTTATTGTCATCACTTCTGGCTTCAGCGAAGTCGGGGAAGTTGAGCTCGAAAAAGAATTGGTCCGCCTGGCCAATTCCTACGGAATGCGGGTCCTTGGACCGAATATCGTCGGTACGCTATCCAATTCGGATAAATTGAATGCATCGTTTGCGCCGTTTCTGCCGTTAGAGGGAACATCATCACTGGTATCCCAGAGTGGTGCTCTTTTGATTGCCATTGACGCGATCACCTATACCCGTAGGATTGGATTTGATAAATTAATCTCCATTGGGAACATGTCCGATGTGAATATCGCCGACACAGTCGGCTGGCTTAATGAAGATGAGAGCACTAAGTGCATCACATTGTATATTGAAGGTTTAAAAGATGGGCGACGATTTATCAATGAATGTGCTAAAGCGAAAAAACCGATTGTGGTGCTTAAAGCAGGTGTTTCTGAACACGGCGCAGTAGCAGCGGCTTCACACACCGGCTCATTAGCTGGCGCGCGACATATTTATGGGGCAGCCTTTGAACAAGCCGGAGCCATTCAGGCAACGGACCTGAGTGACCTGTTTAACAGCACTTTAGCATTGTCTCTGCAACCTCCCATGCGAGGAGAAAATTTACTGATCATCACCAATGGTGGTGGAGTTGGCGTTTTAGCTACCGATTCAGCCGAAGCAGCCGGTATTCCCTTGAAATTTGCTCCGGAATCCGTTCAGGAAGAATTCAAGAAGCACATGCCCTCCTTTGGCTCAGCAAAAAACCCTGTTGATTTGACAGGGATGGCCGGTAATGATTGGTACTTTGATACAACAAAATTCGCTCTTTCACACGATTGGGTTGATGGGTTGATTGTTCTGTATTGTGAAACTGCAATCACAAACCCGATGGAAATCGCGCAATCTTTGTATAACGCGATTAAGGAAACTGGTATAACAGACAAACCGATCACCACTTCTTTCGTTGGAGGTGAACGATCAGACAGTGCCATGCAGTGGCTGGTTGAGAATGGCGTTCCGGCATATAACGACCCGGATCTGGCGGTTAAAGCCATGGGGACCCTGCGTGAGTACTCAATTTTGCAGGACTTAAAAGATACACCCATTATTAATGACCATGAAGTGGACAAGCAAACTGCACTGGACATTATCGCGAATGTAAGGGCAGCAGGTCGAACCGGGCTGACCGAGGTCGAATCAAAGAATATCTTTAAAGCCTATGGCTTGCCGATTGTACATGCAGATTTAGCGACCAGTGAAGATGAAGCTGTAATATTGGCGGAATCCTACGGTTACCCGATTGTTATGAAAATTGTCTCCCCGGATATTCTCCACAAGTCCGACGCAGGCGGCGTAAAGGTCAACATCAATAGTGAGGCTGAAATTCGTGAAGCTTATCACACAATTCTCACAAACGCGAAAGCCTATAAACCTGATGCAGAAATTCACGGTATTCTTGTTCAGGAAATGGCACCCTGGGGTACAGAAACGATTGTTGGATCTGTCAATGATGTTACTTTTGGTCCTACGGTGATGTTCGGGCTGGGTGGTATTTTCGTTGAAGTTCTGAAAGATGTCGTCTTCCGGGTTGCCCCCATCTCTGATATGGAAGCCAGCATGATGCTGGATGCCATTCGAGGAGCGCCAGTACTCGATGGGGTGCGTGGAGAAGCCCCGAGAGACAAGAAGGCACTAGCTGAGGTTCTGTCGAAGTATGCCTACATGATCAGCGATCTGGGCGAACACATTCAGGAATCAGATGCCAACCCTATTCTGGTTTACGAAGAGGGCAAAGGCGTCAAAATCGTTGACGCAAGGATCATTCTAAAAGACTGACCTTCCCATATAAAGTAAAAAAATCATAAGCCACTGACTACATTGGTCGGTGGCTTATTATATTTACTGTTTAGAAACATTCTGTCAGGTTGGTTGTATCTATTTTTGCATTAACACGGGTAACAATTTCCAGCAGATAACTAATTGGCAAAATTGCAGTAAAATACCTGTTCAACGAACCACTGAATAAAAGGGATAAGATGAAAAACTTTATAATTGATATGGATGGTGTACTGGTTCAGGGAAAAACAATTATCCCAGGTGCAGATGTTTTCATTCAAAAATTAATTCAACAAAAGCGAAAGTTTCTCTTGCTAACCAATAACCCGATCTACACACCCAGGGACTTGGCTCACCGATTACAGGATGCCGGGCTGCAAATTCATGAGAAACAGATTTTTACATCTGCCCTGGCAACTGCCGCTTTCTTGCATTTACAACGCCCTAACGGAACAGCCTACGTTCTTGGGGAAAGTGGTTTGACACAAGCCATTCACGAAATTGGTTATATTATTACAGATATTAATCCAGAATATGTTGTGCTGGGTGAAACCCATGCATATAATTTTGAGATGATTAAAAAAGCCATCCGATTGATTAACATTCATGGTTCCCGTTTCATTGCCACCAACCCTGACCCATCAGGGCCAAGTGAGGGCGGGCTTGTCCCAGCCTGTGGTGCGATGGCAGCCCTGATTGAAAAAGCCAGCGGAATAGCGCCGTTTTTTGTCGGTAAACCCAACCCTTTGATGATGCGGACTGCTCTGAATTACCTCAATGTCCATTCAGAAAATACGATCATGGTTGGTGACCGCATGGATACAGATATTGTTGCCGGTGTTACCAGTGGAATGGAAACCATTCTCGTGCTCAGCGGGGTAACAGAAAAAGGCGAAATTGAAAAATATCCTTATCGGCCCACACACATCAAACAATCCGTCGCCGATATCGAACCGAAGGATTTTGATAATTGACTGAGTGTGAATTTTCGATATAATTCCTTTTTATGCCTAAGAAGACCTTATCACGTAGAAAATTTCTCAAACTGACTGCTTTAAGCCTCGGAGCGCTTGCTTTTCGCCCCCTGGAAAAGCTGCAACATACCCAGCACCCTCGACTGATGAGGGTCAGCGGGGTAGGAAACATCAGATCAGTCAGTATCCATAAAGAGCCAAACGAAGATAGCGTCATTCTTTATCAACGGGCAAAAGATGATTTGATCAGCGTTTACGATGAAATTGAATCCGAATATGGGCCGGAATACAATCCGATCTGGTACCGGGTTTGGGGAGGTTATGTACATCGAAAATGGCTGGCTGAAGTCAAACACGTGTTAAATCCACTTACCGATACCATCCATGAGGAAGGACAACTGGGCGAAATTACCGTTCCCTACACACGTGCGCTGATGTACTCGTCCCACAACGGCTGGGATCCTGTCTATCGCTTGTATTACCAAACCCTGCACTGGATACGGGACATCATCACTGGGCCAGATAATCGTCCCTGGTACCAGTTAGAAGATCAATTAAATAAAGTCAAGTATGCCATCCCTGCAGAACATGTGCGGGTTGTGGCCGATTCGGAATTCGATCCCATCTCCCCGGACGTTCCTCCAGGAGAAAAACGTATTGAGATATCAATATCAAGGCAATTATTGACCGCCTATGAAGGTGACCAGATTGTTCTACAAACGGAGGTCTCTACTGGCTCGCTGACGCCGCTTCAAAAAACGCCTACCGGTAAATTTGTTATCGACCCAAAGCACCCCGCGAAGCACATGGGAAATGGTCAAGTGACTTCGGATATTTATGCCTATGAGCTGGTGGGGGTTCCGTGGAATTGTTTTTTTGATTGGGAGGGCGGCATCGCCACCCATGGTACCTACTGGCACAACAATTACGGAACCCCGATGAGCCGTGGATGCATCAATATGCGCATTCATGAGGCTAAATGGTTGTATTTGTGGACAACCCCACATGGTGGGCCCCATGACCGGGTTGTCAATGGTTATGGCACAAGAGTCACCGTAATATAATTAAATAAATCGTAAAAACACCTGGTTGGCGACCATAATCCCTCTCCTGGTCAATTTTAAGCTTGATTGCGTCAATCCGCCCCATTCAATCAGTCCAAGAAGCAACAATTCCTCAATCTGATCTCTGAAAACTTCCAGCACCGAATAGCCGAAACTCCTCTCAAATTGATCTAACGATACGCCGTCTTTTACCAAACGCAGGGCCAGCCACATTGAATCCTTCATTTGGGTGATTTCATCAATCGGTATAGAATTAATCGTCGCTGGTGTTTCAGGTGAAACTACACGAAGTTTGCTGATTTCTCTCATCCGAGCAATATATTTCTCAATGCTCGGGACATTTTCAGTCCGAATTGAGCTTATGTATCCATGTGCACCAGCTCCGAGACCGATATAGGGTTGATTTAACCAGTACTGCATGTTATGCAAGCATCGAAATTGATTTTCTCCGGCGAGTTTTGCCCAATTAGAGATCTCATAATGCTCATACCCTGCGCGATCCAGATAGTCCATGGTGAATTCGTACATATCTGCACCAAGGTCTTCATCCGGTGGGGTCACCAACCCTCTTTGATACCAATCATGCAAAGATGTCCCGGGTTCAATCATCAAGCTGTAAATTGAAAAATGCTCCGGAGCCAGCGCAACCGCCCTACTAAGAGAGTTCTTCCATGCGTTGAGATCCTGCCAGGGCAGGTGATTGATCATATCCAAATTATTATTGTGGAAACCTGCGCGCCTGGCAAATACAATAGCATCCAGAATATCATCTAAAGTATGTGTGCGTCCCAAACGGATTAAATCACTCGCGCTGGTAGACTGAATGCCAAAGCTGATCCGATTGAAACCAAGGGCACGCAAGCCCGTCAGATAGGGTAAAGATACTGTGCCCGGGTTAGCCTCAAGGCTGATCTCACATTTATCTACTATTGAAGTCAGTTCAAAAAGGGCTTTGAATAGTTTTTGATATTCGGAAACCGGGATTAGAGAAGGCGTCCCACCCCCAAAATAAATCGAATGCACTGGAAATCCCGATATATATTCAGATACGATACGGATTTCTTCAACTAATGCGTCAATATAATCAGGGATTAATGACTCTTTGCCAGCGTATGTGTTAAAATCACAATAGTGACAGCGCTGGATACAAAACGGAATGTGTATATAGATACTATAATTCATCAGCAGATTTATATTACTCCAATGGCGATACAATGAATATTGCATGCATCAGAACCTATGAGGTATACTAGTCCGGATTAATTATGAGCCCAGAAAAGAATTCTTCTTCAACAAAACTATGCCCGGTTTGCGGCACCCGTTTAACCGCGACGGCGACCCGGTGCCTGGTATGCGGTACCGAGCTTGACCAAAAGACCGAAGCAACAAAATCAACAAATATTCGAGCAAAACGACTTCCTGAGGTGACCCTCAGTTTACCCGCAATACTGGGTCTCCTCGTCTTGTTTCTTGCGCTTGTTGCTTTAGTTTTATTCTTAGTGATTAACGGCAAAGCGAATGTGCCTGCTGAGACATCCGAGGTAGCCGTTATTGAAGGCACAGCTACGCCGAGCCCAACAATCACTGAAACGCCAACCATAACACTAACACCAACCGAGGCACCAACCTGGACGCCATTGCCACCTATTCCTTATATTGTCAAGCCTGGTGAGTCTTGTGCAGGCATTGCCGCTGCTTTCGGCGTTTCCGTTCAAAGTATCATACTGGAAAACAACCTGCCAGCAAACTGTGATTTGTACGAAGAACAGGAGTTAATGATTCCTCAACCAACTCCCACAGCTTCACCGCAGCCTACTGCAACACTGAGTGATATTGAAAAGACCGAAGCAGCCTGCGAGACGATTTCTTACGTTGTTCAGGCAAATGACACGCTCAGCTCAATTGCCAACACCTATAACGTTGCCATGGCAACAATTCGTGAATATAACGGGCTTCTGAGCGATACGGTTTTCGAAGGTCGAACCCTGTCTATCCCGTTATGTCAGCGCCGCCCCACCGCGGGTCCAACGCCAACCGCGACACAACTTCCACCTTATCCTGCTCCTGTCTTGCTTCTGCCAGCCGATGGTGCATCTTTCATTTCTGTATCAGACACCATTACCCTCCAATGGGCAGCTGTAGGTGCTTTAGAGACAAATGAGGCTTATGCCGTAACCATTACAGATCTGACAAGCGAAAACACATGGACCACCACAGAATATGTTAGAGGCACAACCTTTATTATTCCTGCTTCTTTTGCTCCTGCAGAAAGCAGACCGCATGTTTTTCGATGGTCGGTTTATATTGTTCGGCAAATCGGTAGCAGTGAAGAGAATGGTGAAAACTGGGAGATTGCGGGCAATCACAGCGAGGAACGAGTCTTCGCCTGGATGAATTCATCCGCAGCGCCTTAAAAAATAAAAACCGGAAGAAATTCTCTCGGGTTTTTTTTGAGCTTCACTGACTACGAACCATCACATTCTAAATCTTCCAAAAACCGCGTCGCTTGGATTCCGGCTGCTGCACCCATGCCTGCAGAAGTAATCACCTGCCGAAAGTGGGGGTCAGCAATCTCACCAGCAGCAAACACACCCGGCACGGATGTTTCCATGAAGCGGTTGACATTGATGTAACCTTCTTCATCCAGCTCTAATTGACCTTCAAACAATTGTCGGTTGGGTTCATTCCCTATTGAAATGAAAACACCATCGATAAAAACAAGATTTTCTTCATTTGTTATTACGTCTTTAAGCTTAACAGCTTGTAGACTGTCATCTCTCACTATTTCAGTGACAACAGAATTCCAAATAAAGCTGATTTTTGGATTGGCAAAGGCACGTTTTTGCAAAAAAGCACCTGCCCTTAATTTGTCGCGTCGGTGAATTATGGTAACAGATTTAGCAAAACGAGTCAGGAAAATGCCTTCTTCCAATGCACTATCACCTCCGCCAACTACCATTACATCTTTATCCTTAAAGAACCAGCCATCACACGTCCCACAATAGGAGACACCGCGCCCAGTAAATTCTTTCTCACCCGGAACATTGAGCTTTTTATGTGTTGCCCCTGTCGAAATAATTATGCTTTTCGCTGCATAAGTGCTGCTGTAAGTCCTTACCATAAACGGATATTTCTGTAAATCAACACTTATCGCCTGATCCATAACAACCTCAGCGCCAAAACGCTCTGCCTGAGATTGAAACAATTGTCCTAATTCAGAGCCACCAACCCCATTTGGAAAACCAGGATAATTTTCAATAATATCCGTAGATCCGGCTTGACCGTGCAGGGTTATTCCTGTTAATATCAGAGACGATAGATAAGCTCTGGAAGTGTACAATGCAGCAGTAAGTCCAGCTGGACCGGAACCAAGAATAATTACATCTTTTGAAATGATAGTATCTTCGTTAATTTTGGACATGGTTCGATAATCGCTCCTGTTGATTTATTTTTTAGACGTGGTTTTTAGTTTTTGGTTACATCGGGCTTTTTCCAAAAACACTGAACCACAGCAGTCTACTCCATTTGAAGGCATTTCTAAATACCTGCTCTAATTTCCCTGGAAGAACCTCAGAATGCCAAAACATTTAAATTGACTTATAATAAATTAGATTACACCAACCAAAGGATGATTATGAAAACGAAACTTGTCAATAACGCTTTGAATTATTATCTTGAAAATCAAAGTGAACTAAGAAATGAATTGCTAGATTTTCTGCGCATACCGTCCGTTTCGACCAGCGAAGTCCACCAACCAGACCTGTTACAGGCTGCAGATTTTCTTGTAAAAAAGTTAACACAGCTCGGGTTTGAGCAGGTCAAATTATTTCCTACAGCAGTCCACCCGATTGTTTACGGAGAGAAGATGGTTAACCCACAAAAACCGACCGTGCTGATTTATGGGCATTATGATGTTCAACCTGCGGATCCTCTTAATGAGTGGAATAGTCCTCCATTCGATCCACAAATCGAAGGTGATTATCTGTATGCCCGCGGTTCATCCGATATGAAGGGTCAAATTTGGGCTTCGGTCTCTGCACTGCAATCGATACTCCGGACCACTGATTTACCGGTTAATATCAAATTTATTCTTGAAGGCGAAGAAGAAATTGGGTCGCCAAGTTTGGAGCCGTTCTTAAAAGAGAACAAGGCCCTGTTAAGTTGTGATATTGTCATCAATCCAGATGGCGGGATGCTGGCACCAGACAAACCCACACTCATCTATGCTTTAAGGGGGATGGCTTATTTTGAATTGCGCGTTTTTGGTCCTTCTGCGGATTTACATTCAGGACTTTTTGGTGGCGTAGTTGACAATCCTGCGAATGTCCTCAGTCGCTTGATCGCTGGAATGCATGATGAATTTGGTCGCGTCACTTTGCCGGGATTTTACGATCGGGTCCGTGAGATCTCACCCGAAGAAAGTGAAGAGTTATCCAAAATTGAAATCGACGAAGAAGTCTATAAGGCGATAACCGGCGTATCCGCTTTGGGTGGTGAAGTTGGTTTTCAACCTGTTGAACGAATCGGCGCCAGGCCCACACTTGATGTAAATGGATTGTACGCTGGCTATATCGAAAAAGGTGCTAAAACGATCATTCCAGCCTATGCAATGGCAAAAATATCCGCGCGCTTGGTCCCAGACCAAGTCCCTGAAGACGTTGAAAAAGGTTTCAGAGCCTACCTGAAAGAAAATGCGCCTGATTCGGTTCGATGGGAGCTGGACCTTCTGTCTGGCGCACCAGCTTATCTTGCCGAAGCGGAAGCACTAGGAGTGAGCTTTTTTGTCGATGCATTAAAACAGACCTGGGGTGTTCAACCATTTCGAAAGCGAGAGGGTGGTTCGATCCCGGTTGCAACTTCAATGAAAGACATCCTCGGAGTTGATTCAATCATCACCGGATTTGGATTACCAGGCGACCAGATCCACTCACCGAATGAAAGGATGCATTTGCCCACGCATGCCAAGGGTGTGCAGGCATTAATCCGTTTCTTCTTAAGTTTTTAATGTTGCTAAGGAACATTTTATGAATGAAAGAATGCCCTCTTACGGCGGTCAAGCCGTGATTGAAGGTGTCCTCATGCGTGGCAAACACATCGTCGCTATGGCCAACAGGGCGCCTAACAATGAAATCGTGGTCACCCATGAGGAATTAACCGGCCTTTACTCCAGCCCTCTGACCAAGGTCCCTTTCTTACGCGGGCTTATCGGCTTATGGGATGCTTTAGGTCTTGGTGTACGCTATCTAACTCTCTCTGCCAACATCCAAACTGGCGATGATGAAAAAATTGAAGGACCCGCGCTCTTTTTTACGGTGATTTTCTCATTGGTTCTGGGCATTGGCATTTTCTTCCTGCTGCCAGCATTGATCTCAGGATTATTGTTAAAATTCTTCGAAATTAGCACATGGGCAGCCAACTTGATTGAAGGAGTCCTTCGTTTATTTTTACTGATCGTTTACCTGTGGGGCATCGGAAAAATGCCGGACATCCAACGTGTGTTTATGTATCATGGCGCTGAGCATAAAACGATCAATGCTTTTGAAGGCGGCGTAGAATTGACACCGGAAAAGGTTTCAACCTTTTCTCTTCAACATCCCAGATGTGGAACCTCATTTATTTTAACATTGGTGGTGTTATCAATTTTGCTTTTCTCTTTGTTTGGCCCCCTCCCCCTTCACTGGCGTTTGCTTTCACGCCTGTTGATGATCCCAGTGTTAGCTGGCATAGCATATGAGTATATCAAACTGATGTCAAAGCACATTGATAAACCCTTTGTCAAATTGCTTATTAAGCCCAATCTTGCGCTGCAAAACATGAGTACACGTGAACCTTCTAAAGAGATGTTGGAAGTGGCAATTAAAGCCTTTACCACAATGTACGCATTAGAAAGCGAATTTGAGACAAAGCAAAATGCCCCCTCATGATTGAGAGAGATTCACCAATGAAACCATGGATGCTTATCCTGGCTGGCGTTCTTATTGGGCTGCTGGCTACTGGTGCCATCCTGTTGATATCTCAACCGGAGCGGGGCGTACCAATTACGCTTTCTCCACCTCCTACGCCAACCCATACACCTTTGCCTAAACCGACAGCGACATCTGTGCCTATTCAGGTGCTCATTAAAGGTGAAATCGTCAATCCAGGCACCTATACGATGGACCGCGAAACCAGGTTGAGTGATTTAATCGAATTGGCTGGCGGACTGACTGAAAAAGCAGATGCGGTGCGGGTCAATGATGCTTTTCTTTTGCGAGACGGTGATTATTTCTACATTCCATTAGCAGGTGAGTCCATACCAGAAACAGCTCGTAATGCTCCGGGCAATAATCCACTGGACAATCCAGCATACTTTGATTATCCACTTGACCTGAACACAGCATCTAAAGAAGCGCTCGAGTCATTGCCCGGTATCGGCCCGGCTAAAGCAACAGACATCGTTGATTACCGGGAACAACACGGACCATTTGAAAGCATTGATGAGTTATTAAATGTGCCGGGAATCGGCCCAACAATTTTTGAATCGATCAGAGAATATTTAACGATTGGTAATTAAAATGCAAGCGAGACATCACATTGTAATTACGAATCGCATTTTAAAATTTGAAAGCAGTCGTTTTTCCAATAATGCCCGCAGATTCTCATGCCAGGATGAATTTGGACACCCCTTATTCAGGATCTTATTTTGAGTTTGCCTGTTGTGCTGCATTCAAAGTGCCTATTTCAGCGTTTGAGAACATCGTTGAACACATTAAACAGCTTGACGATGGGTACAAACGGTTAACTCGTTTCATGGATAAATGATTAAAATAATAAAGGTATAATCAAAGCCATGGAAAGAAAGCAAATCATCCGACCAGGGTTTTTGAAGGGCTTGATTCTAATTGTTTCAGCGATCCTCGCCTTTTTAATGCTCATCCTGCCTGAAATCCTAAGGCAGTCTTCATTTCAAATGCAACTTGGCGATGTAGCATCCCAGGACATCCTCGCTCCTTATTCCCTCAGCTTTGAAAGCGATTTGCTGACCGATCGAGCACGCAAGGATGCTGCCAACGCTGTTGAACCTATTTTCCTCCCAACTGACCCGAGCATCGGTCGCAGGCAGGTTGAACAATTGCGGGAGGTTTTGTATTTTATTACGACGGTCAGGCTTGACCCCTTTGCCAATCTGGAACAAAAGACTTCAGATATTCAAACCTTAGAAGCCCTCGCCTTTCCGGAGGAAATAATAATCCGTATTCTTCAACTGAGTGACGTACGCTGGAATGCAATTGAAACAGAATCCACGATCGTGCTGGAACAGATCATGCGTAACACATTGCGTGAACCTGATATTCCAACAACTCAAGGAAACATTCTTTCACTGATTGATTTTTCATTCCCACAGGATCAGGCTGACATTGTGATGGAGCTTGTAAAACCATTCATTGTTCCCAACAGCATTTTCAGTGCAGATCTCACGGAAGCAGCGATTAAAGAGGCACGCCAGTCGGTAGAGCCCGTTGTCCGGTCTTTTGTCTCCGGAGAAACACTGGTCAGATTAGGTCAAATCATCAGTGAAGTTGAGTGGGAAGCGCTCCAACGGTATGGCCTGATTCAATCCAATAATTATTGGCAAGACATTTTCGGCGCTGGTATTCTGACGCTGTTAATCACGATATTGATCAGTCTATACCATAAAAACACTTTGGTTGACAAGACCTTTTCAGTAAAAGCAGTGCTTTTGGTTGCCGTGATTTTCTTGTTGTTCCTTGGAATTGCCAGGTTCTTTGTCATGCACCGCACGATCTTACCGTATATGTTTCCGATAGCTGCTTTTGGGTTGACTATTTCGATTATTTTTAACATTGAAGGCGCTCTCCTGCTAACTTTTATCTTAGGATTAATGACAGCTTATGGCATGCCCAATGGATTTGACCTGACGATTTTCTATGTAATTCCAACAATTATGGGCGTATTAACCCTGGGAAAAGCCAGGCGTATCGGCGCCTTCTTCTTTTCAGGCCTTACAATCGGAGTTGCAGGCGTTGCGATCATTTTGGGATATCGCCTTCCTGACGCGGTTACAGATATGGTTGGGATAGCTACGCTTTCTGCAGCCGCACTTATTAATGGCATCGCGGCTGCTAGCCTGACTTTGTTACTGCAATATATCTTCTCTCAGACCCTGGGAATTACTACCTCATTACAGCTCCTCGACACTTCGCGTCCTGACCACCCTCTGCTCCAATTAATGCTCAGAAACGCACCCGGAAGTTATCAACATTCTCTGCAAGTGGCTAACCTTGCTGAACAGGCTGCTGAGGCTATCGGTGCAAACAGCTTGCTGGTTCGCGTTGGATCAATTTATCATGATTGTGGGAAATCCAGCAACCCTCATTTTTTCATAGAAAACCAAATTCAGAATGAATCCAATCCTCACGATGAAATTGATCCGTACCTGAGCGCACAGACAATTATCAGTCATGTTACGGATGGAGAGAACCTAGCCAGGAAATACCGTCTACCGGAACGAATCATTGATTTTATAAAAGAACATCATGGGACAATGCATACCCATTACCAGTATACAAAAGCTTTACAGGAAGCGGAAAACCCAAAAGATGTTGACAAATCTTTGTTCACTTATCCTGGTCCTCGACCACAATCCAAAGAAACTGCGTTGTTAATGTTGGCAGATGGTACTGAAGCGCGTACACGGGCTGAGCGCCCTAAGGACGAGGATGAACTAAAGTCTTTAATCGATATTGTGTTTATGTTTTACACACAGAACAATCAATTGGATGATACCAATTTGACCTTGAAGGACCTTCAATTAATCAAGGAGTCTTTTTTCCACACACTTAAAGGTTCTTACCATCCCAGGGTCAAATACCCGGCGATCATAAAAAACAACGAGAACGCCAACACTAGCAATTCTGAAAAAACATGAGCCAGGAAAATATTATTGTAAACGTAATAGTTACACCAAAAACAAAAAGTAAAGTTAACCCATCAATAATTAAAAACGCAGCACAAGCCACACTTCGAGCAGAGGGAAAAGCGCTCGCTTCTCTATCGGTTAAAATCACCGATGATCAAGAGACGCGGTTTTTAAATAAAACTTATCGGAATATCGACAGTACGACCGATGTGCTGGCATTCAACCAGGGCTATATCGATCCTGAAACCGACTTGCTCTACCTGGGCGATATCATCATTTCTTATGAGCAGGCAAAGTTACAGGCTGATGCACATAAGTGTGCAGTACACGAAGAGTGTGCCCTGTTGACCATTCATGGAACGCTTCATTTACTGGGTTATGACCATTCAAATCCTGAAGAAAAAGATAAAATGTGGAGCAAACAGAATAATATTCTCAGATGTGTTATGATATCTGGGATGGAGGATAGTTCATGAAGATCAGCACAAATTCCAGGCGATGGGGGCGTATTTTGATTTATTTTGCCTATTTCGGGATTCTTTTCTCGCTATTTGGCATTGCAACGACCTGGTACTTCCGAGTGGGAATTGAAAAAGCAGTGAACAGGGTCATGGATTCCCTCGACCAAATATTAATAAATACCAATGATGGGCTGATATTCATCGACAGCACATTGGATGTAGCTTCTGGGAACCTGGAGATTATTTCAGGAACATTGGACAACCTTATCATCACGTTTGATAACATATCGGTCTCCTTGGATGCATCCGCAGATTTAATCGGTGGTGATTTAAGAGAAACAATCCTTGATACCCAGGTCGCAGTCACCTCTGCTTCCCAGAGCGCTGGATTAGTGGATAATACTCTCAGGTTTATTTCCGCGATCCCATTGTTGGGCGCTGATTACCGACCGGACGTCCCACTGGGCATAAGCTTGGCACAGATTTCTGAAAGTTTGACCGATGTACCTGAGTCATTTCTTGGAATTGAACATTTCATACGCGAAACCGAAGGCAGCATGGGTAATTTACAAAGCGATATCACTGCATTATCCAAGGATATCCAAAATTTCGATGGTACATTGAAAAAGTCTCAAGCTTTATTGGCAGAATACGAACTAATATTTTCTGATCTGCAAGAACAATTTTTAGAAATTCGAAAAAACACATCCACATTCTTGCTGGTTGCAAGCATAATAATCACAGGTGGTTTCTTTTTACTTGGAATTGCCCAGGTCAATGTTTATTATCAAGGGAAAACGCTTCGAGATGGCGAGAAGGTTTCACTGACTCTTTCAGAGTTGACCCAAAAACAAAACGAATAACAAAAAACCAATTACGGAGGCTTAATGAGACATTTTATTGATATAGCAGACTTTTCAGTTGTTGAGTTGGAAAATATGCTTGAATTAGGGATAAAGCTCAAAGCTGAGCAAAAAAGTGGTGTATTCAGACCGCTGCTAAAAAACAAGGTGCTGGCAATGTTATTTCAAAAGCCGAGCTTGAGGACACGCGTAAGCTTTGATATGGCTATGCGTACTCTTGGCGGGGATGCCCTGTATTTATCGCCGCAAGAGGTTGGACTCGGCACACGCGAATCGATCGCGGATGTCTCGCGTGTGCTTTCTGGTTATGTACAGGCTATCATGGCAAGAGTTTTCGACCACGAACACATCCTTGAATTAGCTCAATGGTCGTCGGTTCCGGTCATCAACGGCTTGAGCGATTATAACCATCCCTGCCAGGCTATGGCTGACGCCATTACCATTATTGAGGAATTTGGTGAGCTAAAAGGAAAAACTGTGTCTTACATCGGTGATGGCAACAATGTCGCGATCTCTTTGATGAAAATTGTCACCAAACTCGGTGGACACTATAAGATCGCGAATCCCGAGGATTATGATATGCCTGACGAAGCTGTCACACAATCTTTGGGTTTTGCGGCTGATTCAGGCGGATCGGTAAGCTTGTTTAGGAAACCAGAAGATGCCGCCGAAGGCGCTGATGTCCTTTACACCGATACCTGGACCAGCATGGGGCAAGAGGAGGAAAGCAGCAAGCGTGAAAAGGTCTTTCCGCCGTATCAGATTAATGAAAAATTAATTGGGTATGCAAAACCGAGTGTCATTGTTTTACACTGTCTGCCTGCGTATCGCGGCCTTGAAATAACCGATGAAGTTGCAGAAGGCCCGCACTCAAGGATGTTCCCGCAAGCTGAAAATCGATTGCACGCCCAAAAAGCAATCCTTGTCAAACTACTTTTTGAAGGAGATCCTGATGTTAACTAGCGAATATTTTATTAATCTTGAAGATCAACATGGCGCTCATAACTATCATCCATTAGACGTCGTTCTTGTTAAAGGCGAGGGTGTATGGGTATATGATGTTGAAGGGAAGAAATACCTTGATTGCTTAAGCGCTTACTCAGCAGTTAGCCAGGGTCATAACCATCCCAAAATCAAACAGGCAATGATTGATCAACTTGATCGACTGACCTTGACTTCGCGAGCCTTCTATAATGATAAACTCGGCCTTTTGTATAAAAAACTATCGGATATGACGGGTTACGATAAGTCTCTGCCGATGAACAGCGGCGCAGAAGCGGTTGAAACTGCCATCAAAGTCGCCCGGAAATGGGGATACCATGTGAAAGGTGTTCCGCGCCATAAAGCAGAAATCATTGTAGCAGACGGAAACTTCCATGGCAGGACAGTCACAATTATTTCATTCACTTCCACGCCCCAATACAAAGATGATTTTGGACCCTTCACACCTGGCTTTCCCATGGTCGAGTATGGTGATATCAAGGCAATAGAAAACGCGATTAATGAAAACACGGTCGCCATCATGATCGAGCCCATTCAAGGTGAAAATGGGGTCTTGCTCCCTCCTGAGGGCTATCTGAAGGCTGTTGAAAAACTCTGTCGTGAGAATAACATTCTTTTCATTGCTGACGAGATCCAAACTGGGTTGGGACGCACAGGAGCGTTTTTTGCCTGTGACCACGAGGGCGTTCGACCGGATATCATGGTCATTGGTAAAGCCCTGTCAGGTGGTTTCTACCCTGTTTCGGCGGTTTTGGCTGATGAATCTGTTTTGGGCTTAATTGTTCCTGGTGATCACGGCTCAACTTTTGGCGGTAACCCACTCGGTGCATCTGTGGCCATAGCCGCCCTGGATGTTATTGAAGATGAAAAGTTGGTCGAAAATTCACGGGTGTTGGGCCAATACATGATGGACTACCTTGATGAAATCCCCACAAAAAACATTCTCGAAATTCGAGGTAAAGGACTTTTTATTGGCGTTGAATTAAAACATGAATTTGGTGGCGCCAGGAGAATTGCTGAGGTCCTGAGAGATAAGGGCGTATTAGCAAAAGAAACCCATGAGCACACAATTCGGTTTGCTCCACCTTTGGTTATCGACAAAGAAACAGTCGATTGGTTGCTGCCTATTGTGCGCGACGCCTTGTTGATGGATTAATCGATCATTCTCAGGAAAAACATTATGCATCGTTTCGCTAAGATCGTCTGCACTTTAGGCCCAAGCAGTGAAACTAAAGAAACCATTCGAGCCCTGGTCTTTGCCGGGATGGACGTTGCTCGTCTAAATTTTTCGCATGGTTCTCACGAAGAACATTCTAAGAAAATTGATATCATCCGCGAGCTGTCTTCTGAAATGGGGGTTCCAATCACCATCCTTCAGGATCTTCAAGGGCCTAAACTCAGGATTGGAAAGTTACCAGAAGGAGGGGTGGAATTAAGAGCGGGGGATCATGTCACTTTGAGCTCGTCAAAAGCATATGTCCCTGATAATGCTGATGTATTCATCCCTTTTGAGATCCCAGACCTGCATAAATGTTTGCAACCTGGAAACCATATCCTTCTGGATGACGGCTACCTTGAAATGGAAGTGACGGCGATTAGCGGCGAACGAATTGATGCTGTGGTTATATTGGGCGGATTGTTAAAGTCGAACAAGGGCGTCAACCTGCCTGGAGCAAACCTCACAACTGCAAGCTTTACAGAAAAAGACCGTGAAGACTTAATATTTGGACTCAATAAAGGGGTTGATCTTGTCGCGATCTCATTTGTCCGCAGCGCAGATGACATTCTAACGGTACGCGAAGTAATCGAAACCCTTACAGAACATTCTGAAGTTGTTAAGACCCCCATTATCGCAAAGCTGGAGCGACCGGAAGCATTAGCAGACCTTGAAAGCATCATGCAGGCTGCTGATGGCGTCATGGTTGCCCGGGGAGACCTGGGGGTTGAAATGCCTCCTGCTGCAGTACCAATTGCACAGAAAGAAATCATTGCCTGTGCCAATGCACACGGCAAGCTTGTCATTACCGCGACACAAATGTTGAATTCAATGATTGAAAACCCACGTCCCACCAGGGCAGAAGCCACAGATGTCGCCAATGCAATTTTTGATGGAACGGATGCGGTCATGCTTTCAGGAGAAACTGCGGCTGGAAAGTTTCCAATAGAAAGTGTGCAGATGATGGCTTCCATTATTCATCAGTCGGAAAAAGACCTGAACAAATGGAGTAAGTTTGATTATTTTGCTACCCTTTCTCAACGAAAAGACTCTTTATCAATTACTCGGGCAGCAAAAGAATTGGCGTCCGATCGCAACGTAGAGGCAATTATCGTTTTTACTCAATCAGGTAGAACAGCACGGCTCATGTCAAAAACCAGGCCTGATGTCCCAATTTATGCCTTTACACCGGAATTGAGAACTTACCAGAAAATGGGCTTATATTGGGGTGTTACACCGATATTTGTCCCTTACGCCGATACACTTGAGACAATGCTCAAACATGTGGATACTGCTATTACTACCGCAACCAAGCTTAAAAAAGGTCAAAAAGTCATCTTGATATCAGGCTTCCCGGTTGGTGCCTTCAGGCAACCCAATCTTGCCCTGTTATATACATTGGGAGAAATATAGTTCATTTTATAACAACAGCGGAGCTGATCAACTCCGCTGTTGTATTTAAATTTGGTCAGCTATTTCGTGTCTCAGTACATGCCCTGGTTGATCGTGTCCAAAGTCTCGGGTGATGGTCGTAAATCTTCACCGGTAATTCGGTTTAATGGTTGATCGACAATATTTACATAATCAAACAAAGTCGGTTGTTGTGGATTGATATATATTAAACCTGTTAAAAACCAGCTATTCTTTTCTTCGTCCTCGAGGATTTTTAAAGCCTGCCATTTATCTGTTGGGTCGTAATCTTTCTCTAGTTTCTTTAATACCACAACTGACCCGTCATGCATAACAACTTCTTTGACATCGCCCTCCTTAAATTCATCCAATATGATGCTTCTTCGCTCGGGGACATAGGTTATATCATGCAAAGGCGCCTGGTGCTGACGGACCCATTGGTAGGAATGTAATGTGTCATCCTGGTTGTTAAAGGTTACACAGGGACTGATAATGTCTAACACTGCAGTTCCACGATGGCTGAGGGCGGCTTTAAGCAGCTCACGCACCTGCGTGGGATCACCTGCGAAAGAGCGCGCAACGAAACTCGCATTGGCAATTAACGCTTCTTTTACGATATCGATGGGTAAAAAAGGATTCACACCCTGATTCTTTAGACCCAAACCTTTTTCCGCAGTCGCAGAAAACTGACCCTTCGTCAGCCCATAAACGCCATTGTTCTCGACGATGTAAACCATTGGCAAATTCCGTCTGATCAGGTGTTTAAATTGCCCCAGCCCGATACTGGCTGTATCACCATCGCCTGAAACCCCAATAACATTCATCGTAGCATCAGCAAACGCTGCGCCTTGCGCCATAGAAGGCATGCGACCGTGCAATCCATTAAAACCAAAGGATTTGTCTAAGAAGTAGGTTGGACTTTTGCTGGAACATCCAATGCCGCTGAACTTCACGATCCGGTCCGGCGGGATACTCATCTCAAAGCAAGCCCTGATAATCTGAGCAGAGATCGTATTGTGTCCACATCCCGGGCATAATGTGGATCGTGAGCCCAGGTAATCTTTGCGGGACAATCCAAGCAAATTGGTTTCTTCAACATTATCAGACATTTTCTTGTTGCTCCTTCTCACAAACAGCGGTCACAACCCATTTCGCTGTCATCGGTAGCCCATCAATATAAGCACACGAGATCAACTTTTTGCCAAGCTCACAATTTTCCATTACAAGCAGTTGGTGTAACTGGCCGTCTCGGTTTAACTCTAAAACGTAATTTCTTCTATGTGATTGAATGAACTCTCTAACTTGCTCAGAAAACGGAAGCGCACGAATGCGCATAAAGTCTGCAGGTATTCCTGCTTTTGCTAACATATCCTGTGCCTCTATCACCGCTGGCTCCGTTGACCCCATGGCAATTAACCCGATTTCTGCATCTGGCATATTACGAAAAACTGGTTGGGGTAAAAAGGCTCTGGACAGCTCAATTTTCTTCTTAAGTCGGTCCAACAAGGAACGCCAAACTTCTGGGTCTTCGTTGTATTTCCCAAAATCATCATGGCCAGTTCCGCGTGCAAAATATGGCGCTTTTTCATGAGCATTCCCCATGATCGTTCTATAGGGGATACCATCATCATCAATATCTAAATAACGCCCCCATTCACCTTCAAAAGCCTCAAGGTCTTCTTCCCAGAATATTTTCCCTCGATCGATGGGTTGATCCGGGTATTCAAACCGTTTGGTCATCCACAGGTTCATACCTAGATCCAGGTCGCTGAGAACAATCACCGGGGTTTGATATTTTTCCGCAATATCGAAAGCCTTCCAACCAAATTCAAAACACTCTGTCACAGAAGATGGGATGATCACAATTTGTTGGGTATCTCCATGACCCAAGAAATAATTTAATGTCAGATCACACTGAGCGGTTCTCGTTGGCAAACCAGTGCTGGGCCCAACACGCTGAACATTCCACAAAACCAGCGGTACTTCAGAAAAATAGGCCAGACCGATATATTCAGTCATTAAACTGATGCCCGGACCGGATGTTGAAGTCATCGCTCGAAGTCCTGCCCAGCCAGCACCAACAACCATGCCGATGGCTGCAAGCTCATCCTCGGCTTGAACAATAGCAAAATTATTCTTTTTCGTTTCAGGATCTTGCCTGAGACGGGGCGCATAAGCCATCAATGATTCAACCATGCTCGATGCAGGCGTGATGGGATACCAGCCGCAAAAGTGAAAGCCGCCATAAATCGCCCCTAAGGCGCCAGCCAGGTTACCATTTGTCATGATGTAATCGTCAAGAGGTTGCATGGGCTCAACATAATAACGATCACGCTTTTCTAAATTGTGTTTCGCCCACTCACCAGCCAGTAGAACAATTTCATAGTTAGACTCAGCAACAGATGTCATATTGCGAAATTGTGATAGCAACGCACCTTTGACAACCTCCAGATTAATCCCCAAAACTTCAGCAACGATGCCCACATAAATCATATTTTCCATATAATCTTGCAAATTTCTGGGAACATTGGCTTGCTTGATCAGATTTTTAACGGGCATGGGGTAAAAAACGAGATCGGACTGTTTGGAAGGAAATTTGATATGGTCACCATAAAATACCACGCCTCCTGGTAAGTTATACCGAACATCCTCCATAAATGTGGTCGGATTCATTTGGATAATGATATCGTCATGGGCAACCCGACCCAGATAGCCATCCTTTGAGACCCGTATCGAAAACCAGGTCGGCAAGCCTTTGATATTCGAAGGAAAAATATTTTTTCCAGATACAGGAATTCCCATCCGAAAGAGTGATCTCACCAGTGTGTTATTCGCTGTGGCGCTTCCCGACCCATTTACCGTGCAAACCGTCAAACAAAAATCATTGACAATACGGTTGCCATTAACTTGCTTGGTTTTTTCAACCTGATTTTCCTCGATCATTTATGCACCTTCTTAGAAATTATTCGAAAAGGACATTGACATTTTTTTGTTCTCGTTGAAATAATAAGTCCATGTGGGCGATCAGCGCTTGATAGCCCGACAAGTAATCTCCCTCAACGATGGAATCGACCATTTGCTGGTGAAAAACCCATACTCGTTCTAAATATTTCTGATCTTCATATACATTTAGCCCAATAGCCTCATAGATATACCAGTAGGCTTCTAAAATCCCCTGGACAAAAATATTGTCCAACCTGGAATAAATGGTCAAATGCAAAAGACTATGTTCCGGATGCGGAATTTGAATTGGAGCTGATTGTAATTTTTGTTGTGCCCTCTGCACAATATTTTTCAAGGTTTCGATATCATCGTCTGCAAGACTGCTGACTGCTTGGTACCAATATGAGGTTTCAATGTGATTGCGCAAATCTGAAAATTGGCGGAACATGTCTTTGTTTGTGGTGACTGCATAAGCCAGGCTTTTTGCAACAGCAGGTGTAAAGGAATAAGGTAAACATTTAATCCCAACTCGGGGTTTAACCTCGGCTAACCCCAGTGCTTTGGCAACTTCCAGTTCTTCTCGCAGAATTGAAACACTTCTTCCGGTTTCTTTGTTGATCTCACTTAAACTGGGTAAAAATTCAGTTCCAGAATTATGGTGGTTGGCGAGGTACTCTAAAAATGGGGAAAGCTGATCGGCGATGGATTGAGGGCTCATAGTTTCCACTTTACTTATCAGATTAATATGATTAATACTATCAATAGTATAACTGTACCTTAGTTAAAATTCAATATAGAGAATTCAAAAAACACGATCTTGTGACATTTATCCCTATCAAATAGTGTTACAATTCTCCCCTCTGAGATTTTCACCAACGAATTATTTTGGCAGTACAGGCAGGATCATCAATGGACATCATTAATCAACTGGCAAAAATTCTCAATTTGCCAGTCGAAAATATTGAAAACACCGTGTCTTTGCTGCAAGATAACAATACGCTTCCATTTATTGCCCGTTACCGCAAAGAAATTACTGGCGGACTTGATGAAGAGATAATTCAAAGGATTCAATCCGATTTTTCACGCTTAACTCATCTGGAAGAACGCCGTCAGACAATTATCAAATCCATCAACTCCCAGGGAAAACTGACGGATTCACTGCTGGAACAAATCCTTGCAACAACAAATCTCACCGAATTAGAAGATTTATACCTGCCCTACCGACCTAAAAAGCGTACTCGAGCTATGATCGCCAGGGAGAAGGGCTTAGAAACCCTGTCTGATTTAATCATCGCACAACCGGTCATGGATAAATCAATCCAGGATTTCGTGGAGCCCTATATTAATAACGATGTCCCCGACCATCAGTCAGCAATCTCTGGTGCGTGTGATATCATCGCTGAAAGGATCAGCGACAATGCCTCAATTCGCCAGAGTGTGCGTGTCAAAGGCTTGACCTTTGGAACCATTTCCAGTGAAGGGGTTGTGGAGACTGGCGATAAGCGCAAGACCTATGCTCTTTATTACCAATTCAGCCAAAGGGCAAAACTCATCCAACCCCATCAAACCCTGGCATTGAACCGTGGAGAACGTGAAAAAATCCTCAAGGTTGCAGTTACAATCCATGAACGAGATTGGCTGCCAGCCATAAAATCAGTTTATCCGCCCAACATCAGGTCAAATTTTTATGATGTACTCAACATCGCAATCGCTGATGGTGCACACCGTTTATTATTACCTGCCATTGAACGGGATATTAGACGCTCATTGACTGAATTTGCAGAAGAGCACGCAATCCGGATCTTTGCGAAAAATCTGCATGGTTTGTTAACGCAACCTCCTCTGGCTGATCATGTCGTCCTGGGTATAGACCCCGGTTTTAGAACCGGATCAAAAGTAGCAGTTGTAGATCCAACCGGAAAGCTGCTCACGACAACCACCATTTACCCACATCCTCCACAAAATCGGGCGCCTGAAGCCAGTATGATGCTCAAAAATCTTATTGATACCTATCGGGTAACATTAATTGTGATTGGAAACGGTACGGCTTCTCGTGAGACCGAAACCTTTATCGCAGAATTAATCAAAGGATACCCTGGCTTACATTACTTGATTACAAGCGAGGCTGGTGCCAGCGTTTACAGCGCCAGTAAGCAGGCTCGGATGGAATTTCCAGATCTGGATGTCAGTCTGCGAGGAGCGGTTTCAATTGCACGCAGAGTGCAGGATCCACTTGCAGAACTGGTAAAAATTGACCCAAAATCGATCGGCGTTGGCTTATATCAACACGATGTAAATCAAACACGCCTTTCACAAGCACTCGACCAGGTTGTCGAATCAGTGGTCAACGCTGTCGGCGTTGAGGTCAACACAGCTTCGGTGGCTTTACTGAGCTATGTGGCAGGTATCGGACCGGTGCTGGCAGAAAGGATCATCAGCTATCGCGATGAGCATGGTCCATTTCAGGACCGTTCAGCATTGCATGCAGTACCCGGAATGGGTCCAAAATCCTTTGAGCAATCTGCTGGCTTTTTGCGCATCCGAAATGGTGAGAACCCGCTGGATGCTACCGCCATTCATCCAGAGAGCTATGTTGTGGCTGAAAAAGTGCTTCAAAAGATCAAACAAGCATGCGTTTACGATCCGGAAAACTGGCAAAAAACAATCCAGAAATTCAAAGAAACTGAAGACCGGAAACAACTGGCAAACGAGTTGAATACTGGTTTACCGACCCTTCTGGATATTTTAGATGAACTTGCTCGCCCCGGTAGAGATCCTCGGGAAGACATCCCTAAACCAATTTTGCGTAATGATGTTCTATCAATAAGTGATCTTTCTCTGGGTATGCAAATAAAGGGTACAATCCGAAATATCGTTGACTTTGGCGCTTTTGTTGATCTGGGCGTGAATATCGACGGTTTGCTACATCGTTCAAAAATTCAACAGGGAACAAACCTCACAGTTGGTGATATCATCGAAGTTAAAATAATATCAATCGATCTGGAACGGGATCGCATTGGGTTGGAAATGAAAGAATAATTGAATGGCTGTAAAAACAATTGAAAGCGTTGCAGAATTTAGTTTTACTACAAAGTATAAAACCAGGCACAATAAACCTGGCGTATGGATCTTATCCCACGCCATCAGACAATGGCATTGGCTCCTGTTAGCGATCATTGGAGCTGCGAGTAATGCTGCGCTTGCAAGCGTCGTCCCAATTTACATCGGCAAAGCCTTTTATGAAATTACACGACCAGTGCCTTCAATTCAAACGATCGGTAGCTACGCGCTCATCATTGCGATTTCACAAATTTTACGTGGGTTTTTGCATTTCTTGCGAAATTTCAGTTTTGAGGTCATCGCCCAAAACATCGAGCGTTATGTCCGACAGGAGTTATTCGTCAACTTGCTTGGGAAAAGCATGACCTTTCATAACCTGCAATCCGTGGGCGATCTGATGGCACGTGCAACGAATGATGTTCGTGAGGTCAACTATATGTTCAGCCCCGGGTTCAACCTGGTCATTGGTTCCATCAACTTTCTTGTCCTACCATTATTTATTGCCCCCACATACCACCCATCGTTGATAATCGTGCCGATAGCTTTTATCGTTTTATACATTGTTGCATTGTGGCATTATCTGAGCATCCTCAACCCGATTACACGTGATGTTCGGGAATCTTTTGGCGCATTAAATAGCCGCCTCTCAGAAGCCATCGATGGAGTTGAGATTGTAAAAGCATCCGCTCAAGAAGACGCAGAAATTGATTTATTTGGTAATAATGCTTTTGAATACCGAGATGCATCAATCAGACAAGGGGATGTTGAAAGCCGGTTTCTTCCGCTGCTTTTGCTGGGAATCACAACGGCCGTGGGTTTAGCGCATGCACTTTACCTCATGCAGCAAAATTTGATCACGATTGGCGATGTAATTGGGTATTTTGGTGTCCTTTCCTTGCTGGGATTTCCAACAAACGTCTCCTTATTTGCCTATTCCCAAATTTCTCTGGGATTTGCTGGTGCGCGCAGGATCCTCGAATTAATAAATACTGAAAACGACCTGGACCAGAATGTTGAAGGCTATTCTCAGCCTATCCAAGGCGCAATTTCTTTTGATAACGTCTCTTTTGGGTATGTCGAAGACGAACTGAGCTTAAAAGACATTTCCCTCGAAATAAAACCCGGACAAACAGTTGCCATTGTTGGTCAGACGGGCTCAGGAAAAACTTCTCTGGTCAAGCTGATCAATCGCACATTTGATGTTCAAGCCGGGACAGTCAAAATTGACGGTGTTGATGTTCGTGATTGGTACCTTGAAGCTTTAAGAAACCAGATTTCCATCATTGAACAAGACGTGTTTCTTTTTTCGAAATCAATTGCAGAAAACATCGCTTTCGGCAAACCTGAGGCTTCACGGGAAGAGATAATTCAGGCAGCCAAAGAAGCTCAGGCACATGAGTTCATCATGAGTTTTGACAACGGTTACGAAACCATCATTGGCGAACGGGGAGCAACCCTCTCAGGTGGACAAAGGCAACGTTTAGCATTAGCCAGAGCATTCCTGACCTCCCCAAAGATCCTGATTTTGGATGACTCAACCAGTGCAATCGATTCAGACACTGAAGACCGCATCCAGAAAGCCATCTTTCGCGTGGCCCAGGGACGCACAACGCTCATCATCACGCATCGTTTATCTCAAATCAGGTGGGCGGACCTGATTGTCGTTCTGCGAAAGGGTCAAGTGGTATCTATTGGCAGCCATACGACATTGATGCAAACGTCCAAATCATATCAAAGAATTTTTAGTGAGTAATCATGGGTTTTTATTCAGGTTTAGCAGCAGAAAAATATGATCGACAATATTCAGATAAAAAATTGCTGGAGCGTATCGCGCAATATTTTAAAGGACAGACCCGTTATTTTTTAATTATTGTCGTTTCGCTCATTGGGAGGGCCATCATTGAGGCAATTTCACCCGTGATTGTGGCGCGTGGCCTTGACCAGGTCACACAAGTGGGAATTACCACCCGGTTCACTTTGACCCTGTCCGGGATCGTCCTCGTTTTGGGAATCTTGAGCTGGCTTACAAATTTTTTGCGGCGCCGGTATTCTGCCCGAACAATTGCTGAACTGATTCGCCAGCTTTCGAGCGATGCTTTTAAGGCTTCGGTACAACAGGACCTCTCCTTTCATGACAGTTATGATTCAGGGAAGATCGTATCAAGAATCACCTTTGACACCAGGGAGTTTGGCCAGCTGGTGACAATATCGACAGACGTATTCACGCAACTGATTACATCAATTACGTTGTTGGTGATCCTCTTTCGAACTGAGTGGCGATTATCCCTAGCTGTTCTTCTGTTGGTCCCAATATCACTGGTTCTGGTTATCCGTTATCGCCATATAGCCCGCAAGATCACTCGAGAAGGAATGCGAGCGATGGCAAATGTCAACTCGGCAATTAAAGAATCGATTAGCGGCATCGCCATCGCCAAGAACTTTCGCCAGGAAGAAGCCATTTATGATGAATTTAATGAGGCAAATCAAACGTCATTCGAGGTCAATGTAAAACGTGGATTTGTCCTTGCGATCGTCTTTCCACTTTTACGTATCGTTGGCAGCGTGGCAACAGCGTTGATGGTTTATTTTGGCGCAATATCGGTTCTTGGTGGTTATATTTCTGCAGGCGCATGGTACTTATTTTTATCGACCCTGGAGCAATTCCTTTTCCCTGTTTTCAGTGTGGCATCCTTCTGGACGAATGTTCAAACCGGTTTGTCTGCAGCAGAAAGAATCTTCGCTTTAATTGATGCTGAACATTCTGTTAAGCAAATTGATCACGTTGTACAAGAACGCATTGAAGGCCATATTGAAATTAAGCACCTCCATTTTAAGTATACGCCTGATGAACCGATTTTAACTGATTTTTCATTGGATATTAAACCCGGAGAAACCCTGGCACTGGTCGGGCATACTGGCGCTGGAAAGACATCCATCGGGCGGTTGATTGCAAGGTTTTACGAATTCCAGGATGGAGAATTATTAATCGATGGTATCGATATTCGGAAATATGACCTGCTCGCTTTAAGAAAGCAAATGGGAATTGTCTCACAGGCACCTTTTTTGTTTTCGGGCACCGTTGAAGACAATATCCGCTACAGTTGTCCGGATTGCCTTCGCGAAGAGATTCTGGATATCGGGAGAAAAATCGGCGGTGGGGAATGGTTGGAAACCTTACCAAACGGCCTTGACACTCAGGCTGGAGAACGTGGTGCACAACTTTCCATGGGCCAACGCCAATTAGTGGCATTGATGCGTGTATTAATTCAAAAACCCTCCATCTTTATCCTCGATGAAGCGACTGCCAGCATCGACCCTTTTACCGAACAACAGATCCAAACAGCGTTAGACCTGATCCTTTCAAACACAACAAGCATATTAATTGCCCACCGCCTGTCTACAGTGCGCTCAGCCGACAGAATACTTGTTATGCGTATGGGTGAAATCATCGAAGAAGGTAACCATGAGGCTTTGTTGAAACAAGGCAATCACTATGCTGAACTGTACAACACATATTTCAGGCATCAATCACTGGAATACATTGAAGAGGCTGGGAAATTTGCTCATAAACAGGATCTTACGATTTAACAATTAGAGGGAAATCATATTATAATTAATCCAGAATCATATGTGATTTGTGTTCTTGACACATATTGACCGAGCTTTTACTGTTTGCTCGAAAACAATTATTTGAAATCGTTAGATGTTAATGGGGAGAGACCGTCTGCTTGGGGACGGCACCGAAGGGGCAAGGTTTGTCAACTGAAACTCTCAGGTAAAAAGACCCATTAAACAGACGCCCCTGGATCAAAGCTGGGTTCCTGAAAACCCACAAAAAGACAGGGTACCTCATTGGGAAAATAAAAACTTTTTGAAAAGGAGTGAAACATGAAAACACCTCAAGAATTAAAGTACGCTAAAACTGATGAATGGATCAAAGTGGATGGTGACAAAGCAATAATTGGTATCAGCGATTACGCCCAGGATCAATTATCGGATATTGTCTACGTTGAATTTGTGATTGAAGAAGGCGATTCCATCACGAAAGACAGTGAAATTGCCACTGTTGAATCCGTAAAAGCAGCTGCTGAAGTTAATGCTCCAGCCTCTGGCACGGTAATCGCCGTCAACGAAGAGCTGAGTGACGAGCCAGAACGATTAAACAACGATCCTTATGGAGCTGCATGGTTAATCAAAATTAAATTGGATGATCCTTCAGAGCTGGACAGCTTGATGTCTGCCGATGAATACGACGCTTACAATGAAGATCGTGAGGACTAATGTATACACCTCACACCCCCCAAGAAATTGAGGAGATGCTGAGGGTAATTGGTTTAAAATCCGTTGAGGACTTATTTGCTTCAGTTCCACAAGAATATCGCTTTCCTGACCTCAATTTACCAGAAGGCCTCACCGAACTGGAAATCGCAGCAGAATTGAATGAAATTGCTGCAGCCAATGCAACCTCAGATGAATTCATATCCTTTTTAGGCGCTGGTGCTTATAACCATTATATTCCAGCCGCTGTAGATGCAATCCTGAGTCGCGGAGAGTTTTACACCGCCTACACACCCTATCAACCCGAGGTGTCACAGGGGACATTACAAGCCATCTTCGAATATCAATCGTTGATGACTGAGCTTACTGGTATGGATATCAGCAACGCTTCGCATTATGATGGCGCGACAGCAACAGCAGAAGCGGCAAACCTCGCCTATCATCATTTCCGTGGTAAGCGAAAGAAAATGCTTGTCGCCCGTTCCGTTAATCCAGAATACCGAGAAACGATTCGCACCTATATGACCGGGCTTAAAAATGTGATCGTTCATGGCGACGAACCGCTCAATCCTGGCGAGGATCAAATCTCAAAGCTATTGGAAATGATAGATAAAGAGACCGCAATCGTCATCGTTCAATATCCAGATTTCTTTGGTCGGATATTAGACTACACGAAAGTGGTTGAAAAAGCTCATGAATTTGGTGCCCTGGTGACCTTTGTCTTCAATCCAACAGCCCTGGGTATTCTTAAACCACCCAGTGCGTTCGATGCTGACATTGCTGTCGGAGATGGACAACCCCTGGGCATTCCGCTTTCCTTTGGCGGTCCGTACCTGGGCATCTTTACCGTCAAAGAACAATTTGTGCGAAAATTAGCTGGCCGATTGGTCGGTGAAACCGTTGATGAAGATGGCAAACGCGCCTATGTACTCACCCTTACGGCTCGAGAACAGCATATTCGGCGAGAAAAATCCACTTCAAATATCTGCACCAACCAGGGCTTGATGGTACTGGCTGCAGCAGTCTATCTTTCCGTGCTGGGGAAATCTGGTTTTAAGCAGGTTGCGAACCTGTGTTATCAAAAAGCACATTATGCAGCAGAGCAACTGTCGAAACTGGCAGGATTTGAACTGGCTTTTCCAGATGCACCTTTTTTCCACGAATTTGTTCTTAAGACGCCTATGTCTGTTAATGAAATAAATCATCGCCTTGAAGAATATTGGATCCTCGGCGGCTATGATCTGAGCCAGACTTTCCCGGAAATGGAAAATCAGATGCTGGTTGCCGTGACAGAAAAGATGTCAAAGGATGATATTGACGATTTCGTCGCTGCCTTAGAGGAGGTGACCCATGACTGAAAAAACAATTTATGAACTTTCCCAACCGGGCCGTAAGGGTTTCATCTTTCCTGCTTCTGACGTTCCCAGCACACCTCTTCCGGAGGCATTCGAAAGAGAAGCCGTCAATTTACCCGAGCTTTCTGAGTTAGATGTCGTCAGGCACTTCACAAATTTGTCGCATCTGAACCATTCGGTAGACGGTGGGTTCTACCCCTTGGGATCTTGTACGATGAAATACAATCCCAAGATCAATGAAGTTGCTGTCCGTCTTCCTGGCTTCTCCCAAACGCACCCTTTGCAACCCATTACAAGTGTACAGGGGAACCTCTACCTGATGTACCAGCTCCAGGAATGGATCCAGGAGATCAGTGGTTTCCATAAAGTTAGCCTGACCCCTGCTGCAGGCGCACATGGCGAACTGGTCGGTGCGCTGATCATTAAAAAATATCACAAAGACAATAACGAAACGCAACGCGTCAAAATCCTGATCCCTGACTCGGCACACGGCACCAACCCTGCTACCTCATCGATGAGCGGTTTTGATGTTGTCCCTTTGCCCTCGGATGAACGTGGCAATGTCGATTTGGTTGCCCTGAAGTCTAACTGTGATGAAACCCTGGCTGGTTTAATGCTGACCAACCCGAATACCCTGGGCTTGTTTGACGAAAACGTTGTTGAAGTCATCGAAATGGTTCACTCAGCGGGTGGACTGGTTTATGGTGATGGCGCAAATCTGAATGCGCTTCTGGGCATTCTGCGACCAGGCGATGTTGGCTTTGACATCATGCACTTCAACCTGCATAAAACCTTTTCAACACCGCACGGTGGCGGTGGACCAGGTTCTGGCCCGGTGGGTGTATCAGAAAGTTTGGCGGAATATTTACCCGGCCCAATCGTCACCATTGTCGATGAGGGCGATGAGGATAACCCGCCTTTCTATGGCTTTTACATGCCAGAGAAATCAATCGGCAGGATGAAAGCCTTCTTTGGCCATTTTGGTGTTCTTGTTAAGGCGTTTACTTACATTGCCATGCTTGGCCCCGATGGGTTGAGAGACATCGGAGAAAAAGCTGTATTGAATGCCAACTATCTGATGGAAAAGGTGAAAAAAGATTATTTCCTTCCCTATGATCGAACCTGTATGCATGAATTTGTGGTTGAGGGCACCTGGAAGGATGCGCCGGGTATACACGCGCTGGATATCAGCAAACGTTTGATCGATTATGGTTTCCATCCCCCAACAAATTACTTCCCGCTGATTGTCCACGAAGCGCTGATGGTTGAGCCCACCGAGACGGAATCGAAGCAAACACTTGATGCCTTTGCTGCTGCGATGAAGGCAATTGCTCAAGAAGCACGCGAAGATCCAGAATTGCTAACTAAGGCGCCTCATACAGCGCCGATTCGCCGTACTGACGAAGTCAAAGCAGCGCGTGATCTTGTTTTGTGCTGTTGGACACCTGAAATTTTATAACACTCACTACAGCAATTAAGGCGTTGGAAGCAACCGCTCTCAACGCCTTCTTGATTTATTCCTTCAGAATAAGGCTGACCGGGCAGTGGTCAGACCCCATGATGTCGCCGTGTATTACCACATCTTCCACACGGTCCATCAGCGCATCAGAGACCAGGTAATAATCCAATCGCCAGCCAATATCGCGTTCTCGGGAATTGAACCGGTATGTCCACCAGGTATATTTTTCTTCCTCGGGATACAGCTCGCGATAAGCATCTTTAAAACCGTGCTCAAGGTAACGGTCAATCCAAACTCTCTCTTCTGGTAAAAATCCGGTGTTCTTTTCATTCTGTTTTGGATTGGCAAGGTCAATTTCTTGATGTGCCGTATTAAAGTCGCCCGTGATGATGATGTTTTCACCCTTTGCATGCAAATCATCGCAAATCTCTAAAAACGCTTCGTAAAATTCAAGCTTATAAGGTACCCGTTTGTTACCCTCGCCCCCATTTGGAAAATAAATATTGTAAAGATAAAAATCGGGATATTTTAATTGAATTACTCGACCTTCAACGTCAAAGTGCTCGATACCAAACCCCTTTTCATGGCTGAGGGGGCTATTTTTAAAATAGGTTGCTGTTCCACTGTAGCCTTTTCTTTCAGCAGGATTCCAAATTCCCTCATAAGGTTCAATAATTGCTTCTTCAGCACTTATTTGATTTAACGTTGCTTTGATTTCCTGAAAACATAAAACATCAGGATCAACGTCAGGGATCCATTCAAAAGCATTTTTCCGCAGTACCGCTCGAAAACCATTCACATTCCAAGTCGTAATTTTCACGTTATCACCTTTATTTCATAGATTTGCATTCCTGATTATACCAGCTACTAAAACTATCTATACTCTTCATTCGTTTAGCTCAGCTTCCATCCACGTTTCGCGTCATCTTTGAAAAAACAATGTTGTTTTCATCTGTACTTACGGGCAGTGGAAGGTTTCCATTCCTTTCATGGCTATGGTAAACTTAAAAGTTGAATAATCAAGTCAATTTCACGTCCGATCAAATTTTATAGGACGTTTGGATAGGATTATTAATTTAATGACCGGATACGCACCCCCTCGCAATATTTGGATGAGACGACTGATAACGATTTTATTTTCAGTTGCGACCATTATCATCCCTTCAAGTTTGGGCGCGGCATTAGCCCCACAGCAGGAAACGGGTCCCACATACATCATCCAATCTGGCGACACTCTGAACGAAATCGCCATTCGCTTTGGCGTCTCACCTGATGAAATCATCGAAGCCAATGCACTTGCAAACCCAAATGCACTGGATATCGGTCAAGAAATCCTGATCCCTGGTTTAGAGGGAATTGCCGGGGTCCTGACCTCTAAAATTTTCCCCTTCGGCACATCATTGACCAGCCTGCTGCGCCAAAACAAATTGCCGCTAAGCGACATGGTCAAATTAAATCGATTAACCAGCCCTGCTGAGGTTATTGCAGGCGCCGCATTTCTTTTCCCGGTGGTTGATGAGCAAAATCAACGGGTTGAAATCCAAACGCTACAACCTAGGAGTTCAATACTGGAAGCTGCCATCCACGCGGGTGTTTCGCCCTGGTCGCTGGTTGAGGATAATAATCTCCTGGGCAGTTGGGATGTGCTGCCTGGAGAACGATTATTCACAAGATATTTTGCTGAAGGAAATGAAACTGAACCACAGGATAGTCGATCCATATCGATTAACAACTTGCCATTGATCCAGGGTGAAACCCTGCAAATTTCGATCGTTACCTCAGAACCGCTGACAGCAAGCGGTACGTTTAACGGTCAACCATTACATTTCTTCTCCGATGGCGACCTGCGATATTTTAGCTTCTATGGCATCCATGCCCTGGCAGAGCCAGGCGCATACCCCCTGGAGATAATCACAACAGACAATGCTGGCAGAACTGAACACTTCGAACAACTGGTTTTGCTCTCACCGGGGTTTTATGGTCATCAAACGGTTTATGTCGCTGCAGAATTTTTGGATGACGATGTCATCGTGCAGGAGGACGCTTACGTTACTCCAATACTTTTGAACACAACACCTGATCGTCTTTGGGAAGGTCAGTTTCAATATCCAATTGACGAACCTTGTGTGAACAGCCTGTTCGGACTTCGTCGAACGTACAATGATGGCTTACTCAATTTCTACCATTCCGGGATGGATTTCGCAGTGTGTGCGCCCAACCTGAATATCTACGCTCCAGCTACCGGCAAGGTGGTCCTGGCAGAAGAACTCATCGTCCGTGGAAACGCCATCCTGATTGATCACGGCTGGGGCATTGTGTCAGGCTACTGGCATCTTTCAGAATTTAATGTAAGCGTGGGCGATATTGTCCAACCTGGCGATTTGTTAGGATTAATTGGCAATACAGGGCGATCAGCCGGCCCTCATTTACATTTTGAAATTATTATTAATGGGATACCCGTCAATCCACAGACCTGGCTTGACCAAACATTCCCTTGAACATTAAAAACAAACACAAGCGGCCTGTTAAGTGCTTGTGTTTGCATGCGCTGAGAGGGAATCGAACCCTCACGCCTTTCGGCACGTGGCCCTCAACCACGCCTGTCTGCCAATTCCAGCACCAGCGCAACAGCAGAGTAATTATAGTCTTGTTAAATCAGTTGTCAAGCTGAACCGCAGTCATTCAAAGGAGTAAATGATGCCGATTGTGTTAGATGCGATGGGTAGTGACAATCGGCCTGATCCAGAAGTACAGGCCGCAGTAACAGCATCAAATGCATTACATGAAAAAATTATCCTGATAGGAGATGAACCGACGCTGGCTGAGAAGCTGGCAGCTATCCCCGGTGATCAGTCACGCGTGCGCATCGTGCACGCACCCGAAGCGCTTGACATGGAAGACAAAATTGAAGATGCCCGCCGAAAAAAGCAAAACAGTATGCATGTGGGTATGGAATTGGTTAAAGCAGGTGAAGGAGACGCATTTGTCACCGCTGGTAATACCGGCATGGCAATGTATTACGCCATAAAAAGCTTTGGAAATATTAAAGGGATTATTCGCCCCTGTTTGTCTGCAGTCGTCCCTGTCAAGACAGGGCATGCTGTTATGTTGGATATTGGCGCCAATGCTGAATGCCGCCCTGAATTCCTGGTGCAATTCGCATTCTTGGGAAAGGTTTTCGCACAATCTTTACTGGGTCTGAAAGACCCAAAAATTGGCATTTTATCCAATGGTGAGGAAGAAGACAAAGGTAATGAACTGGCACGTGCAGCATATCACCTGCTTAAGGATGCGAACTTGAATTTCATCGGCAATGTCGAAGGAAAAGAGATGTTTAATGGGCAGGTCGATGTCGTCGTTACCGATGGTTTTACTGGAAATATCGTATTAAAATCAACGGAAGCGGTAGCCAAATTAATCATCGAGATCCTCAGAGAAGAGCTAATGGGCTCCTTCAGGACAAAAATCGGTGCTTTATTAGCAAAACCTGCCTTCAATAATATTAAATCCATGCTGGACCCAGCGGAAATTGGTGCAGCGCCATTACTGGGTATTGATGCATTGGTTTTTGTCGGTCATGGTAGTTCAGATTCACGGTCAATAACTAACGCGATCAGGTCAGCAAAACATGCTGTTGATAATCGGCTTATGAGCCATCTACGCGAAGAAATCACAAATATCTTATAAGGATTAATCAATCACTATGAACAAAGTAATCAATGAAAAACTCATCAAACGAAATAAAACCATTGGCAATGTCCTCTCAATCAGCGGTTTTGCGATCCTTATTGGTGGGCTGATCCTGAACATGAATCCTACGCCCACCAAGACGCTGGTGTCCTTTGGCGCGCTCATTGTGGGCTTCATCGTTGCGCAAATCAGCACCACTTACGTCACCCGTTTTGGGCGCAGTCCTCGCTTTGATGAAATCATTGCTGACAATCTCAGCAAGCTCAACAATCAATACACATTTTATGTCTATAACGGACCTGTGCCCATGCTGCTTGTCGGACCTGGTGGTTTGTGGATTCCTATCCCGACCATTGCAGCCGGTGAAATTTCTTACGACAATAAATGGCGGCAGCGCGGTGGGTCTGCCTTTATGAAAATGTTTGGACAAGAAAGTATCGGAAAACCCGAATTAGAAATTGTTAATCAGGAAAAACAAATCATTGATTTTCTAAAAAAACACGTTAGTGAAGATGATATTCCGCCGACGAATTTTGTCCTGGTGTCCATGAACCCCAAGGCTGTCATCGGAGATGTTGAAAATGCACCGGTTCCAATCGTTGGTATCGGTAGTCTACGGCGTTTTATCAGGAAAAATGACCGAAAAGAAGAGTTTGTTATATCAGAAACACTGATTGAAAAAATAAACGCAGCATTCAGCGAACTTTAATACAAAGGGTTCATTTTTTCGGACGAAGGTATTTTTTTAACGCGTTGATTTCATCCGGCTGTAAATAGCGGAAATGCCCGGGTTGGAGTTTGCCTAATTGAATTGGGCCAATTCTAACCCGGCGTATCTGTCGAACTGGCAAGCCGATACGCAACCCCGTCCGCCGAATTTGCCGATTTTTTCCTTCTCTCAGCATAATTGTCAACCAGGCCCCATTTTTCGTAACGGATTTTACTTCGACCACAGCGGGCAAAGTTCGGTAGCCATCCTCAAGAACCACCCCGCGCCGCCAGATCTCCAATTGTTCATCATCCGGTTTTCGATTGACCCGGACTTCATATTCTTTGTCATGTTCATAACGCGGATGGGATAGCTGATTTGCCAGTTCTCCATCGTTGGTTAGCAATACCAATCCTTCACTATCAAAATCTAAGCGACCCACCGGAAATAAATGCCGTTCATCCTTCACAAGATCAAAAATTGTTGGGCGGTCGTCTCCTGGAGAATGCAAGGAGAGCATATTGCGTGGCTTATGCACTGCAATATACACTTTTTTCTCTGGTTTACCGATAGAAGTGCCATCAACTCGAATTTCGTCAACGGCTGGATCCGCTTTTGCACCCAGGAGAATTGTTTTTCCATTAACAGAAACACGCCCCTCTTCGATTAATTTTTCACAGCCGCGCCTGGACCCAAAACCCGCTTGCGCCAATATTTTCTGTACTCTTTCCGCAGTCATTATGTTTTTAATATCTCCCTGTCTCCATTTTCCTCATGGAGTTCTTCCAGCGCGTCAAAATCAATGAATGGAAGTTCATCCAGGGATTCGAGGCCAAAATATTGTAAAAATTCAGGTGTTGTTCCGTAATAAATCGGTCGTCCAGGTGTATCCGCCCGACCGAGTTCCTCAATTAATCCTTTTGACAACAGGGTGCGTAGTACCGCGTCGCTGTTGACACCGCGGATCACATCAACCTCAGGTCGTGTAATCGGTTGTTTATAAGCAATGATGGCTAAAGTCTCCATTGCTGCTTGTGATAACGTTGTCGTTGTGTCAAGGTCTAAAAATTCCTCAATGGTGTTGCTGATCTCAGGCGCGGTTGTTAGCTGCACCCTGGATTTAACTCGCATTAACCGCAAACCACGCCCAGCACTTTTATAGTGGGCATCAAGGTCTTTTAGCGTTGATTCAACAACATTCTCGGAAACGCCTAAAACCTTTGCTAATTGATTAAGGCTGACAAGTCCTGATGAAACAAATAATAAACCCTCAATTCGGGCTGAAAGGTTTTCCGTGTTTGGTTTCTCTGCCATGATCAAATCGTACCCTTAACTGGAGTCATAAAAACAGCAAAGTGATTATACTCGATTAAAATCGACCAGAGTTTTGCTAAGCGGGTAGAATTGGCAGGTGTACAAGCCATAATTTCTCATGGACTATCAGATATTAGAAAGTGGAGCAACTATGCGAATTTTACTTACCGGGGTAGCAGGTTTCCTGGGATCTCATCTTGCAGATCGGCTCCTTGCAGAAGGTCACGTGGTGATCGGGATGGATAATTTCATCACTGGCAACCGAGAAAACATCGTGCACCTGAATGAGAACTTGAATTTCAGCTTTATTTTTCATGACGTTTCGAATTTTATCTTATTAACAAGCCCAATTGACTATGTAGTTCATTTTGCCTCACCAGCTTCTCCAAATCCCGCCTCACCGTTAGGCTATCCAAATCTTCCAATCCAAACATTAAAAGCAGGCGCATTGGGCACACACAATACACTCGGCGTTGCCCGAGCTTTCAAATCAAAATTCTTGCTTGCGTCAACCAGTGAAATTTACGGTGACCCTCTCGAACACCCTCAGAAAGAGACCTATCGAGGAAATGTTGATCCGATTGGCACCCGTTCTGTGTATGACGAAGCAAAACGATTTGCCGAAGCACTGACGATGGCTTATCACCGCTTTCATAATATCGATACACACATTGTGCGCATTTTTAATACTTACGGCCCTCGAATGCGCATTGATGATGGTCGTGCAATTCCCAACTTTTTGCTGCAAGCCATGCATGGAGAGCCATTAACCATTTATGGAGATGGGTATCAAACCAGGAGTTTCTGTTACGTCGATGATTTAATCGAGGGTATTTACCGATTGATGATGAGCGATTACCACGCACCTGTCAACATCGGCAACCCGGCCGAGATCAGCATACGCGAACTAGCGAACCTGGTTAATGAGTTGACTGGAAACCCGTCTGGAATCGTTGAACAAGCTGAGAAAAGGCTTTCGAATGATCCTCAAAGACGCCAACCAGATATTACATTGGCAAGGGCAATTCTTGGCTGGGAACCTAAAACCAGCTTACGCGAAGGTCTTAAGCTAACCATCCCTCATTTCAAGAATTAAATGCACCATGCAATTGATCAGTAACAAACAGGAACGGATACGTTTTCTAAAATTTTCCTTTGTTGGGGTAACCGGCACAATTGTTGATTTTGGCATTATGAACCTGGCTAACCTGGTTTTTCACTTGCCTTTAGTTTGGGCGCAGGCGATTTCTTTTTTTGCCGGGGTGATTAATAACTTTCTGTGGAATCGGTATTGGACTTATCCTGAATCACGCTCTCAAAATGTAAAAAGGCAACTCGCAAAATTCTTTTTGATTAATATCGTTGGCATCCTGGTCAGAACACCGCTGATCTCGTGGCTAAATATCCTTATTTTGCGATTGTTGGAACGCGTGGATATTACTCTTTCCGTTGAAATTTTTATTCTCAGCCAAAACTTAGCCCTGACCATCAGCATTGCTGTGGTTTTGTTTTGGAATTTTTTCGCTAACCGCTTGTGGACCTATAGGGACATCCCAATTGGTAAGGATAATCAGCAACAAAATCTCACCAAAACCACAAATACAGATCACCATGAAATGGATTAGCGCATGTTAATAACCCATTATGAACGACTGAAAATCATATATTCTGGAGAAAAGCATGACCGTTCATTATTTGCCCATCGTTGATGTTCAACGCCGAGCAACAACCAGCAGCGCTATTTTGTCGTTCAGGGTAATTGTGGAGAAAACTCGTTCATGCGCGTGATCGCTGGCAGCGCCAAAGGCGTAAAGCTACTTAGCGTTCCGGGAAAAACAACCCGGCCTATAACAGACCAAGTTAAAGAAGCCTTGTTCAATATCATCGGGGTTGATATGGAGGGGAAACTGTTTTTGGATCTGTTCGGCGGCACTGGAGCTGTCGGTATTGAAGCGCTCTCCAGAGGGGCTGAACATGCAGTTTTCTTAGATATTAATTATCGTGCAGTAAAAATAATCGAAGAAAATCTGCGGATAACCCAACTGCATCCGTATGCAACTGTCTTGAAGAAGGATGCCTTTGCTTTTCTTCGGAAATTACCCAAACAAGGTTTTGATTTTGTATATATCGCCCCACCACAGTACAGGTCAATTTGGGCCAAGACAATGCAAACCCTTGATGAAAATCCAGGTTGGGTCAGGCTGGGAGAAACCGCAATCATCCAAATACATCCCAAGGAATTTGTTGAGGACATTAACTACACGAATTTTAGTGAATTTGATCGCCGTATTTATGGGGATACGATGTTGATTTTTTACGAACGAACCTTATCTGAATAAAGTCTCAAGATCCCCATTTTTATTAAAGTGATACATCCCAACGATTACCGGAGATGTTGGTTTGTGGGCTGCAATCAATGGGATTAGCATCGGCAAATCTTCGACGATAGGTTTGGACTTGATTTCATCCAGATGGACCCAAAAAAGTTTACCTTCAGAAGATTCTGTGAATTTGTGGTTCAGGTAGCCAGCTTTGAACACAAAAATCATCACACCAACTTTTTCTGACACGTCTATGGTAATCTGACAACAAAAATATAAATCGACATCAGAAATACCCGCCTCTTCTTGCAATTCCCGGTAGGCTGCATCAGTGATATCTTCCCCTTTCTCAACGTGCCCGCCAATACCGTTAAACAGACCTGCCCATCTGCTTTTATTTTCTGAACCTTTCAGTAGAAGAACCCGGTCTTGGTCATCAAATAAAAACACCAATGTCCGGGGGACAACAAGATACCGCTCTTGGTCGTCAATATGCTGGTCAGATTTCGACATCTTCATATTTCTATAAATACAGCCCGTGTGATGCCAATCAACACGGGCTGTTAAGATCTGCAATCAGGTCAAAAACATCGGCACGCCAAGGAAGTCTTTGATCATTGGCCTATAATTTTCCTTATCATAATAAGCTTCAACATCCACCTGTTTTTTTCCCGTCAAGACAATTTCAATCGGTACGGTGGTATACCGTCCAGCCTGTAGAGCAGTCATCTTCCCGTAATCATCACGTTTAATCAGTTGCATGGCGAGGTTTCCAAAAGACATCGCAACCATTCGATCCAGAGAATCGGGGGCCCCGGAACGCATCACATAAGCAAATTTTTGATACATGATATGCTGGTCGGTCAATTCCTGAATTTTTTCAGCTACAATTTCACCGATCCCACCAAGTTTCTGATGACCGTAAGCGTCGGCAGGACCTGATTGAATAATTTCACCGTCAATCATGTGTGCACCTTCGGAAATAGTAACAATCGAGTAATTCGAAGGGCTGTTTCGTTTATCATCGTGCAAAAATCTGGCCAATTTTTCCATGTCAAAAGGAACCTCAGAGATAATCGCACGGTCAACATAAGCCAGATAAGCGCTGATCAAACTGGTTTCGCCTGAGTTACGACCAAACAACTCAAAAACACCAATACGTTCATGTGAACCCACTGATGTGCGTAACTGGGTTATTAAATCAACTGAGCGGGTTACTGCGGTAGAAAAACCGATGCAATAATCTGTACCAAACACATCATTGTCCATGGTTTTTGGAATTGCAACAACAGGGAAACCCATTCTGCATAATTTAACACTATAGCTGAGGGTATCGTCACCTCCAATTGTGACCAAAACATCAATCCCAAGGTGATCAAGGACTTTAAGCACATGATCGGTATAATCCTTCGTACCACAATCGTCAACTGGTTCACCAAGACCTGATTTTAACAAGAATTCAGGTATGTCGTGAGCTCTCACCTTTTGGGGGTTTGTTCTCGAGGTATGCAGAAACGTACCTCCAGATCGATCTATCAGACGGACATCGTTCTTTGTGAGGTTAACCACAAACTCATCATGTTTGGCTGGGTCGGCTATATCATACCAGAGCAAGCCCCGCCAACCTCTCCGAATACCGATGACATCATAATTGGCATCTAAAGCGTTAAGGACAACTTCTTTTATAGCAGGGTTCAATCCAGGAACGTCTCCGCCCCCGGTTAGTACTCCAATTCGTTTTTTTCTCATCTCTTCTCCTTCAAAAGAACAATATAATTTAGATCATTGTCTATTTTTTCGTATACTTGATCCCCTGTCCGCTCATGTTTCTTCGCGAGCGAACTTTGCCAAGTATAGCACAAAATCTTTTCATGTCACAGGAATATGCAATTATTACAATGATTCATAGGGTAACTTAGGGAGTCCTAATGCCCACCAACGAATCCAAATCATCCCTGATAGAACCGCCAAGGAATACACAATAAATACCCACGACATATTCATTGTATTTGTTAAATCAATTTCAGGATAAACCAGTAACCATGAACCAACCCCAGACGCAGCCAGGAACACCCAGGAGATCAACGCCCCTGAACGCTTCCATCGCTCTGACCAATACCGAGTAACAAATATCAGTGAAGGGACGATCAACAACGTGTTAACTGTTGATGCTCTTATGTGCAAAAAATACGCGAGACTTAACATCGAGGCTATTGCATAAATAAAGACTCGATCTGATTCCACCAATAGAGTAATCAAAATGCGAATGGCAAAGACACCAAAAAGCCCATGTAAGAAAATCGAAAGGTGTTTGGCGATTCCGGGCAAGAAAGCAGCCAGGTCCATCAATGGGGTTCTTACCCAGCTCCAATTAAAATTTAATTTTATCAAAACCGAAATCCAACCCTCAAACCATAAAGGCTGGACTAAAAATGAAATGATCACGAGGAAAACAACCCCGGAGAAAAAACTTGCAATGATCGACCAGCGTTTCTTTACAATAGCCCAAATAAGAAGCGTCATGACAACCAGTCCACTGATCAGAAAACTACTGGAAGCAAGTACCAGTAAAAACCCTGCTGGTGTGTCCTGGTTGCTTTGAATTAAAAAAATACTGAATAATAATAGCACGATAATCATTGGAGAAATATCTCCCCCTAATACCGCAATCGCGCCCGGCAGTGAAAAAATCAGGAAGATCGCGACACAAAACATACCCAGGCGGTTTATCTGCCAACCTGATAGTTTAATACTAAAATATCCAATTAAAGCCACACAAAAAGCCAAAATAGCAGTCCAAATTGATCGAGCGAGCGTGTAGGGCAACAGGCTGAGTGGTAAATAGAAGACCAAAGAAAAAAGTGGCTGTGAAAACAATTGCTGGGTTTGCAGCTGCGCTAAAAAAGGTGAATCATCAACCGCACTGTATGCAATATCTATTACGGATAACTCGTAAGGGCTAACACCTTCCAACAGCCAGCCTCTTCCTGCTGCCCAGGGAATCGCGAACGCATCAAAATGCCGGATATGTGTCATCGATAAAAAGCCCAAAATACCAAATCCAATGATTAGAACAAAAACCAGGACTACAGTGATGTATTGAGAAAGGGCAGTTCTTCGGTATCTTTTCATCATCATTGAAACTCGAAGAAATTTTACCCCGTCTAAAGAAAATCGGTCAATTAAACCAAATACCTGGCTTCAAGAACAATTGATTAGGCATAGTCATCGTCTGACAAAAAACCTTGTGTCCATTTAAAAACAAGTTGTTACCAGTTTTTTCGCACAAAGCTCATTAAATAATCCAACCAGATAGTTGTTGCTCTTTTCGAAAATAAATAGTATTCTCAGTGCTGTATATGGCGACCATCTCATCGAAATGATCCTTAACCAAATGTTTTAATGGCAATTGGGTTTGATTAGTAGTTAATTAAATAGGAAATAGAAGGGATTCATGGATACACATACAATGACAAGCAATAAATCAAACATGCAAAGTCAGTATTCACCAATCTCACGTTTGATCCAAATTGGCAGAAAAAAAACATATGTCACCATAAATGACATCCTAGAATTTTTCCCCGATGCAGAAAAAGATGTTGAACAACTTGAAGAAGCATTTGCTGCGTTGAATTCAGCCGGAATTCCGTATATTGAAGATGCAAATTTGTTAGCAGATCCTTCTGATGAAGAAATACTAAAAGTTAAAGTAGAAGAAGAAGAAAAATATACCGACGATCTGGCAAACATCGACACAGATGACACCATCGGATTATACTTAAAAGAAGTCAGCCGTGTTCCACTTTTAACAGCCCTGGAAGAAGTAGAGCTTGCACAACGCATTGAGAGTGGCCGCATGGCTCGCGAAGAATTAGCGCGGGGAAATATTAACGACCGCCGACGGATCGAGCTTCGAAACCTTATTGAAGATGGATGGGCTGCTCGTGAGCATTTAATCACTGCCAATTCTCGCCTGGTGATTAGTGTTGCAAAAAAATACATGGGGCGTGGTGTGCCGTTCCTTGACCTGATTCAAGAAGGAAACATCGGGTTGATTCGCGCCACAAAGAAATTTGAATATCGACGCGGCCATAAATTCAGCACCTATGCCACATGGTGGATCAGGCAGGCTGTCACACGGGCAATCGCTGATCAAGGACGAACCATTCGTGTACCTGTGCACATGGGTGATCAAATTAATAAACTATTACGTGTTCAACACCAATTAACTCAGCAATTAGGGCGCGAGCCCACAGTAGAGGAATTAGCGGAAAAACTTGAAGTTCCTCCAAAAAAAGTAGAAAACATGATTCAGGTAGCAAAGAGACCACTCTCATTGGAGACACCCACTGATGATGAAGAAGACTCGATGTTGGGAGATTTTATTGAAGATGAGGAAGCACCTCCACCAGATGACACAGCAACATATAACCTACTGAAAGAGCACCTGGTTTCAGTACTGGATACTTTACCACCGAGAGAAGTGCGAATACTACAATTACGATATGGCCTTCTTGACGGTCAGTCCTACACTTTGGAAGAAGTTGGGCGCAAAATGGGTGTTACTCGTGAACGAGTCCGCCAAATAGAAGCCCAAGCACTCAGCCGATTGCGGCATCCTTCTGTCAAACGGCGCCTCAGAGATTATTTGGGTGAATAAGAGCACAATAGGTAAATCTTCATAGCCGTCGTGAGGACGGCTTTTTTCTTGACCAATACAGCAATAAAGCTTATGATAATTGTTAATTGTTTATAATTTCCGATGTAAATTCTTAGGATAAGGAACGACTATGGGTAATAATCAAGTAAGCGATGATCATCCTATCGATGAGAACGGCGATCCCAAGGAACAACCTGATAACAAAGGGATTCCATTATGGTTGCAAGGCATCGATGAATTCGATGAAAATGAGACCAAACCAACCAAGCTGAGCGAGGAACAAGCAGGCCCCTGGATACGCGAAATCAATGCTGATGATTCTGAGCAGAACCGTGAAGGTGAGATAGAACTGTCTGAACCCGCACAATCAATCAGTGCAGAAACCGGGTCCGAAGCAGAACGCGCATCCATTGAGGAAGATCGAAGCGACACTCCTTTTATTGAAGAGAGCAGCCAAAGCTCTTCTGACGAAGAAGAATCAAGTGATGATATCGAGGATTGGGAAATCACCGAAGAAATTGCTATTATTGAACTTTCCGAGGGGCATGGCGACATCAGTATAGGTACAGATTTCGATGAAATAACATTAGAAGAAGGCTTTGTTGACATATCTGAAGTGGGATTAACAAGAACACAAAACGATCCAGCTGAAATTTCTGGAGATGAACCTTTGCGTGATGGTGAACTTCCCGAATGGTTACAGGACATGATTGCTGAAGCAGAAATAGAATCCGAACAACCTGAAGCAGAAACAGCCCTCATGTCTGAAGATGAATCCTTGCCCAAGGCAGAGATCTCAGATACGCTCATTTCAGAAGAGGACCTTGTAAGCGACAGAATCGCACCGGAAATTGAAATGTTTTCCTTTGATTATAAAACCCATGATACTGATTTTGATCTGGAATATGCCTTGGCAATCGCGAAAGAGGAGACTGCACCCGTTGTTCTGCCTGCTGATGAGGAAATACCGGTCATGGCAAGTGGTATTGATGAAACATATCCAATAGAAGACGACGAAACCGAAACTGATCTGGTCCCAACAGAGCTGACAGATGAAATTGAGCCCAGTCTGGTTGAAGAAGAGATCGACGTACGCCAAACAATTGACGACTCATCGCCACTCTCCGAAAACATTGCTCCCTCAGAAGCGCTTCTTGATCACAATGAGCATCCAGAAGAAATTTTGCTTGATGAAATTTCCCTGGCAACAGATACAGACCAGCTCTTTCAAGTCAAACAACAGCTTGACCAAAGACAAATTGATGAAGCCCTGCCAATTATTCAGGATTTATTAGAAAAATCATCCCATCTTGAACAACTGGATGTGTGGTTAAAGAAGTATTCTGAACAACAATCAGGATCAAACAAGGTTATGGAACTCATTGGGGATATTGCATTAAAACGTGGTGAACCCGATGCGGCCATTAACGCCTATGCGAAGTCTTTGAGATTATTGCTCAATAACCAGGAGAGTTCTCATGAATTGGGTTAACATTTACTCGGCTGCGGGCCTTTTAGAGGCCAATATACTCAAAGGTTTTCTTGAAGCGCAAGGTTTACAGGTGCTCCTGAGCCAGGAAAGTGTTGGTCGGACATTGGGCTTGTTCGCTGGGAAATTGGGGATTGTTGAAGTCCTGGTTCCTGAATCACAGGTCACCGAAGCAAAGAAGTTGATTGACGAGATAGCTGCTGGCGAGTTTGATAATATCGACTTTCCTGATGATCCGGGTGATCCACCAGTTCCAGAGTCGGACAATTAACACGTCTTGACGCAGCTATTGCAAACCGGTATAATCCCCGAGTTGTATTGGCATTATATAAAAAATTAAGGAGTAAGAGATGCCCCCTCTACCAAAGCGAAGAACCTCTTCTGGCCGCAGAGATCGACGCCGTTCACACGACGCTTTGAAAGCGCATAAAACCCTCGTTTGTTCTAATTGCGGCGAAACACGTTTACCACATCGGGTTTGCGCAAATTGCGGATATTATAAGGGACGCAAGGTTGTTGAAGTAAAAAAACCTGATTAATTTTTGAACGGTTATCCGGTTAATAAAAGGGCGGGATTATCGCCCTTTTTTTGTTTAATCGTAATTTTCTCTCACTCTGACTCAAAAACATCTTCATCTTTAGCAGAATTTTTAAATAAGGAAGAAAAGTATGGCTCATACCTGTTAATGAATCTTCTTGGGATTAAGCCGATGATTCGCGTGCCAATTTCCTGGTTAACGACTTGTTTAACCTGCCCTTTTTCATAAAACAAAGAGAGAAGTTGACCCTGGTCATAGGGGATTTGCACATCAATATCAATAAATGTTTCATATAGAAATTCTTCGATGCCAGATAAAAGGGCTCCTAAGCCCTGGCCGGTCAGGGCAGAAATTGGAAAGGTATTCGGAAAAGCGTCGAGTGCTGCGATTGCACCTTGCGGATCCTTCAGGCTATCGATTTTGTTCAGCGCAGTAATGATGGGAATATCGCCTGCGCCGATTTCAACCAATGTTTCCTGAACTGATTTCGCCTGTGCACTGGCATTGATATGAGTAATGTCTACTACATGCAAAAGCAAATCTGCTGCTGAAATTTCCTCCAGCGTTGCTCGGAAGGCAGCAATCAACTCCGTCGGAAGTTTTTGAATAAAGCCGACAGTATCGGTAAACAACACTTTCTGACCTCCAGGGAGCGAAACCCGGCGGGTGGTTGGATCCAGTGTTGCAAAAAGCTTGTCTGCAACAAAGAGTTCAGCATCAGACAGTTTGTTAAGCAAAGTGGATTTACCGGCATTGGTATATCCGACAAGGGATATCACAGGTACGTGAGTTCTTTTTCTTTGTTTTCGATAACGTGAGCGGTGAGCCCGGACTTTTTCTAATTCCCCTTTAAGAAGTTCGATTCGAGCAGATATCGCTCGTCGATCTACCTCAAGCTGGGTCTCGCCTGGCCCCCGCAATCCGACACCGCCCACACTTCCAGTTCGACCACCGCCACCGCCTGCCTGGCGTGCAAGATGGGTCCAGGCTCTGGTTAAGCGCGGTAAGCGGTATTCATATTGTGCCAACTCAACTTGTAAGCCACCCTCACTGGTATGGGCATGCTGTGCGAAAATATCCAGGATCAGGGCGGTACGGTCAATAACCTGAAGCGCATCCCCTAAAGCTTTTTCCAATTCTCGCTGATGTCGCGGAGAGAGTTCAATATCAAAAATCACCAGGTCAGCGTCAAATTCCTCAGCAAGTAATTTAATTTCATCAACCTTGCCAGAACCGATATATGTTTTGGGATTGGGAATGGTTAAATTTTGGGTTACATGCCCAACAACTTCAATACCTGCAGTCTGAGCCAGTAACTCCAATTCTTGAATCGAATCGTCCAGCGAAAGCAAATCCTCTTCTGTGGACACATTCGCACCTACTAAGAGCGCTTTTTGCTGTAATTGTTCTGTTTTTATGAGTTTGTTTTTTGCCATAAAGGGCTATTCACGCTCCTTGATCCAATCCTTTAAACGCAGCATCGCTTCGATAAGCTTTTCTGCTGGTATCACAAGAGAAATGCGCACATATCCAGCACCTGAATCGCCATAAACGATACCGGGGGTAATACTGACTCCGGTTTCTCTCAATAACACATCGCAAAACTCGATGTCATCTTTCCATCCACGGGGCAATCCAGCCCAAACATAAAGGGCTGCTTTGGGATTGTCAATTGTAAAGCCAAGTTCTTCCATTGTTTTCACAACAATGTCTCGGCGGCGCTGATAAACCATATTCCGGTTTCGGATCCAGGATTGATCTTCTAGTAACGCGGCTTCGGCAGCCAACATAATTGGAACGAAAAGTGAGGAATCCATCTGGCTTTTCAGTAACCGCAATAATCGCACAATTTCTGGATTGCCGACAGCAACACCTACTCGCCATCCAGCCATATTATAGGTTTTTGACAGCGAATTAAATTCAATACACACATTTTTCGCCCCTGGAACCTGTAGAATACTTGGCGCAATATAATCATCAAAGCAGACATCCACATAAGGTGCATCATGTGCAACAACAATATTATGTTTTGTAGCAAAATCCACGACTTTTTGGAAGAACGATAGCGGAGCAATTGCTCCAGTGGGATTATTCGGATAATTAAGCCACATTAACTTGGCTTTCCGCGCCACATCCTCGGGGATGCGTTCTAAATCCGGCAGAAAACCATTTTCCGCTAAGAGGGGCATCGAAAAGGATTGTCCCTGGCTGATTATCACGCCTGAACGGTAAACAGGATAACACGGGTCTGGCAAGAGCACCACATCGCCCGGGTCGATCAGCACCTGGTTGATATTATAAATCCCCTCTTTCGATCCAATTAAGGTTAACACCTCGCGTTCTGGATCAAGCTCAACCCCAAAACGATCTTGATAATACCTGGAAAAAGCCGATTTTAATCCAGCTGATCCACCGGAGGGACCATAACCGTGTACATCTGACCGACGAGCAGAGTTGACCAAGGTCTCGATAATATGATCAGCAGGCGGCAAGTCTGGTGACCCCATATCAAGGCGGATAATGTTCAGACCAGATTGCTTCAATTTTGCAATGGTTTTTTCTAAATCGGCAAAAAAATACGGCTTGACTGAGGATATGCGTTGTGCAGGTTTGATCTCCATACGACAGAATTACCTCTCTTTAGTTAGTGATATTGCCTTTATTATAATATATCTATTGTCACTGAATAATGAACAAACGCCCTCCCTTGCCCTGACCTTCCTCGTATTAAAGTTCCATTATTCGATAATTATGCTGACAAATGGCGGATTATATAGTTGTTCAATTCGGTCAAGGCTCGCTCTGCGTAATATTTATGCCGTTCGATTTTTTTTAACCTCTGAGTTTGACCAGGCTCTGGCAGCAACCCGAACATGGCTTTCATCGGTTGAAAACTCTTGGTGTCAGCATGTGTAATGTAATGAATCAACGCTCCCGTCATTGTGGTCACCGGTAACTGTAGCGGCGGCTTTCCAAGCAAATAATGTGCTGCATTAATTCCAGCCACCAAACCACTGGCGATATTTCCCGCATACCCTTCAGTCCCGGCTAACTGGCCGGCAACAAATAATCCAGGCTGTTTATGAAATGCCAGAGTGTTATCCAACAGCTTTGGTGCAGCCAGATATGTGTTTCTATGCATCTGGCCAAATCTTTGAAATTTCACACTTTCTAACCCGGGAATCATCCTGAAGACTCGTGCCTGTTCAGCATGGGTCAGATTGGTTTGAAAGCCAACCAAATTATAAAGATCTCCAGCTAATGTATCCTGTCGTAGCTGAACCACCGCGTAAGGACGGCGACCAGTTCTGGGATCAATCAAGCCAACCGGGCGCATAGGGCCAAACAACAAAGCTCTTTCGCCCTTTTGTGCTAGAACTTCTATCGGTTGACAACGTTGAAAGTAGGCCTCAGTGCCAGCATCCACTCCCCCGTCGATCTCAGATTCGAAAGTATGTCGAGGGATCCTTTCCGCCTGGATCAAAGCCTTCAGAAATTCATGATAGCTTTCTTTATCAAAAGGACAATTGATATAATCTCCTTCGTTAATTTTGTCATAATCATATCGGTCTGCTCGGAATGTAACTTCTAAATTAATTGAGTCATATTCGATAACAGGCGCAATTGCATCATAGAAGAATAGATGCTCGTGATCAGTAAATGTGAGTAATTTCTCTGATAAATTCTGTGAGGTTAGAGGACCGGTTGCCAAAATGGCTGGGCTTAGTGGGATAGCTTGGATTTCCTGCCGGAGTATAGCTATTTTGGGATGTGATGCAAGTTTATCTTCCACGCAATCAGAAAATAACTCCCGGTCCACAGCCAACGCACCACCAGCTGGTATAGCACTTGCATCAGCACAATCGATGAGTAACGATCTTAATTGGCGTAATTCAGCTTTCAATAACCCTGATGCCCGATTTGGAAGGTCAGAGCCAAGAGAATTAGAACACACCAATTCGGCTAATTTTCCTGTACGGTGGGCGCCAGTGCTAAGTATTGGCCGCATTTCGTGTAACGCAACCTCAACGCCCAGCTCTGCAGCTTGCCAAGCTGCTTCACAACCCGCCAGGCCTCCGCCAATGACATTCAATTTCATAGATGCCTCATAGTTGCTTTTCTTGAGATTTTACCACGCTTGGCATGGCTTTTCGCTAACCCACTGTGGTTGTTTCTGGCATACATCTTGCAACATTACGATTATTATTTTATAATCAGATCAGGAGACAAGCTCGTGCAACTAAAGTCTACACATAGCCAATATCAAACCCAAAGCCCGATGACCTCGGCTCATATCGCACAAACCATGACATTGTTGTACATGACATCGACTGAATTACTGCAAACCATTGATCGTGAACTTTCACAAAATCCCGCTTTAGAGCTTATCAATGAACGCCGCTGTCCAATGTGTGGTCGAAAATTGCCCCCCGAAGGGCCTTGTTCAATCTGTAGTCAACCAAAAACCATGGACCCTGATGAGACCATTGTGTTTGTCTCTCCAAGAGATGATTTTTATACCTTCAGTGGGAGTGCTTCTACCTCAATTGAGGATTACCCCGAAGATCCATTTTCATCAGCAAATTTAGACCTGCCCAGTTACGTCTTACACCAGGTGGTGCCAGAGTTAGAACTTGATGAGCGGGAAATCGCAGCGATGATTCTGACCAACCTGGATGAGGATGGATTCCTCAACATTAACATCGTTGAGATCTGCCGCTATCATCATGTGCCGCCCTCCAAAGTGGAAAAAGTATTATCTAAAATCCAACATTGCGACCCCATTGGAGTCGCTTCTCGTAATGTGAAAGAAGCTCTGCTTGTGCAACTTGACCACCTCGCTGAAACAGGCGCAGTACCCAAATTTGCCAAACAAGTGATTAGCGAAGATTTTAAATTGCTGTCCAGACGCCATTATTCAGAACTGGCAAAAAAATACGGAACCACAGTGTCTGAGATGCAAAGGGTGGCAAGTTTTATCAGTGATAACCTTAACCCATTCCCGGCGAGGGCCAATTGGGGGACGTTCCGCAATCCGAGCGACAATAAACCTGATGTTTTTAATCAACCAGATGTCTTAATCTATTATCTTAATAACCAACCCGGCAATCCATTGGTTATTGAAATCATCATGCCATCGCGTGGTATGTTGAGGATTAACCCCTTGTTTAAGCAAGCGATTAAAGAACAAACCGGCGAAAACCAAGAGGAGTGGAAAAAAGACATCGGCAAAGCATCGCTCTTGATCAAGTGCATTCAGCAACGCAACAATACCATGCAACAACTGATGTCTCGATTGGTTGCAATTCAAAAACCATTTATAATGCAAGGTGAGATGTTTTTGGAACCGCTTACAAGAGCCCAAATCGCGACAGAATTGGATGTACACGAATCAACCATTTCGCGTGCAGTTGCCAATAAGACAGTACAGTTGCCAAATAGAAGAATAATTCCAATGGCGTTGTTCTTTGATCGTAGCCTGGCTGTCAGGACAATTCTCAAGGAGATCATCGCTAACGAACCACATCCACTTAACGATACCGAACTCCAGGAGCGATTGGAAAACCAGGGCATCTCAGTGGCTCGGCGGACCGTGGCAAAATATCGTGCCATGGAAGGTATTCTCCCAGCCCATCTAAGACGAAATGAGAAATTCGCTACCCTATGAGAAAAATGTGACAAAGAATATCTCTGACAATTCTTATAACCTCAATTTCACACCTGATGAGGGTCTTGAAAGTCTCCTAACATTATTTAATTTAATCCCGGACCCTGCGATCATCTATCAGCCCAGCAATGATTCAATCTTAGCGGCAAACAATGCCCTTTTCTTGCTGACCAACCTCGGCGAGGCTGATTTCATTCATCAATCCATAAAAACCTTGCTCCCGAATATATCTAATACCGACCCCTTCAGCGGGCATGATAAAAAAGCTCTTTTACGCCATAAAAAACTACCATTAATGCCTGTCACTATCAGAATCTTCCCGCTTGTCCATGCAGATGAGCATCTGGTGATTCTCCTCAAGCCAGATGAGGAGCGATCAGTCAAAAAATCTCTGGCAGGTGAACAAATTGCGGTTATCGAAGGGCTGATCTCTCTCTTTCAATCGGCCAACAAACCAATGATGGATCCTGCTCTTGAACAAATTCTTATGAAAGCTGGAGCATTATTGGAAACGCCTCTCGTTTGCTTATACAAAGCAACCGGGTCGACTCCGCCTATGGTTCTTCATCTAACGTCAAATAAGGAGCGAGCCTCGGAATTACCCATCCACTTGACCAACGAAGACCTTCTCAGTCATCAATTCCCTGAGATATGGACGCCAGGTTTGCCCGCCGTTTCTGGCCTTCACCATTCTGCAATGGCAGCCCAGCTTGGTTGTTTGGTCAGTGTCCCACTGGGGTTGGAAGCAGCAAATTTTGGATTGTTAGTTGCCTGTTCTGAATCGCAAGTACCCAATTTAAACACGCTTCCCCTGGCAAGATTGCTCGCGGTTTATATAGCTGGGATAATGGAAAACCATAACAAGCAGCAAATTCTGAATCATCTCAACCACAAGATCAGACAAGTAGTAAAAATCCAAAATGAGATCATTACCAACCTGGAAGAGGGAGTGATCATCCTTGCACCAGATTTAACCGTAGCAGAAATTAATCCAGCAGCGGAAGCAATCCTGGGATATGCCAATGTCGAAGCACTCCGCCAACCAATTGCTTCCATTCTTATTGGCTCAGAATCCTTGGAATCTTCGCTGCGTTCCACCCAACAGGGCATTCCCAGCCTTACCGGTGGCGATCTAACCATTTACCACCGCACCGGTCGCTCTTTCCCTGCTCAAATTCTAATGTCGCCCGTGATGAACAAAGGGCAACTCTTTTCAATAATCATGTTGATTCGCGACCTGAGCCAGCAAGAAGAAAACCAGGCCATCAATAAGCAATTGGAACAGCGAGCAATTTTAGGTGAGGTAACCGCGATCTTTGCCCACGAAGTACGTAATCCCATCAATGCGATAATGCTCTCCTTACAAGTTATTGAAGACTCCCTTGAAGAAGATGATCCAAACTTGAAATGGCTGGACAACATCCGTGATGAATGTAACAAACTGATGTATTTAATGGATAGCGTCTTATCTTTTGCCAAACCGTTGGAATATAAAATGGCTGGGGTGGATTTGAATTTTTTACTCACACGAATGCTGGAGCGATGGCATCCCAGGCTAATGCGATTGAATATCTCGACTTATTATGAAACTGAGGTTGACAATCCAATTATCGAAGGCGACCTGCGAGCTCTTGATCAAGTATTTACCAACTTGATCAGTAATTCAGTCAATGCCATGGCTGAAAAAGGCGGCTCATTGGGAATTAAATTAACAGAAGCCGAAGATGATCAAGACCATCGCTACGTTCAGATCAACTTAACTGACACCGGAACAGGTATACCCGATGAAATTAAATCCCACATGTTCAAACCTTTTGTAACGGGCTCGAAACGTGGCACTGGTCTGGGCTTGGCAATCACCCAGCAAATCATCAATACCCACAAAGGCAAAATCGAGGTTGATAGCTACCCAGGGGGAACAATATTTAAGATATTTTTACTGAAGAAGAAAGGTCCTGGCAACGAATGAGCGCAACAATCCTGGTTGTAGACGATGTTGATACTGCCCGAGAGGCGATCGCGGACAGCTTACGAAAAGATGGCAAAGAAGTTCTCGAGGCGGGCACCCTCAAAGAAGCACGCGGCTTTTTAGAGTTGAATAAAGCTGATATCTGTATTTTGGATATCCTGCTGCCCGATGGCAATGGTTTATCGCTATTAGATGAAGTCGTGCAAATGGCTTTTCAGCCTAAGTTCATCGTGATTACAGCCCACGGTCAAATTGATTATGCCGTGGAAGCAATGAAAAAAGGCGCCTTGGATTTCATTACCAAACCAATAGATATGAAAACCTTGAAGAAATCAATATCCAGGGCAGAGGACCTCGTGGCCATGCGTCGCGAACTTGATCATTTGCGTCATTCTCAAGCTTTGTCAGCAAAATTCGTAGTCGGTGAGCACCCCCGTATGCAAGCTTTGATCAACCTTGCCCAACGTGCGGCTGAAGCTTCGGTGTCTGTTTTAATTACCGGCGAATCCGGAACTGGAAAAGAGGTTATGGCTACTTTTATCCTCCAATCGGGTCCCCGCAGTGACAAGCCTTTTATTGCAATCAACTGCGCTGCGATTGCCAATACCTTGTTGGAATCTGAATTGTTTGGGCATGAAGCGAATGCTTTTACCGGCGCGTCAAACAAGCGTAAAAATGGTTTGATGGAAGTTGCTGATGGTGGGATCCTGTTTCTTGATGAAATTTCATCAATGCCACTTGACATGCAGGCGAAGCTTTTGCGGGCTATCGAAGAGCATGCTTTTCGCCGGGTTGGCGGTACGACACTCATCCGCGTGGATGTACAGATTATCGCTGCATCAAACCGGGATTTAAAAGAAATGATTAAAAATGGTGAATTCCGAGAAGACCTGTACTACCGCTTGAAAGTGGTCGACCTGGATATCCCACCGCTCAGAAAACGTAAAGGCGACATCCCCGAACTGGTTGGCCTTTTATTAAATCAAAGCAATATGAGCATGGGCACCAACATCAAGGACGTTACCCCGCGTGCACTTGAGGCAATGGTGGATTATGACTGGCCAGGAAATATCCGAGAACTGCGCAATGCGCTCGAACGCGCCATCATTTTCTGCGATGACCCTGCAATCGATATCCAGCATCTGCCCTCAGAGATCATCGAAAGAAGCTCAATTTAAATCTTCATAAAGCCATCGTTTGGCACAGAACTTGCTACAACACCTCCAGAGATATTAATCTGGAGGTGTTTTTATGTTTACATCAACTTTTGATTTCCAAATGACCATGGCAACAGCGTTGTTCTTGCTTGGGTTGATCGTGCTTTTTGTCAGTATTTTTATCCTGATTAAGCATGCTATTGGCCGCGACATTAAAACGATCGCCAAACAGACCACAAAACTAGCAGAAAAAGGCATTACAGACAATGTCGCCGGCTTGGTAGGCAACGCCTCATCATTGATCAATGCCTTACACGATCTTTCTAAAACCAATTCGGGTATTGGCGTTTTCCTTGTTTTCCTGGGTATTGCTTTGCTGACAACGGCATATTTCATCACCAGAAATCTTGGTATAACGAATTGACCCCATCAGCGAGATTGGAAACATCATGTCACTGACAGCTTGGCTCGATTTAATCAGACAGCGCTTTTCGCCCGATGATGGTCAAATTTTGGTGAAAAGCCTGCAACAAGACCCTTTGGTCTGGCAATTTATTCAAGATGAAAACCACAGTTTGCCATTTTTTATGAATGCCGCCAATGACCTGGCCAGCTACGCACCCATGAAAATGGCTGCCTGGTTGATTGAACAGAAGAGCGGATTTTCCATTCCAGACCTTGGCCAAAGTGAGCTCAACCTTCCAGCGCAGATTAAAGCAGCGGCGGCCCAAACTTTGGAAACTGTGTTTAACACCAGCCTACCTCCTGCTGATCTATATACAGCAGGTTTGCTCGCCTTAACCCTCTTTGAACGACGAATAAGGAGAAACACCTGGAAAGGTCTCTCTGAAGAAATTTTCATTCAGCGAAATCCTCAATCAATCCTCAAGAACTACCGTATCTGGCAAACACCCTTTGCATGTTTATTTTCTATTTGCCACGATTTTAATGATTTGATTGATGAGTTTGCTTCCTCGCCATCTGATTCAATACGCCAGGCTTTTATTCCAATCTTTTTACACACCCTGATCACAAATCCCATGGATACCGGTCTGTTATTGGATCAATTGTTTGAATTTGCTAAGCAACTTCCGATAGATCTCCAATTGGAAAGCCTGAGCTGGTTGAGAGATTTCAATCAAGAAGAATTACAAATTAATTTAGCAAGGCAACTGCTTCAGACCAAGAACAACAGGGAATTCTTTGCCCGTGTCTTTTCCGGAATCGAGGCCTTTGATGCCGTCAGTGCGGATTCTGATCCCCTGGAAAAGACCGTTTCGTACACTTTACCTGAAAATGTTAATCGCTTGGCTGCGTTTTACTTTTTTACTGGAAACCAACGAAAAGCAGCCGATACCTATCAGAAAGTGGCTGAACTTTTAGAATTTTTGAAAGCACAGGCGCTTTTTCAAACACTGGCTGATGAGGACGGGCGTGTCGCACCAACCCGCTGGCTTGAAATCATTAAATCGGTGCCCCACTCCAAGCAAGCACGTCTTTTCTACGCACGCTCATTAATTGCCGATGGTCAGTTTGAAGATGCTCACCAGCAGTTAACTGAATTGCCGGAAACCACCCAAAAGCAACTATTGCTTCATCAGATTGCTGGAGAAGACAAAGAGATCATCAATGTTGCAATTAATTCTCACAGTCCGTCGAGCAAATGGTCGCATGGAAAAAACCAGCCCCTGGCGAGTTATTATGTACACCAGCCGCACCTCTCTCCAGAAGCAGAGATCTTGTTGGCAATCCAACAAGCAGATTATCAAGGAGATCGTCTGCATTGGCTGGAAAAATATCTGCGATCAAATCCAAACGATCTGCAAGCGATCAGTATGGCTCGCGATTTGTACGATGAATCCAACCAAATTGAGAAATCAATTGAGCTGACTTCATACCTTGAACGGATTGAACCCGCAGAGATTGCACACAAGCGTTCATTGGCTCGCTTGTATGCACGCGCAGAACGTTGGCAAGATGCCTATACCTTCCTGCAAACGTTGATTAATTCCGAGGAGACCAGCGATATAGAAGAATTGGAAATGTTTGCAAAAGCTGCTGTAAGGACACAACAAACAGAAACAGCTATTTCAATTTGCCAGAACATTTTACGTCGCAGCGAGAAAAATCCAAAAGCACTGGTTTTATTGGGGGAAATCTATCATCTTAAAGGTGACCCCCTTAAAGCAATCCAGCATATGGAAAGCGTGCTCGATTTGATACCGACTGAGCCTGACGCCTGGTTAACTATGGCCTGGCTATGGGCTGAGAATGACCAAACCGATCGCGCCCTTGAAACGCTAAAAAAGAGTATCAAGGTTATCCCAGATCAACCTCGCTTATTACGGGCTCTTGGGAAAGCTCAGGATGCCAACCATGCTTACGCTGAGGCGCTCGCTGCTTACAAGCAGGCCTATGAGCTTGATCCTCAGAACATTGAAGGAAAAATCGAATTAGCGGATATTTATTTTCGGTTAGGTCAGCCTGAGCATGCCTACCCCTTAATGGAAGCATTTGGCGACAATTTTGAGCAGAATCCAATAGCATCCAGGCTGTTAGGGCATATTTTACTGGCGTTGGATCAGGTTGCTTCTGCTGAGCCGCTCCTGCTCTTTGCTGCTGAGAAATTTCCAGAAGATGTTCAAACTGTTGTCGCTGCCTCTCATTTGGCTCTGGATCAAATGGAATCCGATCCAGAACAAAAAACGGGACAGGCTCTGGAACGAGTCAACGCAATCCTCTTACGAGCTTCCCATATGCACTCGGATCAAACCGTGATCACTCGTTTATTAGCCGACGTTGATCGGCTAAATGGCCAGCATCAAAGTGCATTTAATGTTTACACCAGGCTGACAAAGGCGGCAGAGCAGCATAAATTGCTGCAAGATTGGCGTTTGAAGTATGGGTTGGGTCAAGCAGCCATGGGATTGGGCGATCCGGAAATTGGACTGGCAGCACTGCAGGATGCACTTGACATTCAACCCAGTAACCTGGTCATTCGCCACGCCCTGGCAGATGCCTTACAGGCTACCGACCTGCCTGGAAAAGCAAACGCTATGGCCAAAAGCGCACTGATAATGGCGCCACAGGACCTGAACAACATCCTCTGGTATGCCGGTTTTAAAACCCGCGCTAATGACCCTGAAGAAGCAGTTCGAGCACTGAAAGAAGCGCTTCAGCTCTCTCCACACCGCAGTGAGTTGCGGCTTTGGCTGGCAAAAGCGCTGATTTCTGCGGGATTGCTGGAAGAAGCCCAGGAAAATGTTGTCGATTTTATTGTTTCCCCGCTACCCAATCCCGACCTGCTCCACCAGGCAGCTTATGTTTGCGTTCACCTGAATGATCTCGAAAAAGCTGCCCAAGCCCTGGAAAAAGCCCTACAAATAAATCCTGATTTCAACCCGATAATGTTAATGGACCTAGCCATCATTTTCGCTTTACAGGGCCAACACAAACAAGCTTTAGATACGCTTGATATTGAACAGAGCCTTATTTCTCAATATCCCCAGATTGCGATATTAACTGCTGATTTGTTTTCTAATATTGGCGAATACGAACACGCCTGCGCAGCATTGATATCCATTGAAGATAGAACCTCGAAGACACTGGAGACAGATACCGCCTATCCCCTGCCAATCAACAAATCACCCCTGCTTTACTCTCATGACCTAACGCTGGATGGGTATCATCTTCGCCTTGGATACCTTTTTAGAGCACTGGGGCATTTCGAGGAGTCATTAGAACATCTAACGCTTGCCCACGAGAGAAATAAACGCGACATAAAACTCACCAATGCAATCATTGAGACAGCTATGGTGGGGTTGGATCACAAACCCGTGCTGGCAGTTACACAGCACATCACCTCATCAGAATTGCTGAAGAATAAAGATTCACAGGATTTACTGGACTTGATCTGTTCCCAAATAGAAGTATTCCTGTACCAGGAAAATAACGAACAAGCTTTGGAACGCTTTTCGCTCCTGGCTGACCTCGATTTAACTTATCCCAGGGTACTGGCGATAAAAAGCCGTTTTGCTGCCAACAATGGCGACTTTGACATTGCCAAAAAACACCTTAGCGAGGCAATCAAAAACTTCAAAACAACCATCGGGAATCATTCGATGCGATCGCTGCCAGAAATCTTCAGGAAAATGATCAACCAGCACAGCATTTCGGAAGCAAGCCTGGCACTGGATGAACATTTAGAAGCAATCCAGACCTGGTCTAAAGTTTATGGTCAATTCGATACTCAACCCTTATTCAACTGGCGGTATTTATACGCGCTGGTGGCCGCAGCGGAGGTTCAGCAAATCGCCACTGCTGTGTCGATCAACACACACAGCCCCGGATCAGTTTGTCTATCAGAAGAACACCATACTACCGCAGAGCGCTTATTGGTCAAAATTCAGAGCAAGCTTCCTCAGGATCAAATTATCTGCTTGAAAGCAAGGATTGTATCAGCTTTTACTGGCAGCTGGCCTGTGCACTTGAATGTGGACGCCTGTCTGCAAGGCCCCGAAGAAGCAGCAGCGGTACTGATTGGCAGCGAAGATGTAAATCTAATTCGGGACATCCTCGAAGCGTATTCAAACAATGTCAAGGTTTTACAAGCGTACGGCGTTTACGCGCTACGGCATGGGCGACACGACGCGACATTAGTTATTGAAAATGCGCTCAAGATCGACCCTGGCGACCCAATTAATCACGCTCTGCTGGCCTATCTCAGTCTTGATCAGCCCGAACAGGCAATTAACTCAATTGAGACGGCAATAAGCCTTTGGCCTGAAGAGCCCGATTGGCATGTCCTGGCTGCTGACCTGCATGCCAGGCTGTCCAACCCTGGTCTGGCAGAAAAACATATTCAATCTGCGCTGCATTATCAACCAGAGAATGCAAACTACTGGCAAAAAAGCGCGTCACTTAATGTGCAAACCAACAACTTTATCCAGGCGAAATCAGATTTGGAAAAAAGCACAGCGTACCAGTCTGATGATCCCAATAGCTGGATTGCCATGGCTGAAGTTAACCGTCGCATGGGCGATATTTCTGATGCCCTCAGCAGTATTCGCAAAGCCAGCCAACTTGACCCTGATGATGAGCGCCTGGTCGAGGTGGAAATGAAACTCTTATTCGAGCAAAATAATTACTCTGACCTTGAATCTCGAGCAACAGCGGTGTTGACAGAACACAGTGAAAATGAAACCGCATTGATATTTTTAGCCCGTGCATTAGCAAAACAGGGAAAATTTGCTCAAGCTTTGTCAGCGCTGCTACAGAGCCTGGATAAAGACCCCGATAACACCAGAGTGGCTTTGGAATATCTCAAAATAAAAAAAGAGCAGGTTGGCGTTGAAAAAGCTTTGCCAGATTTAATCATCCTGGCTCAAAATAACCCTAAAGAACCCGCAGTGTTGACCAGCCTCACAGAATGGTTGATCCAGGCAAATCGCATCACGGAGGCAGAAAAAGTTGCCCAAACAACCTTGAGGTTTGCACCCGACCGGGCGGATATACACTTAATGTTGGGACGTTTGCAACATGCCAAGGGAGATTTAGACCAAGCCATCACCCATCTCTCACAGGCTATCACGTTAGACGATACCTTGATCGAGGCTTATATCGAATTAGGAAAAACCTACCAGGAGCGTCGAGATGTGGAAAAAGCCATAGAAATATTTGATAAAGGCTCCCAGGCGAATAAATCCGACCCACGACCTTATTATTATGCCGGGTTGGCATTAAAAGAAATCAAAGATTATCCAGGTGCCGAACTGATGCTGAAACAAGCCAAAAAATATTCACCTGATGATAACAATATCATCCGCCAGCTTGGCGTGGTCACAGCCCTCAACCTGGTAAACAACTTACGAGAGGTGAGATAACAATGTCATCAATGACTCAATCTGAAAAAAGCTTAAATTCCATGGACCGTTATCGGTTTTTAATGGTCCTTAATGCAGCAAATATTTGCCGGGAATACCAGTTTGTTAAAGAAGCGGCAATGCTCTGGTTGGCGAATTATCCGGGGGATCTCTTTGTTAAATATCACCAGGCATTATCCTATGCGAACCTTGACCTGCAAAACCAGGCGTTTGACCAGCTAGAGCAGATCATAACCTGGGATCCGACATTCCTGGAAGCAGTGCGTGATTTGCAGCGTCTTTCGCCAACTGAATCCCAGCAAAAGCTTTACGCCGACCTGGTGTGTTATCTGGAGGATAAAGCGGCTCCTGACAACAAAACAGAGAAATGGCTTGCACCACTGTGGAGTGCCAGGGCAGCCTTTTCTCAGGGCGAGTTTGATCTGGCGCTGGTTCACATTCACGAGGCAATGGTGCACAATCCACCAACTGCGTTACCAGCGATTTTGCATCTGAAAACAGCCCGTGAATTGGGCAATCAGGATATGCTCAGCAACCTTTCTGAGATTTATCATCAGCAATGGTCTGATTGCCTGCAAATCAACGTGATTCGAGCCCTGGTTGAAATGGATCTGGGGTTGGAAGCGACTGCAGTCGAACGTTTACACTGGGTTGCAGCCCACGATAGTGCGGGCCAGGTCATTGAGCAGTTGATGGGCGTGGATCACCCCTTTAAAGACCTTTGGCCAGATCGGTTTGAGATTTGTTTTGATCTGCCGATTCCCGCCTCTGTTTCGGCTTATTTGGGTTGGAATCGCCTGAATGCTGGACAGTTAAAAACGCCAACCTTTGCCAAAAACTATGTATCGCAACCTCGACCTCAACAGGTCAGCAGTTCTGATGTCACGCAGAAAATTCAGACCGCATTCGCTCCACCGCCAGCCATTAAGTCGGTGCAGGCGGTCATCCCTGAAGGTGTCCCGCTCCGATCAACGCCTGAGCAATGGGCGTCTGAAGAAGACCTGGAAGAAATCCAGAGTGCTTTTTCAAAAATTGCCAAACGGCTTAAAAAACCCGAGCTTGAACGGGCGGATAATCGCTTTCCCGTATACGTTGTGATGACCTCGAAGGGACAGCTTGAAAAATTCTATGGACCGAATACGGCAATAGTCATCGACGGGTTGTTGAACGAGCTGGTCAGCTTGATCCAGAATTTGCCGGATTGGGGAGCGTCACTGTTTTACCCGGATGATCCAGAGCAGCTTGCGCCCATGGGGATTAAACCAGTGATCGGCAATGATCCCTGGCAAATCAAGCTGGCATTGGCTGATCTCGACCAGGCGCTGGCAAAACGCGGCGAGATGATTGGCGCATTGCTCATCGTGGGAGGGCCCGAAATTGTTCCTTTTCATAACCTGCCCAACCCAACCTTCGACAATGACCTGGATGTACCCTCAGACAATCCCTATGCCTGTATCGATGAAAATTACTTCGTCGCGCAATGGCCTGTCGGTCGTTTACCCGGTGAAGCCGGCCCGGATGCCGGTTTACTTTTAGAACAAATTCGGAGTTTGACCTATCAATATCAGAAGCGCAGCAAGAATAGCAAAACACTGATGTCCAATGTTGCCACCTTCATTAACTGGTTCCTGCAAATTTTCAACAATCTGGGGGGCAGCTTGAATCAGAGTAAATCTCAACTTGGTTATTCTGCTGAAATCTGGCACAGAGCTTCGACTGAAGTCTACAAAACCATTGGTAATTCAAAGAACTTGGAGCTATCGCCCCCAAACCATGCCAATACTATTCATCTGAACGCCGATCACGGGCTCAAATTGGGTTATTTCAATCTGCATGGAATCAAGGACGGCCCCGACTGGTATGGACAGAAGGACTTCTCATCGATTACGAACGGTCCCGATTACCCGGTTGCTTTAACCCCAACCATGTTTGATGAAAAGAATCCAGCGCCAAAATTAGTTATGACCGAAGCTTGCTATGGCGCGCATATCATTGACAAGCAATACGAGCAGGCGCTCTCTCTGAAGTGTCTGGATACGGGCACACAAACCTTTGTCGGGTCAACCTGCATTGCTTATGGCTCCCTGACTCCCCCATTGATTGGCGCAGATTTATTAGCCAGTAGGTTCTGGGAGAAAATCGTTGAAGGCTTGCCCGCAGGGTATGCATTAATGCAAGCCAAGTTGCAACTGGCTGAGGAGATGATCAAACTCCAGGGCTTTCTTGATGGCGAGGACCAAAAGACCTTGCTTTCCTTTGTCCTCTATGGGGACCCTCTTGCTCAACACGACGGCTTGCAGACCATGCCGAAAGCCCTGTTCCGGTTCAAATCCTATCCTGCGTTAAAGACGATCAGCGACTATGATATGCTCTCTTCCAGTGATGAAAAAGATATGCCCAAACAGGTTAATAGACAGGTCAAGAAAGTGGTAGAGAAGTACCTGCCGGGTCTGGAAAACGCCCAGATGAGCTACAATAAATCGCAGGGGTCTGTCGGTTCAAAAATTGGTTCCGAACCAAAAACAGACCAATCAGGTGCGCCTGAGCGATACGTGGTGACGCTGAAAAAATCCTTTGAAGAAAATCAGCACACCGCACATCACCATTTTGCTCGCATGACTTTTGATAAGAAGGGCAAACTGGTGAAATTCACCACATCGCGGTAAAGATTTGTGGCTTTTTCTGTCAAACATCTCCCACCTTATCTCTATTAGCCACAATTTAAAAAGCTGCCACAGGAATTCCTGTGGCAGCTTTTTGGTTTGATTTTTGCTGAGGTGAAGTCAATTTGCAGATTATTTGCGGCCACTGAACTGTGCCACATCATGAGAATAGGAAATGGGACTAACTCTCCCTGTACACGATCATTGTGGTGGAGTCCTGCAAAAGAGCCTTAACTCAACATTCACAATTTGCCTATAGCAATCCCAAAGTATGGTAATATTTTTACCATTATGCCTATTTTCACACCCTCTCGCCGCTGGCAACCGCCCTTTTTCCCATTCAAAAAGCGCAGCTTTTCTGAGCGTTTAGAAGAAGCCCTGGAAAGAAGTCTCAAGGGACTGTTATGGGGCTGCCGTATGTGTGGCAACTGCCTGCTGCAAGAAACAGCTTTCATCTGCCCCATGGCTTGCCCGAAGGGATTGCGAAATGGCCCCTGTGGCGGGTCAACGCCAGAACACTGCTGCGTTGATGAATCCCGCCCCTGCATCTGGCATGCCATCTATGTGCGCTCTGAAAAAATGAACCGTCTGGAAAAGCTCCTCGAGGTTTTTCCACCACTCGATTGGGATAAGGCGGGCACCAGCGCGCTGAGGGATGTTTATCTAAAGATCAACGCCCACGGCAAAAGAAAGACCGTGGTAACCGTCCTGCGATCCTCACCATCAGTAAGAAACGCAAAATGGGAGCAATTCTTCAAAGACATCCGCCAGCCCGCCTGGTGGGCTGGCGATGACGATCCCCACCCACCTGAGCCTCACCAGCCGGTCTCCAAGCTGGAGAAGCTTCTCTCGGTGGGTAAATTTGCCCTGACCTGTGAAATCGTACCGCCAGCGGGGAGCGATTTTCCTGCCCTGGATGCCAGGTTAGCAGAACTCTCAGGGTGGGTCGACGCGGTTAATATCACCGACAATGCCTCAGCCATTCCGCGCCTCTCTGCCTTTGTCTGTGCACAACGAGCTTTAGCCGCAGGTATCGAACCGGTGCTGCAGTTGACGGCTCGCGATCGCAATCGGCTCAGTTTACAGGCGAGCCTGATCGGAGCCTCAGCCGCTGGGATTCGCAACCTGCTGCTGGTCACCGGTGATCATCCCAACAAGGGCGTTGCGCCCTTCAGCCATATGGATGCCTGGGACCTGGACAGCATCCAGGCGGTGTGGATCGCTCGCAAGCTGCGCGATGAAGGGGTGTTCCTCGATGGACGCACTGTAGACCCCCCGCCATCGTATTTTCTCGGCTCGGCTGCGGCGCCTTTTGCTTCCGAGCCGCGTTTTCAAGCACGACGGGCGGAGAAAAAGGTCAACGCCGGGGCACAATTCATGCAGACCAACCTCATCTTTGACCTGCCTCGCTTTGAAGCTTACCTGGAAGAATTAGAGAAGAGAAACCTGCTCAGCCGGGTGCATCTGGTAGCCGGAGTCGCGCCCATTAAAAGCCTTGCAGCAGCCAACTACCTACGCCAACTCCCCGGCGTGGTTATCCCGGACGAGATTATGCAGCGCCTGGCTGACGCCAAAGACGTATCAACTGAGGCATTGAAAATCAGTCTGGAACTGATCGAGAAATTGCGCGCCCTTCCGGGTATTCGAGGTCTGCACTTTATGGCTGTACCCAATACCGACCATCTAAAAAAGGTGCTGATTGAGAGCGGGTTGAGAGAATAAATTTACTAAAAGCGGTGCAGTTTTATCCAACAATCAAGGCACTTCGTGGTTTACCTCTCCTTTTACAATCAATATTTAAATTTTCTCCCATAATCGCTTGACAGCATACCGGAAACGCATTAGAATGCCTCCATAATTAAATTTCATAAAGGGTGCACCTCACGCCCGGATGCAAGGTGCAAAAAAGGGGAAGCTGGTGAAAGTCCAGCGCTGTCCCGCAACGGTAACACCATTGGTGAAGCCCGATAACCTGCTCTTTATGTCCCAAACAACTTCGTGGAAAGGCAAGTTGGGTACCGGCATCAGAGCTTTTTTCAGCCGATCTCAACAAGCCGCCCAGCAGGGCGGTTTGTAATTAACGACCTTTTCACAAGAAAGGTCGTTAATTAATAAGATGAGGAGAAATAATTTGAAAGCTCCGTTACGAATAGCCCAATTTTTTATCGTTTTTGTGACATTGCTTTCTCTGGCATTTGCACCGTTATTCCATAGCACAAATGCAGAATCGATAGTTATAGAGATGGATGTCCACACAGCCGTCCTTCAAGCTGTTGAGTATCTAAAAACACAGCAAAATGATGACGGCGGGATTCGCTGGATCGATGAATCCTCCAGCGCGGCAGTTTCGGTCCGGGTCGTGCTAGCTCTGGCAGCAGCCCGGCTTCCCCAGGAAGTGTTAACCAGCTCGCAAGGATTGAGCTTGGTCGATTTTCTGGCAGACCAAGGCTATAATTGGATTTTCGAAAGCGAAAATGACGAGCCGGGGCTCAACCTGGCCCGGGCTGGCCAATTACTTACCGCCGTTGCAGCAGCCAACCAGGATCCGTATGCTTTTGGATCTGAGAGCATCAACCTGCCCTATTTAATCCACGATCAATATGACCCAAACTCCGGGGTTTTTGGCAATGCTACCCCTAACAATGTCACTGACCAGGTATGGGCAATCCTTGGCTTGGCTTCTGCCTTCGCATCAGTGCCACAAGATTCAGTCACCTGGCTTGCACAAGCCCAACAGGCTGATGGCAGCTGGGACGACGGCTTTGGCAGCATGCTGGACACCAGCCCACTGGCAATCATGGCGTTGTTGTCATCAGGTTATCTACACGAAAACGACTCTGAAATTTTGCTTGCCCTGGACTTCATTGGTGAAAACCAGCAATCCAACGGCGGATGGCAAACAGAATGGGGTTCCACCACCAGCGCCAATGTAACGGGTCTGATCCTGCAGAGCCTTTACGCTGCAGGACATCAACCGGATGATCTTGCATGGACTAAAAAAGATGGATCGCCGCTAAACGCGTTGCTGCAAATTCAGCAAGAGAATGGCGCGTTTGGGGCTGATTTCACCAACGCGTATGGAACTGCAGATGGGATCCTGGGGCTCTCCGGTCAGCCGCTTTATGATCTTGGGCATGTACGCAGAGTCGGTCGAGCCTTTGCGTTTGTTTTTGATGCTCAGGAAGATGACGGGAGTTGGGGCTCAGCCGGGCAAACGCTGGATGTGATCATCGCTGCCCATGCTGCCGGTTGGGACCCGCAGACCATCGCAACCAACAACCGGTCGCCGCTAACTTTTCTGGCAGACAATTTGGAAGCATACATCGAAAGCGGTCCGGATGCCATCGGAAAATCAATCATCGGCCTTGTTGCTGCTGGCCAGGACCCGGCTAATTATAATGGGCTCAACCTGGTCGAAGCACTGATCGAGAGCTACAATCCGAACACCGCTGCGTTTGGTGATCCTGAAAATACCTGGCATCAGGCGCTGAGCATACTGGGTTTAACCGCCGCCAACGTTGAAATCCCTGAAGGAGCCGTGCAAACCCTGCTCGACCTGCAAAGAGAAGATGGCGGTTGGGAATACGCAACGGGGTTTGGCACCTGGGCAGACAGCACAGCCTTAGCGCTGCAAGCCTTGCTGGCATCCGGACTTTCATCAGGCGAGGATGCAATCCAAAACGGGCTCGCCAATCTGCGTAGTCAACAGCTTGAAAGCGGCGGTTGGGGCGATGCCAGCACAACCAGTTTTGTAATCATGGCTTTAAATGCCTCAGGTCTCAACCCCGATGAATGGCGCACAGAATCAAACAACGCCCCCATCCCGGATTTGCATACCTATCAAAAACCATCCGGCGCGTTCATGTTTTCTGAAGACTTCGTCGATGATAATTTGATGGCAACGACTGCGGCTGTTCTGGCGCTCATCGGGAGTCATTATTATATCCAACCCACATTTGAGGCGCCTACCAGTTCAGTTGGCCTGGTGATTCTGGCTGAACAGGAAACAATCGCAACCGCCTGTGCCAATATTGAAGGAAAATCCATATCCGGTTTGGCACTCATGAAGGATTCTGGCATTCCTTACGAAGCCCAGGACGGATTCATGAACAGCATCATGAATCGCTCAAACCCACAAGATGGCACCCTCTATTGGTCTTACTGGCATTGGGATGGCCGCGAATGGGTCTTTCACACCTCTGGCGCTGGTGACACTGTTGTTCTACCAGGGAGTTTGGAAGCCTGGTACCTCGTCAGTTGGGAGCGCTTCCCGTCACCTCCGCCCGAATACACCCCCCATATCAAAGTCATCTGTGGAGAAAACCAGTTAAAGAACTATGCTACGCAGCCTTATTTCCATTATTATGATCTTTATCAAACGGCAGCGGGTGTAAATCAGGCGCAAAAATTTTCAGTGCAACCCTATTCTCAGGATATCGAGATCACAGCAGCAGAATCGCAACCAGAAACCAAACCCTTATCAACCACACCGCTCATTATTATCGGAGTGCTGGGTGTCTTGGTTATTGCGCTCGTTGTGTGGTTGCTGATCAGGAAAAAATGAACTCAACCCGTTTGCTAAGGCTGGCTACCGACCTGATTGTCATCTTCCTGGGCTTATTTAGCCTGACGTCACCTTTTTTCTTCACCCAGGCAAGAGATATTGATAATCAGGCAGCCGCCTTCCCGATCATGGTCAGCCTGATCATCCTATTATGCTTGATGATTGTCATTTTTGAAGCCCAAACTTCTCTGCTGGATAGCAAAATGATTGCGTTTCTGGCGGTGCTGACGGCGATCAATGCTGGTTTACGGTTTTTAGAGAACGCGATTCCTGGCCCGGGAGGTTTCAGTCCTATTTTCTTCCTGATCATCCTCTCGGGTTATTATTTTGGCAGCCGGATTGGATTCCTGGTCGGCGCGATGACCTTGCTGGTCTCAGCTATTATTACCGGCGGCATCGGGCCCTGGCTACCGGGCCAGATGATCACAGCGGGCTGGGTTGGACAGAGTGCTATTATTTTGACATTTTTGGTCGACAAATTTGCCTGGCGCGGCAAACCCGTTGAGATTATCCTGTTAAGTGGATTCGGTGGTTTGTGGGGCATATTGTATGGAGTAATCATGAACCTGTGGTTCTGGCCTTTTTTAGGCGCAGGCGCCGGGCAAACCTTTTCTCACACTGCTGGTGCGCTGGAAAACCTCCAGCGATATGTTGCGTATTACCTGGCGACTTCTCTGGTGTGGGATATCACACGCACAGTGGGTAATATTTTGATCATCTCCATAATGACAACATCTGTGCTGAAGGTTTTTCAACGTTTCAAGCAGCGCTTCTCGTTCCAAATACAGGGATAGGCCGAACAATGATTCATTCCATCGTTTGGATGATATGGCTGCTGGTTGTTATGGTTTTCATCCTTTCAACCCGCAATCCAATTTATCTTGGTCTGATCCTGGTGGGTTTGTTGTTTTTAGGTCACCGCCTGGCTCGGGAAAAGAAGATTAAAAACTGGGTTCTGGCAAATCTACGGTTTTTATTGACAATGATCCTCCTATCCACACTGATCAACGGGTTTTTCTCGCATGTGGGGCAGACAATCCTCTTCACAATTCCACAGAAATGGCCGCTGATTGGCGGCAACTTTACGCTTGAAAGCCTGGTTTATGGAGTGATCAATGGGCTGGTCATCGGTGCGCTATATATCCTGTTTAATATCATCAACCTGGCTTTGAGTATCAAACAGCTCACCCGGATGATTCCGCGAGCTTTCCACCCGATTACCATGATGGTCACCATTTCTCTGACCTTTTTCCCTTCCATTCAAAAACGTGCACGAGAGATCAAAGAAGCCCAAATGATCCGTGGTAACCCTATGAAAAAGATCGTTGATTGGTTGCCGATCTTAATTCCTTTGTTGGTGACCAGTTTGGAAAATGCTTTCTTGCTGGCGGAATCAATGACCACTCGAGGATTTCATCAACCAATCGATCTCAGAGCACCGGGCAATCTGATCAGCTTGATCCTGGGCACCTTCTTCGTCTTTTCGGGTTGGATGATGCATTTATTCAATTATCCCCGCTACCTGTCAGCCCCGTTATTTGTGATAGGTTTCGGGCTCATCCTGCTGACGCTGATGGCCGTTGGTAAACATTCTAAGATCACGCGCTATCACCACGAAGAATGGAAGCCGATGGATATCATGATAACCATCATCATTGCGCTTTATTTGGTCATTTTTATTTACCTGCGGTGGGCAGACGGCCTGCCCTCACTGAATTACTCACCTTACCCCTATTTGAGCATGCCTGCGCTCCAAACAATAGGCTTGCTTTTCTGCATTTTACCTTTTGTACCGATGATCATAAAACGACATGATTAAGTTTACTGATTTAACTTACCGATACCCGCTTCGTTCACAAGCCGTGTTCGAAGACGTGAACCTTGAAATTAACGCCGGCACATTGACCCTGGTGACAGGCGCTTCAGGGAGCGGGAAATCCACTCTGCTGAGATGCATTAACGGCCTCGTGCCCCATTTCTCTGGCGGCACTATTGCTGGGAAAATCCAAGTGTTTGGGTCTGACCCGATCGTGGAAGGAGTTGAGGTGATGGCACACAAAGTCGGTTTTGTGTTTCAGGAACCTGAATCTCAGTTCGTATTTGATGTTATTGAAGATGAAATTGCATTTTCGTTAGAGAATGCGGGGGTATCCAGGCAAGAAATGGAACGCCGCATCCAGGAAGTACTCCAAATGGTGCGATTATCCCCTTTGCGCAAGAAAAACCTTTCAGAAATTTCTGGAGGCGAGCAGCAGAAAGTTGCCATCGCCAGTGCATTGGTGACACAACCTTTAGTCCTCATTTTGGATGAGCCCACCTCTCAGTTAGACCCTGTTTCGGCAGATGAGGTGTTGAAATTTGTTATCGAATTAAAAAACCATCTTAACCTGACGGTATTGATTTCCGAACATCGCCTGGAACGGTTGCTACCATACACAGACCTGATCCTTAATCTGAGCGCTGAACGGGGGGCGATTATTGGTAAACCCCAGGAAATATTGCCGCTCATGTATCAGGTGCCGCCTATCGTCGAAATCGCTCAACGCCTGAAAATTTCGCCCTTACCCTTAACCCCGCCGACCTTCCCACAAGTTAAACTTTCCCACAAGCCTTTGAAACAAATTGAAAAGCATTGCAAACCACAGGATGCACGACCTGTATGCCTGGAAATCAATGGCTTGTCCGCCCGTTTAAATGATCAGTTGATTTTAGATGAGGTCAGTTTCAATTTACATCAAAGTGAAATTCTTGTTTTGATGGGCCCCAATGGGGCGGGAAAAACAACGCTTTTGCGATCTGTGCTGAAGATGATCCCGCATTCAGGCAAGGTCACCCTGATGGGCACCGACACCAATAACCTTCAATTTGCTGAAATTATCCAGGAGATCGCCTACCTGCCTCAAAACCCAAATGATCTACTCTTTGCGGAATCGGTAATAGAAGAGTTAAAAATCACATTAAAAAACCATGGTAAGGTTGCAGAAGGGGTAAATTTTCATGATTTTCTAAAACCTTTCGACCTTGGTCATCTTGGTGACCAATACCCACGCGACCTATCTGTTGGCGAACGGCAGCGAACTGCTTTAGCAGCAGTGACTGTTCACGACCCCAGGATAATTTTCCTTGATGAGCCCACTCGCGGGATGGATTATGATGTAAAAAAACGCTTGAACTTTCTATTTCATCACTGGCGTCAGCTTGGCAAAGCCATATTGCTGATCACCCATGATGTTGAGTTTGCAGCTCTCCTGGCTGATCGTGTTGTAATCCTTGAAAATGGAAAATTGTTGTTTTGTGGTGCTCCAAGAACTGCCTTTTCTAAATTCCCTGCTTACCAAACCCAAACCGTTCGAGTGTTCCCAGGTACAGGATGGATCACTCCGGATGACATAGCCCCTGACCTTGATCTTCAGTGAACTGGGGCTGTTTTATGGTAAAATAACCCTTGTATATAACGGGTTTGCTACCAAAACGGTTATTGATTATACTCACCTGGATTTATTACATCCTGCACTATGGCGATAAATCATTCATGAGTATAAATAAAATGTTTTATTGTTGGTTTTTACGAATTAATAGTTGAAGCAACACAGAATTCATCGAGTGGACATTAGCATTGATAAACATCCCTAGAATCATTATTTCAGGAGAATAGTCATATGTATGGATATAGCGGAAAGATATTGCACATTGACCTTAATGAACGTAAATTTTGGGCTGAAGAAAAACCAGAAGAATGGTACAAAATTTACATTGGCGGTGTTTCGATGGCGTCCCGCTTATGCTGGGAAAACATCGAAGTAGGATGTGATCCTTATGGACCCGGTAATCCAATTTGCATTGCCAACGGTATTTTCGCAGGAACACCTGTCCCTGTAGGAGGTAAATTTGCCATCGCGTCAAAATCTCCGTTAACGGGCTTCATTGGAGACAGCCTTTCAGGAAGCTGGTTCTCTATTGTCTTAAAACGTGCCCGGTGGGATGGGATTGTTATTCATGGTCAAAGTCCAAACTGGATCTACATCATGATCGATGACGATCGGGTGGAATTTTTGCCTGCTGACAAACTTATGGGTCTGGGAACCTATGAAACCGAAGAAAAGATCCGTGAAATCTACGGTGACGATCAACTGCGGGCAGCGACCATCGGTGTTGCTGGTGAAAAAATGGTTCGCTTTGCCAATGTGACCAATGATGGGCGACAAGCTGGAAGGACCGGTCATGGCGCCGTGTGGGGCAGCAAGAAAATTAAGGCTGTGGCTGTGCGCGGCACCCACGGTATCACTGTAGCTGATCCAGATACACTGCTTAAAATGTCCTTTGATATCACTGAATCAGCACAGGGGCCCTATACTGAAAAATATCGCCTCTATGGCACATCCACCAACATGCTCAACATGAATAAGCTCGGATTGTTGCCTACGCGCAACTACCAGGAGGGCGTTTTCGAGTTTGCTCACCAGGTCAGTGGCGAATATCTTGATGAACACCATAAAGTCAAGGTAATCGGCTGTACACAATGTCCCATTGGCTGTGAGCAAATGTCCATTGTTAAAAGAGGTCCTTTTACTGGAGCGATGACAGGTATTGAATACGAATGCCTCCAAGCTGTCAGCTCGAATTTAGGAATTGGTGATATGACAGCAGCGATCCAACTGGTTGATATTGCGGATCGCTGTGGGATGGATGCCATGTCCATGGGTGTTACTATTTCCTTTGCGATGGAATGCTATGTGCGCGGAGTTCTGGTCAAAGAAGATTTCAAATGTGAAGAAGCCCCGGAAGGCATCGAACTCACCTTCGGGAACGGTGAAGGCGCTGTCATCCTGGCAAAGATGATCAGGAATAGAGAAGGCATCGGAGATATTCTGGCAGAGGGAACCCGTCGAGCATCAAAACATATCGACAATGAACGAGGAACAGATTCCTGGAAATGGGCGATGCAAGTTAAGGGATTGGAAACCCCTGGTTATGACGCTCGCGCCCTGAAAACCTTTGCGGTTGGCTTAGCAACGGGAACAAGAGGCCCCTGTCACAATCGAACCGCAGCCTACGACCCGGATATTCAGGGAGAAACAAATCGTTTCACAGTTGACGAAACTCGCGGAAAGGTCGCAGCAGGAACAGAAGAATATGCTGCCGTTTACGACACCCTCCCATTGTGCAAATTCATCAGGCGCTGTTTCACGGGCAAAGCTGATCGAGCAGGAGCCTGGCCAACAATCGCCAAATTAATCAATGCAACGACGGGTTGGAACTTCGATTATGACGATGTCGATTTAATTGGCGTTCGGTCCATTACGATCAAAAAAGCTTTCAACATCCGTGAAGGTTGGGCGCAGGAGGATGATGATTTACCCTATCGCTGGAAGAACGAACCCATGACCATTGGTCCTTCTGCTGGTCATGTTGTTACGGAAGAAGAGCTCGCCTATCTTAAGAAGATTTATTACGATGCCAAGGGATGGACAGAAGAAGGATTTATCCCCAAACGACTGCTGATCGACCTCGGCATGGAAGATGTCGCAGAAGAAATCGGTGTATAAGGAGAAAATGAATAATGGTAGCATCAACATCGAAGTACAAATATATCGTCTGTGATCCAGAACTGTGTATTGGCTGTCAGTTGTGTGAATACATCTGTTCATATACCAAAAACGGTGAATTCAATTCTTATCGCAGCCGGATCCGAACAGTCAGGGTTGATGAGGTTTTGATTACAGCCGTTGCCTGCCGCACATGCGAAAATGCGCCCTGTGTGATTGCCTGCCCTCGAGATGCCCTTTCACAAGACGTGGACACAGGCATCATTCGGATTGATCCGACCAAGTGCGATGGCTGCGCATGGTGCATCGAAGCCTGTGAATTTGGCGCCATTACAATTAATCCTCGAACGAAATTGGCTGAAATTTGCGATGGTTGTGAAAACGAGGAAGATGGGCCCCAGTGCGTATTGATCTGCCCGAAGGATGCACTTGAATACACCACGCCCGACCAACGAGCACAGCGCACCCGCCGTAAACTGATTAAAACCAGCCTGGAATTTCCACAAAAAGCAAAGGATCCTCGATGAGTGATCTTCCTAACGACCAAAATAACGAAGCAGAAGAAGAATTGCGGATTGGCGTCTATATCTGCCATTGCGGTAGCAACATCGCCGGGGTCATCCCTCCTGAAGAAGTTGTAAAATTCGCAGGGGAACTGCCCGACGTCGTGCACGCAACCGATACCCTGTATGCCTGCGCCGATTCAGGTCAACGACTGATAAAAGAAGATATCGAAAAGCACAAGCTTAACCGCGTGGTCGTTTCTGCTTGCTCTGTCCGCATGCATGAGCCCACATTTCGTGCGGCTGTTTCTGAAGCGGGTTTAAATCCCTTCTTAATGGAAATGGCTAACATTCGCGAGCAATGTACCTGGGCACATGGTCACGACCGAGAGGGGGCGTTGCAAAAATCGATGGATTTAACTGCCGCAGCAGTTGCTAAATCCCGCTTTTTAACACCGCTTGATATGATCGATGTACCAGTGACTCACAAAGCCATGGTGATTGGCGGTGGTGTGGCTGGGATCAGCGCTGCCTTAGACCTGGCAGAACAGGGAATCGATACCATCCTGGTTGAGAAGGAACCGACCATTGGCGGGGTTATGGCACAGCTCAATAAAACCTTCCCAACCATGGATTGCAGTATATGAATTCTCGCACCAAAAATGGTTGACGCGGCGCGTCAACCTCGAGTTGATATAAGAACCTTCACCGAAGTTGAACAAGTTGAAGGATTTGTCGGCAACTTTGTCGTTACTCTACGTGAAAAATCCAAATATGTTCTTGCCGATCGCTGCAATGGCTGCAGTGAGTGCGCCAAAGTTTGCCCGATTGAAGTACCGAATTATTTCGAATTGGACCTGGCACCGCGAAAAGCAATCTATGTCCCGATGAGCCAATCGGTCCCTCTGGTTTATTCGATTGACATGGATGCCTGTATCCATTGTTATAAATGCGTCGAAGCTTGTGGAGCATTGGAAGCCATCGATTTCAACCAGGAAGACAAAATCGTCCAGGAAGAAGTCGGGGCAATTGTTGTCGCTACCGGTTTCTCTCATTTTGACCCGAGCGTGATGGAAGAGTACGGTTATGGCCGTTTTTCCAATGTAATCACCTCAATGGAAATGGAACGGCTTAATAATTCCGCCGGTCCCACAGCCGGCAACCTCATCCGCCCCAGTGATCGGAAAAATCCACAAAGATTAGCCTTTATTAACTGTGTAGGCTCTCGAGACAAGCGCTATATCGAATCTTGCTCGAATTTCTGCTGCATGTATTCGATCAAGAACGCAGTCCTCTTAAAGCAAGCAAACCCGGATGTTGATATTACCATCTACTATATCGACATTCGCACACCTTCCAAAGGATACGAGGAGTTTTACGATCGTGCCCGTGAAATGGGTATCCATTTCATCCAGGGACGACCCAGTATGATCACCGAAGATGCAGAAACCCACAATCTCATCATCCACTCCGAGGATATCACCCTGGGCCGGGTGATTGAAAAAGAATATGACATGGTGATGCTGAACCAGGCTGCAATCCCACAGCCTGATCAGAACCATATGAGTTCTGTACTGAATGTGGCTCAAAGCCCCGGTGGCTGGTTCATGGAATATCACCCCAAGCTGCGACCGATGGACAGCCCCACCGATGGCATCTTTTTCGCCGGCGCCTGCCAGGGACCCAAGGATATCCCCAGCAGCGTGGCTCAGGGCTCTGCTGCTGCATCCCGTGCCAGCCGCATTCTTCTTTCAGAGAAATGGGAAATTGAACCAACCATTGCCGTGGTTTGGCCCGAACGCTGCTCAGCAACGACCAGGGGGCGCGCTTGTGGAATCTGCGCTAAAGCTTGCCCTTATGGCGCAATTAATATCTTCGACGTCAAAGACCCTGCCGAAGTGGTCATCGCCAAATGCCATGGCTGCGGTGCCTGTGTAGCAGAGTGTCCGGAAGACGCGATCACCCAACTGCACTATACAGACGCCCAGATTTTAGCGCAAATGCGAGCGGTGCTGGCTGACAAGCCCGAAGAAAAGATCCTCGCCTTTCGCTGCCAATGGTGTTCCTATGGCGGTGCGGATTTGGCGGGCACCAGCCATTTTGAATACACAGCCAATGAGCGCGGTTTGCGTGTCATGTGTTCAGCCCGCATGGACTCGGATTTCATCTACGAAGCTTACCGTTTAGGCGCTGGTGCTGTTCTGTATTCAGGCTGTCACCCACAGGACTGCCACTATATCACCGGTCAGTTGATCGGCGCCAAACGAGCTGATCGCCTGCAAAGAGCTTTTGAACGCATGGAGATGACCGATGGTCGTTTCCGTGTGGAATGGATTAGCGCCGCTGAAGGCGATAAATACGCACGGGTGTTGAACGAAATGCAAGCGACATTAGATAGCATCACTCCAGAAGTTCTGCATGATGAAATCGAAAGGCTCAAGCCGGAAATGGAAAAACGATTAAAGAAATTCCCCGGTGTGCCTGGAGTGTCGGAATCCATGGAATACTCGGATACCCTCGTTGAAGCGATCCTAAAAGCAAAGGAGACCGAATGAGCGATTCAACCACTTTTCAGTCCTTTGCAGAAGAAGTTAAAGCCATCCCGGGTGGTGAATTCGTTGAGCTGTGTTTTTCCTGCGGAACCTGTACCAGCCAGTGCATGATCCAGCAAAAAGTCGAACCGGATTACAATCCACGCCGCCTTTTGAAAATGGTGATGATGGAAATGCGTTCAGACGCCTATAATAGCCCGACGACCTGGCTTTGTTCCTCCTGCGATTTATGTTACCCGGCATGCCCACAGAAAATCCACATTTCCGGAGTTATCACCGCAGTGAAAAAAATCGCTGTTGAACAAAACCAGACAACGGTAATCCAAACGGCTGTTGTCAATCAGCAGACATGTGTAGCCTGCGGTTTGTGCGTGGAAGCTTGCCCCTATGACGCAATCACCCTTGAAAGAGCCAGGGTTCCCTATCGCGGCGAATTACAGGTCGCCACAGTGGACCCGGGACTTTGCATGGCTTGTGGCGTTTGCTCAGCAATTTGTCGCTCAACATCGATTAAAATTCCTGACGATTATTCCGATGAAAATTTGATCGATGCTTTATGGGGCTGGTTGAATCGTCAGAAAGTGACATTCTAATGGTACACAAACCGAGAATTGCCTTATTTCAATGTCAGTGGTGTTTATACTCCGAAGTTGACCAGTACTGGGTTGACCACAAACTGCCTCCATCGATCCATTTGACCAAACTTTCCTGCACCGGGCGCATCAATCCCCTGTATATCTTGAATGCAATCCAGGGCGGTATCGACGGGGTTATGATCAGCGGATGCCTGCCAGAAAAATGCCATTTCAAAGAAGGAAATTTGAGCGCATTAAGGCAGCATGATGCATTTATGAATTTATTAGACTACATCGGTTTTGATCGAGACCGGATGCGGTTTGTGTGGCTGGATTTGCAAGATCTGGGTCGAATTCAGCGAGAATTGGCTGAGTTTGAAGCTTTTTTGATCGGATTACAACCTGAAAAACGATTGGCAACACGAATCAGCTCACCCGTGGGAGGTTCAAATGACTGAGCTAAGAGCCAAATTACGCGCTGAGATTGAGAAACTGCTCAACGAGCAAAGTATCGATGTGTTTTTAGCCTTCAAACATGCTGATTCTCCTTTACGTCCTCAACCGGGATTTTTCAGACCGGGAGACTCCCTTGAGGATCTGGAATACAATTATTTGTGTCAGAATAACCTGGCTAATTATCTGCCCCGTTTCCCCGTTGAAACCCGCATCGGCATGGTCGTTCGTGGCTGCGAAAGTCGTTCCGTCAACGCTCTGCTGGTAGAAAAACAGCACCTCCGTGAAAATTTGACCCTTATTGGCGTCCCTTGCCAGGGTATTGTTGATTTACGCAAACTAATCGAACGCACTGGCGAAGATATTACGGCTTATTCTGAAAATCAGGACACGATCACAATCCATTTCCAGGGGATGGAACACGTCTTTGTAAAAGAGGATGTGCTGCATGATTCTTGTTTGCGATGTTTGCATCCCAACCCGGTCAACGTTGATATCCTCATCGGAGAACCTTTACCCGAAGGCGACACTAACCTTGTTCGAGAGAAAGTTGCTGCCTTCCAAGCGCTGTCCAGGGATGAACGCTACGATTGGTTTCGGCAAGAAGCAGAGCGTTGTATTCGTTGTTATGCCTGCCGGGAAGCCTGCCCGATGTGCTATTGCACAGAGTGTTTTGTCGATCACAACCAGCCGCGTTGGACCGAAAGCTCAATCTCACCAGCAGGAACCCACGCCTGGCACATCATTCGTGCGTTCCACCAGGCTGGTCGCTGCACAAGCTGTGGTGCCTGCGAAAGGGCATGTCCAATGGACATTAAGATGACATACCTGACAGACAAGCTCAATGAGGACATACTGGAAATCTATCAATTTGAAACCGGCATGGATGCAGAGACACAGCCACCTTTTGCCGCTTTCAACATGGATGATAAAAAGCGCTTTGTAGCTTGAGGAATAAACGATAATGTACATTCTTGAAAAGAAAAAATTAAAGCAGGTATTATCCGCCTGGACAGAGCACTTTGATGTTTACGTGCCTCAAAAAGTGGAGAGTTACACCCAGTTCCTGCCATTTAATGCAACCAAACCCTTGGAATTGGGCAATCCACACAACACTCGTTTCCCGCCCAAAGCACATTTTTTACCCCAATCAGAAACAATGTTGAAATACAACAGTCGGCTCGGTCGCTTCGAAGATCTGCGATTAACTCCTGAACCCCGCCTTCTGTTCGGAGCACGCCCCTGTGATGCCAGCGCAGTGGCACTGATGGATACGGTATTTCTAGCTGAAGATTATAATGACCCCTATTGGCTGGCTCGCCGAAAGGCAACAGTCATTGTCGGATTGGGGTGCAACACTCCCCCTCATACCTGTTTTTGCACAACCGTCGGTGGCAGCCCGTTCAACCAGGCAGGTTTAGATGCGTTGCTAACAGATTTGGGCGATTTCTTCTCTGTCCAGGTGTTAACAGAAAAAGCGCAAGAATTGTTTGACGATCTTCCCCCAGCAACAGAAGAACAAATCAGTCAAGTCAATCACGTTCAGAAAAAAGCATATGAAAGCATGGCGCCCGCCTTCGAAACGAAAGGTTTAAAACACAAGCTGGACCTGATTTTTGAGAGTTCTTACTGGGAGAAAATTGCAGAATCATGCTTGGGTTGCGGTGTTTGTACTTTCCTTTGCCCTACCTGTTTTTGCTTTGACATTGTCGATGAGGGGCAAAGACAGGAACGCATCCGTAACTGGGATACCTGTATGTTTCGGATTTACACTCAGGAAGCTTCTGGACACAACCCCAGGCCTTCAAACAAAGAGAGAACCCGCCAGCGTTTGATGCATAAATACAGCTATTGGCTTGATCATGTCGGCGAGATTGGCTGCACGGGCTGTGGACGCTGTGTCCGCTATTGCCCGGTAGGCCTGGACATTCGAGCGATGTTGCGAGCAGCCAGCAAACAGGAAAGCGAGGTTGTCCATGCATGACAACGGAAACAATCCCTACAAACCCATCTCCATGCATGTCGTTCGGGCGTATTATGAATCAAATGATCGCTCCCTTAAAACACTGGAATTAACTTTTGACCGGGAAAAAGACCAGGATGAATTTTTTGAAAAGTACAATCCCGGTCAATTTTGCCAATTATCCATTTTTGGCAAGGGTGAAGCGCCCTTTGGCGTGGCGTCAGCAGCCTGGGAAGGTGATTTTGTGCGCTTTACAATCCAAAAATTGGGCACATTTACACAATATGCCCACACCCTACAGGCTGGTGACCCGATAGGCATGCGTGGTCCCCTGGGTAATGGTTTCCCCCTCACCGATTGGAAAGGCAAAACCCTGGTGATTATCGGAGGTGGGTGTGCGTTTTCAACGTTATACGCACTGACAAAACACGTCCATCACCCTCAAAACCGTCCTGATTTTGATCAATTGGTTGTGATTTACGGTGCCCGCAACTCCGGTTTGTGCATGTATAAACACGATATCCAGAGCTGGCATCAAAGGAATGATATGCAAATTCACCAGGCGATCGACATCCCCGAAGAGGAATGGAGCCATCATGTCGGTTATGTTCCCGATGTCGTCAGAGAAGTTGCACCCTCACCGGAAAATGCTGTCGCTGTGGTGTGCGGTCCTCCGATCATGACGAAATTCACCTTGCCGGTTCTGGTTGATCTTGGTTTTCCGCCCGAGGATATATACACTTCTTTAGAAAAGCGTATGAAATGCGGTATCGGGAAATGTGGCCGCTGTAATATCGGCTCGAAATATATTTGCATAGACGGCCCTGTATTCAGCCTTAAAGAATTGCAGGAACTTCCTGACGATATTTAATATTGGAGTAAACCATGAGTTCTCGCGGAAACACGATTAAAACCCGGACAGATCATATAATGACTTTAGAGCGTCCGATGGTCACCCGGCATTACCTGATGACCTGGGACCTGGATCGCTGTGTAGGCTGCCAGATGGGACCCACAGTGTGTCCCAAGGAAGCGCTGACCCATGTCCCAGGAGAGATCATCGACGGTCGTATGGCAGTCAAGCCTTCCGTGGATGTGGACCCGGACCTGTGTGTGCTGTGCGGCATCTGTGTGGAGACCTGCACGGTGCATGCAATTTCAATCACAATAAACGATCAACCCGAAAACCCGGTGTTAAAATACAACGCCTTCCCAGAGGTACGTGGGAACCTCACCTTTGATCGAGACGCCTTCGACTTTTCATTGAAAGACCTGGTCATCAACAACTGCCCAACCCATATCATCAGCTATGACGAAAACAAAGACACAATGGCCATCAAATATGAGGATTGCATCCGCTGCCGGCAATGTGAAGTCGCCAGCAAAGGCGCATTTCAAGTTACCCAGCGCTGGCAAGGCAGCGTTGAACTGCATCGCGAAAGGTGCATCGAAGGCTGCCTGGCCTGTGCAGATGTATGCCCAACACGAGCATTGCACATTAACGGCGAGGGTGAGCTGGTGCTGGCAGATTATTTCTGCATCAAATGCGGCTCTTGTATGCATGCCTGCCCGATCAAACCAGAGTTTGCCGAAGAAGAGTTTACCTTTGAATCCTCGGGGGTGACTGTTACCCGCACCTACCAGAAACTGATCAATCCGGACGAGCTGGCAATCAAGGTTGAACGCTGGCGAACCCAACCCACAGACACCAAAAGCGGCTCCTGGATTGAAGCGCTTCGTAAACTCGCTGATGACAAAGCCGGCGCGGTTGAGATTGATCGAAAACGGGCTTTGCGGCGCAAAGATTTGATCACTGCCCTGCGAGGGCATACACTGCCAGCACACACAAAAGACAACGCTTAAATCAGCCGGAATCAACCGGTCAGCAGCAGAAAAAACACAACCTTCGTTGTGTTTTTTATCATTTTGCGAAGTAAATCGCTATTAGCAAGACTATTTAAAAACATGTTGTGGTTTTTCTTGAGCCAGGTGGCAGAAATGTTACCAACACCTGCAGAAACCAAAACAAGAACAAGGAAAAAACAATCCGCCAACGTTCAATAATTTTATGGGAGCCTGCCCCAATCTATATATCCTTGAGTATACGGGTCCACCTGGATGGCAATGAGCGTCTTTGACTCTGCCAGGATGTCATAAATGAATAATTGCTCCAGGCCACCATGAGTTTTGCTGTACAGAAGTTGGGTTCCATCTGGTGACCAGGTGAGCAGTTCGGCAAATCCGCATTCCACCCCGGTTTCTTGGGTTCCATCTGGTTTAACCAGCCACACGCAACGGTCTATCTCGGAAAATTCATCATCAAAAGACACACTTGTAAAGGCAATCCATGTGTCATCCGGGGACCAGAGTGCATTTACAGGCGCTGCATTTTCTGAATCAAACAATACCGTGAGTTCGCTGTAGTCCATATCGGCACGATACAATGGAGCTTCAACATACCCGTACATCTGTTGGCGCCAAAAGACCATTTGTTGACTATCTGAGGAGAAATCGAAATTGCTAGCCTCAACTCCACCAGGGGGTGAAATGTTGCTGGAGGTTGGCAGATGCCACAGGCTGCCCGGCCCGCATTCTGAATAACAGCCGCAACTGTTGATACTTCCCCATTCGCCATTAAGAGAGATCGCGCCAACAAAGCGCAGACCGCCAGCGACATTGGTAATCAATCTTGAACTGCTCGGATTTTGCACATCGAGCCTGATAATATCAAAATTGAGCAATTCCTGGTCTTCCAGGTTCTCAATTGCCGGGCATTCCATATCTCCCCGGAACGCAATGAATTCCGTACCTGTTCCTGTCCAGGCGAAGAATATGCCATAAGGACTGATGTCGAGGGTGTCGTCGGTGTCAAATTCCTGGACCCAGGACCCACTCCCAAAATTAAATGCCAGGTAACGTCCATCAGGTGAAAATTGGGCACGGGGGTAGCTCGTACCAATCCCATCTCCAGCGTCAAACGCAGTTACCTGGAACATTTCTCCATCGTCAACCCAATAGACCCACAGTTTTCCGTCATACAGATACGAAATTTGCCCTGAGTTCGGTGAACTCAAAGCAGGTTCTTCCTCATCATCAGTGACGCTGAAGGTTGGTATGGGCGTCTCGAAAACAACTTCAGTAGGTGAAGCAGCATCAAGAAGAGGCTCCTGAGTATCCGTGGAAAGCGGAGGCTCAATGGCAGGTTGTTTTTGAGTTGACCCAGGCAGTCCACAAGCGATTGTCACAACACAGACGATCGACATGACCATAATAATAATTGAAGGGTTTTTTCTCATATGTTCTCCTTTTGTAAATTTCATATTAAATTATAACAAATTACAAACCAAAAATCAATTATTGTTTGTGCTTCATAGTAATATTTTTATATTTGCGAATACGCTATTATTTTGTACAAATCACTGGAGCTTCTTATTTGGATAACGCGTTTTTGAAGGCATTTAACACTGCAGGGATGTGTTCATCCCTGATCCAGTAATGGCACACCATGCGGAAATGCCGTGAGCCCGTGATACCCACCAGAATGCCTTTTTCTTTAAGCTTTGCGGCACATTCCTGGGCTGTCACCCCCTGGTTTCCCTCTATTTCTACGTAGACCATATTGGTATTCGGTGAACGTTTGTCCAACAACAAGCCAGGCACTTCACGCAATCCTGCTGCCAGGGCTTCCGCACGCTGATGATCCTCACCCAGTCGATCGACCATTTCCTCCAATGCGACAATGCCAGCTGCTGCCAGAACGCCAGCCTGCCGCATCCCGCCTCCGAGTTGCTTTCGGACTCGATGGGCTTTTTCTATAAATTCCTGGCTGCTGCAAAGCACCGACCCAACGGGGGCACACAGTCCCTTACTGAGGCAGAATGTTACCGAATCAACCATATCGACAAGGTCTACAACTGGAACATGATGGTCGACTGCTGCGTTGAAGATCCTGGCGCCATCCAGGTGGATTGCCAGGCCACCCTCCCGGGCAATTTGTGCAGCTTCCAGCATGTATGCTCGTGACAAAGACACGCCCCCGCAGCGATTGTGAGTATTTTCAAGGATCAATAATTTTGATATCGGGAAATGCGGATTGTCTTCACGAATAGCGTGTTTAATGTCATGTTTCAGCAATGTGCCGTCAGGCTGGTTGGGGATGGTAAATGGGTGAACTCCACCCAGTGCAGAGATTCCACCGGCTTCATAGATGTATGTGTGGGCATTATTGCCCATGATGACCTCATCGCCGCGCCCACAGTGAGCAAGCACCGCAGCCAGGTTTCCCATCGTACCTGAGGCGACGAATAAAGCGGCTTCCTTCCCCATTCGCGCTGCGGCCAATTCCTGCAAACGGTTGATGGTCGGATCTTCTCCATAAACATCATCGCCCAATTCAGCAGCAGCCATAGCCGCTCGCATTTTCTCGGTCGGTAAGGTTAGTGTGTCTGAACGCAGGTCGATCCAATCCATCACAGCTGCTCCTCTTGTTTCTGTAATTCTAATAATACAGATTGCAGTGCATCCGGCACTGGAGCTTCAAAACTCCGCAGATTACGCTCTCCAGGCAATCTCAGCTTCAGCATTTTAGCGTGTAAGAAAATCCGTCCCAATGAAATGCTCGGTCTTCGCTGTCCATAAAGCGAATCACCCACAACGGGTACGCCCAGATAACTGAGATGAACTCGAATCTGGTGTGTGCGTCCGGTAATGGGATGAACCTCCAAAAGCGTATGGCGATTAAATTTCTGCAATAGGTAATATTCACTGACAGCAGGTTTCCCCTGGCTTTGCACCCCTACAGCCATACGCGTGCGTGTGCGGCTATCACGAGTAATCGGTGCTTCAATGCGCCCGGTAGGCGTTGGCGGGTGACCGTCGACCAGGGCCAGGTAAGATTTATAAACCTCCTGGGATTTAAACTGATTTACCAGCCAGCGGTAAGCTTTTTCCGTTTTGGCAAACACCATCACACCCGAGGTCTCCTTATCCAGGCGATGCACGACCCCGGGTCGATCGACCGAGCCGACATCCCTGATCGGCGGAAAATGTGTCAGCAAAGCATTGACCAACGTGCCCGTATGATTTCCCGCACCGGGATGAACCACCATGCCTGACGGTTTGTTGACCACAATGATCTGGCCATTTTCAAAGATAATATCCAGGGTGATTCGCTCTGGCACTAAACCGGTGTCCTGTTCAAGCATCACCAGGATTTCCAATTGGTCACCAGGTTTTGCCTTCAACCCCGCCTTTTCAACTGTCACGCCATCCAGGGTAACAAACCCGGCTTCGATTAACCGTTTTATCTGAGCCCGTGAAATTTCTGGCAGACATTCGGAAAGAAATTTGTCAATCCGTACCATATCATCAGATTTGACTTCGAATTGATAACGTGTTGATTTCATGATGAGTCGTCTTACGCAGTCTCTGAATGATCCTGTTGAGTAGTTTCTGAGGCTTGAAGTCTTGCTTTCTCTTTACGCTCTTCGTACCAAAGTGCAAACAGCAGCAAGGCGACTCCAACTGTAATGCTGGCATCGGCGATATTAAATACGGGAAACGTGCCAACGGCGATAAAATCTGTGACCGGGCCAACCCTGATCCGGTCGATCAAATTCCCAATCGCGCCACCCATCTGCATGGCCAGGGCAACTCGCATAAGCACATGTTCATGGGGGATCCGTGAATAGAAGATGATAATGACCAGAGAAACAACTGCCGCCAGCAGCCCAAACACGACTCCACCACCCTGAAACAAACCAAAAGCTGCACCATAATTTTCCCAGTGTACGACCCGAATAAATAATTCAAAAAAGCCTTTAAATGGAGACCAGCTTTCGCCAAAATTAAGGTTTGATCTCACGATTGCTTTTGAAATCTGATCCAGTGAAATTATCAGGATGGCAATGCCAGCCAGTAACCCGTGTGATTTGATGATTTTTTTCAATATTTTCTCCTGATGGTGTCAGGCTTTTTTAATCGAAATTCGGACCGATTCACCATCAAATTCGTCCTGAAGTAAGGGCAGGTCCTCCGGGATCTCGCCAACGATCAGCTCAACAGAGAGCGTTTCCTCCTTGATGTATTCGCCAAATGCCTGGATTGCGGTGTCCAAGACCTTCGTGGCCGTGTAATACAGGTGTATCCGGTCAGCGATATCAAAATCTGCGTCTTTCCGAAGTGATTGTACCCGTCGAACAAACTCCCGTACAAGACCTTCGTGAACCAGGTCCTGTGTTAGATGGGTTACCAGGGCAGCCAGATATGCGCCTTCTGAGGCGACGGCATAACCAGATTTCGCCTCTGCGCGAACCTCGACCTCTTCTGCCGTGATGTTGACCGATTCGTCGTTCAAAGTGATGGTCAAATCCTCGCCATCCAACAATTTTCGGGCAGTCTGGTCAGCGGGAAGATCCATTAAAGCTTTGCGTACCTGGGGATATTGCGCCTTAAATCGCTGACCCAATTGTTTGGGCAAGGGGTTAATGCTGAAGCTCACAGCTTCGCTGGCACTACCCAAAAGACTGACAATCTTCACATTCAGCTCATCTTTAAGCAGGTCTGCGTAGTCTTCCACCACCGTTTGTTCATCCAGGTTACCAACCACAAAAGCTGCTTCAGAAAGCGGTTGCCTGACTTTGATGTTATCAGCGTTGCGGGCAGCGTGTCCCAGAGAAGTCAACTTCATCACCGTGGCCATTTCACGGTTCAATTTTTCATCAATTTTCTCCGGATCAAATTCCGGCCAGTCGGCCAGGTGAACAGATTGAGGTGCATCAGGGTCAACGCTGAGGACCAGGTTACGGTAAAGTGAATCAGCGAGGAAGGGCATGGTAGGAGCTATAAGAAAAGCCAGGGTTTTTAACGCCTCATACAGCGTTGCATAAGCTGCCGCTTTATCTGAGTCGGATTCGGCTTTCCAGTAGCGCCGGCGTGAGCGCCGCAAATACCAGTTAGAGAGCTGGTCGACGAATTTTTCAATCGGTCGCGTGGCCCCCAGCACATTATAATGCTCATAAGCTTCAGTCACATCCCTGATAAGCGTATGCAAGGACGAAAGCAGCCAGCGGTCAAGATCGCTACATTTTGGCGAGATCGCCTGGTCAGGTGACCACTGGTCAAGATTGGCATAGGTAACAAAAAAGGAATACGTGTTCCACAGCGTTAACGTAAAGGTACGCACCACCTCTCCCACGAGATCCTGTGAAAAGCGGCGTTCCTGCCCAGGAGGGCTGGCGGTATACAAATACCAGCGTAAGGCATCAGCGCCGTGTTTATTGATCACATCCCAGGGTTCAACCACATTGCCGCGCGATTTTGACATTTTGCCGCCATCCTTGTCCATGACCAACCCCAAGCAGATCACATTATTGAAGCAATGGCTGTCAAATGCCAGTGTGCTGATCGCATGTAAGGTATAAAACCAGCCGCGGGTCTGGTCAACAGCCTCGCAAATGAAATCAGCCGGGAATTGTTCCTTGAATCTGTCTTCGTTCTCAAAGGGATAATGCCATTGAGCCACAGGCATCGATCCCGAATCAAACCATACATCGATCAGTTCAACAACTCTGCTCATACGACCATGACATTCCGGACATTCAAAATGCACCTGGTCGACATACGGGCGGTGCAGATCCAGGTCACCCAGATCACGCCCGGCATAGCCACTCATCTCTTCAGTGGAGCCCACACAAACCTGGTGATGGCAGGAATCACATTCCCAAACTGGCAATGGTGTTCCCCAATAGCGCTCCCGTCCCAGTGCCCAGTCGACATTATTGTTCAACCAGTTCCCAAACCGACCGTGTTTAATATATTCCGGGTACCAGTTAACATTCTCATTCAAAGCAACAAGACGGTCTTTCAATGCGCTGGTGCGGATAAACCAGGTTGGTCGAGCGTAGTACAGCAACGGGGTGTCGCAACGCCAGCAAAAGGGATAGGTATGGGTGTAGGTGCCCACAGCGTAAGTCAATCCCCGTTTTTGAAGTTCTTCGATGATTAAGGCGTCAGCATCTTTGACCCACATCCCCGCCCAGGGGCGAACATCGCTGGTGAACCGTCCAGAGTCATTGACAGCCATCAAAATCGGCAGGTCAAATTCAATTGACATCTGCATATCATCCGCGCCAAATGCTGGGGCAATATGAACCAGGCCGGTACCATCTTCAATGGTCACAAAATCAGCCATAACCACATAATGGGCATTCTTTTCAACAGGCATAAAGGTGTAAAGCGGTTGGTAATGTTTCCCTTTAAGCGTTTTGCCTTTGAACGTCTTGACTACTTTGTAGTCAGTGCCACCCAAAACAGTCTCCAACAAGGGTTTGGCCAGGATCAAGAATTCCTGTTCCCTGCCTTCGCCAAGAGATACTTTCACGTAGTCAACATCCGGGTGAGCAGCGACCGCCACGTTGCCCGGTAACGTCCATGGCGTGGTGGTCCACACCAGAAGAGATGTTCTTTCTTCATCAACCAGCGGCATGCGCACGAATATCGAAGGGTCAGACACCTGTTCGTAGCCTTGTGCCACCTCGTGGTCAGAAAGCGGCGTTCCACAACGCGGACAGTAAGGTACGACTTTAAACCCCTGGTAAAGCAAGCCCTTATCCCATATTCTTTTCAGCAACCACCACACCGATTCAATGTACTCATTTTTATAGGTGATATAAGCATCATTCATATCAACCCAAAACCCGATGCGATCGGTTAGTTTTTCCCAGTCTCTGATGTAAGTGAACACCGACTCTTTGCAGAGCTGGTTGAATTTAGCAATCCCGTAATCTTCGATCTCTTGTTTGTTAGTAAATCCCAGGCGTTTTTCGACCTCGATTTCTACCGGCAGACCGTGAGTATCCCAACCGCCGCGTCGAGTGATATGATATCCCTGCATGCACTTATAGCGCGGGAACATGTCTTTAAAGACACGTGCCAGCACATGGTGAACACCTGGTTTGCCGTTTGCCGTGGGAGGACCCTCATAAAAGACATATTCAGGCCCATCCCGGCGGGCATCCATCGATAAATGAAAAATTCCTTTTTTCTGCCAGAAACGAAGTATTTCAGATTCCAGCAAATTAACATTCAATCGTGATGAAACAGGTTCAAACATCGGTCCTCCAAACATTACTTTTTTAAAAATAAAACGTCCCAAATCAGGGACGAGCAGTGTACTCGCGGTACCACCCTGGTTCCCATAATCATATGAGCACCTCTTCCGGTTTCATCAATTGTTGAGACAACCGCACTTTGACAACAGAGAGTGACTCTGGCGCACTTACTTTTCCGTACTGGAGGTTCAGATTGCAGCTCCGGAAGGATTTTCAACGTTCATGACTTCCCGGCTCACACCCACCCGGGATCGCTGTCAGCCAGCGGAACGTGTACTCGTTTCCATCAAAGCCAGTTTTTCACTTTTTCAACCCCTATATTATGCCACAAACACACCCATGGGTCAATTATTTTGATGAGCACATTGTCTTCTTCAATCGGATGTTATAAATAAAAAAAGCCCGCTAATGGGCTTTTCGTACTGGGTGCCTGATGGGGGTCGAACCCACAACCTCCTCATCCACAGTGAGGCGCTCCACCATTGAGCTACAGGCACCATAGGAACGCCATATATTTTATCACATCAGGGATGGCTTGGCAAGAATTTTTCTATTTGCTCCAATAGGGTTTCGCGCGCAACTGTGACCTGCTCACGGGTTTTCAGGTTTTTTATAGCAACCATTCCAGCATTGATCTCATCCGGGCCAAGGATCACCGCTATGGGAATATCGCGTTTATCAGCAAATTTGAATTGCCTTCCTAGCTTATCCGCATCGGGATAGACCACCGCCCGGTAACCCGCCTGCCTGATTTCAGTTGCCAGGCGCAATGATTCAGGGACTGTCTCGCTATTGAACACGGTGATCAGTATTTGGACGGTGTCACCCAGCCCATCAGGGATCACATCCGCATCGTGCAGTACCAGTTCAATCACCACATCGCCCATTGCAAAACCCACACCAGGAAGGGGTTTACCACCCACATCAGCTACCAGGTTGTCATAGCGTCCACCGCCAAGAATTGCCCGGGATTGTCCGCCAATTTCGAAGGCTTCAAACACAGTCCCCGTGTAGTAATCCAGCCCCCGGACCAGTTTAGGATCAAAAACAACGTAATCGCTGACCCCAAAGGTGTTAATCAACTCAAAAAATTCAATCAGCTCCGGCGAATCACACCAGAGCGTTTCATTTTCAAGTTGTTTTAAAAGACCATCCACCTGATCACAAGACAAGCCAGTTTCAATTGCCTGGTCACGCCATGCCTGTTTGGATAATTTTTCTAACTTGTCTACGAGACGAAATACAGAAGGGCGCAACTCCTTTTTGATCGACAATCTGGAAAACACCTGGTCCATCAAGCGACGATTATTCACCGTGATCCGTACCTGGTCCGCAGACAGACCAACTTCTTGCATGAACATAGCAGCTACAGCCACGATCTCTACATCTGCGGCAACCGATTCTGTACCAATTAAATCGATATTCCATTGATAAAACTCTCGGGTACGGCCACGCTGAGGTTGCTCATAACGCCAAAAGGGCCCTATTGACCACCACCGCAGTGGAAAGGTCAACTCATATTGTTGTTGAGCCACCATGCGAGCCAGTGTTGGCGTTAATTCGGGACGCAAGGTCAATAAATCGTCGCCAGGGGTTGAAAAAACAAAAGCCTGCTCTTTGACCAGCTCTTCACCTGACTTTGCTGCATATAAGTCAATAAATTCCAGGCAGGGGCCTTCATATTCCTGATAACCAAACAGGGTTGAAACCGCGCGTATTTTATCAAACATCCAGCGCCGCACAGCCATGTTCTCAGGATAAAAGTCCCGTGTGCCCTTCACACTACGAATAATTTCTGCCATGATCGCCTCAAGTTCAATTCAGTTGTTTATTAAACATTGTAATTCTACCGCGTCTAAAAAAGTTTAACCTTAAGTGGTGAAGCTTTCACAGTTATAAGATAGAATATATATAAGAACAATATCATTGGGTGAAAGGGAACCATGCAATTAAAAGAGATTATCTCACTGGTTGAAGGAAAACTTCTGACTGACCATTACGATCAGAACGAAAAAATTGATGGTGCAATGGGAGCGGATCTGATGAGTGACGTACTGGCATCAATCAGCCCGGGGGCTGCTCTGCTGACCGGCTTATGCAACCCTCAAGTCATCCGCACAGCGATAATTGCGGATATTCATGCCATCATATTTGTCCGGGGTAAACAGCCAGAAGAAGAAACAATTGATCTCGCTAACGAAGAGAACATTTCGATAATTACCACAAACCTCGGAATGTTTGAAGCTTGTGGAATTCTGTATAAAGCCGGCATGAAGAGTTTTGAAAAGCAATCGCTCGAAGATTTTAATACATAAAAATTGAGGGATTATGGCCGCTCAAAAACAAAAAATTACCGATTTGTATGCAAGTGACATCACAAGGGGTGAAGAACTGGCCTATGAACTGCGCATTCACGAGGTTATGACGAAAGATCCCTTTTGTCTTAACCCTGAAATGAAAATGGAGACTGTATTATCCATCTTTCAAGAAAACCGGTTCTCCGGTGCACCGGTTACATTTGAAGGCGAATTGATCGGAATCCTGAGCTTGGAAGATCTAATTCGGTCATTAAGAAATAATGACCTTAACGGATCCGTACGAGAATATATGACCCTATCACCAATCACTGTTAACGCAAATGATCCGGTGGTTGAAGCACTAAAAACCTTTGCACGAACCAACTTTGGCCGACTTCCTGTGTTGGATGCTGAAGGGCATTTAGTGGGTATCATCACCAAGGGAGATATTTCCAACGGGCTTCTTACTGCACTTCAACGTGATTACCACGAAGAAGAGGTCATTCGGTATCGAGCCAGCCACTTGTTTGAAGATATTGTTTCCGGTCGCACCAGCCTGATCCTGCGTTATGATATCCGAAAGGGCGACTTCGTGCACGGAGGTAATGCCTCTAGCAAGATCAAACGCGCACTCCTACGCCTGGGAGCATCACCCCAGCTTGCCCGCCGTTGTGGCATCGCGGTTTATGAAGCTGAAATGAACCTGATCATCCACACAAACCATGGTGGGTCGCTTCGAGTTGAAATCGAGCCCTACAAGATCACCATGGAAGCTTACGATGATGGCCCCGGAATTATTGATATTGAAAAGGCTATGCAAACAGGTTATTCAACAGCCACACACGAAATTCGTGAAATGGGGTTTGGCGCCGGAATGGGCCTGATAAATATCAATCGTTGTGTTGATGAAATGCGATTAATTTCCTCAAGAGAACGCGGCACAAATCTTTACATGATCATGTATTTAAACGAGAACAACGGAACACCAGCAAAAGAAGAATAACCTGTTCACAATTAAACGAGGAGAAACAATATGCAATTAGATGAGATCATACAAAAATTAGACCTGAAAGTCCTCACAGAACCGGTTGATTTTTCAGCCGTGCCAGTCAACAGTGGTTATTGCTCAGACTTACTCAGCTGTGTGATGACCGGCGCTGAACCAGATGGTTTGTGGATCACACTCATGGCTCATGGCAACATTGTAGCAGTGGCCGCTCTTTTAGACCTGGCAGCTATCATCGTCACTGAAGATGCACAGCCAGGTGATGATACGATCGAAAAAGCTAACGAAAAAGAAGTGACTATCCTGGCTACAAAAGCATCAAATTTCGAGGTGGTCGGACGTCTTTGGGAACTTGGTCTAATAGGGTCTAAGGCTTAGTGTGCCAGACAAAATTCAGTTAAAAATATTCCGATCTGAGCTGCACATCCATACCGTACTGTCACCGTGCGCGAGCATTGAGATGATTCCCCCATTAATCGTGAGTACTGCTCTGGAGCATGGGATAAATCTGATCGCCATTACAGATCACAACGCCAGTGACAACATCAGCGCTGTCATGGAAGCGGCCCAGGGCACAGATCTGGCTGTCCTGCCTGGAATAGAGATACAAACCCAGGAGGATGTTCACGTCCTCTGCTTATTTGATGAACTGGATCAATTACTGGACTTACAATCTTTGGTTGACAAGAACCTCCCCGATTTTGAAAATAACATCGAGTTTTTTGGAGAGCAATTTGTCGTTGATGCGACAGGTGAATTTCTACGCCGCAAAAAACAGCTTTTAATTACATCCACGAACCTCAGCTTTGACAGAGTCTTTTATTTCGTCGATGATTTAGGAGGATTATTTATTCCAGCACATGTCAACCGCCAGGTATTTGGGCTTTTTTATCATTTGGGTTTTGTTCCGCCTGACCTGCCTATAGAAGCCCTTGAAATTTCTCGCCATATCACTGTCGAACAAGCTTGGGAAAACCATCCCCAGACCAGGAATTATCCGCTCATCCAAAGCGGAGATGTCCACTACCTGGATGATTTTTTAGGCGTTAACCAATTTTCGATCGCCAATCCAACGATTTCGGAGATGAAAATGGCTCTTAAAAATGAAAGTGGGCGGTGCTTTTGTTTATGTCCATCCTTTTGATGATTTTCCCCCTTAAATATGACATTTGTGTATTGACCAGAATTGAAAGCCGGACTAAACTGATCTCTGGTTAATTTTACAACCAAAATTAACGCGCACATGCGATTTGTGACTTATTTGGAGAATAAATATAGATGCCGAAAACAATTAACAAGATACCCGCAGGAGACCCTCTCAACATACCTGAACAAAAAGAGAAGATCGACCGGATCCTTCAAGAGAATGAAGGCATTGTCGGGGCAACCATGGTGGTGCTGAACGAGATACAGTCAGAAATTGGCTTCATTTCACAGGCGATGCAAGCTTATGTCGCAGAAAAACTCGGTGAACCGATCAGCCGCATTCATGGAGTTGTCTCTTTTTATTCGTTTTTCACCACCACGCCACGCGGCAAACACACCGTTAAATTCTGCGTAGGAACGGCATGCTATGTAAGCGGTATCAACCAGATTATTGACAAGGCAAAGCAGATCCTGAATATCGAACCCGGTGAAACCACTGAAGACGGCTTGATTACCTTAGAACTCTGTCGCTGTGTTGGCGCCTGCAGCCAGGCTCCGGTTGTCGTTGTTGATGACAACGTTCACGGTCGAGTGCAACCAAACAGATTTCCAAGAATCCTTCAAGATATCTTAAAAAGTGAGACGGAATAATTGAGAGAGCTTTGCCTGCATATACTGGATATCGCGGCAAACAGTGTCACCGCAGGTGCTGATCGGATCAGCATTTTGATCGATGAGAATCTGATCGAAGATACGCTTACAATTGAAATCATTGATAATGGCAAAGGGATGACCGAAGAAACGGTAAAAAGTATCACCGACCCTTTTACGACAAGCCGCACTGAAAGAGCGGTTGGACTTGGAATCCCTCTATTGAAGTATGCGGCTGAATCATGTGACGGATGGTTTTCTATCAAATCTGAATTAGGGAAAGGCACCCATATTAGCGTTGTGTTTAAGCACAGCCATATTGATAGAATGCCATTAGGAAACATTACTGATACATTATTAACCCTTGTCCTTGGCACTCCGGAAATTAACTGGGTATTCACCGTGAAAAGGAATGGAAGAGAATTCAATTTTGATGATCATGAGGTTAAAAAAGAGCTGGATGGTGTATCGATCACAGAACCCGAAGTGATCCGTTTCATCCGATCTTTTATTGCTGAAAGTATTATGGAAGTTCTAAACGAAAAAGGAGATTAGAGACTATGCCAGTTATTAAATCACTTGACGATTTGAAACGTATTAGAGAAGAAGCTTTAAAAAAGCAGGAATTAAAATCACAATCCGGCAAAACAGAAATCATCGTTGGGATGGGAACGGTTGGTATTGCCGCAGGTGCCAGAGAAACCCTCAAAGCCATCCTTGACTACGTAGACCACCACAACCTGGAAGACATTATCATCCGCCAAACCGGTAATATTGGCATTGATTCTTATGAGCCGGTTGTTCAGGTGATTCTTCCTGGTGAAGAAAAAGTGACTTATGGCCTGGTCTCGCCTGAAATAGTGAAAATCATCATGGAAGAACATGTTGTCAATGGCAACATTTGTTCCGATTACACTGTGAAAAGTTAAAAAGCAATAGATGCTTTTTTTACTTGACAATCGATTGATAAATTAAAAGGAAAACTATGGCTTTTTACAGATCGACTGTGCTCGTTTCCGTTGACCCGGTATGCGTCGAGAAAGGTGCATACGAATTAATTACCAGTTTGCAAGATGAATTAATTAAACAGGGCTTGATTGACGAAGTTCAAATCCTTGAAACTACTCGTATAGGAGATCCTCAGCTCCTTGGGCCTGATTTGATGATATATCCCGAAGGGACCCATTATACCAACCTGACATATTATGATATCCCCCGTCTGGTAGAAGAGCATTTCATCAAAGGCCGCATTTTAAAACAATATGAAGCTGTGATGATAGATTCTATCGATGAGGAACTGAGCGCACCAAAGACAAAAGAAATCAGGGTTGTTCTTCGCAACATTGGCGTCATCGATCCTCGTAATATTGAAGACTATTTTGCATATGATGGTTATATGGCGCTTGGAAAAGTCCTCAGTGAGATGTCCCCTGATGATGTCATTCAGGAAATACTGGATGCAAAATTACGTGGGCGCGGCGGCGCAGGCTTTCCAACCGGTTTGAAATGGCGATTTGCAAAACAAGCTGAAGGCGATATCAAGTATATCGTCTGTAACGCAGACGAGGGAGACCCTGGCGCTTTCATGAATCGTCGAGTTTTAGAAGGTGATCCTCATTCGGTGATTGAAGGCATGATTATTGCCGCCTATGCTGTTGGCGCAAGGCAGGGTTATATTTACTGTCGTGCAGAGTACCCCATCGCCGTCAGCACAGTGAATCTGGCGATTAAACAAGCTCGTTCTTTCGGATTGCTGGGCAAGAATATTATGGGAACTGATTTCAGCTTCGATTTGGAAGTTCGGGTGGGAGCAGGTGCCTTTGTCTGTGGAGAAGAAACTGCATTATTAGCGTCAATTGAAGGCAAACGTGGGGAACCGCGTGCCAGACCGCCTTTCCCGGCAGTTAAAGGATTGTGGGGTAAGCCGACCAACATCAATAACGTTGAAACCTACGCGAATGTGCCGCAGATTATTTTAAAAGGCGCGGAGTGGTTCTCGAGCATGGGTACTGAAAAAAGCAAAGGAACTAAAACTTTTGCTTTAGCCGGTGATGTAAAAAACACTGGCTTAATCGAAGTCCCCTTTGGTATTTCATTAAGAGATATTATTTTTGATGTCGGTGGTGGTATCAAAGGAGATAAGAAATTCAAAGCGATCCAAACCGGTGGCCCAATGGGTGGATGTTTACCTGAAAGCCTCATTGATTTACCTGTCGACTATGAGACCCTTGGTCAAGCTGGCTCAATTATGGGTTCGGGCGGCATGATCGTCATGGATGAAGATACTTGCATGGTGGACATCGCACGTTTCTTCATGGAATTCACCCAGGATGAATCATGCGGTAAGTGCGTCCCATGCCGGGTCGGAACTCATCGCTTGCTTGAAATTCTCGAAGGCATTTGTGAAGGTCGTGGAACCGAAGAAGATCTTGTTGAATTGCAGGAACTCAGCGAACAAATTCGTCAAAACAGCCTTTGTGGTCTTGGACAAGGTGCACCAAATCCTGTTGTCTCTACATTAACTCACTTTATGGATGAATATAAAGCCCACATTTATGAAAAACGGTGTCCTGCAAAAGTGTGTCGGTCGTTGATCACATTTGAGATTTTAGACGGACCATGCACAGGATGTACAGTGTGTGCACGCAACTGTCCGGTTACTGCCATTTCCGGGGAGCGCAAAGAAACCCATGTCATTGACCAGGATATCTGCATAAAATGCGGCATTTGCTATCAGGTATGCCAGTTTGATGCCATTCGCATCACATAATTTGACCTACAAGAGGAGAAAGATATGACATCTGATCAAAACAAAGATGCACAGAACTTAGACGATATCCGAGAAGTTGTTGAAAACATTGGTTCAGCGCGCGCAGATCTCATCCCTGTTCTGCAAGCAATCACAAACAAATTTGGATATATCTCACAACCTGCAATCAAAGAATTATCTGGTTTGATGAACCTGCCCACAAAAGAGATTTTGTCTGTCGCCACTTTCTATCGCATGCTTTCAACGCAGCCACGCGGAAAACACGTCATCCAGTTCTGTGAAAGTGCTCCCTGCCATGTTGTGGGCGGAAGAGAGGTTTTTTTAGCCCTGCAAGAGGCACTTAACTTGGAACCCGGTCAAACGAGTCCTGACAACAAATGGACATTGCTGACGACAAGTTGCCTGGGCGTATGTGGTGTTGGGCCCGTCATCTTGATTGATACAGACATGTATGGGAACGTCACACCTGAACAGGTGAAGATTATTCTCAGCCGGTATGATTAGGAGAAGGTAAATTATGAGTGTGCGATCAATGATCCTTGTTTCCAATGATCCCGAAAGCCGAATGCGTGGATCGGAAAAAATATTTGCAGAATTTCAACAACAATTGTCCCAGTACAACCTTGCCGATGAAGTATCTCTCACTTTGGCATCGGACCTTGGGTCAAGCTATGCCTCCCCCCTGGTCATCATTTACCCCGAGGCTGTAATTTACGGTCCTGTAACACCGGCAGATGTACCACACATTGTCGAAGAGCATCTCTACAAGGGTCGCATTGTGGATGAAAAGCGAGCCCCTGTTCATGAGCTGTCCGGTAAAGTTGCCTGGCTGTCAGCTCGAAAAGGAACATTGCCTGCGGAAAACCGGGTTGTTTTGAAAAATGTTGGATTAATCGACCCGGAAGATATCGAAGATTATATCGCTAACGATGGATACCAGGCGCTCGGAATGGCTCTTGAAATGACCCCGGAAGAGGTCATCGACCTGATTAAGTCCTCAAGATTGCAGGGCCGCGGAGGCGCTGGATTCCCTGCTGGTCTGAAATGGGGCTTTGTAAAAAGCACATCAAGCGATAAAAAATATGTGATCTGTAATGCAGATGAAAGCGAACCGGGCACCTTCAAAGACCGCGTTGTTCTTGAGGGTGACCCCCACGCCATCCTTGAGGCAATGTTAATCTCCGCCCACGCTGTTGGTGCTGATGAGGGTTATATCTACATCCGCGGTGAATATCAGCTAGCCATTGAACGGATGGAAAAAGCGATCAGACATGCTGAGCAATACGGTTTCCTGGGAGAAAACATTTTCGGTTCAGGTCTTAACTTCAAGGTGCATGTTCATGCCGGCGCGGGTGCCTATATTTGTGGTGAAGAAACCGCACTCATTGAATCAATTGAGGGTAAGCGAGGAGAACCCCGTAACAGGCCGCCCTACCCCACAACCTATGGCTTATGGGGAAAACCCACTCTAATCAACAATGTGGAAACCTTTGCCAACATCCCGCCGATTGTGAGAAATGGCGCAGATTGGTATCGCAGCCTCGGAACGCCCTCAAGCCCTGGAACAAAAGTATACACAATCCTGGGTAATGTCAATGTTACCGGGCTGATTGAAGTTCCCATGGGGATAACCCTGCGCGAAGTCATCTCGATTTACGCAAAAGGCATGAAAACCGGCAGCTTTAAAATGGCTCAAACGGGTGGATCAAGTGGCTCGATCATCCCGGCCAGCCTCCAGGATGCACCGATGGATTTTGAATCCTTCAAAAAAGCGGGCGTATCTCTTGGTTCTGGTGCTTTGTTGATCTGCAACGACGAGGTCTGCATTGTGGATCTTGCCAAGGTTTTAATCAATTTCTTCAAAGTCGAAAGCTGTGGAAAGTGCACACCCTGCCGGATAGGCACAAAAAGAGCGTATGATTTATTAGATGGCATTGCAAGGGGCAAAGGAACCCTTGAGGACCTGGATGAACTACAGCAATTGAGTCAAGAGTTGACCGATCTTTCAAATTGTGGCCTGGGTCAAACAGCGGGCACACCACTCAAAGATATGCTGACTTATTTCCGTGCTGAGGTAGAAGCACATATTCGCCTGGGTGTCTGCCCTGTCGGGGTTTGCCCAATGCAGGGTTGATCTTTATTATTTTATTGGTATAACTTATGGCTTGACTTACCAGAGAAATAAATAATCGAATTCGATGAAACAATCAATCGTTTCAAGATCGGACTTTTGTTGGTATCTTCAGTAACTACTGGAAGGAATTAATATGACAAAATTAACAATAAACGGCATCGAAATAGAAGCTGAAAGCACATGGACAATTTTAAAGGCAGCGGAGCACGCAAATATCACCATCCCAACGCTGTGCTACCACAAGGACCTTTCGCCGACGGGTGCCTGCAGAATGTGCCTGGTTAGCGTTAAAGGGGCAAAAGGTCTGGTGACATCATGTACGACACCTGTTTCTGAAGGTATGGAAGTTGAAACAGAAAATGAGACATTAACCTCATCACGCCAATCTGTGCTGAAACTTCTCCTCAGCGTTTACCACGATACCGGCTATAAACCCGATGAAACGAATAATGAATTATTCAATTGGGCACGGCATTATGGGCTGGATCCTTACGCACATATGACCTCAAAAGCCCGCTTTGAGGTTGACTCTGATCCAAATCCCTTCATTTTTGTCGACATGAACAAATGCATTTTGTGCACAAGATGTGTTAGGGCTTGTTCGGAAATCCAGGGCCGGTTCGTTTGGGGTGTTTCAGAAAGAGGTTTTGATGCCCATATTGTTGCCGGATTGGATGAAGATTTGCTCGATGCCCGTTGTGAATCTTGCGGTGCTTGCGTCGCTTATTGTCCCACCGGAGCGCTCTCGCTGAAACCGACTATCCATGTTGGACCCGCAGAAAAGTTGATCACAACAACCTGCAATTATTGTGGTGTTGGTTGTCAATTTGACCTGAATGTCATCGAAGATCGCGTCGTTCGGGTGACCTCAAACCCGGCAGCACCTGCCAATGGAATGCACCTGTGTGTCAAAGGGCGTTTCGGTTTCTCATTTGTGCATCATGATGATCGATTGACCAAACCCTTGGTCCGCGAATATCTCCTGAAGGGTGAACCGCGTCCATCGAAAGCTGATCGAGGGCCCTGGGTTGAAACCTCGTGGGACACTGCTCTCGATATTGTTGCAGAGAAACTGGCTACCGCCCGAGATACTTATGGCCCGGACAGTGTCGGCGTGCTTTCATCGGCAAAATGCACCAATGAAGAAAACTACTTAATGAACAAGTTCGGTCGCCAGGTGATTGGCACCAACAACGTCGATCACTGTGCCAGATTGTGCCATTCAAGCACTGTTTCTGGTCTTGCCACAGCGCTGGGATCGGGGGCGATGACCAATCCAATGGAAGATATCTATGCGAATGCAAACTCAATCCTGGTTATTGGTTCAAATACAACCGAACAACATCCAGTCTTTGGCGCCAGGATGCGCCAGGCGGTGTTAAATCGCAATGTTCAGTTGATCGTAGCAGACCCGCGTCGGATTGAGCTTTGTGAGTTTGCTGTCATGCACATTCAACAAAAACCAGGCACCGATATCGCCCTGATCAATGGGTTGGTGAATATCATTCTTGAAAAAGGGTACGAGGACAAAGTCTTCATTGATGAGCGAACTGAGAACTTTGAAGCCTATGTTGAAAATATTAAGCTATATCCACCCAATGTCGTCTCTGAGATAACAGGCGTCCCGGTTACACAACTCTATCGTGCTGTTGAAATCATGGTAAAAAATGCCCCATTAGCCGTATTTTGGGCAATGGGTATCACCCAGCATACCGTTGGCGTTCATAATGTATTTGCTCTTGCGGGACTCCAAATGGTGTTGGGGAACTTTGGAATCCCGGGTAGTGGTGTCAATCCCTTGCGTGGACAGAACAATGTCCAGGGCGCCTGTGATATGGGCTGTTTAGTGAATGTATACCCGGGTTACCAGGCTGTAACTGCTGAAGCAGCACAGCAGAAGTTTGAGAACGCTTGGGGTACGTCCCTTTCTAACAAAGTGGGTAGGACAGTCACGGAGGTCATCCCGGATGTCCTTGAAGGTAAAACAAAAGCTCTGTACATACTGGGTGAAAACCCTGCCATGACTGACCCCGACTCTAACCATGTTCGCCACTGCCTAGAGGAATTAGACTTCCTGGCTCTACAGGATATTTTCCCCACCGAAACTTCCGCGTATGCAGATGTGCTGCTTCCCGGCGTTACCTTTGTAGAAAAAACCGGTACCTACACAAATACAGAACGCAAGGTTCAAATGGTGCGGCAGGCTATTTCTGAACGCGGAGATGCCAGGCAGGATTGGGAAATAACTGCGGATATCGCAAAAAGAATCATTGCCCGAGGAGGACGTGAGATCAATGATGCTCCATTTTCTTCGTGGGATTATGCTGACTCCGGTGAAATTATGGCTGAAGTTGCAGCACTTACCCCCAGCTATGGCGGCATCTCGCATCAGCGTTTGAATAATGGAGAGGTTCTTTGCTGGCCTTGCCCGGATCCAACCCATCCAGGGACACCCATCTTGCACATCGGCAAATTTACACGCGGTAGAGGCAATTTAATTCCTGCAATCCATGTTGATCCAGCGGAACTTCCTGATGATGATTTTCCCATGATGCTGACCACTGGTCGTGTGATTTACCATTGGCATAGCGGTGAACAAACTCGCCGAGTGAAAGAACTGCTTGAGGTCTACGGCGAAGCATTGATTGAAATCTCACCGGAAGATGCCAGTGCCATCGGGTTGAATGAAGAAATCAACAAAGTCAGGGTAACCTCTCGTCGAGGTGAGATCATTGCCACTGCATGGGTTACGAACCGTGTGCCAGAAGGATTGATCTACGGGAATTTCCACTTCCCTGAGGCTAACATCAACTATTTGACCAAAGCAGCCTTAGATCCTATTGCGAAAATCCCTGAATATAAAGTTGCTGCAGTAAAAATCGAAGCTGTATAAAAGTCTTCCTGAAAGAAAACAACCCCGTTGAACAAACAATGGGGTTGTTTTATTTTAAGGATTTTTCAATGATCTGTTCGGCTTTTAGAAAATCATCTTTCGTGTTAATGTTATAAAAGGCCAGGCCACTCGAGTCAAGCTCCCTGTATAAAGCTGACTGCAATTCAATCACTTTGACCCGGGGAAGCCAGGACACCAGTCGCCTTTGATCCAAGACGATCGATTGATATATTGCTTCTTTACAGGTACTTCGCCGATAAACAGCGTGCAATGGTTCATAAAAAGACGGACCTGTCATTGGAATAGCGACATCGGCATCGCTTTGCATCAATAATTCAAGGCCTTTTAGAAGAATGGCAGTACTCACAAATGGCAAATCGCACGCAATCACTGCGACATAGTGGTTGTTGCTGATATCCATAGCGGTATAAAGCCCACCAATTGCGCCCATATTCGGAATCGAATCGTTAACCATCTTCTCTCCCAGAAACTCGAAACTGGAGATGTCATTGGTAACGATAAACAGCTCCTGGGCAATGGGTTTAACGCGTTCAAGCACTCTCTGGATCAGCGGTTTTCCTGACAATAACATCAGCGCTTTGTTTTCACCCATTCTGATCGATTTTCCGCCAGCCTGGATTACAACACTCAAGGCAGTTGCTTTTAGGTCTCTATCTTCTGTCATCATTAATCCATTGTTTATTATAATGGGTAATGTTTATTTAGAGGCTTCTTCCTGTATTGATCATCGCTTTACTCTGATTGAGTGGTTGCTTGATTTTGAAAAAGCAGATAGGATAAATCAATCAATTGTAAAAAAGTCCGTTTTATAACCACGGAGATCAAAATTAGGAGTAATGATGACCAACACCAATAAAACTCTGAATTCATGGAAGTATGAACCTGGCAACACAGTATTCACGATTAAGCAGCTGGCAATAATCGAAGAACAATCCGTTGATTTGCTGGTCAACAATTCGCCGTTGTTAACATTTTTCTGTTCTCCAATTGATCTTGAAGCCTTAGCGCTTGGTTTTCTTTGGAATGAGGGAATAATCAGCGACCTGAGCGAAGTTAAAAACCTTTGTATCAGCTCGGATATGGCCAGGATTGAGGTTTCTTTGTTCTCCCCTATTGATGGACATCAAAGCCTGATGCGGACATCAACAGGGATGACGGTCATCCGTGAACTTGAGAAAAGTCAGATAAATAATTCTTTCACGATTAATCCAGAAATGCTCATCAAGCTTTATGATGAGTTTTCTGCGAAACAGAAACTTCACCAGGTTGCTGGGGGGTATCACAGTGCGGCATTAAGTGATGGCGAAAGGATCAATATCATCACAGAAGATTTGGGAAGGCACAACTGCCTGGACAAAATATCTGGAACGTTTCTACTTGAAGGAAAACCATTCGTGCCCCAAATAATTCTACTTTCCGGAAGGATCAGTTCTGAGATGATCCACAAAGCGATGAAGTTGACCGCCCCCATTATCGCAACAAGAACAACGCCAACCGTTAAGGCGGTTGAGATTGCAGAAACATATGGTGTTTCAATTGTCGGTTACTTAAGAGGCAAACAATTTTCGGTCTTTAGCTTTCCGGAACGGATCCAATTTTAGCAAACAAAGAAAACAAAAAACTCGCAAACAAGTTGTTTTATGATTGTAGCTTCCACGGTTAATCCTGGTCGTGTGATCCTGAAAACATCCAGCAGCTTGTTTAAGATGACATCCACATTCTTGAAGAAAAGAAGGGGGTTCATCAAAGCACAAATCATTTTTACGCCATCCCTTCTTGCGTGATGCTTGTCACGCATGCCTGATGACAAAATACAATTTTATTTTCCTGTGTTGGCGAGTATTTTTATAGCGATCCTTGTTCGGATTCTTTTTTAAAAAGGCCGTCTGATGCTGAACCTCTCTCAAACCACCACTGTGATCAAATCGATTCCCTGGTTTTTAGACCTGTCTCACGAGAGTATTAACCGCTTAGCTGCTATCGCGGAGGTGGTTTCACTCGAACCGGGTGTTACCATATTCCATGAGGGCGATCAGCATCCCCATCTTTACCTGATTTTTGAGGGAAAAGTCCGCTTGGAAAGCTTTGTACCCGGGCGTGGATCCTTGCCGTTTTCATTCGCTGAGGCTTTTGATGTGGTTGGCTGGTCAAGTTTAACACCGGTTGTTCGCCAGATGACCTGCACCGCGATTGTTGAATCTTCAACCAAAATGTTCAAGTTTCCTGCGCAATCACTGATGGCTTGTTGTGAATCCGACTGCGACCTGGGCTTTGTGATCATGAGACGTTTGGCGAATATTGTTGCCTCCCGTCTCCTGACTCACCGGTTGCAGCTGCTTGAAATCATCTCTTGCCACAAGTAAAACGCTCTGCTTCAAACAATTCCCCAGACAAGTATTATACTTAAGCAATGCATGAGCTATCGGTTACTGAAAGCGTACTTGAAATCACCTGCAGACACGCGGGGAAAGCCCAGGCCAAACGGGTGACTGATATTTACCTGGTGATTGGTCGCCTGTCCAGCATTGTGGATGATTCGGTCCAATTCTACTGGAATTTGATCAGCAAAGATACACTATGCGAAAATGCTCAACTTCATTTCAGGCGCGTGCCTGCAGAATTGGTGTGCCTGGATTGCCGGTACCAATATCAACTGGCTGAGGAATTAACGCCCTGTCCAAAGTGCAACAGCACCCGAATTCGAGTACTCTCCGGAGATGAATTCCACTTAGAAAGCATAGAAATTGAAAGGAAATGATGATAAATAAGCGTATCACAATTGTGGAAAAGATCTTTGATGCCAACGAGCGATTGGCAAAAGAAAACCGCCGTCGGCTTGATGAAAATCATGTTTTTGCGATAAATCTAATGGCATCACCTGGCGCAGGAAAAACCAGCCTGATCCTTGGAACCATCAATGCGTTGCTTAACCAAAAGGTCCGCATCGGCGTTATCGAAGGGGATACTGCGCCAGTGACCATCGACGCAGATAAGATCAGCGCAGCCGGGTTGCCGGTTGTTCAAATTAACACGGGTGGCGAATGTCATCTGGATGCAGTCATGGTAGAAAATGCGCTCGATCAATTGCCAATAGAAGATCTTGATCTGGTCATCGTAGAGAATGTAGGCAATTTGATCTGCCCTGCAGCCTTCAAACTAGGCACCCATGCCAACGTTCTTATCGCCAGTGTACCTGAAGGGGATGACAAACCCTACAAATACCCGAATATCTACCGGGGGTTGGAAGTGCTGATCATCAACAAAACTGATCTCCTTCCTTATCTTGATTTTGACATGGACTACTTTCGACAGGGGGTTGAAATCCTCAATCACGATCTGGAAACTTTTGCATTATCGTGCAAAACTGGTGCAGGGCTTGAAGATTGGTTGTTATGGTTAAAAGCCAAACTTCCAAAAATGTAACCTCTGCCAGCATGGCCACAAATCGCCTTTGCATTCGAAAAAAGAGTTGTCCTAAATTTTGGTTTCCGACAAACAACTTGGCCAAGCCTGCTCTTTTTGGCTATACTTATCTACAGTTAACTTAACAAACCAAGGATAAACATGACAATATCATTCCAAGAAACAACCAAAGATTTACTCACCCGAATCAACATCCATGATATTTATGGTTCAAAAGATATTGACAAATGGATGTTAGAAGTACTTCCCCTGGAACAGGAAATGGCCATCCTCGATGTCGGCTGTGGATCAGGTAAACAATGTTTTTCATACCTGGCGCATCTTAGCGGGAAAGCAGCCATTACCGGCACTGACATCTCTGATGAATTGTTGAATAAAGCAGATGAAGAAAATAAGAAATCAGGTAATCGGGTAACCTTCCAGAAAATGGACTTTAACAAGGCCTTCAACTTTTCGGCTGAAACCTTCGATCTTGTGTCTTGCTCTTTTGCAATCTATTATGCTGAAAACATCCCTTTCACCATCAGTGAAATACATCGTGTGCTTAAACCAGGCGGAACCTTGTTTACAACCGGACCCATGCCTGAAAACAAGCAGATGTTTTATAATATTATCCGAGAAGCAACCAACCGAGATATCCCTCCTATGCCGGGTAGCTCACGCTATGCTTCAGAGATTTTTGAAACAGTACAAGCACAATTTTCACAAGTTGCTGTACACATTTTCGAAAACCCCCTCACCTTTCCTGAAGTCAATCCATTTATCGATTACACACGAGCCTCACTTTCTGAAGACCGCCTGTTGTGGAACACTTTCTTCGAGTCAAAGGCAGATTTCGAACAGATCATGGCGAAAATCACCACAGTGGCAGAGAAATGGTTTCAACGCGACGGCAAACTGGTAATGACAAAAGTTGTGGGCGGCATCCTGGCGAAAAAGTAGGTATCCATGAATCGTAATATGACATTTTTTGGCAAAACAGTCCTGTGTATCGGCGCGCATCCCGATGATATCGAATTAGGATGCGGCGCACTGATAGCGGATATCATTACACAGACTCGTGTGGTGTGTGTGACCCTGTCGGACAACCAGAAGAATCCCTTGCACACCAATCTGGTCGCTGAACACCATGCCAGCATGAGCATTTTAGGCGTTCAGAAAGAACACGTTATTCTGCACGACTTCACAACTCGACGACTGAAAGAAGCCCGCCAGGAAATCCTCGAGGTGATGATCGATCTCAAGAAACGTTTTCAGCCTGAAGTGGTCCTCGTGCACACAGCAAAAGACATTCATCAAGACCATCAAACCGTCACAGAAGAAGCACTGCGCGCCTATCGAGGAACAACCTTGCTCGGATTTGATGTTCTGCGCTCATCTTATGGCTTTTTTCCAGATTTCCTGGTCGAAGTCTCTGAACCCGGACTTGAAACAAAAATCAAAGCCCTCGACGCCTACAAAACCTTTGTGGATAAATATTATTTTAATGAAGACATCATTCGAGCGACTGCGCTCCGCCATGGCGCGTTAGCAGAGCGACCTTACGCCGAGGGATTTGATATATTGCGGATTGTCGGGCAATTTGGCAACCTGTAGCGATACGAAAAGGGGCTGTTTTGAAAACCAGCCCTTTTTTTATTCGATTGTTTCTTGAATTATTTAAACAATTCGATCAATAACAACCCCAAAAAAGGTGAAGAACTTAATTTATTTGGTAACCGGTAGGCCGTGAGATATCTTTTTTTGCCATTCGGAGATGCTTTGAATCAAGTGGAAACCACAGAATATGGTCTGGTACCATCCACCCATCCGTTAAATAAACATTAGTCCTAAATTGAACTGCAACCAATTTCTCGTCTACCTGGACAACAATCCCCTGTGCCCAATCGCGAATCCTTTCGCCATTTTTTTCATGATCGCAAAAAACATCTACTGAATCCCCAACGTGGTATGTGACCTCATCATCCGGCGGCCTCATAAATGGTGATCTGGCCATTTAACCTCCTGTGTGTGGAAATAAATAATTTCGTAATTTAATGTTTCAACCTGTTATTGTAGCAGACATGGGCTTAATTATCTACAGGCAACATGCGTTCAACCTAATTTTGTGCACTGCACGTCATCTTCTCTCGGATCGCCTCTGTGAACCTTTTTTGTACACCCTCAAAGGGTATTCTTTCCATAATCTTAGCGAAGAATCCCATCACAATCAACTGCTCAGCTTCTTCTCTGGGAATGCCCCGACTGAGTAAATAAAATAGCTCACTTTCATCAATCTTGCCCACCGTAGCAGCATGTGTACAACGCACATCATCTGCCATGATTTCCAGGCCAGGGATAGAATCTGCACGGGTTCCTTTGTTGAGAATCAGGTTTCGATTAGCCTGATACCCGTCTGTACCATTTGCGCCTGGTGCCACGTAGATCATACCCTGCCAGACTGAATGGCTTTCATCCAGAAGGGCACCTTTGAATAGAAGGTCGCTGGTTGTGTCCTTTGCTAAATGGTTTTGCTGTGTGTCATGGTCAAAGTGTTGTCGACCATTTGGAAAATAAAAGCCAGACATCCGCGCATATGCCCCGGGTTCCATCAAGTTAATATCGGAAAAGTTCTTCATCAAATGCGTGCCCATCGCCCCATAAATCCACTCAAGCTCCCCACCGCCCATTATTTGGGCGCGCTCGCGGGTAAATGACCATACGTTCTCACCCCAGGATTGTAGCTCGACGAAGTTTAAACCGGCACCCTTGCCAACATAAATTTCGACAATGCCATTATGGAAAATCTGGCCCCGGTTTTCACTTTGCGGCGAGACCGATTCGTGCACAAAGGTAACCTGTGCCCCCTCCTCTAGCCAGACTACCAAATGATTAATAAAAGCATGATATTCACCCAAGCCGCAATACAGGCTATGCAGGGGATCTTTGATTTTAACATCTTTGGGAACATAAAGCAAAACACCGTCCTGTGCTAAAGCTGCCGCAAGCGCAGTAAATTTATCCTCATCAGGTTTTACGATCTGACTCAACAACTCCCTTAACACATGAGAATGCTCTAATTCAGCGGTCCGAAAGTCAGTGAATATTACTCCCCGGTCAACCAGGTCAGGGTCCAGTTGATTTACAGGTGTTACCATCCCTGAAATGATCTGCCCGGCGCGCCGTTCATCGCCAGTGATCGCAGCAAGACATTTCTTTGGTGGAATATTGGGCATCGCTTTATTTTCTTTTCCCGGGAGCGCAAACCGCGTGGTTTCTAATCCCTGGATATCCGTTCGGCGCCAGGGCTCATCTTTTGGTGCAGGGAAAGGTAAAGCCTGGTATGCATTCCAGGCTGCCTGACGGTATTTATGCAAATACGCATCCTCATTATGAGGAATCATTGCAGATGAAAACTTAAACGGCTCCAAAGTGCTTGGGGAGCTCTGCATGATTATCTTTTTGTTTTGTTTGGGCGCTGAATTCATTGATCAAAATCCACTTTCTTTACTAGCCTACCGACCCAATCATCTGCAATTGGATCAAACGGTTCATCTCAACTGCATATTCCATCGGTAATTCTTTCACCAGTGGTTCAATGAACCCCGAAACAATGATCGTGGTGGCCTCTTCCTCGCTTAAACCGCGGCTCATCAGGTAGAAGAGCTGATCTTCACCCACCTTCGAAACGGTCGCTTCGTGACCCAAACCCACATCCTGGGCATTGACTTCAATCGTTGGATAAGTATCAGAACGCGATTCCGGATCTAATAGTAGGGCGTCACACACAACATTTGATTTTGAGCCTTCAGCATCTGCCAGAACTTTCAGTAACCCGCGATAGGTCGACCTCCCATTTCCCCGGCTGATCGATTTAGAGATAATTTTGCTGCTGGTTTCAGGCGCGAAATGGATTGCCTTAGCCCCTGCATCCTGGTGCTGACCGGGTCCGGCAAAGGCGACCGATAAAACCTCACCATGGGCACCCGGTTCCATTAGAAAGCAAGCGGGATATTTCATGGTAATTTTTGAACCCAGGTTTGCATCCACCCACTCCATGACCCCGTTCTCAAACACCTTGGCACGTTGTGTTACCAGGTTGTAAACGTTATTACTCCAATTTTGGATCGTCGTATAACGGACACGAGCGTTCTTCTTGACGATGATTTCAATTACACCGCTATGTAATGAATGGGTCGTATAAAGAGGTGCAGTACAGCCTTCTACATAATGCACCTGGGCGCCTTCGTCAGCGATGATTAAAGAGCGCTCAAATTGACCGATGTTGGCGACATTTAATCGAAAGTATGCCTGTAAGGGTAAATCAACCTTTACTCCAGGCGGAATATACACAAACGAACCACCCGACCAAACCGCACTATTCAATGCTGCAAAGGTGTTGTCCTGAATGGGCACGACTGTAGAAAAATGTTCTCGGAAGATATCCGGATGCTGGCGCAAGCCTTCTTCGATGGAAAGGAAGATCACGCCTTGTTTTTCTAAATTTTCCAGAACGCTGTGATAAATCATCTCTGAGTCGTATTGTGCACCCACACCTGATAAATACTTTTGTTCTGCCTCAGGAATGCCTAATTTGTCAAAAGTGTTTTTGATGGTTTCAGGCACATCGTCCCAACTTCGACTCTGGTCTTCGGTTGGCTTGACATAGTAATAAATATCATCAAGGTTCAAATCGCTCAGATCTGCGCCCCAGGTTGGGATCGGTCGTTGCTTAAAGTGCCTGAACGCGCTTAAACGAAATTCAAGCATCCATTCGGGTTCTTCTTTCATGGCAGAAATTTGCCGAACGACTTCCTCATCTAAACCTTTGCGACTTTTAAAAACATAGGTTTCAGGATCGCTAAAACCATATTGGTAATCACCTAATTGAGTTAGGATTTTTTTCTCCGGGTTTTTTCCCATTGAAATTCTCCGATCGTGTGACTAGGCCTCGGCAGGTAGTCCATGCTTTTCACGGACCCAATCATACCCATGCTCTTCAAGCCGCAGTGCCAGTTGTTCGCCCCCTGATTCGACAATTCTGCCATCAAACATCACATGCACAAAATCGGGATTGAGATAATTCAAGATCCGTTGATAGTGAGTGATTACGATCACTCCCATGTTAGGGCCTTTAAGTGTGTTGACGCCTTCTGAGACGATACGAATCGCGTCGATATCTAAACCGGAATCGGTCTCATCTAATATCGCGAAAGTGGGTTCCAGCAGTGCAAGCTGTAATATCTCGGTTCGCTTCTTCTCTCCGCCAGAAAAGCCCTCGTTCAAATAACGCCCCCCAAAGGCATACTCCATCTCGACCATATCCATTTTAGATTTTAGCAACCTGCGATATTCCAAGATTGAAATATCTTCTTTGGGTGGGTCAGCGTGGCGCCTACGTGCGTTCAGCGCGGTACGCAGAAAATTAGCCACAGTTACGCCAGGAATAGATACAGGGTATTGAAAAGCCAGGAAGATGCCGGCCCTCGAACGTTCATCCGGCGCCATCTCCAGCAAGCTATTCCCATCCAGTAAGATATCTCCCTGGGTGATTTGATACCTGGGATGCCCCATCACCGCGTATGCCAGCGTTGACTTGCCCGTGCCATTGGGCCCCATAATGGCATGAACCTCGCCCCCTTGGATGGTGAGGTTAAACCCTTTTATGATTGGATTATCTTCAACTGAAACATACAGGTCTTTAATTTCAAGTTTTGGCATTGAATAACCTCAGCAAAATAGGATTAATAACATCAAATACTATCATAATTGTCGGATTTTTATAATCATGCGAGATTATAGCATGGTCAAAATCAAGTGTCAATATTTTAGGTAAAAATCTAATAAAATATCAATGAAAGCGTTCGCCTGTTTAGGGCGAAAGGTTTATTATCGAATTATGGATTCTTCCTTTGACTACCATAACAATCATGATGTCAATTTAAAACAAAAACACCCTGAATCTAATCAATACAAACCAGGCCTTCGCGGTATGGTTGTGTTAATGAGTACAGGGTTTTGGTTGATCCGCTATTTTGCACCAGCGAATGACTTGATTAGAAGAAGCTTGTTAAGAAAGGCAGGTTAAAGACCTTTTAACACTGTGCTTAAAATCAGCAGCAACCAAGCAATTCCCATAATCCAAAAACTGATCGATGAAAGAAAAGGTATTGTGATCAGCTGAGCGATGATTCCTACCAAACCGACAATGAGTGCAATCGTCCAAACTATTTTCTTCGGGGCATTCAGTCTCATTTTTTCTCCTATTTTCATAAGTGAGTTAGTACTTTTATTATATCACACTTCTTCTTGTGAAAGACTTTATTCAATATTCAAACCAAAGATCGTCTTTACTATTAAAACATTTCATGGTAACATCTATCATGAATATTTGAACAATCGTTATTAGAAAGGATCTAACAATGGGTTTATTTGGAAAAAAGAAGAAGGAAGAAGAAGAACGCAAAAAGCAACTCGCCCAGGCTCAAAAGGAAGCTGAAGACGCTAAAAAAGCTCTCCAGGCAAAATTAGAGCAAGAGGCTAAGGAAAAACAGCTGAAAGCTGAAGCCGATAAAAAGGCCAAAGAACTTGAAGAGCAGAAAAAGAAAGAAAAAGCTCAGAAAGATTTGGCGGAAGCCCGACGAATAGCCATCGAAGAGCGAAAGGCAAAGCTCGAAAGCGAGAAAAAAGCTGAAATTATCGCGACACACGTTGTCAAAGAAGATGAGACCCTGAGCCACATTGCGCTGAAATATTACAAGCATGCCACGCCACCTTACTGGCAATTATTGCTTGAGCACAATACAGAAGTGCTCCAAGGCAACGAAAGGAACGTGCGTGCTGGGATGGAACTGGAAATACCTGAACTGCCAGAAGAATTAAAAAATTAAAACGGCGGACAACATGGATTTGAGTTCCATTTTTAAAACTGTAAGCGCACAACTTACAGAGCAGCAAACAGCACTCAATGCAGCCGATGAAAATAACCATGATCATGGCGATAACATGGTGAAAATTTTCGACCTTATTCAAAGTGCTGTGTCGAAAAAGTCTGATAAACCAGTTGACGAACAGCTCACTTATGCTAGTCAGGTCGTGGAAAAAGAAGTCCAGAGCGGATCTGCAAAACTTCTATCCCAAGGCTTGGCCGATGCCGCCTTAAGCTTTGCCAGCACAGACCTCCAGCCAGACACCTTGGGTCTTTTGGTGAAATCCTTGCTCAATGTGAAAGAAGAACAGGAACCTCAAAAGGAACAGGGGGGAGTGTTAGGATCATTGCTTTCAGGTCTGACCACGAAAAAAGAAGAAGCTGTTGAAGAAGAAAAGAAACTGGGCGTTAATGAATTGCTTCGCGCAGGAATGGCTTACTACCAGGCAAAACAAGACGGCAGCAGCGATGTAGAAGCTCTGATTGGTGCGTTATTAGCCGCCAGCCCTATGGGTGAGTCCAAACACCGTTCAATGTCTGGCTCTTTGATCGCCAACGCGATTTTGGGTTTCGCCAAGTCTGGCAACTGATTGTCATTCACAAAATAAATTCGCTTAATTTAAAAAGATGTCTGATCCAGACATCTTTTTTATTTTTCAGCGACTGTAACATTATTTACCATTATTATCATATTTATTGACATTTTTATTTCCCATGCTAAAATCACTGTCAATATGTTTTTTTCACAAGGATCGCAATTTTAAAGGTATCAACGATGAAAAGCACCCGTGAGAAAATATTGCGAATCTTGAAATCTTTCCCCGATTCGCAAATCAATGACCTGGCTAAAGCCGTAGGAATAAACACAATATCTGTCAGGCATCACCTTGCATCTAATGGTGACGCGTGTAACCTGACCAACCTTTCCTGCCCTAATTACCATATCGCCTACGATCATCCGGTGATCCGCACAATCGCTTGAACAATCAAACAAGAGCCCATTGGTGAAGATAATGACATTGAAACCCACATTTCCCGTAGCCCGGATCGCTGTGTTTTTTCACTTCCCAATCAAAGAGAAATGAGAAATGACTGAAGGAAATAATAGCAACATCCCCATCTGGGATATCGAAAATACTCATCCTGAACTTGTTCCCCTTGTGGAAGAGGGATTAAGTGAAATAATTGACCCTGAATTGGGCTTGAACATTGTCCAGATCGGGTTGGTTCGCAATGTAAGCCTGGAAGATGATCATGCCGTTGTTACCATGATCCTCACCACGCCTTTCTGTCCTTACGGGCCAACAATAATGGAAAGCACCCGCATTAAAGCTGAGGAAATCCTCAAAATTCCCACAAAAATCACTTATGGTACCGAGGCCTGGGACCCAACCATGATGGAAGACGGCATCGGCGACGATTGGGGATTATATTAATCAACCCATTACCGACACGCTGTTCACATTGGACGAGCGAATTAGTTAATTCCGCTACTGTTTAAAGAAATTAACTAATTTCATTCCCAATGCCATATCTCCAAAGACCTTAATTTTGCCTAACATGTAGGCGCGCATGGGATCCAACTGGCCTGTCAGAAGCTTGACTCCATCTTCTGCATCGGCTTTAATCGTCAAGTCCGGATTTGAGGTCGTCCCCTGTTCTACAGTACAGGTTTGATCATGAATTTTGATAACCCACTCAGATGCCTGTTCACCTGAAAATGAACATTGAACCAGTCCTGAGACACCTTGTGCCTTCTCAGCATCGAAATATTCGGGAATCGAATTCATTATCTGATATACATCAATCTCAGCCATATTCAAATCTCCTTTAATCGTTTTTAGCTCTCTTATCTATCATAACCCAAACTAATGCGTCTTTTATTTCTAATCGGACATTTTCAACATCTTGAAATGAGCACATCGATATGATTTCTTCCGGAGTAAAAATTTTGCTGCGCATGAGCAAGATTTTTTCACCGATTGCAATAAACTTTCCAAAGATGTTTCGAATATTTGGTTCCTCGATGACCAGCCTGCCGCCCGGCTTTAAGACACGCCAAATCTCATCCAGGGTCAGTTGGTGTTGTGCAACATGATGAAAAGCATCAATCATCATGACCCGCTCAAAACTTGCAGACCTAAGCGGTAAAGCCTCTGAATGGGCATTGATGATCAGCAAACCTTTCTTATGAGCTTCCCGCAGCATTTTAATCGCAGGGTCTGCAACAATGATTGAAGATGATATGCCTGAAAATTTTTCCGAGACCCTTCCCGTCCCGCCCCCAATATCAAGAAGTGCTTGTTGGGGAAAAAGGTTTACCATTTCAACCAATTTCGATGAATTTCTCAGGCTAAAGATCAAATCATAAATCGGCCCAAGCAGGTTAAAATAATCGAATTTAGCCATGATTCCCAATCAATAAAAAATTGAAGCAATAAACCGTGCGACCAAACCAGCCACCGTTGCAATCAGCGTGGTCAAACCAATAATTAACCACATCGCTTTGCCTCCAATCTCCTTGCGTATGACCAGCATCGTCGCCAGGCAGGGGACGTAAAAGACAACAAACACCGCAAATGTGATCATCTGGACTGATGTCATAACCGTGGGAAAATCCATGCTCCCTAAGGCTTGACCCAACATGACCAGGGAGAGTTCTTTTCTAAGCACTCCAAAGATTAACGGAACACCAACCTGGTAAGGCAGTCCTAAAACCCATGAAAGTGGGCGCACCAGCATATTCAGGTAAGTAGAAGCATTGATGAAGTTTAAAAAGGATAAGGCGACGCTACCGATGATCAGTAACGGCCAGGCCTCGACAACAAATTCGCGAATTCTCCACCAGGCTTTATTAAAAACAGTTCGAAATGTCGGGATACGGTATACAGGCATCTCAAGGATCAACCCGGGAGAATCATCAGGCAAAAACTTGTTGAGCATCCTGGCTGTAAAAGCAATGACAAAAAGGTCAAATAAATAGATCGCCAGTGCCAATCCAGGACCAAGGTAGAATGCCACCAGGCCAAATACGACTGCCAAACGAGCGGCACACGGAACCAATGTAGACAATGCGGCTGAAATGAAACGCTCTCGTTTATCCTCCAGGATACGGGTGGACATAATGGCAGGCACATTACAGCCAAAACCGAGGATGAATGGAACGATTGCTTTGCCGTGCAAGCCTAATTTGTGCATCAATGTGTCCATCAAAAATGCTACTCGTGAAAGATAACCTACATCCTCCAGGATGCCAAGACCGACTAAGAACGGCACCAGGTATGGTAAAACTATTGCAATACCGCCTGAGATACCCTGCAGCAAACCAATAATGATTTGAGAAATAAATCCTTTCGGGTTGGCAAATTGAGCTTCAATCCAAACCTCAAAATTCTGAAACAAATCCATCATTGGCTCTTCAATCATTCCACCAACCGAATAAACAATCTGGAAAAATAAATACATGATCAAAATCAACCCGACATACCCCCAAAAAGGATGCAATAGGACATTATCTAACTTATCGCGCAGAGAGATTTTTCGCAGACCCTGCTTGATCACGGCCTCTGATATTTGGTTAGCCAGTTTTGAGCGTGCATCACTGATGGTCCAATCCGCAGATTCTCCAAACTGATGGGCGAAAGATACATTGATAGCCTTAAGGTCAGCTTTAATTGACGAGTTTTCCTCAGGGATTTCCTCTAAAATAACCTGGTCTCCTTCAAGTAATTTAATCGCCAGGGCTCTGGGGTTTAAATGACTGTCAACCTCATCAAGTGAGTCAGCCAACACATCAAGCGCAGTTTCAATTTGCTCGCCGTATTTGGGCTGAGGGGGGGCTTGTTTCTTTTGGCCTACCTGGTAGGCTTTGACAAATAAAGGCTGGATACCACGCCCTTTAGATGCAATCATCGGAACAACAGGAAGTCCAATTAAGGCCTCCAGTTTTTCCACATCAATATGAATACCAGCCCGATCAGCCTCATCCATCATATTCAAGGCAATCACCATTGGGATATTCAGTTCGAGCAATTCAATGGTCATCAACAATCCGTGTTGGATATTGGATGCATCCAGAACATTGACGACCACATCAATTTCATTTGACGTTAGATATTTGATCACTTCCTGTTCCGCAGGGTTTGTCCCCGCCAGCGAGTAAGCACCAGGTAAATCAACAACGGTTACAATGCCGCCCAAAAGGCGAACCTTCGATTCGGTGAATGTCACCGTAGTTCCTGAAAAATTGCCAGTTTCTGCCCTGTATCCGGCTACCTGGTTAAATAAAGTGCTTTTACCGCAATTAGGCTGACCAATTAATCCAATTCGCATTAAATCTTCTCCACTTGTATTTTTGCGGCAATGCCCCGCCCAATAGCAACTGCACGTCCGTCAACTTCAACCATGACAGGCCCGCCCAACGGAGCATATCTTAGAATCTTTATTGTTCTGCCCGGGTATATGCCCAGTTGGCGCAGCTTAGTATCAATTCCCCTACCCCCTGTATAGTTGATTATTTTACATAATACATTTTTAGGTACGTCTAATAATTTCATTTAGCCTCGTATAATATTCTCCAGTTATTCTAATATCCCCAGCATGGCAAGTCAAGCGAAAATCAGTGGATATTACTAAGTTCAGGTGCAACCTGTGCTCCAGCAAATAGCATGTAACGCTAATGACTGAAATCGATGTGAAGCATCAAAATCCCAGATATTTTCTGTATCCTGTTTCATCAGGTTTGATCGCCATCTTGCAATTATTCATCTGAAGAGATCACCCTCATCATTCTCTGACCAGAACCATCATCGTCTATGTGTGCAACCAGACACGCGGTTTCCCTGGGCACGATTTCTGTGCGAAGCCTTCTATAAAATTTTCTCTGCGGAATCTTCCGATTATTTCACCCTTGCCTTGCAAACGAATAGTATGTATAATAAAATTAGAATATTTGTTCGATCAATCGATGACGAATAATCAAAATGAACTTGGTCTATCTTCGCACCCATTCATATTATGGTTTCCTCGAATCCTTACTTTCACCTGAGGATCTGGCGCTCACCGCCCATGAATTCGGCATCCACGCATTGGCACTGACCGATTACCAATACCTGACTGGCGCGGTTGAATTCTATGAGGCATGCCTGCAAGCAGGCGTCAAACCCATTCTCGGGCTTGAAATTGATTTTTCTTATCATGGTCATACCGGAAGAATCGGATTATTAGCAAAAGACGGAGAGGGTTGGTCAAACCTCTCTCGGCTGAGTTCAATCACCCTGGTTGAAAACCGTTCAATCGATCGTGACACGCTTCACACACATCGCGCGGGATTAATCTGTACGCTGGGAGGCATAAACAGCTTATTCAGAGCGCTGTTTTTCAATACTCCTACCGAACTGAAGTTGTCTCAGCACTTGCTCGCTGACCTGAAAACAATTTTTGAACAGGACTGTTTTTTCGAAATCCAGCGTTATGCTAATGGTCCATTAAAAAATGAACAGGCATTCATACAAATCGCCAGGCAGCACGACTTGCCCTTGGTTGCTAGCCAGAACATTCACTATCGCGATCCGAAGGATCATGCTCTTTTCCAAACGCTCTCCGCAATTCGCCAAAACAAACCCATCGCGCAACAACTAAAGAAAGACCAGTCAAGTCTTTCAGTTCATTTTCCAACCAGAGCAGACTTTGTCCACAGGTTTCAAGATTATCCTGAAGCGCTCACTAACCTCTCTCATATTGTTGACCGCTGTAATGTTGATCTACCAATTGGGAAAACCCACTTCCCAGCCTTTCCAACGCCTGATGGAGTATCCCAATCAGATTATCTTCGAATGCGCGCTTATGATGGCGCTAAAAGGATTTATCACCACATCACGCCAGAAATCGAAGCGCGACTCGACCACGAGCTTGCGATCATCTCCGAAATGGGCTATGAACCGATCTTTCTCATCATGGAAGACGTTCTCGACCAAACACGCCAGTTAGGTATACCCACATCGTCACGGGGCTCAGCAGCATCCTCACTGGTGGCACATGTGCTTAACATCACCAGTCCGGATCCGATCGCTCTGAACCTGTACTTTGAACGTTTCTTGAACCCCGCGCGTAAAAAACCACCGGATATTGACACAGACATAGCATCACACCGTCGGGATGAGGTGATTAAATATGTTTTTGAAAAATACCATCCTGACCGGGTTGCTATGATTGGCACGATTAACCGCTACCGACCCAAATCGGCATTGGTTGATGTCGCCAAAGCTTATGGATTTGCTCCAGCAACGGTGCGCCAACTTTCAAATAAGCTCCCATCGTCCTTTTCTTACAGATCCATCCCTGAGGTTGACTCGACCGATCCATTTTCATCACTTTTACGAGAGGCTGTAAACCCCATTATCAATGACATCGTCAACGATGCAAAAGCCATCCTTGATGTGCCACGCCACCTTTCGGTCCACCCGGGTGGGATTGTGATCGCCCCGTTTTCTATAACAGATCTGATTCCCACCATGCATTCAACTTCTCTTGGTGTTAATCATACACAGTATGATCTTAAGGGAATTGAAAAGTTCGGCATGGTAAAAATCGATTTACTGGGCATCCGCGGGCTGACCGTTTTAGGCGAAGTCGCTGAACAAATTCAATCCTGGCATCAAAAAGAATACCAGAATAGCCTGCAAGTCCTTGATCAAATCCCTCAGGATGACTCCAAAACTGCTATAACGATCTCAACCGCAAAAACAATTGGTTGTTTCCAGGTTGAGAGCCCGGGCATGCGCGCTACCCTGCGAGAGATAGGGGCAAAATCAGTCGAAGACATCATGGCAGCGCTGGCTTTGTATCGTCCAGGGCCGCTTAGAGGGGGTCTGAGGGATGCCTTTGTGCGCCGCTTTCGCGGGGAAGAAGCGGTAACCCACATTCACGAATCTCTTGAAGATTTGTTAAGCGACACCCAGGGGGTTATTCTGTATCAGGAACAGGTATTAAGGATTGCACATGAATTGGGTGGGCTTTCCATCGCACAGGCAGATCTTTTAAGACGCGCTATGAGCCATTTTGACGCTGGTCATGTCATGGATACCTTACGAGAAAATTTTATCACTGGTGCTACGCACCGAAAAACCGTTCCGGTCGAAACAGCTGAACGAATCTGGGAGATGATGGCTGCTTTTGCCGGCTATGGTTTCCCTAAAGCTCATGCAGCCTCTTATGCTCAACTCGCCTGGAATTCTGCCTGGTGTAAGACCCATTACCCGGCAGAATTTATGTGCGCTGTGCTGGGCTTTGGAGGCGGCTATTATTCTCAACGAGTGTACCTGATGGAAGCCCGCCGATTAGGGCTGAAGGTTAATCCCCCGCATGTCAATCATTCCAATGAACGTTTCCGTACCATTTATCCCAATGGACTACCCATCCTCTATATGGGGTTAGGGCAGGTTCGAGATCTGGCACAAAAAACAATTCGAAAGATCATCGATCAACGACCCTTTTACTCACTCGACGACTTTTTAATCAGAGTGGATCCGCACCGCAAAGAAGTCCACAATTTGCTCCTGTGCAGTGCCTTCAATGGGCTGACCACGATTCCAGCGGGGCTAGACCATATCAAACATCAGCACATTCCCGGCCAATTCAATCTTTTTTCTGAACCCCAAACTGATGAAGATTGGGATCTGACACAAAAGGCAAAAGCAGCACAAGAGGTTTTAGGCATCAGCCTGGAGATCTCTCCGCTTGAGCAGTTTGCAGATCAAATCCAGTCAGTTGGTGCGGTGTCCACCCTAGAAGCAGAAAATTTAATCGGAGAGAAGATATTCCTAGCAGGAATGCGTCAAGCTTTTCGTCGTTTCCGCAACAAATCGAATCAGATGCTGGGCTTATTAACCCTTGAGGACTTAGAAGGTTCGATTTCTGTGTTTTTTCCGCCTGATATCTTTCGACAATCACAAAAGACCCTGGGTGAGCAAGGTCCGTTTTTAGTGGAAGGGTATGTGGAAAAAGATGAAGGATCGCACCGAATCAGGGTAATTGCAAAACGGATCCACTTGCTATCCTGAACTGCCCATTGGAAAGCCTTTCACTTGCCGCCACACTCATAAGCGCTTATACTGAAAGAAAACATCAAATTTACAAAACGGGAGAGCAAATGTCTAAAAATAATATGCCCTGGTATATGAATGCTGTTTTTTATGAAGTTCATATCAGAGCTTACTGCGATTCTAACAACGACGGTATCGGTGATATCCCAGGATTGATCAGCAAATTAGACTACATCAAACATCTCGGAGTAGATTGTATCTGGATTCTTCCGATTTACCCGTCTCCATTAAAAGACGATGGCTATGACATTGCAGATTATTACAATGTTCACCCGGATTACGGCACACTTGAGGACTTTAAACGTTTGATCCAGGAAGCCCATAACAGAGGTTTGCGGGTAATCGCCGACCTGGTGCTCAACCACACCTCTGATCAACATCACTGGTTCCAGGCTTCAAGATCAGAACCAAATTCAAAATTTCGGGATTATTATGTTTGGTCTGATACTGATGAGAAGTATGCAGATGCCAGGATTATTTTCCTCGATACTGAGGTCTCAAATTGGACTTTTGATGAGGAAGCAGGTCTTTACTTCTGGCACCGTTTCTACTCCTCTCAACCCGATTTAAATTATGACAACCCGGCAGTTGTTGAAGAAATGCAGCGTGTGATGAAATTCTGGCTCGAAATGGGCATTGATGGTTTCCGGGCAGATGCAGTTCCCTATTTGATTGAGCGCGAAGGCACAAACTGTGAAAATTTACCCGAAACCCACCAAATCCTAAAAGGTTTTCGAGCTTATTTAGACGAGAACTACGAAGATAAAATATTGCTGGCAGAAGCAAACCAGTGGCCAATGGATGTTTTGGCTTATTTCGGTGATGGTGATGAATTCCATATGGGTTTCCATTTCCCGGTTATGCCTCGTATTTACATGGCGCTTCGAAAAGGCGACGCCAGTCCAATCCATTGGATCATGTCACAAACCCCAGATATCCCTGAGAACACACAGTGGTGCACCTTCCTTCGCAACCATGATGAGCTAACGCTGGAAATGGTCACCGAAGAGGAGCGACAATGGATGTGGGAAGAATATGCGCCTGATCCGCGAATGCGGCTGAACCTGGGTATCCGCCGGCGAATGGCTCCCCTGCTGGATAATGACCCACGAAAAATCATGCTGGCGAACGCTTTGCTATATTCATTGCCCGGTGCACCAATTGTCTACTACGGCGATGAAATAGGCATGGGTGACAATATTTGGCTCTTCGATCGCAATGGGGTCCGCACGCCCATGCAGTGGAATGATCGGTTAAATGCCGGTTTCTCGGAGGTCAATCCGGATACGCTGTACGCACCCGTCATCGATAACGAGGAATTCTCCTATAAGGTTATCAACGTTGAGGCTCAGATACACGATCCGCAGTCACTGCTCAACAAAATGCGGCACCTGATCAATGTTAGGAAGTCAAACCCGATCTTTGCCCTGGGAGCTTACGAGTTTTTAGCAAAAGAATACACCGAATGCCTGTGCATCCTGAGGACACATGCTGATGAACAGGTGTTATGCTTACTTAATCTCACCAATACAGGTCAACGGCTTTCATTGGATCTTGCTGAATTTGTGAATAGCGAGATGATCAGCTTGATGGATGGTAATTCGCTGGGAATGATTAAGATGGGAGAAACTGAGCTGGAACTGGAACCTTATGGATTCCTGTGGCTTTTGTTAAAATGCTGACGCTTTCGCCTTCCAGAGATGCGAACAACCCCAGAGCGTTAGGGTCGGGATGAAAGCTGGTCTGCCATACTCCCCCTCATTTGTGTCATTTGATAGTCTCGTTTGTAAAACACTTCCAATCGAGAAATTAATTTAATAAACTCAAACATTGTTTTCAAGTATGACTTTATTCTAAAGATTATTGCCGGAGACAATGTCTCATTAGTATTTAATTATCGGTTTATTTATGAACATATTATATATTTAGATTATACGATTAATGTGAATATTATCACTATTCGTAAAGGCAACCCTCCGCGTAGCACTCTTTTAGCTGTGGTTGCCCTCCTCATAGCGCCTTCGGGTCGAGCGGACACAGTTCAATGCCCTTGCAGGGCACAGGGAGTGCTATGCGAAGGTCCGCCCCAACAAATGACGCTGAATTAAGAACTAACCAAATTTTGCTCTCATTTCTTTTCTTGATTTTTTACTCTTTCTCATTTATAATACAACAAGCATCGAGGCATATTGGACATATCCGCATGCCAAACAATTTATTGACACACCTGGTTGACATCGTGTCACATTGTTCTTTTGTCTTAATAATCGCAGATGAACAAATCGTCCCAACAATTATAGTAAAAGGAGGATTAATCGGTTAGAAAGAATAAGGCAATACCCCAAATTAACAAAAACACAAATTATTAAAAGGAGATAGAAATGAAAAAATTTCGTTACAGTGTAATCCTCGTGTTGCTCGTCTTGTCTTTACTTCTCGCTTCCTGCCAGACTGCAGCTAAACCGGAAGAACCTGCAACCAAACCCGAAGAGCCCGCTGTTGAAGCACCAGCAGATGAAAAGTTGGAAATCTTCTCCTGGTGGACCGCAGGTGGCGAAGCTGAAGGTCTTTACAAAATGTTCGAAGTGTATAGCGCGATGTACCCGGATGTAGAAATCATCAATGCGACCGTTGCGGGTGGCGCGGGCACCAATGCGAAAGCTGTCCTGGCCACAAGGCTGCAGGGTGGAGACCCACCAGATTCCTTCCAGGTCCATGCTGGTCTTGAAGTGGAAAAATACGAACCCACAACCTATCTTGAGCCCATTGACGACATGTTCGACCCGACTGTGTTCCCGAAGGATCTGCTTGATCTTTTGCTTTACGAAGGCCATTACTGGACAATGCCGGTCAACATTCATCGTTCCAATGTGCTCTGGTACAATCCAAAACTGCTGGAAGAGAACAATCTCACAGTCCCCACCACAATGGATGAGTTCTTCGATACTTGTGAAGCCCTTGAAGCTGCTGGCTTGATTCCGATCGCAATGGGTACGAAAGATGGCTGGGAAGCAGCTCATGTGTTCGAAAGCTTTTTGCCTTCAGCCCTTGGTGCTGATGCGTATCGCGGCTTGTGGACCGGTGCAACTTCCTGGAATGATCCGCTTGTAACCAAGGCTTTGGAAGATTTCCTTACCATGATGGAATATGTCAATGAAGACCACGCTGCCCTGACCTGGGATGCCGCTGGTGAATACATCATTGCAGACCAGGCTGTATTCATGATCATGGGTGACTGGGCCGCAGGATGGTTTGCATCAAAGGGTTATGGCGACTTTGGTTGGGCTCCCCCACCAGGAACGCAAGGTATTTTTGTTGGCCTTTCTGATGCTTTTTCACTTCCAAAGAACGCCCCCAATGAAGAAGCAGCCATTCGCTGGCTTGAGGTTTGTGGCTCCAAGGAAGGACAAGAAGCCTTCAATCCGGCCAAGGGCTCAATTTGTGCCCGAACAGACTGCAACCCGGATGCCTTCAAAGTTGTGCCTGAAACCTACCCATACCTAACTTCTGCTGCTGAAGACTGGGCAGTGGATGCAATCGTCCCGAGCGTTGTTCACGGCGCAGCCGCTTTTGAAAGCTGGGCGACGGATTTCAAAGATGTCCTCACCCTGTTTGTTGCCAGTGGCGATGTTGCTACTGCACAAAGTGGATTGGCTGGTTTATGCGTCGCAGCCGGCATTTGCAAATAACCTAATTTTATATATAAAGGCAGCTCCTTTACGGAGCTGCCTTTATATCAATAATTCCATAAGGAGACGACGGCTGAATGCATCAATCAAAAAAAGAACGTAGGATTGCTTTCTTGTTGATCCTCCCAACGCTTATCGCAATGGTGATTTTTATCTATGGATTTATTGGATTCACCGGTTATTCATCCCTTTCAAATTGGAAAACATTGAAAATTGACCTTTCCTTTATAGGGCTTGATAATTACATTAATTTATTTCAAAATCAGCGTTTCCTAATTGGCATGCGCAATACTTTAACCTTCACCACGCTTTTCCTCTTGTCTGCGATTTTGTTGGGGTTCTTTTTAGCCGTTTTATTAGATCAAAACATCAAAGGTGAAAGCGTTTTTAGGAATATATTTTTATTTCCTATGGCCTTGAGTTATATTGTCACCGGTGTGGTTTGGCGTTGGCTTTTATCGCCAGGCACATCGGTCACCGGTCCCCAGGGTGTAAATATGTTGTTCGATATGATAGGGTTGGGTTTTCTAAAAAGTGGCTGGTTTACCGACCCGAATATTGGCATCAAAGCAGTCGTGATTGCTGCCACCTGGCAAACCGCTGGATACATCATGGCACTCTACCTGGCAGGGATCAGAGCGATACCCGTTGAACTCCGAGAGGCTGCCCGCGTGGACGGTGCATCTGAATTCCAAATTTATCTAAAGATTATTATTCCGCTATTGAGTCCGATCACGCTGAGTGCAGTGATTATTCTCGGACACATTAGCCTGAAGATTTTCGATCTGGTGTGGTCAATGACAGGACCGGGGACCGGTTTCAGTACCGACGTGCCAGCCTTGTTTATGTATGACACAACCTTCAGAGGCAACCGGTTCGCACAGGGAGCGTCCATAGCTATGGTGCTTTTAACCCTGGTTGCCATCCTGGTGGTGCCCTATCTAATCATGAGCAATAAACGAGAGGTTCAACGATGAAAAAAACCTTAAATTCATCAAAGATCTCTAGATTTTTCAATTACTTCTTTTTGGTTGTTTCAGCAGCATTTTTCCTGCTACCAATATTCTTATTGCTAAACACAAGCCTGAAACCTTATTCAGATGTATCTCTGGCAACGATGTGGAAACTTCCTACCAGCATTGGATTCGATTCTTTTAGGCAAGCCTGGTTCGGCAGTATTGAAGGCGGATACCGAGGGTTGCGCGAAAATTTCATAAATAGCCTCTGGCTGGCTGGTCCAGCTGCTATTCTTTCAGCATTCATCGGGTCAATCAACGGGTACATCTTTTCAAAATGGAGATTTCGTGGTTCAAACGTGCTCTTTGCCCTACTCTTATTCGGCATGTTCATTCCCTATCAAAGCATCTTAATTCCTTTAGTTCAATCACTACAATGGCTCTCCCGTTTCACCAGCCCAATTATTGCGCTGATTAATAGCATTAAGCTCCCTGGCATCCTTTCCAGTATCCCAGCCTGGTTGACACAATTTGTCCCTGCTTATGGCACAATTGGTGGATTGATCCTGGTCCACGTGATTTACGGTATCCCTATCGCGACCCTGGTCTTTAAAAATTATTACACGGAAATTCCCACCGATCTGGTTGAGGCAGGTATGATGGATGGCGCTGGTATTTTGGGTATTTATCGTCACATTCTGTTTCCAATTTCAGTTCCCGGATTTGTTGTCGTGTTGATCTGGCAGTTTACTTCGATTTGGAACGACTTTTTGTTTGGCGTAATTATCACCCCGAACCCCAGGATACAACCGGTTACAGTGGCTTTAAATAATCTGGCAGGATCATATATCGTTGAGTGGAACGTCCAGATGGCAGGGTCTCTGGTTGCCGCCATTCCAACAGTGCTGATCTTCATATTTCTCAGCCGTTACTTCTTGCGGGGTTTAATTGCCGGGTCGCTAAAAGGCTGACTCCGGTACTGATGGTGCAAAATACCGCTGATAACCGAAATTCGCCCTTGTGCTAAAGTAAATACCTCTTGAGTTCCTTTGTTTGACTTGCGATAAATGATCTATTAAGTGAGAAATTATTATGCCCTACAAATTTGTTGACCTACGCAAAGTCCATACATACCCTCTGATCCAGCGCAAGAACCTGGTTAAAATGATGAATCTTATGCAACCAGATGAAATCGCCCAAACCATGGAAACTCCTGCGCTTATCAGGGTTGTTGAATTGATCAAAAAAGCTCAATTGGATAAGCGACCTATAATTTGGATGATGGGTGCACATGTGATTAAAAGTGGTTTGGGTTTGATCCTGGTCGACCTGATGAAACATGGTTTTATTTCTCACATCGCAGGCAATGGCGCCGTTGGCATTCACGATTTTGAATTGGCATTGATTGGCGAAACCAGCGAAGATGTGGCCACCAGCATCGAGGATGGCACTTTTGGTATGGCTGAAGAGACAGGGGCGCTCATCCACCAGGCTCTCAAAGAAGGGATTAAGGATCGCCTGGGTTATGGCGAATCCCTGGGTCGGTTTGTCGCGACCCAGGAATTCCTGCATCGTGAAGTCAGTGTGCTGTACCACGCCTATCAGCTTAAGATCCCCTTCACGATTCACGCCACATTAGGGGCAGACATCATCCATCAACACCCGGATTGTGATTTTGGGATTTTAGGTGCTGCTTCAGGTCATGATTTCAAGATATTCTGTCATTCAGTGACTGAATTAGATCGTGGTGTTTTCTTAAATTTTGGCTCAGCAGTTACCGGGCCTGAGGTGTTTCTGAAAGCATTGTCGATCGCTCGCAATTTGGGGCACAAAGTTGAGGGTTTCACCACAGCAAATTTTGATCTGTTCTCGGTCCCTGATGATTATCATAAACCAGTCAGCTCAGAAAAGCCGGTATATTATTATCGTCCATTAAAAAACATCGTTAACCGTCCAACCTCTTTAGAGGGACAGGGGTTTCATATCCAGGGTGATCACCGTCTGACGATACCCACACTTCACAAAAAGCTCATCGGGGGTAACCAAACAGTGAAAACAAAACTGGACATCGATGAAGAAACTGGTGATATTTCATATTATCTAAACCTTGTCGAAGAACGCAGCGCCCAGGCAGCGAATACGGTAAAAGACTTTCTCGAACGCAAACCTGAACTCAAACACGCACTGCCAGCGTTGTGCCAGGCGTATTTAGCCATTGCCGGTTCATTTGAGCGCGGGGGCGTGCTTTTCCTGGCTGGGAACGGGGGGAGTATGGCGGATGCGCAGCACATCGCCGGTGAACTTCAAAAATCCTTTTTACACAAAAGGCCCCTGCCTGATGCCATCAAAAACCGTCTTGATAAACTAGATTCCGATCATATCCTCTCAACCAGCCTGGAAGCAGGGTTGCCAGCAATCACGCTGGGGCTTAACCCAGCACTGAATTCAGCGATTGATAACGATTTTGGCCAACGCTGGTTAAATTTCGCCCAGGAACTGCAAGTATTAGCCAGGGTCGGTGACGTGTTTTTCGGCATCAGCACCAGCGGTAAAGCCAGGAACCTTGTATTCGCCAGCTCTACAGCTCGCGCAAAAGGCTGCTACGTGATCTTGTTGACCGGCGAAAATGAAAGCAGCTTATCGAAGTTTGCAGATATTGCCATCCACGTGCCAGGCGTCGAAACCCACCTGGTCCAGGAAGCTCACATCGCCCTCTATCACTGCCTGTGCGCGATGTTGGAAGATGACTTTTTCGGACGTTGAGCTGAATCCTTTTCAACATACCGATCACAATGTTGTTGATATATTATTTCCCACAGCTCAAGCAACGATCAGATTCAAATAGATACCGTTTTCCAAATCCTTCACACACGAAGGCACATTGTAAAACCGGATGTTTTTCTTTTCAATTCTAAGATTTTCACCAAAGTGTGAGTATCCCTGAATTTTTACTACCGTTAGAGTATCTTCAACACACCTTGTTCGCTGAACTTTCAAGCTCTTTCCGAACACAGCAGGTTATCCTTCATCCAGCGTTTCTGAACAAACCTTCTATTCAATCAAATGTCATGACCTTGAGCCGATAGCGTTTTTCGAGATCCTGCGCAATGGCGTTCAGCCGTTGGAAACTTACCCCTTCAACACCAGCACAAGCCGTCGGTCTGGCTGTTGAGTAAATATGGATCAATTTTGGATTCAATTCAGCCAGGAGGCTTGCCCAGGCTTCATAGGAATCGCCGCGTGCATTTGATACTTCACCATCGAACAACAAACTTTGAATCATTAAACGTGGCAATGATTTTAAGCCGGTTATTAACTCTCGAAACCGAATAGAATGTGCTGGTCGATTGATCGCCTTGAATGTGACTTCTTCTCCAGCGTCCAGCTTCATCATCGGTAAATCAAACATTTGCAAAGTCACATTGATACCTGGCTCATGTACTCGTGAAGCATTGGTGAAAATACCAAGCCTGGCCTCCGGACGTAATTCTTTGCGCAAAGATAGTATCCCCTGAACAATTTCTACAAAATCCGGGTGGAGCGTGGGTTCACCATTTCCTGAAAGCGTCAAAAACTCAATAGTACGAGGTTTTTTCATAGCGTGTCTGACAGCATCCAAAACCTCGCTTACTGAAGGGAAGTCGGTGCAGTTCTTTTTGGAGTCGTCAACCTTTCCCTCCCCGTACTGGCAATAAATACAATTAAAAGAACATACCTTTCGGTTTACTGGCAATAAGTTAATTCCCAATGAGCGACCCAACCGACGAGAAAGAATCGGCCCATAGATAATCCCGGGTTGTAAAGGTATCCTTGACATTAACTTTTCCTAAAATCCTTGATGGACAGCTAAACGCCCTGAAACCGAAACAGATGGTTGGCTTAAAAAAGAAAAGGCTAATTTTATATTGCCTTTTCCCTAACATTTCCTTAACTTGATGCTATAAGTAGTTGCGCAATCTACTTTGATTCTGTGGGCTGCGTAATTTGCGTAAAGCTTTCTGCTGTATCTGTCGGATTCTCTCGCGCGTCACACCAAAAATCTCACCCAGTTCTTTAAGCGTGTGGCTACGGTTGCCCTCCAAACCAAAGCGCAACTTGATAATACTTGCTTCACGGTCTGAAAGCTCGCTTAGTGCATTGGAGATATCTTCTTCCAAAAGCCGTTGTTGAACAGAATTGAAAGGCAAAACCGCATTTTCGTTTTCAACGAAGTTAATCAGCTCACTTTCGCCTTCTTCGCCAACGGGTTCATCAAGCGAGACAGGTAAACGAGCATAATGGATCAATTGTCGCAATTCCTCAACATCTTGATCCACGTGTTCAGAAATCTCCTCAAGCGTCGGTTGACGGCCTAATTCCTGCGAAAGATCACGGGTCACCGTACGAACTTTTCGCAGGCGGTTGCTTAAATAATTGGGAAGACGAATTGTGCGTTCTTTCTGGTTTAGAAAACGTAAAACGGACCGGCGAATCCACCAGGTTGCATACGTGCTGAATCGGTTCCCTCGTGTATAGTCAAATTTGTCAACAGCCCGAATCAGACCAACGTTTCCAGCCTGGATCAAATCAAGGAAAGAAGAGCCATATCGGCGATACTTTTTGGCAATGCTCACGACCAAACGAATATTCGCTTTGATCAAATACTCACGTGCTTCTTTGCCTTCCCGAATCATGTCTTGAATCTCTTCGATATTTTCAAGATCCCCGTCTGCATCAATCATTGTTTGACGCGCATGGCGACCGATCTCCATTTTCTTCGCCAGGGTAATTTCCTCTTCACGAGTTAATAAAGGCACCCGGCTCATTTCGTTCAGGTATAAACTGACAGAATCATCAGAGGTAATCCCCGAATGGTCGGAAACGTTCTCCTCATAAATCATGTCCAGGTCTTCCATCTGTTCATCATCGAACAAGGGATATTGATTTGCCATTACCGCGTCATCAGAATAGTTAATATTTGTCATCTTTCTATTTACTCCTTGTTTCTACTTCCCAAATTCTTTTTATTTTCAGACAGTTATCCGAACCTGGGTTTCAAGCGTAAAAAAGCCATTGACCAAGTTTCCATTGCGTCAATGGGCTAATAATCACCTTTCAAACTTTAAGAAAACTTATCGTAGTCTTGCCCAATATTATAACAGACTTTCACGTAAATAGTTGCATATTTGTGTTAATATTCTATAAGTATATTAAATATTTTCTGTTGTCAAAACAGCTTTCTACTATTAAACAGCATTATCAAGCATTTTACAAGCGTTTATAAGTAAATTTTATAGATATTTTCTTCAATCATTTGTTTTTAGGCTGGGAAAACCAGGAAAGATCTTTAGCAATAGGCTGGAAGCCAGTCATTACCACGTTCTCAGGGTTCTTGCGCGAGCCCCACCCCATCCAGCGCAGTGTTACAGTTCTTACATCGACCTGCTCGATTGAGCCCGGGTAAATGGACTGAAAATGCATTTCTTTGAATTAATTCCTGCCCACACGTTTTGCACTTCGTACTTTCACTTCCGCCAACATTTCCTATATAAACATACAACAGGCCAATTTTTTCTACCATCTCTTTAGTCTGGTAAAGAATATTTTTATCAGTCGCTGAAATGTTGCTCAATTTATACTGCGGATAGAAACGGCTCAAATGCCAGGGAGTTTCAGGCCCAAGATCCTCGTATATGAACCTTGCAATGGCTTCTAGTTCCTCAGGGTCATCATTGACACCAGGGACAATTAATGTGGTGATCTCCAGCCAGATTCCAAGAGATTTCATCTTACGGCAGCTTTCCAATACGGGTTCAAGACGTCCCCCCATATACTTCCGATAGGTTTGATCACGAAAAGCTTTGATGTCCACATTAGCAGCGTCCAGATGAGGGTGCATGGTTTCCAACATTTCGGTTGTCATAAATCCATTGGTCACAAAAACATTGAACAATCCCTTTGCTCTGACCAATTTTGCGGCATCAAAGCAATATTCAAAGAAAATGGTTGGTTCAGTGTAGGTATAGGAAATTGACAAACATCCTGAAGCAAGGGCGTCTTCGACGATTACTTCTGGCATAATCCTCTGCGCATGAGGCAACTCCATGATTTTTGGCATTTGCGAGATTTGCCAGTTCTGACACCAGTCACAACGAAAATTACAACCTGGCATGGCAATTGAATAAGAGCGCGATCCAGGGTAAAAATGATACAGTGGCTTTTTCTCGATTGGATCGATGTTCCTGGCGATTAAATTCCCATACACGTGTGTGAACAACTGTCCACCCCGGTTTTCACGCACACGGCAAATACCGCGATCTCCCTCTTTAATTTTGCATTTATGCGAACATAAATTACACTGTACCTGATGATCATCAAGCTGATTGTTTAACAAGGCATCAAACAACATACCAACCTCCGTTCGGTTCCCTGCTTTCCACAATAATCATATTCGATTGATGACCGCAATTCAACATGCCCAACTGAGAAGCAGCAATCCCCCGTCAATTTAGTTTAGCTCGATTTAACTCCTTCAGAATTAAAAGGTGACCAAATTTAAACAGGTCGTTGCTGGGCAGTATAAATATCGACTTGTGTATCCGTCCAAACATCGTCTCCATTATTTATCTATACGAAAACTCAACAAATTTGAGCCGTACTTTTGGTAAACAATTCGTGCTTATAATAAATAACCAGCGTGATGACTGCTGGTTCTTATAAATCAGCTCATTTCCATGGATAGTAGAATCAGGCGCCAAATTTTTCCAACCTTCCTGAGTGAGCCATTGCAAGATTCATTAATTCATAGGCTGGGAAACGTACCCCCAAGCTTCCTTCTCGGCACGCACTTTCGCCAAACCTAGCAATATTATCTGGGCGACACATCTTTGAGTAAAACAGCACCGGCACAGGATGCCAGCTATGTTTTTTCATCAAGCAAGGCGTGCTGTGATCCCCGGTAATGATAAGCACTGAAGGATCTAAAGCCATGATTCTTGGAAGCAGCACGTCCACCTTCTCAATTTCCTGAACTTTTTTCTCAAAATTACCATCTTCACCATAGCTATCTGTCTTTTTGATGTGCACAAAAAAGTAATCATAATCTTCCCAGAAGTTTTCCAGCATATCAATTTCTTCATCGTAGGATTGTGCTGCTGCAGGGCTTTCCATTCCTACCAATTTGGCGACACCTCGATACATCGGGTACATCGCAATCGCAATCGCCTTCAGGTTCAACACGTCAGGAATTTTCGGCCAATCCGGCAGTTGTGCAAAACCTCGCAGCAATAGCATATTCGCAGGAGATTCATCAACCAGGATATGTTCAGCCTGGAAAACAAATTCCTGAATAATTTCTGCCGCCCTTTCAGATTTTTTATCCAATGCACTTGCAATCAGTGGCTTTTTCCCGAGCACTTGCGGGTCTGTTTCTTGAACATTCGGGCTCAGACCTTCAGCCCGAATGACGAGCAAAAAGCGATATTCTTTTTCTGGCGCAAGAAAAACCTCAACGCCAGGAATTTTGATATTTTGGAGCAGTAAGTCGCATAACCGCTGACCTTCTTCTGTTGGAATACGGCCTGCACGTCGATCAGTCACATGTCCATTTTCATCAACCGAACAGAAATTACCTCGCGCTGCGACATCATTTGGCTGTAAATTAAAATCAATGCCTAGTGCAGAAAGCGCTCCCCGACCCACAACATATTTGAGCGGATCATAACCGAATAAAGATAGATGAGCTGGCCCGCTACCAGGTGTAATACCGGGGCGAATTGACTCGTGCAACCCTAACATACTTTTCTCTGCCAGGGAATCCATATTCGGGGTTTTCGCAGCTTCCAGTTCGGTTTTCCCCCCTGGTTCCATGGGCAATCCGCCAAGTCCATCCATCACTAACAACACAATTTTTTTCTTCACATCATCCATCACAAGCGGACCCATGTCTTCAACGCTCATCGCAAAGTCTCCTATTCAATAATTCGTCCATTAACCTCATATCCGTTAATTGCAATTGGTAATTATAGGTTCATTTCCATGTTTTTGACAAACATCTTTTCATCATTTGCTTATGCCAAGTATTTTCACCTTTCTTCGGAAACCAAACTCAGGTAAGCTGACCCTCTACGTTGACACATTTCGTCTTTGAGGGTAACCTAATTGCTGGTAATTTGGAAGGAATGACCTTGAAAAACTCCGCCAGGATCTATGACAGCGCCAAAAGGAAACCCCCCGCAATTGAGGAATTGCTGGCGCTAATTCGTTATCGAGACCTGATTTACCAGTTGGTTCGCCGGGACATCGTCACCCGGTATAAGCGCTCAGTACTGGGCATTGCCTGGACCATGCTGAACCCCTTAGGCACGATGGTAATTATGGTTGTGGTTTTCTCCCAGGTGTTTAAAACTGCACAAAATTATCCCGCGTATGTCCTAACCGGAATCATTGTATGGACAACGTTTTCACAATCCACAAGTATGTCGATGAGTGCCATGGTCTGGGGCAGCCAGCTTTTCCATCAGATTTACCTCCCTCGCACTTCATTTGTGGTATCAACCATTTTGGCCAGTATGGTAAATTTTGTTTTATCGTTCATTCCTATGGGATTAATATTCCTGATAACCAAGGTTCCTTTAAGTCCATCAGTTTTGTTACTCCCGGTGTTTATGGTTTTTTTATTTTCTTTTTCGCTGGGCATTGCTTTATTACTCTCAACAGTTGCGGTATTTTTCCCTGATGTGGTTGAGTTTTGGCCTGTAGTTTTAACAGCATGGATGTATCTGTCACCCGTGATTATGCCACTCGAATTCTATCGTAAGATTTTGAATGGGCTCTTATTGTACATCAACCCTTTTTATTACATCGTAAATTTATTCCGTATCCTGGTTTTGGATGGATTTGTTCCACACCTTCAAACCTGGGCAGCCACAGCATTTGTTTCTTTTGTCATTCTAATTATCGGTTGGGTTTTCTTCTGTAGTAAAGCTGATAAATTTGCATATCATGTCTGAATCGATGATCAACCATCCCCATATCGATACTTCAATATTCCTGGAAGATATTTCCATTCGTTATCGTTTGCCCACCGAAAGAATAGGAACTTTCAAAGAATATGTGATCAAAATATTTCAGGGACGGATAAAACACAACTCGTTTTTAGCATTAAAACAGATTAATCTCGAAGTTAAACAGGGCGAGATCTTGGGCATTCTTGGGCGCAACGGTGCCGGAAAATCCACATTGCTGAAAGTTATATCAAAAGTTCTTGTCCCCACTAAAGGTCGGGTTTGGACAAAAGGATATCTCAGCCCTCTGCTTCAATTGGGAGCTGGCTTTCATGTGGAATTGACCGGCAGAGAAAACATTTACCTCAATGCAACCCTGTTAGGTCATTCTAGAGATGAAATCGACGAAAAACTGGATGAAATCATCGCCTTTGCTGAAATTGGTGATTTCATCGAAGCTGCGTTGCGAACCTACTCATCAGGAATGAAGGCGCGCCTGGGCTTTTCTGTTGCGTCTGCCTGGCAGCCTGACATTCTCATTTTAGATGAGGTTTTCGCTGTAGGCGACATAGCATTTCAGGAAAAATGCTTTGACCGTATGGCACAGTTTCGAAAAAATGGTGCAACAGTTCTGATCGTATCTCACTCAATCGATCAAATTCGTGATTTATGCCAGCGCGCAATGTGGCTTGATCATGGCGAAATCAAAGAACTCGGTGCTGCAGACCAGGTCTGTGATACCTATCAGGCAGCTTTGGAGATTAAATAATTAAACCAATATGTGTTGAAAAACATCACCTATAAATCCCCCATACATTGATGTTCTCCTGATATAATCACTCTGAACCGAGGGCTTTTTCTATGATCCATTTTTCACCAACCGAGATTCCAGATGTGATCACCATCCAACCCAGGGTTTTTGAAGACCATCGTGGTTTTTTTATAGAAACTTATCAAAAGGAAGTCTTTGCCCAGGCTGGAATTTATCAAACATTTGTTCAGGACAATCATTCTTCATCGACCCGGTGGACACTGCGCGGTCTTCATTACCAGGTTGCCCACACCCAGGGGAAACTGGTGCGCGTTGTGATTGGCGAGATTTTTGATGTAGCCGTCGACTTGCGAAAAAGCTCCCCATACTTTGGCAAATGGGTGGGCGCATATCTTTCCGAAATTAATAAAGTGCAGATCTGGATTCCGCCAGGCTTTGCCCATGGGTTTTTTACACTATCCGATAGGGCGGATGTTGTTTACAAAACGACTGATTTCTTCGATCCCTTGTCGGAGCGCACCATCCGTTGGGATGACCCTACATTAGGGATTGACTGGCCAATACCCGCTGGTATCCAACCCCTGACTTCGGAAAAGGATAACTCGGGAGGACTATTCAAAGAAACAGAGGTATTTGAATGAATCGTAACATTCTGGTGACCGGGGGAGCAGGTTTTATTGGTTCGAATTTTATCAGGCATATCCAATGCCGCGATTCAAACATTAAATTGGTTAATCTCGATCTTCTCACTTACGCAGGGAGCACAGAAAACCTGAAAGGCCTTCCGAACCCACGAAACCACCACTTCATTAATGATGATATTTGCAATCAACCACGGGTCGAAAACATCTTGAGAGAGCATCAGATTGATACAATTGTTCATTTTGCGGCTGAATCACACGTTGATCGGTCGCTAAAGGGGCCGAATGCGTTCATTCAAACCAATATCGTCGGAACTTTTTCTTTACTTGAAGCAGCCTGTAAGGTTTGGCTGAAAGAACAAAAACGGGAGCAGGATACGGTCCGTTTCCATCACATTTCAACCGATGAGGTCTATGGCACATTAGAACCCAATGATCCAGCATTTGAGGAAACCACCCCTTATGCCCCGACCTCGCCTTATGCTGCCTCAAAAGCTAGCAGCGATCATTTAGTCCGTTCCTACGCACATTCCTTCGGCTTACCAATCACCATCTCTAATTGCTCTAACAATTATGGTCCACATCAATTTCCAGAAAAACTGATCCCTCTGGTGATTCTAAATGCGCTCACTGGCCAAGCTTTACCGATTTATGGCGATGGGATGCAAATTCGGGACTGGTTGTTTGTAGAAGATCATTGCGAGGCCATCTGGACCATCCTGAAAAACGGGAAAGTGGGAGAATCCTATAATGTTGGAGGTGGAAATCAGCCTCCTAATATCGAAATCGTGAACACAATTTGTACCCTCCTCGATGAAGCAAACCCCGCTTCTGAATACCGTCCGCACGCTCAACTGATCACCCATGTGACCGACCGGCCGGGTCACGATCGCCGCTATGCCATGAATATTGAAAAAATTCAGCGCGAATTGGGCTGGGAACCCAGTGTTGACCTGCGTAAAGGATTGCAAAAGACCGTAGCCTGGTATTTAGACCATCTCGATTGGCTGAACGCAATTATCAAAGAAAAAGATTATCAACAATGGGTCGAAATTAACTACCAAGGGAGAGAAGATCAATGAAAGGCATTATTCTAGCAGGCGGACGCGGCACGCGTCTTTTCCCATTAACCATCGGTGTCAGCAAACAATTATTGCCTGTATATGACAAACCCATGATCTATTATCCGTTATCCATGTTGATGCTGGCGATGATCAGAGATATCCTGATCATCACCACACCAGAAGACCAATCTCAATATCAGCGTTTGTTAGGTGATGGTTCACAATGGGGCCTCTCCTTTGCTTATAAAATCCAAACTGAACCTCGTGGGTTGGCAGATGCTTTTGTCGTCGGAGAGCAGTTCATTGGCGATCACCCCGCTGCTTTGATCTTAGGAGATAACATCTTCTATGGTCAAGGCTTACCTGCAACATTACGCGAAGCCGCTGCGCTAAAATCAGGCGCGGTGATCTTTGCCTACCCGGTCAATGACCCTCAGCGCTATGGCGTGGTGGAATTTGACGAAGAGGGTAATGCCATTTCACTGGAGGAGAAGCCAGCCAAACCCCGCTCTCACTATGCTGTTCCAGGCATTTATTTTTATGATAACCGCGTGGTTGAATTTGCAAAGAACCTCAAGCCTTCAGCCCGGGGAGAAATTGAAATTACAGACCTTAATAAAATGTACATGGAGCTTGGCGAATTGCGAGTCAAAGCACTCGGTAGAGGTGTAGCCTGGCTGGATGCTGGAATGCACCACTCCCTGCTGCAGGCATCGAATTTTGTCCAGGCAGTTGAAGATCGCCAGGGCATGATGATCTCCTGTCCTGAAGAGATCGCTTATCGCATGGGCTTTATCTCTCAAGATGAGCTCAGGCGACTCTCAAAAACATTTAATGGCAACCAGTACGGAAATTATCTCCTGAGGTTAGCCAATGGCGAACTGTAAGCATGACCATTAATATTTTATTGCTTGGAAATACCGGTCAGCTTGGCTGGGAACTTAACCGCACCCTTCTTACCCTGGGTGAGGTGACTGCCCTGGATTATCCACAAATCAACATGACTGATCCAAACAACATTTGCGCGGTTGTTCGGGAGTCAAAACCAAATATCTTGGTGAATGCCACAGCCTACACAAATGTCGATCAAGCGGAAAGCGAAACAAAGTTAGCCAGAGCAATCAACACTATTGGGGTTGGCATTCTGGCAGTTGAAGCTGCCCGGCTTGGCGCAGCTTTGATCCACTACTCAACCGATTACGTGTTTGACGGGAGAAAAGGTGCTCCTTATACCGAAGACAACCAGCCTTTACCACTAAGCGTGTACGGAGAAACCAAGCTCGCTGGGGAATACGCTGTTAAAGAGCTCAGTGGGGCTTACCTGATCTTCCGCACCAGTTGGGTTTACTCACTAAGGCGACCCAGTTTTGTGATGAAGGTGTTGCAATGGGCTCGGCAGAATGAAACCTTGCGGATTGTTGATGACCAGGTCAGCAGTCCCACCTGGGCACGAACTCTTGCCGAAGCTACCACCCAGGTGATCGCCCAAGGGCGCAGTGACCCGGTGGATTACATTCGCGAAAAGCAGGGGCTCTACCACCTGTCGGATAGTGGCTCCTGTAGCCGTTATGAGTGGGCTAAAGCGATATTAGAACTGGATCCGAACAAAGCACAACAGGTATTAAAAGAAATTCTGCCGGCTAAAAGCACAGATTTTCCCACGCCAGCACAGCGCCCATTGCACTCAACGCTTAATACCAACAAAGCCCAGGGTGAATTTCATCTCAAGTTGCCTGCCTGGAAAGAAACACTGCGCATGGCCCTTGAGTAATATTTGTCTGAAATTTTGTGAGGTTGCTTATGAATACTTCTGCAAAATCATGCCTTAAAAGAATAGAAAAGAAGGTCTGGTATTCCTGACTCATGTCGCCATTTGAATGATAAGGAGATGCTAAAAATATTTACTGGAGTGCTTAAACAAAATTTTGATGAATTTGTAAGTCTGTCACAGAAGTTTTCTGTAAAAGTGAAAAGAATTTCAAAAGACCTTCCGGTGAAAAAATCCCTTGTAATAGTAATGGAAGCGATACTCACTATTTAGCGGTAAAAATTATTTTGTATTAAAGAAGAAAACGAGTTCATAATATGATTTCCGTCACAAAAACCTTCCTTCCTCCTATTGAGGATTACACAAAATACCTGCAGCAAATCTGGGCATCCAACCAGCTTACCAACAACGGACCGCTGGTTAGAGAACTGGAAAGCCAACTCAAGGACTACTTGGACGTCAAAAATTTGTTTTTTGTCACAAATGGGACGATTGCACTGCAAATCGCCATCAAAGCGTTGGCTCTGCAAGGCGAAGTTATCACAACACCCTTTTCTTATGTAGCCACCACATCCAGCCTGGTGTGGGAGGGCTGCCAGCCGGTGTTTGTTGATATCGATCCGCATACACTATGCATCGATCCGAACCTGATTGAAGCTGCCATCACCGAAAAAACCACCGCCATTCTTGCCACCCATGTCTACGGCATCCCCTGTGATGTGGAGCGCATCAATACCATCGCCATTACACATGGCTTGAAGGTTCTTTATGATGCTGCCCATACTTTTGGAGGTAAATATAAGGGAAAATCGATTGTGTCTTACGGTGACGTTGCCACACTGAGCTTCCACGCCACCAAGCTCTTCCATACGGTGGAGGGTGGTGCTATTGTCACCGAAGATGACGAGCTGGCACATCGCATCAGCTACATGCGCAACTTTGGACACAAGGGACAGGAAGAATTTT